>JAESFU010000193.1_pt1 | contig 73647 bp, 55 predicted proteins | sample 9269461 | NCBI WGS metagenome assembly JAESFU01 (sample SAMN14502556, study PRJNA617107) | algae metagenome | isolation source: Stenomitos rutilans HA7619-LM2 and co-occurring heterotrophs from cave walls | place: USA: Waikapalae cave, Hawaii | collected 2009-07-28
CAATTTCTGACTTATTCTCCTTGCTCAATAAATCAAAGAACTTCGAAACGACAACAACAGTTCGTAGTAATTCTAGGGAAACGGATTAAATAGTAAACCTAGAGACCTAAAGGCCAGCGGGGGACAACCATCACTCCGTTCTCAAACTTTTGATCGGATTGCTGAGTGCAGCCTTGATGGCCTGAAAGCTTACGGTAAGTATTGTTATCAATAGAGCTCCGCCGATAGCAGCCGCAAAAACCCACCATGTTATCTCGGTACGGTACTCATATTTTTGAAGCCAGCCGCTGAGGAAGTAATATGCAAGCGGCGCTGCGATGCAGCACGACAAAACCACCAGAGCAACGAAATCTTTTGAAAGCATTTTCCATAAGTTGAAAACAGTTGCTCCCAAAACTTTACGAATCCCGATTTCCTTCGTTCGTTTTTCGGCAACAAATGAAGCAAGTCCGAACAAGCCGAGGCAGGAAATGAAAACAGCAAGTGACGCAAATACCGATGCAAGTTTGCCGATGCGCTCCTCTACGATGAACTTGTTTTGATATTCTGTATCTGCAAACTTGTAATCAAACGGCACGGAAGGAACCACCTTCGCAAATACCTTTTCGGTCTTCGCAAGCGCTTCCGATGCGCTCAGCGATCGGTTGATCCGCAGGTTGATCCATCCGTATGAACTGGCCGGCCGCCACAAATACACTGTCTGGCGGACCGGATTAAACGGCGACTCCATCACCATATCCTTAATTACACCAATGATGCGCAATGGCTGTCCACCCCACCGAACTATTTCTCCAACCGGGTTTTTGAGACCCATGTATCGCACTGCTGCCTCATTCACGACAAGGCCGTAAACGGTTTCCGGATTCCTGTCCCCCACCGAATTCGAGGCGAACTCTCTCGAAAAATCACGACCCGCGGCAAACTTCCATCCGACGGTTTTTCCATAGTCGTGCGTCACATATACCGTCGCAAACGATTGCACTTTGTTTGGATCTTTTCCCGTCCATTCGAAACCCCCATTGTTGTCCCATACAGCGGTAAGCGGACTGGAAGACGTAGCCATGCTTTCAATTACTCCCTGTTCCTTCAGGAGATTTTCAATGACATTCGTTTTCGTTTCCAAATCCTGTGACCGGATCTGTATCATCACAAGTCCCTGACGATTGTAGCCAACGGGTCGGTTTTTAGCATGCTGTATTTGACGATATACAATGATGGTACCGATGATAAGCGCGACGGAAACGGTGAATTGCAACACCACCAACACCTTCCGTGGCACCGCAGAGAATCGTCCCGCCTGGAATGTGCCTTTCAATACCTTGACCGCATTGAACGAAGAAAGATAAAATGCAGGATAGCTGCCCGAAACCACGCTTGTAAGAACAATGAAAAGCAAACTGATGATCCAGAACAAGGGCTGATCCCACATTATGTTCATTTTCTTATCTGCAATTTCATTGAACAACGGCAATGATATTGCCACCAACACTATCGAGATCAAAAACGCTATGATCACGACAAGAAATGATTCGCATAAAAATTGCCTGATCAACTGGCTTCGGAGAGACCCGATCGCTTTTCGAATTCCTACCTCTTTCGCTCTCTTCTCACTTCGCGCCGTACTCAGGTTCATGAAGTTGATGCATGCAAGAAGAAGAACGAATACGCCAATGATCCCAAACAGCCACACAAACTGAATACGGCCACCGGTGTTGTGCCCGTTTGTCCATTCTGAAAACAAATGCCACCGGTTCATCGGATGAAGAAAAGTCTGAATGTTGAACTTCTTGTCTACCTCTTCAAGATTGTCATGCACCGCTTTTTGTATGCGCTTCGAAACTGCTTCGAAATTTGTGTTAGGCTGAATTTCGACATACATTAGAAACGATGTGTTCCCCCAATTGTCTGCTGCCTCCTGCATCCAGGGATTGTTTGCAATCGTAAGATCCCATGGCGCAATGAACTGCAAATCCGAAAACGAGGAGCTATTCGCAATGTCTTCATATACACCTGAAACTTTGAGATCATTCCGGTTGTCCAGTTTGACGACCTGGCCCATCGGATTGTCGGAGCCGAAAAGTGATTTCGCGGTTGATTCAGAAATGATCACCGAAGAGATATCCTTTAACGCATCGTTTGTCCCGGAAATCATGTTCAGGGAAAGCATTTCAATTACCCCCGGCTGCATAAACTTGCCGAAACGCGTAATCTTTTTGTCTCCGATCGACAGGATATGATCTTCGGTGTACCGGGACATCACGATGTGCCTGAAACTGCTTCCATACTTATTCCTGAGTTCCGCTTCGAGAGGACGTGCCAGCGACTCGCTCGTAAATGCCTCGCCGTTGAACCGGCCGGTAACCATTACCTGCGCGATGCGATCGTAGTTCTTGAAATTTTTGTCGTAAGAAATTTCGTCGTGTATCCAAAGGCCGATGAGCATCGCAATGGCCATGCCTACCGCGAGCCCGCCGATATTAATAATCGAATAGGCACGGGTCTTGAAAAGGTTTCGGATGGCGATCTTCATGTAGTTCCGGAACATCAGACAGAATTTAAGTGATTTCGTCAATTAACACGCATCGAGATACTTGCACACGGACGATGTTATTGGAAAACAATGCCAAAATTTAAGAGATTGAAATTCACAACACTACGGCACCCGGGAACGGGCTACTGTCCGAAGACGGACACTCGATGTGCGAATGCGCAACAGGCTATTGCACTACGACCTCTGTAATCAAACTTATAGAAGGGTTGCCTTTGTTGTAGTGCCATTTGGGAATCTTTTTTACGGGGTGCACCACGAGCCGGATGACCCGTACCTCCACCGGATCGAAGATCAAACGTGCAGGCATAACCGAAGTTGGATCATACTTTTCAGGCACCACCACCTTTTTTCTTGAAAGCAGCTTCATACTTTCAGCATCCATACCTCCCCAAACCTCAATTTCTTCTGCAGGGAATATTGAACCGCCAATATTTTTCAGCAACATTACCCATACCTGAGTAATGTTGACTGCATTCGATGTCTTGAGTAATATCTCGCCTTTCGTCTTGTATCCGTACCACCTGTCGTTCTGATGGTTCGAGGGATTACCCATGACGCCATCAACAAGGATCATCGGACTCTTTGGATCGAAAGTGCTGTCGGGAGGTGAAACAATTTCCACCTGAGCAATCGGTACCCCTGATCTGAGGAAAAGTTTTTCGGAAACCGGACTTGAATGCCATCCCTTCTTATATGCTTTCGCTCGCAATTGTGCCGAACTGTCTAAACGGAACGCACCTTTGTAAACCAAACTGTTCACACTGTCCGGTGTAGAACCGTCAAGGGAATAACGGATCTCTACATCCCGTATGCCATGCCGGAGGTCTATCAGCACCGAGTCCAAAAAAATGCCTTCTTTCGTTTTAATGATCGGCTGCGTAAGCGTGTAGGTTGTAGTGTCTTTGTCGGGGTGATACCCGGATTCAATCCGCACAGATTGAAACCGGCTCGAAAGTGCGGCGATCGTTGCGCTGTCAACCTTCGTATCCCATAAATACACATTCTTCATTTCAGGCAAAGCGAGCAATGTCTGCAATGCTGCCTGCGAAACACGCGTTCCAGACAGTGAAAGCGAGCGGAGGTTATTAAGGTTCTTCAAACGCGATAACCCGCTGTCGGTAACTGCCGTATAGTTTAGATTCAAAAGTCGCAGGTTGCGCATCTGCTCCACTACCTTCATATCATCGTCATTCACCGGCATCTTCGCGAGATTCAGTTCAACGAGCTGCTCCTTCACGTCCAATAGATCCGAAAGAGATTTCCGGTCGAAACTCGATTGGCCGTAAAAACTTGCGGACAACGCGGGAGAACCGGTTCCGAGAGGGCGAACAACTCTGTAAGAAGTATTCAGCGATTGTACCTTTTGAGAAGAAGCCGCTGCAAATTGGAACGCGAGGTCCGGTTGTTCAGCATCCGCCGGTGCGAGATACTTTGCCGCAAGCAATCTGAATGTGTCTTCAGGAGGGAGATCCGCTACTCGTCGCCCGTACGGCGCACCGGCACGGATCCAGGCCCGAAGCAACTGAAGCTCTTCATCAGTTACCTGAGGCTCATCCCGCGGAGCCATATGTTTTTTGTGATTGAGTGGTAACATGATCCGCTGGATTATGAGACTGCTGTCGGGCTTCGACGAAATATAGGTGGGACCAGTTTTTCCTCCATGTGCAACACCAGCGCTGTCTGAAAGCGAAAGTCCGCCCTTCTTGTTCGAACTACTATGACAGTTGATGCATTTCTCTTCCAACACCGGCTGTATAACGTCAGTGAATGCGACTGCGCGACTGAACGCAACCTTGACCCGCTCACCTGCGATGGGTTGTAAAAGATAATTTTCTCCATGAGTAAGCGTCGCACCCCAATGGCCGGTGAGTAATATCAGCATTGTTGCTACGATCATTCCAAATCGCCCAACCCATTTCCACTTTTGCAATGACGTGCGCACCCGATAAAACAGGGTTGAGATGATGGCAATTGCTATACCGCCCCATTTATGAAACGACAATGTATTCCCTTCTATCGGCTGTTCAAGCGAAAGGATCATGCCCATAATGGCCGTCAATACTGAGGTCAAAGCGGCAGCGAAACCCAATCCCGTAATCAACCCGCGATCGACATTAGCCGGCAGCAACAAAGTGATAAAATAAATCAGCAATAAAACAATCGGAAAATGAAGGAACATCGGGTGCATCCGCCCGGCGACGTGCAACCATGAAGGAAGTTGTATCCTGCTTTCAAAAAGTACTATGAATATTAGAAAGATTACCGAAGCCAGCAATATAGCTTCTCCTGATCTTTTCAAGACATGCATAGGGGTAACGCGGTTTATCACGCAAGGATATCTTTTACCACGTGGCCGGAGACGTCTGTCAGCCTGTATCGTCTACCCTGATGACGGAAAACCAGGCGTTCGTGATTCAACCCGAGTTGGTGAAGAACTGTTGCCTGGAAATCGTGAACGTGTACGGGGTTCTTCACAATATTGTAACCAAATTCGTCGGTTTCGCCATATACGATTCCAGGTTTCACACCACCTCCCGCCATCCAGATGCTGAAACATCTCGGGTGATGGTCGCGGCCATAATTGTCGGGCGTCATAGCTCCCTGGCAAAAGTTAGTTCTTCCAAATTCACCTCCCCAAATTACAAGCGTTTCGTCCAGCAAACCTCGTTGCTTAAGATCGGTGATGAGAGCGGCGGAAGCCTGATCAACATCTTTTGCCTGTCCGCGCATTTCATTAGGAAGGTTGCCATGTTGATCCCAACCCTGATGATACAGTTGCACGAACCTCACACCATTTTCTGACAGCTTTCGTGCAAGAAGACAATTTGCTGCATAGGTACCGGGAACAAGACACTCGGGCCCGTACAATTTTACAATTGCATCCGATTCTTTCGACACATCAAGAATTTCGGGCACTGCCGTTTGCATTCTATAGGCCATTTCATACTGGCGGATCTTTGCTGTTATCTCCGGATCACCAAACTTCTCGTACTGCAATTGATTTAGTTCTGCAACCTTGTCGAGCATTTTTTTCCGTTCGGTACGATCCATTCCTTCGGGATCCTGCAAATACAGGATCGGATTTTCGCCGCTGCTGAACTGAACTCCCTGATGCACCGATTCAAGAAATCCGTTCGTCCATAGTTTCGAGTAGACTCCCTGTCCGTTTCCTTTTCCTCTCGAAAGAAGCACGCAAAAAGCAGGAAGATTATTGTTCTCTGTTCCAAGTCCATAACTCACCCAGGCACCCATGCTGGGACGATTACCCTGTTGCGCACCGGATTGGAAAAAGGTAAGAGCTGGATCGTGATTGATCGCTTCTGTATGCATGGAGCGCACTATGCACAGATCGTCGACGATCTTCGCCATGTTGGGAAATATCTCGCTCACCCATGCACCTGACTTGCCGTGCTGCGCGAATTTGTAGTGAGAACCAACCAGAGGAAATGTTTTTTGACCCGATGTCATTCCCGTCAGTCGCTGTCCCTTTCTGATGGATTCAGGAAGATCCTGTCCCATCATTTTATTTAGCATCGGCTTATAGTCGAATGTTTCGAGTTGTGATGGCGCGCCATTTTGAAACAGGTATATGATCCGCTTTGCTTTGGGAGCAAAATGCGGCAGGCCTGACATCAGTTGCTCCTCGGTATCTGCACCGCCTGAGAACAGATCAGGAATGAGCAGTGATCCGAGCGCAGCCGTTCCCAACCCGATGCTAAGGTTCGAAAGAAACTTTCTTCGATTGATATTTAACCCGCGTTCAACCAGTTCTTTTTCCATGATCAGGTTTTTGTTATCGCTTCCTCCATGTTATAAATGATCTGCACCGTTTGCATCAGCGGAGCCACATCCCGTGGGTGGGATTTCGGTTGATATATTCCAACTCGCGTAAGTTTATCCGCCCTGGATGAATTCGATTCGAAATACTTTTTCTGTGTGTTGAAGTATTCCGTGAGTATGCGCAATTCTTTTTCAGCAGGGCTACGGCAGATGATCCGCCTGAAAGCTGTTTGAATCATTTGCTCCTGCGACATCTTCGAAATAAGCAACTGATCGGCCAGTGCCAATGATGCTTCGAGCACCGTCGGATCGTTCATCATTACGAGTGCCTGAAGCGGAGTATTTGTCCGTGACCGTTTCACTTCACACTCGTCGCGATTGCTTCCATCAAAAATCATCATGGATGGCGGCGGAACTGTACGCTTAATAAAGGTATACATGCCGCGACGATACAACAATGCGCCAGTATCCTGTTCATACGTTGCAAGCATGCCACGCCCGGATGTGGCCATTTCCCACAACCCTTCGGGTTGGTATGGTTTAACACTTGGACCACCGATGGTGCGGTTCAGCAGACCACTGCTTGCAAGTACGATGTCGCGAACCAACTCAGCAGGAACACGAACGCGTGGAGCACGCGAGAGATAAATATTTTCCGGATCGGATTGCAACTTTTCCGTGGTCGTTTCGGCTGACTGCCGGTACGCCGCAGACATCACGATTTTCTTGACGAGATATTTCATATCCCACTTGTGTTCGCGAAAATCGATCGCCAGCCAGTCGAGCAGTTCAGGATGTGTCGGCAACTCGCCCTGCATCCCGAAGTCTGCAGTTGATTTTACAAGGCCCCTGCCGAAAAATTCCTGCCACATCCTGTTTACAAATACTCTCGCCGTAACCGGGTTGTTGTCATTGAACAACCATTTCGCAAGTCCAAGCCTGTTCTTTTCATATTCTTTAGGGAACGGAAGAATAGCCGCCGGTGTGCCTGCTACGACCTCTGCAGTGGGTGCATCGTAATTTCCGCGATCAAGTACGAACGTTTTGCGGGGCGTATCAAGATCCTTCATGATCGAAACCTCGAGTTTCTCAGGCCGCGTATTCTTGATGAAAGAAAGAACTGAATTCAGATCTTCTTTCGTGAGCTCCATTCGCGGGTTCTTCGCAAATGTTTCGCGACCTCCTACTGTTGACTCGAGTCCGACCTCCCTGATATTATTGAAAAACGCGTATAGCTGAAAGTATTCTTTCTGAGATATCGGATCGTACTTGTGATCGTGGCACTTTGCGCATTCCACTGAAACGGCGATCAACGCCCGGCCCAGCGTATTCGTGCGATCCGACACGTACTCAACTCGGTATTCTTCGTCGATAACGCCACCCTCTTCTGTGATCTTATGGTTGCGGTTAAAACCGGTTGCAAGCAGCTGTTCTTTGGTGGGGTTCGGGAGGAGGTCGCCGGCCAGTTGCCATGTAACAAACTGGTCGTATGGCATATTCTTATTGAACGCATGAATCACCCAGTCGCGCCATGGCCATTGCGTGCGGTAATTGTCATCCTGGTATCCGTGAGAATCGGCATACCGGGCAAGATCAAGCCAGTTGATAGCCATGCGCTCACCGAATTGAGGCTGCGCCATCAACTCGTCGACCATTTTTTCATATGCGTTTGCAGACTCATCTGCAACGAAGCGTGCAGTCTGTTCCGGAGTGGGTGGAAGACCGGTGAGATCGAAAGCAATGCGCTTGAGTAATCTTTCCTTATCAGCTTCCGGGTTAGGTTCCAGACCCTGGCCTTGCAGCTTGTCCAAAATGAAATGATCGATCTCGTTCCTGATCCACTCACGGTTGTCGGGCACGGGTAGTACGGTCTTTTTTGGAACGACAAATGCCCAATGCGGTTCGTATTTCGCTCCCTGCTGGATCCATTTCTTTATAGTAGCGATCTCCTCATCGGTAAGGGGACGAAGATTGCTTGAGGCCGGCGGCATCATGTACGACGTGTCCTTTGAACTTATTCGCAGAAACAGTTCCGACAGTTCCGGGTTTCCTGGTACGATCGCGTGGGCGCGCGGATGTTCCTGCAATGCCTTATAGGCTTCTTCAGCAATGTCGAGGCGCAAACCGGCTTCACGTTTATTGGCGTCAGGACCGTGGCAATTGAAACATTTGTCGGACAAAATCGGCCGCACGTGAAAGTTATAACTGACAAGGTCGGTTTTCGTTACAGCAGTTGCATTTGAATCGTTGCAGGAAGGAAAATAAAGTGCTGAAAATACAGCAATGCAAAAAGAAAGTATGATGGTAAGTTTCTTCATCGGCAAGCGGCTCGCAGCAGGGGTTTGATGAGTTTATAAAGTTACTGAATTTGGTTCAAGGTTCAAGGTTCAAAGTTCAATGTTCGAGATTCAAGGGTGAACGACGATTGATCTTTGCCCGGCGAGGCGGGCACGGTGAAATGTGTGCCGTTAGCCGACTACAGGAAAGCGTTCGCGCCGAAAATTGGAATGGCACGTCGGCTGAGGGTCTGCCTGTGTTCCGGTTGCCGTTATCATGATCGCGGGGATTTGAATTATATTACCGCCCGATGTTATGAACCGTCGAAAGCTGATTTTATGAAACGCTGGCTTGGACTTCCATTATGGACCACGCTTGCCCCGCTCGTCGCGTGCATTCTGTTGATCGTGAAGCCTTCGATCATCAACAACCTTTTCGGAGTGGTGCTTTCTGTGTCGTTGATCGTGGCAGTGCTCGCGGCTGTGCATCACGCAGAAGTCGTTGCTCACCGCATTGGCGAACCTTACGGCACACTCCTTCTGGCAGTCGCTGTAACAGTCATCGAGGTATCGTTGATTGTGTCCCTGATGCTCACTGGCGGTCGCGATACAGAGACACTTGCAAGGGACACGGTATTTGCGGCGGTGATGATCATTCTGACAGGCATCATCGGCTTGTGCCTCCTTCTCGGAGGGTTCCGTTACAAGGAACAGATTTTTGGACGGCATGGCGTCAGTGCGGCCCTTGTAACGCTAACCGCCATTACTGTACTTACACTTATTCTGCCAAACTACACGACAAGCGTTGCTGGACCGGTGTACAGCCAGAGTCAGTTGATCTTTGTAGCCGCGGTGTCACTGGTTTTATATGGAACCTTCGTGGCAATTCAGGCTGGCAGACATCGGGATTTTTTCCTGCCTCCGGAAGCCGATCGTGACAAGGATATCCACGCCGACCCTCCGACAAAATCAACGGCAATTATCAGTACCGTGTTACTGCTTATTTGTCTGACAGCAGTCATCTTACTAGCAAAAACACTCGGACCACTAATTGAAACCGCAGTTGCGAATGCAGGGGCGCCGAAGGCGCTGGTTGGGATCATCGTTGCGTTTGTAATTCTGCTGCCCGAAGGCGTCGCTGCCATGAGGGCGGCAAGAAAAAACAGGTTGCAGACAAGCCTGAACCTTGCGCTGGGTTCGGCGCTTGCAAGCATCGGGCTCACAATTCCGGCGGTCGCGATCGTATCCGTCAGCACCGGCTTTTCGGTTACGCTTGGCATCGATACCAAATCGACACTTCTTTTGCTGCTCGCCTTGTTTACTATCATGCTCTCATTCGGTACAGGACGCACAACTATCCTGAATGGAATGGTGTTGCTTTTAATTTTTGCGGTTTATCTTTTCACAACCATAGTCCCCTGACACTCCCTAAACCCAACAACCTTGAACATTTCACTCCTCGAGCGATTGAGCAAAGAAGGGTACATTTCCGACCAATCGCTGACCCGTATTAAAAATTATGAAGCATCCCGGCAATTCTCCATTTACTGGGAATCGCGAACGCTGCTATATGTCGGCGTGCTGCTGGTAACAAGCGGCCTGGGCATTCTTATATACAAAAACATCGATAGCATCGGCCATCATGCGGTACTTGCATTGATCGCGATACTCACTGCCGGATGTTTTGTGTATTGCGTTCGCAAAAAGCTGCCGTTCGGATGGCAGCAGGTGCCCGCACCCAATACCTATTTCGACTATGTGCTTCTTCTTGGCTGTTTGAGCCTGCTCACCTTTATAGGTTACCTGCATGCCCAATTTCAGGCATTCGGAGATGCTTATGGTTTGACCACATTTGTGCCTATGACGATTTTGTTTTTTTGTGCGTATTACTTCGATCACCTGGGTGTACTTGCACTTGGCATTACAAATCTTGCAGCCTGGGTAGGAATCGTCATCACACCTCGCGAGATTCTGTCGCAGAATGATTTCTCTAATGAGCAGATCATATTTGGCGGAATTCTCCTTGGATCTCTGCTGTCGCTGGTATCGCAGTTCTCGAGACGCAGGCAACTCAAGTCACATTTTAGTTTCACATACCTCAACTTTGGAATGAACATACTCTTCATCTCCTGCCTTGCGGGAATGTTCCAATTCGATTCAATTTACCTGGCGTGGGTTCCTGTGTTGGCCGCGCTCGCATGGCACTTCTACAGAGAGTCGATGATACATTCTTCGTTTTACATCAGGTTAATGATCGTCGTGTATTGTTACATCGGCGCTGGTTATGTAATCACAAGCCTGATATACAGTTGGACCCTGTGGCTTTTGTACTTCATCATCTCGGCCATATACGCGGTAATTCTTCTCATGAAACTCAATAAATCAGTAGCAAGATGACGGCGTACAACCTTAAATCACTGGACGCAATGTTGATCATGAGAACTTGCGACGAAGCTTATCGACTCCGACTGATTTCCGAAGAAGAATATACGCGCGTCAAACAGGCGTACCCATTGGAGCTGTATGTACCGAACATGTTCATCCGTATCGGACTTTTCCTGGCCATGTGTGTGCTGATCTTCATGAGTTTTGGACTGCTGATGATATTTTTTGGAGACGCATGGTTTTCGGATTCATCAATGTCGCTTACCTGCCTGCTCTATGCACTTGCCTTGTATGGCGCACTGGAATGGTTCATCAGAGAAAAAAAACATTTCCGTTCGGGTGTCGACGATGCTTTGTTGTGGGTGAGCGCAGGATTTCTGGTGGTCAGTTTTTATCTCGCCGCATTCAATGCTTCTGCAACAATTCAATGCCTGGTTTTTCTTGCGATTTCCACCCTGGCGGCAATAAGGTTTGCGAATGCAGTAATGAGTATTGTAATGTTCCTCTCATTTGTATCGTTAATCTTCTTCCAGGTAACTTCTATCGGACCATTAGGAATGCTGCTGGCGCCCTTTATTGTTGCGGCAGCATCGTTTGGGGTATACTTGTTTGTATCAAAACAAAAAACAAAGGAACGGTTCCGGCACTACGCCACATGTTTCGCATATGTAGAAGTGTGCGCACTTCTCAGCATCTATCTCTCATTCAATTATTTTGCCGCACACGAAATACAAAATGAGTTTTTCTTCATCTCAATCCGCGCTGGTGAAGCGCTTACGGGCGGATGGTTGTTTTGGATAATGACGCTGCTATTACCGCCATTGTATATTGTTCGGGGACTGCAGACACGAGACGCAGTGCTGCTGCGCGCGGGCATTGTATTGCTTTTCGCGACGATCTTCACGATCAGATATTATTATCATTGGTTTCCTCCGGAATACCTTATGACTCTCGGCGGATCGCTGCTGATTATAGCGATGTATCTCAGCATCCGCCGCTTCAGGCATGCTCATACGCGCATCACAAGCAACAGAACCGATACGGATGTTGAGCATGGGTCGATCGTTGAACAGCTTGTTGTTGCCGAAAGCTTCGACCCCAAACTTCCTTCCGATGACGGTTTCAGATTCGGTGGGGGAAGCAGCGGAGGTGGTGGCGCGACAGGAAATTACTAGGAACATGTGCACATCACATATTGATGTGATAGTATCACCATTACCAATGATCACTGCTGTGATGAACGTTTGATTAAGTGGATAAATGGTTCGTACAACACACCAAACATGTGTTCCCATGTTAACAGTTTCTGAATTCTAAAAATAAAATTTGGCAGGATGATTCAAACGCTGTTACATTTGCTAACGGTGTTAGGAAAATAAATAGATGGGAACAACAGAACGAAGACAGCGACAAAAAGATGAAACCAGGTCGGCCATTCTCTCCACAGCATGGCAGATCGTGAAGAAAGAAGGATGGCAGGCTCTCTCCATCCGGAAGATCGCAGATGCAATTGAATATAGTGTTCCCGTCATCTACGACCATTTTGAAAACAAAGACGCGATCGTCCAGGAATTCTCGAGGCAGGGTTTCCAATTGCTGGCAAAGAAGCTGAAGGCGGCGAGAGACAAGCATACGGACCCCTCAAAACAGATTCGTGCAATGGCCGATGCTTACTGGAAATTCGCGTTCCAGCATAAAGAGCATTATCAATTGATGATGGGTACCGGAATGGCAACATGTGAAACGCGCCAATGCCTGATGGAAACTGCTGAATTTCGTAACCTCCTGATTGAACCGATTAATTCGCTCCTGCTGAAAAAGAAAAGATCCAACGCAAACGCAAGCTGCCTGAAATACCATACGCTATGGTCAATCATGCATGGCCTGGTATCCATAAAAATGCTCGAAAGTTCCGATGTGTCCGATGTGCTTGACAAGCTCGTGCTCGAAGATGCGGTTGAAGGCTTCATCAGGAATTTGAAAGACTGATCATATTGCGAAATTCCGTTGCCATGATACCGGCTGTTAAGCCGGCCATGTAACAGTATACGATTGCCCCTATAGAACGAGTTCAAATTATTGTTAACCGGAAAGTCTTATCCTTTCTCAATCATTCTGTATGCGAAAGTTGTTTTCATTCACCAGCCCCCTATTCTTTCTTGGAGTAACCGTAACTGCGTTTTACATCCAATCATGCAATTCATCGGCCGCTACGAGTCCGGACGGCGGTGCCTTCGTTCAACCATTACCGGTAGTCGCCATTTCGGAGCGTCCGGCTACTCTATATGAAGAATATTCTGCTTCTCTTGAAGGAAGCAAGGACATTGAGATCCGGCCCCAGGTGGATGGATATATAGAACAGATTTACGTTGACGAAGGGGCACGCGTTCGAAAAGGACAATTGCTGTTCAGGATCAACGATCGCATATATCGTGAGCAGTTGAACAGTGCCAAAGGAACACTCGCCGCAGCAACCGCAAATCTTGCCAGCGCACAGATCAATGTTTCAAAGATCACTCCGCTGGTACAAAACAATATAGTATCTGAAGTGCAGCTCAAGTCAGCACAGGCTGCCTACGACGCAGCAGCAGCACAGGTTTCACAGGCTCGCGCCATGGTAAGTAATGCAGAAATAAATCTTGGTTACACCACCATCAAAGCACCTGTTGATGGGTATATCGGACGTATCCCTTTTAAAACCGGAAGCCTCGCAGGTGTAAGCGTCGCCGAACCGCTCACAGTAATCTCAGAACTGTCTTCAGTTTATGCCTATTTTTCATTGAGTGAAAATGACTTTCTGCGGTTCAAGGAACAATACCCGGGCAACACGGTAGAAGATAAAGTTCGCCAGATGCCGCCGGTTGATCTTGTACTTGCCAACGGAACCGTTTTTCCGGTGAAAGGAAAAGTTGAAATTGTTTCAGGACAATTCAACAACAACATCGGGTCCATTACATTCCGAGCAAAATTTGAAAACCGCGACGGGCAGCTCCGTTCCGGCAATACTGGTAAGGTCCGTCTTCCACTTGCGCTCACCTCTGCTTTCATAGTACCGCAGGAAGCCACTTATGAACTGCAGGATAAAACCTTCGTGTTCATGGTTGGCGACAGCAATAAGGTTTCGAGTGTACCCATTGCTCCTATCGGCCGCGCAGGAAACTACTACCTCGTATCGAAAGGTGTTAAGAACGGCGACAAGATCGTCTATTCTGGACTTGATCGCTTACGCGATGGAACGGTCATCCAGCCGCAACCGATTTCAATGGACAGTCTGCTTCAGAAGAACCCCATGTAGACGCCCGCGGCAGTCATTCATCTATAATAACATTACGATATGTTGAAAACATTTATCGAACGGCCCGTATTGTCTACAGTCGTTTCAATTATTCTCACGCTGCTCGGGGCACTGTCCTTGTACATTCTACCGATCACATTGTTCCCTGACATTGCGCCGCCTACGATACAGGTGACTGCTACCTATCCGGGAGCAAATGCAGAAGTTGTTGCGCGAACCGTCGCAACGCCGCTCGAAGAAGCAATCAATGGTGTTGAGGACATGAGTTACATGACATCGACATCGAGCAACGACGGAACTCTTGCAATCAACGTTTTTTTCAAGGTCGGCACAAATCCGGATCTCGCCGCGGTGAATGTTCAGAGCCGTGTGTCGCGCGCCGTTAGCCAGTTACCTTCTGAAGTGGTGCAGGCGGGCATTTCTACACAGAAGCAACAGAACAGTATGATCATGGTGCCGCTGTTTTACAGCACCGACAGCACCTATGACGAAACGTTCATGCAGAATTACGCCAAGATCAATATCATCCCCGAACTGCAACGCGTACCAGGAGTTGGACAGGCGATTGTGTTTGGATCGCGTGATTATGCGATGCGGATATGGCTGAAACCTGACCGCCTGATGGCGAATAATCTTTCGGCCCGGGAAGTGATGGATGCGATTCGCGAACAAAACATTGAAGCGGCGCCAGGACGGCTCGGCCAAAGCAGTGCAGCATCGTTTGAGTATGTGTTGAAGTATAAGGGTAAACTATCGAGGAACGAAGAATACGAAAACATCATCATAAAATCACTCCCCGATGGATCACGCATCCATCTGAGGGACGTTGCAAGAGTGGAATTTGGTTCGTTTGCATACAGCGCAAACACCATGATCGAAGGCAAACCGGGAATTGGTATTGCGATATTTCAAACCGCAGGATCCAATGCCAATGATATCCTCACGGAAGCCGATAAAGTGTTGAAGAAAGCAGAGAAGGCGTTTCCGAAAGGCATGCATTATTTCAACATGTACAGTGCGAAAGAATTTCTCGATGAGTCGATCGCACAGGTGGAAGAAACATTGATCATTGCGTTCGTACTCGTGTTCCTGGTGGTATTCCTGTTTCTTCAGGATTTCCGTTCGACATTGATCCCCGCCATTGCAGTACCGGTCGCTATTATCGGAACATTCTTCTTCATGCAGCTGTTCGGCTTCACGATAAACCTGTTGACGCTGTTCGCGCTTGTGCTTGCAATCGGAATTGTGGTTGATGATGCGATCGTAGTTGTGGAAGCGGTTCACTCGAAGATGGAGCGAACCGGAATGCCTGCAAAACAGGCGACGATCGAAAGCATGAACGAAATTTCCGGAGCAATCGTTTCCATCACGCTTGTGATGGCCGCGGTATTCGTTCCTGTTGCATTCATGCAGGGCCCGGCAGGCGTGTTTTACAAACAATTCGCATTTACTCTCGCAATAGCAATTCTGATTTCGGCAGTAAATGCGTTAACGCTAAGTCCGGCGTTATGTGCACTGTTTCTGCGCAACAAGCATGAAGAAAATGGTGGAGCAAAAAAGAGCTTCTCGCAACGTTTCTTTTATGGATTCAACGCGGGCTTTACTGCAACTACAAGAAAGTATAAGAATGCAATCGGCTTTCTCATCAAACGCAAATGGATCGCGCTCACCGGCCTGATCGTGGTGACGTTGACAACAGTATGGCTGATGCAGAAAACACCAACCGGTTTCATTCCAACAGAGGACCAGGGCTTCATTGTGTATTCAGTGAATTTGCCTGCAGGAGCCTCACTCGACAGAACACAGAAGGTCATGAACAAGATCGATGGACTTCTTAAAGACGTTGAAGCTGTCGACCGACTTGGCGCCGTAACCGGTCTCAACATCGTTGCAAATGCAAACAGTTCGAATTACGCGGTAGGTTTTATAAGAATGAAGCCATACGCAGAGCGTGGAAAGGCAAAAAGTGTCGAAGAGGTAATGGGAATCCTGAATCAAAAACTCACTGCAGTCAATGAAGCAAGTGTGTTCCTGTTTACTTTTCCGACGGTTCAGGGCTTTGGAAATACCAGTGGTTTTGAATTCATCCTGCAAGACCGGACCGGTGGTGCGCTTAACAAGCTTGAAGGCACTGCCTATGGCATGATCGGTGAATTGATGAAGCGCAAAGAGATTATGTATGCCTTCACCACTTTCAATACCGGCAATCCCCAATACATGCTTAAGATCGACGAAGCGCGAATTAAGCAACTGGGTGTTTCCGTGAACGACGTGCTCGAGACGTTGCAGATTTATTACGGAAGCAGTTTCGTTTCGGATTTCAACAGATTCGGTAAGTACTATCGTGTGATTGCACAAGCCGACATCGATTACAGAACTGACCCTGCTTCTCTGAATAATATTTTCGTGAAGAACAGCGAAGGAAACATGGTGGCAGTGAATGGAGTTGTGTCGCTGGAACGCGTGTACGGACCAGAGACTGTAACAAGAAACAATCTTTTCAATGCGGTAACCATCAACGGCATGCCAAAGCCCGGTTACAGTTCAGGTGATGCCATCAAGGCAATACAGGAAGTTGCGAACGAATATTTACCAAGGGGCTATTCGTACGAGTGGTCGGGAATGACGAGAGAGGAAACGGGTGCAGGATCCCAAACGGCTTTGATCTTTCTTCTTAGTGTCGTTTTTGTGTATTTCCTGCTGGCAGCGCAATATGAAAGTTATGTATTGCCGCTCGCGGTGATATTGACTGTGCCGACAGGGATTCTTGGTGTGTTCGCATTCATCAACTTCTTCGGCATCGACAACAATATTTATGTGCAGGTTGGTTTGATCATGTTGATCGGGTTGCTTGCGAAGAACGCGATCCTGATCGTCGAATACGCGGTGCAGAGAAGGCGGGCAGGAATGTCGATCGTCGCATCCGCGATTCAGGCATCGGAGCTTCGACTGCGTCCGATCCTCATGACATCGTTTGCCTTCATCGTTGGTCTTTTGCCACTGACATGGGCCCAGGGAGGTTCAGCTCTCGGCAACCGTTCGATCGGAACCGGCGCCCTCGGAGGAATGCTTACCGGTGTATTGTTCGGAGTATTCATCATCCCTGTGTTGTATGTGATCTTCCAGTATTTACAGGAAAGGATCAGCGGAAAGAAACCACCGAAGCCCTTGAAAAGGCGCCAGGAAGAACTGGCTTTGGCAGATTAATTCAAATGCAATAGAGTTTATAGTATGAAATACTCGATTAAACGATATCATATCATCATAGTTTTTGCGGCGACGTTCGCAGTATCGTGCAATGTTTCAAAAGAATACCAGCGACCGGAAGTTGAGTTGCCAAAGCAATTCACGGCAACCCCATTCAGCGATACCAGCAGCATCGCTGACATCGGGTGGAAAGAATTTTTCACCGATAAGAATTTGCAAACTCTGATTGAATCAGGCATTTCAAACAATCACGACCTGCTGATCGCTGTTAAACGTATAGACGTTGCACAGCAGCAGTTGAAACAGGCACGGTTGCTGCAATTGCCGGAGCTCGATCTTCAGATCAGTGCGCAATACAACCGTCCCTCCAATAATAGTTTGAACGGACTAAGTATAAAAAACTTTCTCGGAAAATCGCACGTTGAAAATTATACTGCACTTGCATCGATTTCATGGGAAGCAGACATTTGGGGCAAGCTGCGTGCCCAAAAAGAAACAGTCGCTGCTCAATATCTGCAATCGTATGAAGGGGCAAAGGCTGTGCAGACCGGTATCGTAGCCGGCATTGCAGAAGGATATTTCAATTTGCTGATGCTCGACAGACAATTGGAGATCGCAAAGAAAACGCTCGTGCTAACGGATAGCTTTTTATCTGCTACTAAGTTGTTGAAGGATGCCGGCCTGGCGAACGCACTTGCGGTTCAGCAGGCAGAAGCACAAAAACAGTCAACGTTGTTGCTGATACCGCAGCTTGAAGAGAGTATCGGCGTTCAGGAAAATGCGTTGCAATTGTTGACGGGCCAATTGCCAGGCAACATCCGCCGCACGGCTTCGATTGAAGACATACCACTTGCGAATAAGCTCAACACGGGCATACCTGCAGCAATCGTTTCTCGCCGGCCGGATGTTCGTAGCAACGAACTTGCGTTGCAGATCGCGAATGCGCAAACGGGTATAGCGCAGGCGAACATGTATCCGGCGCTGAACCTCACAGCCGGCGCAGGATTGGAGTCGTTCAAAGCAAGCAACTGGTTCAATGTTCCGAATGCGCTGTTCGGCCTTGCTGCCGGCGCCATCGCGCAACCGATATTCAGACGCAGGGAACTTAAGACCGCATATGAGGTTGCTAAACTTGAAAGAGAGCAGGCTGTGATACGCTTCAGACAATCGGTACTGCGAGCAGTAACAGAAGTGAGCAATGCACTAGTTCAGGTGGAAAAAGCAAGAGAACAGGAACAGATCGCAACTGCACAGGTAGCCGCGCTTCAGTCGGCGATATCGAATGCACATCTGCTATTTAAAAGCGATCTGGCCACATACCTCGAAGTAATCACCGCACAGTCAAATGCATTGTCGGCTGAACTGAATCTCACAGCAATTCATGGACGTCAGTGGGCGCACATGATTGAACTCTACCGTGCACTCGGAGGGGGCTGGAAGTAAGAGGTATGGTTACGTTTCTGATACTCTCATGCTCGGGTGAAGTCCGCTGAATTCGAACAAAGCGGCGCAGCTAGTCAACTGTTAGTATAATTTTCGGCAAGCAACCTGTTGCTAAACAATCGTTTAGCAGAATTTCGACGAATGATCGGAGCAATCTGGTAGAAATACTCGGCGATTTGGTAATTTCCGTACCCGAATTTCAAGGATATGCTTGAACGTGACTTCAAAAACCTAACTGCAGATGAACGCATGTCGTATCTATGGAACGACGCGGTAATGATTGGTCGTAAAGAAACCAGTGATAGTTCAAGCTTTTTGTTCCAGGTAGGAAGTTTCTATGTTGAAGCGGTTTTAAGGAATAACGACATCGGTGAGAATGCTTATGTCTTGAAACTTGAACACATGACCTGCTTTCATTCACCATCCTCTATCGGTTCATACCTCGAGCAGGTCGACATTTCTGACCTCGACGGATTGTTGAGTTAACCACAACGAATTTTCAATCTCATTTTGGTGTTACGTTTTTCCATTGCTAATGTGGCACCGTCGGCGGAGCAAAGCTGCATTCGTGCTTACAGACAAGCATTAAATCCTGCATCTTTGGCTGAGAATTGAATCCAACGATGGAGTACCGAAGGATGGTCAGAGAGCATATACACAAGACTGTTTCGCTCACGGATAATCAGTTTGAATATCTCTTCTCGCACTTTACTTTTCAATCGTTCACAAAGGGCCAGGTAATTATTGCGGAAGGAGCCAAAGTGGATTTCGAATACTTTGTTGTGGAGGGATGCGTCAAATCGTTTTTTATAAACGAAGATTTAAAGATGCACATCCTCCAATTCGGGATGCCAACCTGGTGGACCTCCGACTATGCTGCGTTGTACAGTGGTACAAAGGCTACAATAACCGTTGACTGTATCACCGATGCGAAGGTGTTGCGGCTTTCGAATGAGGACCGTGAAAAATTATGCAGGGAGATACACGAGGTTGAACACTTTTTCCGGTGGAGGACAAACAGAGGATATGTCGCTGCACAAAAACGATTGTTATCGTTCATGAATAATGATGCGAAGCACCGGTACGAAGCGTTGATGGAGCAATATCCGGTACTATACGAAATGGTGCCAAAACATCTGATTGCAGCTTACCTCGGTGTTTCGAGGGAAACACTGAGCCGCCTGTATCAAAGGTGAATCTAACTAGCCACAAAACTCATTCGTTTTACAAATGTGATATAGATCACGCAATCCGGTACCAAATTGTTCGCAGCTTTGAATGATCATTTATAAATAAAGCCAGTCGAGTACATGTGGAACCATACACGCGTTTCAAAGTTATTGGGCATTGAGTATCCGATCTTCCAGGGACCCTTCGGTGGCAATCTATCATCGAGTGAACTTGTTGCTGCCGTCTCAAACGCAGGTGGGCTCGGAGGGTACGGGGCATATACACTGAGTCCGAACGAAATTTTTGAGATAAACAGGAAGATCGGATTGGCGACGAACAAGCCATACAATCTCAACCTATGGGTTTCGGATCACGATCTTACTGATGGCTCGATCAGCGATGAGCAGTTTGAAAAAGCGAAGCAAATCTTTCAACCTTATTTTGATCGGATCGGTATTCCATTGCCTGAGAAACCGGCGCCTTTTCAATCGAGGTTCGAAAACCAGGTTCAGGTAATACTCGATATTCGCCCGGCATTGTTCAGCTTCGTTTTCGGAATTCCCGATCAAAATGTATTGGAAGAATGTCGTAAAAGAAACATTAGAACAGCGGGTGCAGCAACGACTCTTGATGAGGCGCTGATGTTGGAAGCTGCAGGTGTCGACATGATCGTTGCCTCCGGATTTGAGGCGGGTGGCCATCGTCCCTCCTTCCTTGCATCTGCAGAAGACTCGACGATCGGGACATTTGTTCTTCTGCAACTCATAAGGGAGAAAGTAAAGATCCCTGTGATTGCCGCCGGAGGAATTGCGGACGGACGCGGAATTTCAGCAGCATTCACCCTTGGTGCCAAAGCGGTGCAGATTGGCACAGCATTCCTAGCTTGTGATGAATCGTATGCACCGGAAATTCATAAACAAAAGCTTTTCTCCCACGAAGCAAAATACACAACACTCACGCGTGCGTTCACCGGCAGGCTTGGACGCGGACTCGATAACACGGTTGCAAAAGAACTCGCCGAACGATCGAAAGACTTCCTGCCATTTCCATTGCAAGGGAGCTTCATGTCTGCATTGAGAAAGGCTGCGCTTGAGAAAAGCAATACGGATTTGATGTTGCTGTGGAGTGGACAGATTGCCCCGGTGCTCAAACATAGAAAAGCATCGGAGTTAATGCGGTCGCTGATTGCAGAGATGAATGCATTGGCAAAGTGAAAAAAATACAGTTAACCGCAGAGACCGCGAATTGACGAAGTGACAAGGGAAAAGTGTCGTTTGGGCGGCGGTCAACCGGATAATGACGCATTTCATCGAAAAACTCGACGTTGCACCCCGGGATCGTGTCAGTTGCAGAAATAAAATCCGTGGCAGAACGTTATTGTCTACTGACCGCACGCGAACCTGGTAAACAATTGTTACACAGGTTTATGTGCTTTTTAAAATTCGACCCTTATGAAGCCCAAATCCCATTTTCCGTTCTGGTATTTCATTCTCCTCATCCTAATATTGGCCGGTTGCCGCAGCTCTCGGACCGTTTACACGAGACCCGCTGAACGCGTAATAGTGGTACGCGAGCAGCCTAAAGTGATTGTCGTCAGAGAAGAGCCAAAAGTGATCGTGGTAAAGGAACCGGCAAACACAACTACCACCACTCAAAACACGGAGCAAAAAACACCGGTTCAACAAACTGGCACTCAAAGTAAAACAACCGAGGTCGACAGGCAGCGCCAGTACCGCGAACTAAGGGAACGCCTTGAGAAAGAAAAGAAAGAAAAAGAGGAAAAGGAAAAGAAAGACAAAGAGGCAAAAGAGCTGAAGGATCGTCTTGACAAGGAAAGAAAAGAGAAAGAAGAAAAGGATCTTGCCGAAAAGGAAAAGAAAGAAAAATTAGAGCGTGACCTAAAAGAACGTGCGGACAAAGAGAAGAAGGAAAAAGAGGACAAAGACAAAAAAGACAAGGAAACAAAAGAACTGAAGGATCGCCTTGAGAAACTGAAAAAGGAGAAAGAAGAAAAGGACCGTGCTGAAAAGGAAAAGAAAGACAAAGAAGAAAAAGAGAAAAAAGATCGTGAAGAAAAAGAACTGAAGGACCGTCTTGACAAAGAAAGAAAAGAGAAGGAAGAAAAGGATCGAGCTGAAAAGGAAAAGAAAGACAAAGAAGATAAAGAGAAAAAAGATCGCGAAGAAAAAGAACTGAAGGATCGTCTTGACAAAGAGAAAAAGGAAAAAGAAGAGAAGGATCGCGCTGATCGCGAAGAGAAAGAGCGTGTCGAAAAAGAAAAGAAAGAACGTGAAGAGAAAGAAAAAAAGGATCGTGAAGAAAAGGAACTAAAGGACCGTCTTGATAAAGAAAGAAAAGAAAAGGAAGAAAAGGATCGCGCTGATCGCGAAGAGAAAGAGCGTGTCGAAAAAGAAAAGAAAGAACGTGAAGAGAAGGAAAAAAAGGATCGTGAAGAAAAAGAACTGAAGGAACGCCTCGATAAAGAAAGAAAAGAAAAAGAAGAAAAGGACCGTGCTGATCGCGAAGAGAAAGAGCGTGCCGAAAAGGAAAAGAAAGAACGTGAAGAAAAAGAACACGCCGAGAAAGAACGAAATGAAAAAGATCAGAAAGACAAAGACGAAAATGGCAAGAAAGACAAAAAAGATTAAGCAGATTTTAGCCCAATAAAAAACGTCCCGACGAATGTCGGGACGTTTTCATTTCATACCATCGCCATACTCAGCGATCGGTACATTACTTACCTGCGATCGGACCGCACGTTGGTGGAGTCGGAAGCAGGGTCATCGATCCATACGAGTGAATTGCCGTCTCCGTGTTCATTTTCCTCCCAGGTTCTGTTAGCCGGATCCCGTATCCATTTTCCGTCGACAACGAATTTGTACAGATGCTTACCTTTTCCGAGGTAGACGGTACAAACCCATTCGTTGCCTTTTCTTATCATGGGGAGGCCGTTGGGACTCCAATCATTGAAATCACCGGTCAGAAATACCTGCTTCGCCGATGAATGACCCTTTAGCCGGAAAGTATAATTCGGTTCGATTACCAGGAACGAGTTCCAATCACCCTCGTCATTGTTCACGACTGCGGGGTTCTTCGGATCTGTCATCCAGCGTCCGTCAACAATGAACTTGTACTGGTAATTGCCCGGACCAAGCACATAGGGAAGCGTCCAACCTTTGTCTGTTTTTTTCATTGGCAGTTCCTTGTCCTTCCAGTCGTTAAAATTTCCGGCAACAGTAACATGCTCCGCATCCTTGAAACCCTCGAGAGTAAAGATGTGCGGTTTTCCCAACGCTACCACAGTCGGTTGACCGTTTTGATCAACATCGATTGTTTTTCCATCTACGATATACTGATACCTGTGTGTGCCGGGTTGAATAAAGACATCGATCGACCATCCGCCGTCGGTTTTCTTCATTCGCAGTTCCTCACGATCCCAATTGTTAAACGACCCGGAAAGCACCACTTTCCCTGCATCCTCATATCCTTTAAGCTCGAATTTTTTATTAGGCACATAAAATACAGAGTTCACATTACCACGACCATCGTTTTCAGTCAGTTTGTTTTGTGGATCGGTCATCCACTGGTGATCTCCGATGATGAACTTGTAGTGGTATTCCCCGGGGTTGAGTTTGACCGGCACGATCCAGCCATCTTCTGTTGGCGTCATCGGAAATGCCCCGAATTGCCAGTTCGTGAAACTGCCCGCAAGCCGCACCCTCTCCGACTTTGATAATCCTTTCCGTTTTAGTTCGAAATAAACAATATCACCTTCTCTTCTGAATTCGGACCCTTCTCTAAACCTGTTGGTACCGAATACCAGTCGGTTCCCCCCAACGACCCTCCATCCTTCCGGCGTCGCCACAGGTAAAAAAATGTTCTTCCCGCTTTTTGTCTTGACGGGCTGTGGACTTGAAATCGACTTCGTAATGACATATATGTCAGGCACCTTTTTTTTGACATCCCACCCTGCGGCACGAAGGGAATCGTCTTTTGTGAACAGCATGAGGCTTGTCAGACCTAAATCCCGGAGGTTGTATTTGTCAATGAAATGATCAAGGTCCTGTCGGGGCATATTCGTCGGGAGCATGATGTACATCAGATTGTCCTTGATCTTGAATGTGCCCTTTGTTTGTTGTGAATATCCCTTGATACCGCATACAAGCAGGAGTAAGCCGACTGAACATGTCGCAAGACGCTTTGCTATGGTACGGCAACCGGTCACTTTAATATGTACAATTTACGCTTTACGAAATTAATGCCGATCGTGTTCCTGCTCGCGAAATCATAACCCAGCACTCCGTTTATGCATGAGGTTCCGCCAAAACAGGTGTTTTTAAGATTGGTAACGATCACCGGTAGCGAGGCTATGGACAATTGGCCAACTTTTAACCCCGAAAGGTTTCCTGAAAGCGCTTCAACTTTCGTTTGGCCTGCTCCACTTAAAATTATTCTTCCCTGAATTTCAACGCTGTCAAGCACCTTTTCGGGCAACCGGCTGTCGAGGATACTTGTTTCGGCACCCAGATCGATTGCTAAATCAAGTTCGCGACTGCCTACAGAGGTCTTCAACAGCACGCGGTTATCTTTCAATTGAATCGGGAAAGAGAAGTACTGTTGCGGATCTTTAAACAATTCATGTTGATAAGAATTCCTTTCATTCCTGGCGATGTGATGCGCGTGGATCAGGTTATTGGCATAGTCAATAACGAGTTCGCATTCTTTAAATAGTGCAACTCCCAGTAAACCGAGAATCTTTACTCCCCTGCTCTGCTCCAGGTGTCCCAAATTCAACAGGTCCACTTCAACGCGGTGGTAACTGAACGTTCCGATTCTGAAGGTTCCAACGGTCGTCTGAAGCGGCTCACTGCCGGCACCTGTGATGCTTAGTTCCTGTTCCTGGTGATTTTGGGTAATTGGATAATCGCGGAAGTAAGTAATATTCAGAACCATTCCCGGAGATCCTGTATCAAGTATAAAGTTGCCAACTGTCGTGTCAACTCTTCCCTGCACGAGAATCATTTTTCCGGCGCGCGTAAAAGGAATCGTGAACGACGATGTATCTGATGTCAGCAATGGAGCGCGGACCTGGGCGTCACACACACGCGGGAAAACTGCTGCGATGAATATCAAAACAAACAGTTTCACGTGGTTCAAAGCAGCTGCGTTTCCTGAATTAATAAATCATGAGGTTGCGATAAACTAGAAAACAATAGACTCACTCACTGGAAAATTGTTGCAGCAACAGTGCCACAAAGCTTTTGCTTGTTTATTAACACCTTGAAGAAACCCGTAATTTACAATTGTACCAGAATGGACACCACTTGTTCGATAATGATACACATCAATTTACATGGCGGGAGAATGTGCTCACTGGCATGATGGCTATTAGGGACATCACGAACCGAACAAAAAAATATTGCTATACTTTATAAAAACCGGATATGCTGGACATCGTCATCGAGGCACGAAGTGCCGCAATTAGCAGTGCCGTGAGAGTGAAACGAATTCTTCCCTTTCGTTTGCGTCGCATGGTGGGACCGTTCATTTTCATGGATCATGCAGGCCCGGTTCTGGACATACCTGCAGAGCCTTCGGAGCTGGACGTATTACCTCATCCGCATATTGGATTGTCTACGGTGAGTTACCTGTTCGATGGTACGGTAACCCACCGCGATAGTTTGGGTGTCGAGCAGGTGATCCGCCCTGGTGAAGTAAATTGGATGACCGCGGGCAGAGGGATTGCTCATTCCGAACGCTTCGAAGATCCTTCCGCGCTATCGGGTGGATTGGAAATGGTTCAAACATGGGTCGCGCTTCCGGAAAAGGACGAAGAGGCAGCGCCTTTATTCAATAATTACTCCCCGGATCAATTACCGATTTTCACCGAGAGAGGAATATGGATGCGTTTAATCGCGGGCGACGCGTATGGGTTAAGAAACGATGTAAGAACCAGCTCCCCGTTGTTTTACCTGCATGTTGTGTTGGAGCAGAACACAAAATTCGGACTTCCCGAAGAGCATTCCGAGCGTGGCATCTACATAGTCAAGGGTTCAATCGAAGTGGCAGGAGTTGTTTACGGCGAATCGAAGATGCTCGTCTTCACCAAAGGCGTCGATCCATTGATAATTGCAAAAGAAAAGACAACACTGATGTTACTGGGGGGCGAACCCCTGGGTGAACGTTTCATCTGGTGGAACTTCGTTTCGTCGCGACGCGAGCGGATCGAACAGGCAAAGGAAGATTGGAAGCAGGGCAGAATTATCTTGCCCCCGAACGATAACAATGAATTTATTCCATTGCCTGACGACAAGTCGAAACCTGCCGGCAGCGCGCCGCATCCCGAACCGCTTTCATGATTTCGAACAGGAATGCAGCGCTCCTAGAACGAGTTGCGAATTGTCATTAATATCTTATCACGTCGTGGTTCAATAAACCTTCCGATATTTCTCCTTCGGTAATTGCAAGTGTCTGTCCCTTCAGGTTCTTTACAATGCCCTGGAAAGTTGCGTTCACTGTGCCCTTTTGAACATCGATTGCTGTGATCGTGAAAGAACCGCCTTTGAACGAATAACTGTTGGCAATATCTCCGAGATAATCCGGATAAAAAGCACCATGTGAATCCTTGAATGTTGATGCATTTTCCTGAAATGTATATGTGCCGGGAGCGGACGATTTCAAATTGACATTGATCGTTCGTTTATCCATTTTCATGTTTGAAGTGATGTTCAGCCATTCCTGTTTTGGATCGGAACCATACGTGAACCGGCTGATCGTCCATCCGGTAGTTTCCACTTGCTGTCCATCGACCTTGAAGCGGATTGTGTTTTTGCCCTTTTTAGATACTGCTGTTTCTGCAGTTGAAGGTTGTTTGTCTGTTGCGATGGATGTTCCCGAGTTACAGGCTGCCATCAGGCTACCTGCAACGAGTGTGATGAATATCTTTTTCATGCGGCAAATGTCACCCAACCGCGAACGCTCGCAAGCCCCCGAAGATGTTTGATATGCTCCCCAAATTGCGGGAGATCCTGATGGCTTCAATGATTGATGGCGAATCACAATCGCAAAAAATTCGCTTTTGCAATTAGTTGACAGTGTCTGCGGTCACATCAACTTGACTTTGGCTCTAATAAATATTCGAAGAACAGCGGCCGGCGTTTGCCATCTATAGTTAGCATGTCATTTGCATGCGAAACCTTCGCAGAAAAATCATCTCTTTGTTGTTTCGTCGGCTTCGATCCTTCTGGCAGTATCTCGTCTTGATCGTTGAGTATATTGCCCTTGTCCAGACGCACGATCCGTCCTTTAGTTTTTTGTTTCAAGCGCTCGTAAAGATCTTTTGCAGGCATTTTCCATCCCCGTTTTCCCTGCCGGCTCGCAACCTCCTGATCCACCGGAATCATTGCTACAAGGTCCTTCGACGTCATTAGTTCAAGCCCATGTTTTTTTGCGGTGGCATTGTGACTGGCGTGATGTCCGACTTTGTAAAACACAGTACGTTCGAGTAACGATGCAGCTGTTACCGATTCGGTCATCCCATTGCGCTTGACTTTCCAACTCAGCTTCGATTCTTTACTACGCTCCTTTTCGGGTTCCGTCCAACTTATCCAATTCCCAATTTGCGCATCTCCTGGAAATAACAAAACCTGACCGGTCTCTTCAAACTCAATAGCCATTGCCAGACTAGTGTTGTTCGTATACGAATCAAGATGCAATGCCAATGCACCGGCGTTGTGCAACCAGTCGACTTCGATCTTCCTCCAGGAGTTGTCAGGATCAGACGCCGAAGCGAGTTTGGGTCCGTGATACAGTGTCCATACATTCTCAGGTTCCGCTCGCTCTGCCTGTGAAATATCTGACTCGTGCCACAAATATTTCGAGCTGAAAGGTGAATTAATTCCATCTGTGTTTGCGCCGTTTCCGGTCAGCGCCATGTAATAATTATCTGACAAACCCATTTCGCTGAAGTACATTTCAACATGTTGAGCATCCTCCATCTGGCGCAATCTCGCATAGTCTTTTGGCGGCCCGAGAAAATATACTTTTATTCCTTTCATTCCTATCTGTTTCTGCTCTGCCAGATCACCAGGATTCCAAAAGGTAATGTCGGGACCCTCTCCGGCTTTAGCTTTTTTAGCGCGATTCACGAAATAGGACATGGCTTCTTTCATGGTGAGTCCGAACTGAAAGTTGGATACGCCCATATTCTTGTCAACATCATCAACATTAATGTCCATGAAGTCAAGCACCTGTCCTAACGCGGATGCATAACGCTCTTGAGCCGCGAGGTAGTTTTCACCCCTGAATGTCTTCCTTATTTCCCGCTGGTTTTCCGGTGTATGTATAAACGACCGATAGAGCCCAAGGGAACGCGCAAGCGCCTGTTTTTTCTTGTTGTGTTTTTCTTTCAGGGTGATGGCAAGTGCATCGCCATCCGGAGCTGTGTTTTCCGTCCACGCTAGCCAAACCTGGTCTACCTTAATGAAATCCCACAAAAGGGTTCCTTGCTTGTCTTTCTGATTGAAGCCGGAGATATGGTCCTTATGCTCGTGTGTTTGGACCACCAGGTCCAACCTTCTACCGCATGTGTTGGCAATATCCGCAATAGCAGCTTTAAGGCATTCTGCTTCCCCGGTCAGCATTCCACAATCAATTAGCATATAGTACACCGGTGTTCCGCGTTCGCGAAAAATCAGCAGAAAACAATCTCCAAAACCATGACAGTACATACGGATCGAGACAGCGTCGGCTGTAGCTCCAATTGTCTTTTGTCTAGTCTCCTCCTGGATTTTCCGAACGTCCATATTTTCCGTAACAATTATGTTGCTTTTGGCTTTTGTCGTTTTCAATTTCTTCGCAGGCGCCGTTCTGTCAAGCTGCTTTGATATTTTTTTCTTTGCTGTTTTATTTGCTGCCGATTTCTTTGCAACGCGCTTAATACGTTTTGCTGTATTTCTTTTTTTTGATGTCGACATTTTATAACACTTTATGGATAAGGGCAAAAGGTTCCGCTTCTAGATTTCCGAACGGTGTCCCGAAGTATGTAGCATTCAGTGAAAAATCTTCCTGGTTAAATAACATATCGAACTGCCGTTTCATTCGTTCTTCGTCTTTGATATCCTTTTTGATCACGTACAACAGTTTCAATTCGTTGCGGTCGTCTGCATAGTCAAGGTCAAAGATCAGCGTACTGCCCCCGCGAAAAATAAACCATCCTTCGGGCAAAACTTTTTCACTACCATCCTCTTTAGATCCGGACTCAGGTGGCTTGTAAGGTTCATGTTTATACGTGTGTCTTCCTCCCGGTTTTTCCGGCGCAATTCTTCTAGACCATCCGGCCATTGGATTCTCCGGTTTGAAGAAGCCAAGTATTCTTGGGTTGCCCCATTCGTCTCTTACTCCAACAACGCCACGCTTCTGGGTAAGTGTTACGATTATCTGGTTTACTGTGCTGCCATTGGGCCCGGATCTGCTGGCAAGTTTGAGGTTGTGCACTTCCAGCATCGGCATTCCATTGGTTCGCGGTTTTTTTGAACGTGCTATGCCAAGATCATCCAATTGCGTGTCATCCAAGATAAGCCCGGTGAGATTTGCAAATTCGTTTGCGTCCTCTTCTCCTAAAAATTTTGTGTTGAGGCGTTCATGTAACCCTTGTATGTTTTCCCGTGTATGGGCGGCTGCATTTTTTTTGTTGTTCTTCACCTGTCCGATATCGCCTCCCGCAATAAACACTTTGGTCAGTTCATAAATTTCTTCGCGATTCGTTATGTAACTTATCTTCTCCTTGAAGCGGCGGAAAAACTCTATCAGTTTTGCAAATCTTGACTCAAAGGGGGTGCTGTCTTCTTCCACTTTGCACAGGAGGCTTTCTACGCTCATGTTCTTGACATTGTCGGGAAAGATGCCACGATTTTGAAACGCTTCAATGATGGCGATCCTGTATCCAAGCGGGTCATCACTTACAAGATCATAGTCAGACGTAATGAGGGCCCTTAAGTAATCTCCAAAGTTGATATCTAATGGCGGGCAATAATCAAGCGCTCTGATACACATCTTCAGGATATGGTTTGCGGTTTTGCTCGCCTCATTTGCCATCCGATTAACAAGGTCGGGATGAAGAGATCCTGGCGGCAGAATACCTGTGCCGCCCGTTGCGATCCGAACGAGATCAGCAATTCGCTTTTTATACAAATTGATAAAAGCATCAAAGATCGTTGCAACAAGGATTGCGCCCCTGGCATGCGGTTCCTTTTCCTTTTGGTAATCTTCCGGCCGTGGTTTATGTGGTTCCCAAATTTCCTTCTCCTCATTGTATTTACCTATGGCATCCCTGAGGCTACCGTAATGACCGATTGCCTTGCCAAACTCCTGTGCCAGTTCTCCCAACAGATTTTGAGCCCGCAAATCTCCCCCGGTCTTGGCGATCTGATCTTTCAAAACTTCCGGAAAAGTGAAATGCTGAAAAAGAGCAACGATGTCGGCAAATGCCTCATGAAAAGCAAGCGAGTCGGTGTGAGTCGCTTCTATGTACCGACGATGCATTCCATCCAGCAAAGCATGGGTCACTTCATGAGCAATGATATCATGACTAAGGCATGTATACACCGTGCAACCGGGCATTAATAGAGAGGGATTGTCGGGTGTTGCATTGAAGTATCCGAACAGCACGGCTTTTTTTTGAGGACTATAATATGCATTGGCTTCTCTTATGGCATGCGGATAAATCCGAAGGCGCGGCACATATTGCGAAAAAACGCCCTGATGGTTACGGTACTGACTCCACATAATTTTTCTGCCAAGCGCCAGTTCGAAATTTTTGATGGTTGTCATTGCGACCGCATACACCATCTGTTGGTGGAACTGTGGGTTACTTTCACTGGGATCCAGGCCATCCTGCGCCAGCAGAAAGCGATCGTTCAAATCAACAGGTCTATAAAAACATCCACTTGAAGGATCATAGTCGACAACTTCAATGTACTCGCCGACAGGACCTGGCATTAGCTTATCTTCCCAGGCAACTTTATAAACAATATTGTTGATTAGATTTGTACTTAGCTGAATAGAAAGCGAAGGGTCAAAAGCATACGCTCGCAGCTTGCGAAAACGAGGCCGTAAGAAATCATCTTTCTCACAATCGGTTGTACTCATGATGTGTGCAATTTTGATCGCCAAAAAGGTTTTACCTGAAGTCCAGTGAAGTTTCCCGAGTCCTTTGGCCGGAACCGATAGTTCTGACGTTGCATGTCAACAAAAGCATTTAAGATAATGATGAATCGTCTCCGGTGCTGAATGCTAGCTCTTCAGACATCAAGGTATTCGGCCATGAACACTGGTTTCAAAGAGTGCCCATAATTAATTTAAGATACGTGTTTAACGCAAGCAACAACACCGTGAAAATTGCGGTAATTCTGATGGTATTTTTCCCGTCCAGGAGTTTAGAAGCTTCAAAGAATCATTGTTAATGCAATAGATTAACCGGCGTTACGCTATATTTATTTCTGCCAAGTAATCGGTACCAAATTTCCCCGTATGCTCTCACTCGCATGGTCGCTCGGTATTTTTTGCGTCATCAGCACTGCTTTGCCATTCATCAGGGCGCCCTACTGGTGGATCCGCATCTTCGATTTCCCGCGCGTACAAGTTGCTGCGTTATGTTTGATATCCCTGATCCTCCTCTTTATTTACAAAGGCGACAACAACCAAACAGCTCTCGTCCTTGGAGTACTGGTAACAGCAAGTGTTGTTTACCAACTTAGCCGAATCATTGTTTACACAAAGCTTTACCCGGTTCAAGCGAAAGCAAGCAAAAAGAAAGAAGGTGATTCTGTGTTCGGTGTGATCGTCGCGAATATCCGGATGTACAACAAAAAGTCAGCTGCGGTTCTCGATCAGATCAATAAATACGATCCGGACATCGTTCTTCTCACCGAACCCAACAAACGGTGGGTCGACGATTTAAAAGAGATCGAATCAAGATATCCGTACATCATCCCGTACCCATTGGAAAACACATACGGCATGGTGTTGTATTCGAAACTGGAGCTGAAAAATCCTGTTGTGAATTTCCTGGTCGACAAAGAAATTCCTTCCTTTTTTGCAACAGTTGTTCTTCGGTCCGGCGAAAAGTTTGATTTACACGCGGTTCACCCGAAACCGCCACAGCCAGGTACCGAGAGTTATGAGAGAGACACCGAAATTCTGCTCATCGGCAAGAAGATACGCGAACGCGACACACCTGCAATAGTCATTGGCGACCTTAACGATGTCAGTTGGTCAACAACCACCAAGCGTTTCCAAAAATACAGCCGGCTTGGTGATCCACGACAAGGAAGGAGTCTTTTCAATACTTACAATGCACATGTTCCGCTGTTTCGGTTCCCGCTGGATCATATTTTCTACTCAGATAGTTTTGGTTTGGTAGACATCGAGAAGCTCGGCCATAACGGCTCTGACCATTTTCCGATGTTCATAAAATTGAGCTTCGAACCGGAAAAGGACAACGTAGACGAACTTCCTGATGTCGATGAAAAGGACAAAGAAGTGATAAGCGCAACCTATGGTATCAATCCTGATACAAGCCGCGAGCGGAAGAATGGATGATTTCAAAAGCAGATTTCTGGCGAAAGCTTCCGATGCTTTCTAATTGAGAAGCAGAACACAACCTGTGAATGATTTTGAGAAAGATGTGTGTGACCCAAAACTGAATCAAAGGTAGAGAGTCGCGACGGCGCTAAGCACGTCCAAATACTTAGCATAAGACGACGGCTTTGTAAAGAAGACATTCGCTCCGGAGTTGATAACTTTTTCTTTGTCTGAAGTTCTGCCGGCCGTGGAAAAAACCACAACAGGTATGCTTCGAAGATGCTCATTGGTCTTTCGATGCTGCAGAACCTCGAAGCCCGATACCTTGGGCATGTTCAGGTCCAACATGATCAGTTCGGGTCTGACAGGATTCTCAGATGCGAAGTAATCAAGAAGAGCCTGTCCGTCTGCCAATTCCTTCAACTGAACCTTCACCTTCGTTTCTTCCAGTATCTCCTTTACTATCGATCGATCATCCGGGTCATCATCTACAACGAAAACCCATTTCTCATTCATGATTATGGAATCTAATACGAATATACGATGAACAGTCAATGCCATGTTTTTGTTCGGAACGCTGGACTCACTATTAAGAATAGCCGCTAATGTGGTTAGCTCCGCACCGCCGGATCAAATGATTTGCTTGCTGAACCCAATCATTCTATTCCGAAGGAAGAAATACCGTAAATGTCGAACCCTGGCCGGGCTTGCTCTCAACCTTTATGAACCCATTGTGATTTTCGACCACCTTTTTCACAATGGACAATCCCACACCCGTTCCACTGTATTCGTTCTTGCCATGCAGGCGCGAAAACATCTGAAAGATCTGATCCGAATAAGTTTGATCGAAGCCAATACCGTTATCTTTTACTGATATGGAATGATAAGTGCCTTCAGGTTCAATCGCCTCAGATGCCGTAATTTCTATCACGGGCTGTACGGTTGCCTTCGAATATTTGATTGCATTGCTGATAAGATTTTGAAACAACTGTTGCAGTTGTCTGCTGTACCCTTTCACAATCGGCAACTGGCCGACACGAATAACAGCTTTCTTTTCTTCGATGTCCAATTCCAGTTCCTCCATCACGTTTTGAAGCTTTTTGTTCAAATCAACTGCTTCGGTTTCGTGAGGTCGATGGCTTACATGTGAGTAAAGCAACAAGTCGTCTATCAGATTTCGCATTCGATCCGTGGCACGTTCAATGCGGTTGAACGACCTGATTTCAACTTCCTTCAAATGCGGACTCAGCTGGCCTTTCAGCTGGTGTGTGAAAAAGTGAATCTTGCGAATCGGCTCTTTCAGGTCATGCGACGCCGCATGCGCAAACTCTTCAAGATTTTGGTTCGACCGTCTTAGTTCCTTGTTGATTCTTTCCAGTTCAACTGTTCTCTGTCGCACTTTTTTCTCGAGCGCTTCTTCCGACTGCCGGAGAGCCTGTTCGGCCAGCTTGCGATCATGTATATCGGTGCCTACGCCAAACCATTTCACGATTTGACCCGAAGCAGGATCTTTATAAGGTATAGCACGATTAAGAAACCATCGATACTCGCCCTGCCATGATCGGTTGCGTTGTTCTACCTCCAGAGCCTGCCCCGTCTCCAATGCTTTGCTGAACGCTTGCATTACCCCGGGACCGTCATCCGGATGTAAATGCTTTATTGCTATATCGGCAGGCGTTGTTTCCTGGTATGGTTCACCACAGTAATCCCACCAATGTTTGTTCAAAAATTCTATACGTCCATCTTTATCTGTGATCCAGATACTGATGGGAACGGCATCCGCCATTATCCGAAACCTTTTCTCCGACTCACGTAATGCCTGTTCCGCCTTTGCCCGGCCCACGGCATCCCAGATTCGATCGGCGACTTCCTTTAATAAAGACAGTTCTTCGTCTGTCCATTGATGAACATCCCGATAATGCAAGAAAAAGATTGCATCCAAAACGCCATTCTTCAGAAGTGGTACATCCACTGTTGCCGCGAGTTGCAGCGATGCATGCACTTCCTTCATGTCGCTGCTGAGAGATGCATCGTTGATGCTCTCACCGCGCATAATTGTCTTTCCTTCGCGCAAGGCTGCTATTTCTTTCTCGCTAAACTGACCATAATTGTATTTCCCCTTCAATGAATCGCCACTGGATGAGTAATCTACGGTGATGGCAAAAATGTTTCCATCTCCGACTTCTTCAGCAAAGCCGGCATGATCCGCATGAAAATGTTTTGAAACAAGGGAGGCCGCTTCATACTGAATTTCTATCGGATCGGCCAGCGGTCTCAACACGTCGTTCAGCTGAAGTAAGAAGGTCTGACGTTGCTCACTACTCCGGAGCGACTCCTGTGCCCTTTTTATATCAGTGATGTCGCGGGTAGTGCCCGCAATAGCTTCGACCTCGCCATCGGCATTGATGACGGGTACAAGTATGTAGTCGTAAATGCGCTTACCAAGTACGGCGTGTGGAAACGATACTTCACCTCGGACCGGTTGCCTGGAGGCAACGACCTGGTCAATCTCCCGTTCGTGCATCTCGGCATGCCACGGCTCATATCCATTTTCTATAAGACGTTTATTGATTGCTTCGTCCCAGGTCTTTCCCCACATCGATAACAGTGCATTGTTTGCATATGCGACACGGTAGTTCAGGTCGAAAACGTAAATAAGATCGGGCGTACTCCCGGTGATCGCCTCATACAACCGCTTCTGTCGTTCGGTTTCTGCCTGTGCTTCATCCAGTTGTTTTCGAGCAAGTATCCGTTCGGTCACATCATGTCCAACAGCAAAGACGCCAACAGGGTTTGGTTGTCCATCCTCGTAGTATGGTTTATAAAAGAAATCGAAATAGCGTACTTCTTCTGTGCCGTCGCGGTTGAGTCGGATCGGATACTCGTAACCGTAAAATGGTTCTCCTGTATCACAAACCTGGTCCAACAACGCCCTGAATCCCTGGTCATTCAATTCTGGAATTGCTACAAAGAGAGATTTACCAATAACTTCAGAAGTCCTTCCCCATACCTCTAACAAACTGTCGTTTGCGAGTTCAATGATATAATCCCTTCCTTTAACGACACCGATGGTGACCGGCGCCTGCATGAAGAGATCGTAGGATTTTTCAAGACTTTTAATTCTGCTGGCGGAGTCTTCGGCGTTTTCCTGCAATGGCCTTTCCATAATTCAAATTAAGAAACGATACACAAAAACGATTCAGTCAATGCATAACATTTCGTATTGAAAAAGGTTACAGCGCGAAAACTTTACTGAACCGCGGCTTCAGCAAATTTTTGTAAGCCATTACATCTTGTGAGCGGGAATGCAAACAATATGAATAGGTTCAGCTATTCAAAGCGGATTCCATTTGTGTCGTCAAGTCGCATGATCATTCCCCATCCGTAGAAATAATTTGACAGGGCAATAAGCACTTCGTTCTCGCCCTGCTTGAGGGGGAGCGTGATCGTTGCGTTTTCGATTGTACATCTGCCTTTGGGAAATTTTTGTCCGGGTGTTCCGAAATGATTTTTGTCGACGTACAACAGCTGGCCATTTACGAACAACCAGATCTCGTCGCTGAAGCCGATGTGCAACCGGCGTTCCTGCAATTGATCCGAATGAAGTGTAGTCTTGAGCCACACCAGGCGGCGAGCATCATTCGCTGAAGGACCGAATTTGCGCGTAAGGTTGATGATTCCCCTCGGTTCTGCGTTGATGTCGCTCCAGACGGTAGAGCTGTCGGGGAATCCATCCGGCCGCCGGCCACGCATGAACGGAAGCGGTGGAACAACGTCGCGGCCGTGTTCGAATGGTTGAGGCTGACTGACTTTCCAGCGACAAAGAAAACGCGTCTCGTTGGTTGTATACAAAAGTCCGGCAGCAGAATCGAGGTTTTCAGTAGTGGCTTTGATCACCAGATTTGCAATCGTTGCCGCTCCACCAGAGAAGTTGATACCGCCTGACATTGATTCGCCTTCTAATCTCGGCACCACAAGCGCAGGTGTCGTCATATTATTGACAAACACTTTCATTTGGTACCCCGACACAACCATGCGCACATGGTTCCATCCGGGCACGTTGAGAACGGCACCAGCCTGGTATTCATCTGACAGATCCCAGGTACTTACACCGCCAATGGTTGCGCAGTATTGTAGCGTTGTACGGCTTTCCGGCGACGTGGTACCGAAGTATCTGATATAAAACGACTCCCCATCCTTCCAATCGTTCGTCATGCGGAAAGCAATGCCGGGGAATCCTCCACCCACCTCAATGTCAAACTCTATGGTTCCATTCGAAAACAGATGTTCTTTAAGATAAACGGGTGCGGAGGTTTTCAGGCGCATCGCTTTCACTCCACGATGTACAATGAAGTCCGTAGCAGCGGTGTCATAGCGCCAGTTTTTTGGGTCCATTGAAATCTCAATGTCTTTAAACGCTTTCCGGGACTGCTGCCCTGCTGCAGTTCCAGGAACAACGTGCAGGATTAAGAGAAGGCATGTGGCTGCCAGAACAACTTTCATGATGATTTTTTTGAAAAGTGAACTGGCAAGTTGAAAAAACTGTACGTAATTCGGGGTTCAAGTGCGCGCCAAAACCGTGCAAGTTGAAGCGAGCAACCATTTTTGCATCATGTTTCCAAACGATCACTCAATATATCTGGAACAATGCCTCCGTGAAGTGGAGCGACTTGTTGGTCGGGGCGACAGCAACAGTTGGACGACATATGATTTCGAGATCATCTCTGATGCCATTTTTGAACGGACCGAAGTCCGCCTAAGTGTAACTACACTGAAAAGATTGTGGGGGCGGCTCAGGTACAACAGCGCTCCGACTCTTACAACGCTGAATGCTATAGCAAAATTCGCTGGGTATGAAGACTGGAGAATGTTTCAACAACAGGCGAAAACGGAGGACCGGCCGAAGACACTTCCGACTACCGCGGCGCGGCCCGCAAAAAAGCTGCGGATGTTCATGGGTATAGGGGCTGTTGCCTTCGTGCTTGCCGTTGGTTATCTGATGTTCCTGTCGGCCACCAACGCGAAACGACAATTTGATCCAACTGCGTTTGATTTTACTGCCGATAAGATGGTGAGTAACGGAGTTCCAAATTCGGTGATCTTTCATTACAGTGCACGGCAGGAACCCGATTCTCTCTTTATCGTACAAACCTGGGATGATTCACGAAAAATGCGTGTACCGGCTGATAAAACCGAGCATTCAGCCATATATTATTATCCTGGCTTTTTCCGAACGAAGTTGATCGCAGACGAACAAGTGATGAAAACTCATGACCTGCTGATTGGTTCTGACGGCTGGCTCGGTCTTATTGAAGAACGACCTGTGCCAATTTATTTGCCAAGAACAGAATACCAAAAGAATGGAGTCATTGAAGCCAATGCTGATCTTGTATCGCGATACAAAAAAGCTGATGGCACAGCGCGCGTTCGATTCTTCAATCAACGTGATCTGGGTGATTTGATGAATGACAATTTCGTTTTCGAAACGATGGTTAAGAACGACTTTGATGATGGATCGAATCCCTGCCACAAGATGCAGGTGCTGATCCAGTGTAAGGACGATATTATCATCATCCCGCTTGCGTCTGCGGCTTGCACCGGTGACTTGTCGTTGTATTTCTGCGGCTCAGAGGTGGAAAGCAAATTCGGCGACCTGTCCGGCTTTGGCTGTGATCTTCGCCAGTGGACCTCGCTGCGCGTTGAAACGATAAATAAGACTGCAACACTTTTTGTAAATGGCAGAAAGGCAACTGCGTTGACATTTCCAAATTCACCGACCGGCATCGTAGGTGTACAATATAGATTCAACGGAGCAGGATCGGTGAAAGAAACCCGGTTTGTGTCGAAGGGCAAGGTATATGAAATGCATTAAGCCCGGACATGCCAATGCACACATTAATCGACCTGCTCGTATTCGATTGTTGCCGTTCGTAGCGACCAGACAAGAAAAGAAAGGTAATTATCATTATTGTCGAAGGCCGTTGGCAGGCCTATATTGTTATAACTCTGCGCACCAATTGGGTTGTTCCGGCTATAGTTTCGGTGGACGAACATCCAAATATCGTTCGTCCGGTAAAGAGAAAGTTTGTTGTCGTATTCCGGATTGTTTGCAGGGTTGATTACGAGGTTGCCTTCTGCATCATAGGTGTAGTTGCTGGTAAAATCCTGATAGTACTCAGGTTCTGCAGGTTCGATGATATAACGAGCCGAATCGGCAATGACCCGCATATGTTGATCGTAGTAAATTTTCCGAACAACAACTCCCAGAAACGCGTTTGCGGCAGGATCCGGATTGTCACCGATGACGCCGTTCCCCGACTGAAAAATTGTATCTCTTGCGGGCTGTCTGCTGTTGCCGTCGTATCCGTACCGATACCATAAATAATATCTGCCTTTGTCGTTCGCTTTGATATAATCGCTCAACCGGTGTTGTTCGTCGTAGCGAAACAGAACCGTAGAGGTTTCGAGATTGGTGACATCCACTCTTACAGGATCGTTTCGTTCATTGTATTGAAAAGTGTAGACGTGGTCGCCAAAAAATGTATCGGGAACCGTGATCTTTTTGATCCGGTATTCTGATGGATCCGGCTTAGGATGATGATTGTCGATGTATTCGATAATCTTTTTGCAACTCCAAGAAGAGGTAGTAATCAAAAATAGCAGTATCCCGCGCACGGTATTCGGCAATCGCAACATAGATAAGGTTTCACTGAATTTAGGATATTTTATCGATAAGACCCCGAACAAGTTTCATCGTTCAAGCGTGCTGAGCGACTGAGTGCAAATGGGCCCCCGCGTTGTCGAGTTGTCTTCCTTCAGTAAACATTATCTTCGAACAACCTTCACTCAATGATGACGCCGGAATGCTCAGCCACGATTTTTCATGTCAATGACGTCGACATTTCTATCGAATATTACGTGAACGTGCTTGGATTTAAGCTCGAATTCCGGTATCGCGATTTGGCAGGGATAGAGCATGGTCCGGTTACGATTTATTTGTCGGGGCCGAAGCAAGACCAAAAGAAAAAAACCGGAGAAGGAAGTATCTACATTTTCTGCGATGAAGTAGATGAGTATTACAAGGATATTCTGAGAAAAGGCGCCGTTTTAGATGTGCCGATCGAAGATCGTCCTTATACCATGCGAGACTTCGCAATAAAAGATCCGGATGGGAATGCAATCACCTTCGGCAAATCAATAGGAAAAGCGGAGGAAATCTCTGGTTTGTAGACAAACCGCACATCCTGGTAGAATAATCTGTCGCAGCACCGTTGATTGTATACCTTCCGCGTTTACAAGAGCAGAAAACCATTCGGATCCATTCTGAAGGTTACTACATACAATTGTAAAGCGACTGAGGCAAATTCCATGTTAAAACTTACTTCTAATGACAAACGCACAGCAACCAGGTAAACGCGATTACAGCGCCATCAGTCCGTCGGCACTATCATTGGTACATTTAAAAGGCCTTACCAATATTCCTTTTGCGAAAAGAACGGCAGAATTGTTTTCAGAAATCGACGGTCACTCCGCTGATGCCAGAAGCAATGATCTCGCATTTTGGAAAAGGGTTGTGCATTTTGAAATGCGGTATCTCAGCGTTGACCAACTGCTGTCGACAGTGGAAATCACTAACATTTTGGAATTATCCTCTGGCTATTCCTGGCGCGGCTTAGACATGGTCACCCGGAAGAACATCCATTATATCGATACCGATCTGCCTGAAGTCATCAACCAAAAGAACCAGTTGCTTCCGGCCTTACAGGAAGACGATAACCGTACAATTGGTAAACTGGAAACAATTCCGCTTAATGCACTTGACGAAGAGGCATTCCTTGAAATCGTTGATCGCTTTCCCGAAGGACCGATTGCCATCGTGAACGAAGGCTTAATGATGTATTTGAATACAAGCGAAAAAGAAACGCTCTGCCGTTTGATCCAAAAAGTTTTGAAACAACGGGGTGGTGTGTGGATCACTGCCGATGTGTATGTTAAATCAACCCTTGAACGATTCAAGGAAGAAGATCATGACAGCCTAAAGGAATTGGTGGAAGCACAACGAATCGAGGAGAACATGTTCGAGAGCTTTGCCGTTGCTGAAACGTTTTTTAAAAATGCAGGGTTTAAGGTGGATGCTGAAGCTGTAGTTGAACACTCTCAGGTCAGCTCGCTTCCCTATCTTATTCAAAATGCAACGCAAGAGCAATTGATGGAGATGAAAACTTCGCCGAAAAAAATACAGGCGACCTGGCAATTGAGTGTGCTGTTTACATGAACATCTCACCGTTTTCGACGAGTTGTAAAAGAAAAATTCTTATTTTCCGGGGAGTGCGTAAGGAATTACCTGCCGAAGTTCACACTACAAATAACTTTGTTGATGAGATCAAAAGCACTGCTTCCCTTTTTGTCAATTACGGCTTCCCAAATGCAGCAACCAGTCACACCGGCCTTACAAAGTCGCTACCCGGCAAGATCGACGAAACAAAATTCAAAAAGCTGGTGCAGCAAAATGATCATCTTCTTCTTACTGTTGACGGCGTCGGTAAAAGCACAAGACAACGATTGCCTGGACCGCCAGTTGGCAAAAGCCGGAAGCTGGAAAAAACTACCGGAAACGGTTAAGTCGTCGCCCGCGGATTTGGCCATACAACGCCGTTTTTACAATGCGCTGCACAACTCTTTGCAGTCCGCCTATCAACCCAGAGGTTTAGATGCTGCATATTCAGGGTCTTTTCAGCCCGTGAAATATGCCCAACCTGTAGCTTATACCTGGTACACGTTGTTTGGAGAGCGGTATTTTTGCGAAGGTGACGCCCTCGTACTGAATAAATTTGACATAAACACTCTCTTCACTACAGCATTCAATTACGTCAGCTTTCTTGAGATTTATGATACCACGGCTGCGGACAACGGACTCGGGTTCCGGCCACTCCGCGAAGGCATTCCAGTTGAAACCCGTCCGGGCATTTGGCAGTTTAGTGATGTGCGAACATCTCTCGGTGCCGGCAATGAGGGTCTTACCAAACTTTGGCTGATTACTTACGATGGGCAACTGCCCTGGAGTTATGTTAGCCGCCGGGAATTTTTGATAAAGCGGAAACGCTTCCTGCTTCAGGAGATGGCAGCAGAAAAATCACGGATGAAAGATCAACTGGCGAGCTGGGAACAGATGAAAAAATACAAGGAGCAGGAATGGAAATCCGACCCGGCCAGGCTGGCCAACTACCTATCCGGTACACACAACCCCGGGATCGAACGGGTGCAGGCATCGTATAAAAAGTTGATGCAGGATTATGAAAAAGCGTTTGCAAAACTCGACGAACAACTCGCTGCGCCGGAAGAGGAACTGAATAAAAAGGCCATCGTAATTAAAAGCACGAAAAACAATTTCGACTACGCTTTTACCGACACAATGGAACCATTTGCCGAACTGCTCACGAAGCCCAACCCCTCTTACTTTAAGAAATGGAGTTCTCCCGCGGTACCGCAAATGATTACGGTAAGCATCAAGTACGACCCCAAGAATCCAGTGTCAGCCGGCTTTGCACGGGAGATCGAGAAAATCATAAATCTTGATTACTTAAAATCGTTTCTCGGAAAGACAGCGCCACCCTCCATGAATCAGAGCAAATCCGCGGCCCATAACAACAGTGGCGGGAACAAACTCACCACTGCCATCAAGCAGGCACTTACTTTCACAGAAGTGAAACAAATTAACCGTTCAACTGAGCTACTCTAGTGAAATAACAGCGAAATAAGAAGGGGTCGCTTCCAGACAATCATCGAAAAACGTTGAGTGCACCCGATGAAATGAGGCGGGAACGAAAGATATCTGCGATTTAAAGGGAAATAAAAAGGCGCAGCACAAAGGTTTCCGCGCCTTCTTTTTTTGGGGAGTTCATTAATTTTAAGCACATCAACCTATCGTCTTTTCCGGAGGTGGCAATTCTTTCAAATAGAGTAATTCTATAAGCATATTAGGTTCGGTTAATTCAAAATAGCAGAATTCAAAAATGCCTTCCGTGAACCCGTGCTGTATCATTTTATACCCTTGCTTTTGCAATTCTTCTTTCGCAGATTGCATACTCCCCAAGTCTGAATACGCAAGGCAGGTATGATGATAACCTTCGCCTTTTAATTTTAAATGCTCGTCATAAACACTCCTCCCGGAGTTAGGCGATATTAATTCTAAGTTTGCTCCACCGATTTGGGCAAAGGCTGCCTTGAAAGAAAAAGGTGAACGCTCGCCATTTACAAAACAATGGTCAGGGGTAATTGTCCAGAGATTCCATACAACAGAAAGTGTTTTTCCCAGTTTCTCTGCAGACGATTCTAAGTCCTTTACTAAAATACATGTGTGATGCAGTGTTGCTGAATTTGATACCGACATTTATATAATTTAAAATGATGAAACTATGTAGCGGTGTCTGCATTACAGGCAACGTTAAAGATGTTAGTGGATGGCGAAATGGACCGTAGTGAATATAAGTATTGTCTCCGGACTTGAGCCCGAATTTCAAAATCTAAGAAAGCTTACAAACTAAAATCCCTGCAAGTACCCTTTAAAGTCTATCATTTTTTGTTCTGTATTTTGATAGGTTGTGGGCTTAGGATTCAACAACTCTACAATTTTGGTTTTCATCGAATAGGCAAAGAAATGATTACCTGCGGGACTGTAGTGCCCAATGAAATAGCGGTTGAAATAATCGTCAACACTTAGTTTAAAACTTTTAAAGTCTTCCACATGCACTAAGTTCATGTCGAAGTAATTGAAGCTACCGGCTTTTAAAAAGTCTACTATTTCTTGGTCGTAACGTTCTTTTTTGCCGGATAGTAGGGGTTTAGTAACCTCATAAGGATCGAAAAGTACAACCATTAATTTTTTATTATTTGCCTCTGCAAAATCTTTAACCTTGTTTAAAATAAACTTAGTGGAAGCGAAGGCATACTTATTGAGCAGCTTAGAAACAGCATGTCTTAAAGTACTTTTATCATCAAGATTAACCTTGAAATTCAAATGAACCGCAAGTTTCTTTAATTCTGCAATATTGATATCGCTTATTTCTCCATCTCTAAATAAAACCATTTGAAGTGCCAAGTCATCTTTCAAATTTTCGAACATCCAATTTTCATCCGTCATTTTGTACAAATCCTGCTTTCGTTTAATACGGCTTTCATGCTCTTCAAGCTTGCCGGTTTGCAGGTTCATCTCAATGTTCGACCAAAAATTACCGTGAAACATTTTACCTAAACCCTCGCCCTTATTTGTTTCTCTGTTCCACCAATGAAGTATCATATAGCGGCAACGCAACAGGCTTCTGATATGATCATCACCATAAATATAAAATACCAAATTTTCTGCCTGATCTGCTGTCTTCTCATGCCTTAGCAGACGGCGGTAACTTTGATTTACGCCATAGCCACCCATTCCGAAATTGCGTACCGGCTCACCAAGATGTGCGGCCAAATATTCCTGCCACGTTTCTCCATCACTTACCTGATGACATTGCGTAAAGCTGTTCCCATAAGTGTTTATGCGGCAAGGCCTATCAGTATATAAAAACGACCGCCGTGGTCCGCCTACAACTGGAGCGGTAGATATAGTTGAACTATTGTCTATACCATCACGCGGAACATAATTACCCAGTACATAACCTAGCTCCGGGTCAAACTTGGCCCATGAAATCTCATTTAGAAATACATCAATTTCTTTTTTTTCCGGTAGTCCCTTTCGAATGTGTTCTTTGTAAGTGTGTACAGAGTTTTGGCACATTGCCGAATAGGCTGAAATAATTAGGAAAGCGGTTGTTAAAAAAAGTTTGTTCATATTCAGTTTTTGATTGCAGCAAAATTTACAAGCGTATTTCAAAATATTAAGTCAGCAATTAATAGCCAGTATTCTGCACGATACTGGTAGACTTGCACTTATTCCAACACCAATATTTTTTCTTCAAAAGGCATTTTAGAACTAATCCAAACTTCAGGTTCACCGGTTTGCAGAGCAGCTTTGTTTCCTAATAAAATCACTTCGAAGTCCTTGTTTTTCATTGCTGCCGTTACTGGAAAATAAAAAGTGTAGTTGCCATTGCTTGCGGAATAGTGCTCCCAATTATTGTAGGCAAAAGAAGGACTTCTATCAGCAGGGCAGATTATTTTTCCTCCGATACGCATTACGGCGATGGCGTTATCCTCACCATAATTTCCGGGAACAGTAACAGAAAGATAACTGTTCTTAGCAATCTCGTCTAAGCGAAATCTTTGTTTTCTGGCATAGGTTGCCGAAGAATCAGTAAAGTTTTTAAATAGATTTGATACCCGCCAGTTGGTAGTCTTTACCGAATTTTGATTTTTGTACCCTCGGATCTCTGCAACAGAAATTGGCGCATTCTCTAATAAAACATACCGAAAAGATTTGCCGGTTGTGTTTATAATTGCATTCTTATCCGTTTTTGATAATTCAACGCGTTGCCAATTCTTCAAATCAGCCGAAACGTAAGTAGGACACACTCGAAAAGAATCGGGAACAGATTCCAAAACTATTTTATCGAGCGTTTGTATCCCTTTAAGATCAAGCCGTAGTGCGCCTAAGTACTTATTATCCCCCGTATAAATTGCTCTATTAGCTTTAAAGAAAGTATTTACATTATTATCAAAAGCAAATTTATCCCATACCCCTAGTCGAATAAACACACTGTCTTTAAAAAAAGCATCGCGGGCAGCTTTAACAGCAGTAAATTTCGTAGGGCCTGAGCGTTCTAATGATCGAACTTCAAGAGCATTGTTATCCAACCCGAAATATGCTGCTTCATATAAAGTCCTGGCATCGGAAGGCACATCGACCGGCTGCAATTCTCCAAGTTTTCTATGAGTCGGTTTGGTTAGTGGCGTACCCGGAAAGCCTATTTTATGTCCGTTTGTAAAAACATTTGAAACAGACACACCATCTAATTTGGCATTTTTAATTTTCCTGTCTCCCGCCCTAATACTTACTAAAGCATGCTGACCCGGCATTCCGAGCAAACGAATTTCTACAGGCCTTCCGGGCACATCTTTAATAATTTCGTAGTCGATACCTTTTATTATAAGTTCTTTTTTTGTGTCCGGAGTAATCGTAAACATTGCAGCCCGAAAAGGAGCTACTTCTACATCAACTTCTGTTCCTGCTGCATAAGTTCCTAGAAACTTTTCGGTGGGATGAAACCTGCTAACTTGAACTGCACCCTTAGCTTTCAAACCGATTGATTCGTCAAGTCTTATTTTATATTTTACAGGCGTCCAGCTCATATTTCGTAACGTGATTATTCTTGTATTGTCGTCTCCCCGAGAAACTGCCTTCTGTCCGTAGTTCGATTCATCCAACTCTATTCCTTTAATTAAAAGCTTATTGTTTCTTTTATGGAAATTATAAATCCGGGCAAGTTTGGGAAATTCTTTATCCGAGAGTAGCCAGGGATTGCCGTATACTTCGGGCGCTAAAATCAAACTTCGATTGAAAGCCTGTAAAACCAGGTCGTCGTCCCAGTTGTCATTACCCGAAGAAATACAAACGCCGCAATCTTCCGTCAGGCGTTGTAGCCGTGGAGGCAATCCCCGGTCCATAACACCCTGCCTATGATGGGGTGCGGGTACAGTATTAGAGGTATGAACGTCAACATAGGTCTCCTTCCCTTCCCATAAAAAAGTGGTAGCATACTTTCTTGCTTCATCGCTTAAATCGATACGATGATTTAATAAAATCAGGTCCGGGCTGTATTTGCGTACTTCTTTCCAGGTTTCTATGAAATACTTTTCTTTTTCCGGCCTCAGGTTACTGCAACATGCATCCATTTTAAATAAGGCCATATTATAGTCTCTTGTTAGGCCGGTTATTAAGTTTATTCGCTGCCTGGCTTCTTCTTCGGTATTCCCGTATCCGTCCGGCCCTATCCATAAACCTAAACGACAGTTGAAAGACTTCGCAGCCTGGTATATCTTATCAAACTTATTAGGAAACCTTTTGGTAAACCAGGGCGAAGAGAGGTTCCCATAAGCGGGCCTGCCTTCGACAACAAAGCAATTAGGAGCGTTATCGAATACTCCGGCATCCATTAGAAAAATATCCAGTTTCATGCCGTAGTCGTCATGTAGCCACTTAAAGAAATTAAGATTAGTCAACACCTTATTTTCGGTGGAGCTATACCAGTTTATATTAACCCAATCGAAATACATTGAACGGGAAGGAGACGATTCATCTGCCCCCGGGAAAACTTTTTCCTGGGACTGGCTATAAAAAACGGCCGTATTAAATAGAAAGATCAGTATTACACGTTTCATCAGATTGAAATTATGTTGTCTGATTTATTTTAGAAATTTTTGCTATCGCTTCATGAGAGATATTCCTGCTCCCGCTTTATCAAGCTCCCGCTATTTCGTAAGCACCAGGCATAAGGAGGTCATCGAAAGAGAAAAGGATGGCTATGAAAATAAATTGTCTGAGACATGCTTAATTCGTTGTAAGACCTAAGCGAGCTCAGTTCAAAAGAAGACAATGTTGACGAGATCTTGGCGTATGGATTTCACTTTCTTAGAAATCTGCCAAAACTCTTTGCTGTAGCCACATTGGAGGAAAAATCCTTGATCCTTGGTTCGACCTTTCCGGAAAAGTTGATTTTTAAAAATGGTGAAGTTCCAACCACCTGTTCTGACAGCGCTATTTCTGTGCTTATCAAGCCAGACAAGGATTCCAAAGTAAATAAAAAAGGGAGTGCAATAATTTTGCACTCCCTTCCGGTAGTGTGGAGGTGGCGGGAATCGAACCCGCGTCCAAACATACTCGTCGAAAGCTTTCTACATGCTTATACCGGAATTGATTGTCGGGAAACAACAGGAACCGGTCGAACCGATTGTTTCCTTAGCTGAATGGTCTTAAGCAACAGTCACAGCCTTCTGTTCCAGCATCCTGTATTTGTTTTGAGTCGGCGGTGATGCGTGGTAACAGGCCAACCTGCTTCACGGCCCAAATGACTATCTAATCACTGATTAGGCAGCCATGGCATACTGAGTATTGCCATTTGAAGTTTGCGTATTCAGATTAACGGGCTAATTACGCAACGCCCGACATGCTTACACTTTCAAAGAACTATGCTGTCAATACCAGGCACCCCCGGGATATAGTTGACGGTTGATAGTTGACGGTTGACGGTGTATCACCGCTGTCAATGTGGATTTCGCTGTCAACTGTCAACCGTGAACTGTCAACTACTTGAATAAGTATCTCCAGAAATCCAACCCCAACGCATATGCCATCAACAACAACAACAAAATCATTCCAAACATCTGCGCATACTCCATAAACTTATCACTCGGTTTGCGGCCGCTGATCATCTCGTACAAAGTAAACACCACGTGCCCGCCATCCAATCCGGGTATCGGAAGTACATTGAAGAACGCAAGCACAATACTAAGCAGCGCCGTCATCTTCCAAAACAATTCCCAATCCCATGTAGGATCAAACATATTACCGATACTCAAAAAACTTCCGAGCGACTCGCTTGCCTTCACTTCCTTCGAAGTGAACAGCAACTTAAAATTCTTCACATTCATCACCAGCGTGTTCCAACCTTCGGCAACACCCGCAGGTATAGATTCAAAGAAAGAATACTTCCGCTTCTCAAACTGTATCAGATCCCTGATCTGAACATATCCTATATACGTTCGCGCATCTTTGTCGGAGTGCACCACAACGTTTGCGGTGTCTCCTGAACTCCGGTTAACCGTCAGCGTTATATCCGCATTCTTGTGCTTTGCCTTCTCTTCAATGAACTCGAAAAAGTTATTCACCGGCTTTCCGTTTAACGCAACTACCGTATCTCCACGCCTGAGGTCACCACTTTTTATTTTCGCCTGCGATTTATCCACGGTATCCACTATAAATGGAAACGCGGGTCGCGCCAGCGGTTCGCGACGTCGTTTGATGAGGCTCCGTATCGTTCCTTCGGGAACCGGCAAATCGATCCTTGATCCGTTCCGTTCTATCTGCAAAGTCTTTGCCTCATCGAGGATAAAATCTGCAGACAGCGTATTGAAATTCTCCACCTCCTTGCCATTCACTCCTACGATATGATCGCCGCTGCGTATGCCCATCTTCTGGCCAAGCGAGTCGACATACACTCCGTACTTCAGGTTCTTGGTCGGCAGGTATTCCTTTCCCCACACGAACAGAATCATCGCAAACAACGCGAATCCAAGTAGCAGGTTCACTGTAACACCACCAAGCATGATGATGAGACGCTGCCATGCGGGCTTGCTTCGAAACTCCCAGGGTTGCGCCGGTTGCTTCATCTGGTCCTTGTCCATACTCTCATCGATCATCCCGGAAATCTTCACGTAACCACCGAGCGGCAGCCAACCAATGCCATACACTGTTTCACCGATCCGCTTCTTCGCGATTGCAAACCACGGATCGAAAAACAGAAAGAACTTTTCAACCCTGCATTTGAACCATTTGGCGGGCAAAAAGTGCCCGAGCTCGTGCAAGACCACGAGTATCGAAAGTGATAAAATAAGTTGTGCTGCCTGAGTTCCAACCGATGACCAGTCTATCGCTAATAATGTCATAATGCCTAACCGACAAAGCGGATTTAGTGAGTTATGGAAGCGGCAAATATCGGTAGAAATGAGGGATGTGGGACGTTAAAGTTGGTAGGTGGTTGAAGCTTAAGTAGGGCCTTGGGCTATGAGCTGTGAGCTATGAGCTATTTGGTAACGGACTTCGGTTCTTACCCGCGGAGAGAGCATTTACGTGTTGGCTGCCTGGCTCAAAGCCCATAGCTCATAGCTCACAGCTCACCGCACTACAACTTAATCATCGACGCCGCATAACTCCTCGCCTCGCCGTCGCTTTCGAAGTATTGCTCCAGCGTGGGATTTTCGATGAACGGCACGTATGCCATCGTTCTTTCGATCAGGTCGGTCATGTCGAGAAAACCGATCCTGTTTTTCAAAAACGCATAGACGGCAATTTCATTCGCCGCGTTCATGATGCAGGGAAGATTACCACCTCTGAACAGTGCGTCAATCGCGAGTGCAAGGTTGCGAAAGGTTTTGATGTCGGGATCTTCAAACGTCAGCTGGTTCGGTTTGCGGAAATCATAGCGCGGGAAATTGTTTGGAATGCGATGTGGGAAAGCAAGCGCATATTGTATCGGCAACTTCATGTCGGGCAAACCCATTTGCGCCTTCATGCTTCCATCTTCGAATTGAACCATGCTGTGCATGATACTTTGCGGATGCACCAATACCTGCACCTGGTCCGGCTGCAGGTTGAACAACCACTTCGCTTCGATCATTTCAAGTCCCTTGTTCATCAGCGTCGCGGAATCAATGCTGATCTTCGCTCCCATGTTCCAGTTAGGGTGTTGCAGTGCATGATCGCGCTTTACATTCACGAGGAAGTTTGGCTTCTTACCAAGAAACGGACCTCCGGATGCAGTAAGTATCACTTTCTCGATCCGGTTCCTGGTTTCTCCAACAAGACATTGAAAGATCGCTGAATGCTCTGAATCGACAGGGATTACAGGCGCACGCTTTTCAACGGCCTTTTGCATTACGATATCGCCGGCAACAACAAGTGTTTCCTTATTTGCAAGACCAACCGACTTGCCACACTCAAGTGCCATCAACGTCGGCTTCAAACCGGCGAATCCGACAATGGCAGCAAGCATCATGTCGTAACAATCGAGTGATGCGCATTCTGTGAGTGCGTCTTCTCCGGCAAAAACTTTGATATCGGTTGATGCCAGAGCATCCTTTACCTTATTGTATTTCTTTTCGTCGCCAATGACTACAATGTTGGGATTGAATTTCAGCGCCTGTTTAATAAGAAGGTCCTCGTTGCTCTGTGCAGTGAGAACTTCAGCGCTGAAAAGATCCGGGTTCGATTCTATCACTTCAAGGGCCTGCGTGCCAATGGAGCCAGTCGATCCGAATATGGCAATCCTTTTTTTCATATGTCGCAATTACAACCGTTGGAAATGCAGCTCCGGCTACGAGAATCGGGCCAAACTCTGGTACAATCGATATGTACTGTAATGTAATAAACCATTCAGTACCCGGTGAATCTTTTGAGTTCGTCAGCAAGCTTTCTGTCGTTGCTCAATCTTGGTACTTTGTTTTGGCCGCCAAGTTTGCCAACAGACTTCATGTATTCTATAAATCCATTCTTTTTCACCGGCCGAATGCTGAGCGGAGACAAAATGTTACCGCTGATAAGGTCGTCGTAATAGATGTTCTTCTCACGCAAGAGATTATCGACACGCATCGCAAATCGGCCGAGGTCATGGGGCTCCTGCTCAAACTCAACAAACCACTCATGGTACGAACGCTCCTGTCCGATGAGCGGAGCAACTGTGAACTCCGTCACTTTCACGCCCTCCTCCTCCGCAGCTTTCATGAGGCTGTATTCGACTTCTTCACCAATCACATGCTCCCCGAATGCCGAGATAAAATGTTTTATCCTTCCCGTCACCACCAATCTGTATGGGTCGGTAGAGATGAACCTTACGGTGTCTCCTATATTATATGCCCACAAGCCGGCATTGTTGTTTATCACGAGGGCATAGTTGACCCCAACTTTCACGTCGGCAAGGCTAAGACGTTTTGCATTCGGATCTGAGACCTCATTGGCCGGAATAAATTGAAAAAAGATGCCGCTGGCTGTATTAAGCAACAGTCCTTCGTTGTTCTGCGAGTCCTGAAACGCGATGAAGCCTTCAGAAGCCGGAAACGTTTCAATGGCCGCAGGAGTTCCTCCAAGACTGGAGAAGAGTCTGGATCTGTAGGGTTCGAAATTCACGCCGCCATGCACGATCACCGAGAGGTTCTTAAAAATTTCAGTAACTGGTTTGCCTTTTCTCTCGATCAGACGGTCGAAGTACATCTGCATCCAAGGAGGAATTCCGCTAATGAGGGTCATGTCTTCGTCAATAGTCTCATCAACAATTCGGTCGAGTTTCGTCTCCCAATCGTCGATGCAATTGGTGCCGTATGAAGGAAGTTGATTCTTCCTGAGGTAACTGGGGATATGATGATTAACAATTCCGCTCAGCCTGCCGGTAGGGATGTCGGCAATCCGCTCAAGTTCTGGAGAACCGGACAAAAAGATCATTTTTCCGTTGGTGAAACCGGTGTCGCCTGTTTCAGCGATGTAACACAGTAGCGCGTTCCGGGCGGTATTGATATGGTTGGATATGGAATCCTTCGAAATCGGAATGTATTTCACGCCGCTGGTAGTACCGGAAGTCTTGGCAAAGTAGATGGGCTTCCCTTTCCAGAGGATGTTGTGTCTGCCTTCCCTGATCTTGTCGATGTACGGCCGATATTCCTCGTAATCTCTTAAAGGAACGGCTTGGTTGAAATCAGTAACCGTTTGAATATCAGAGAAGTGATGCTCTTTTCCAAATTGCGTATCGCGCCCGGTTTTGATAAGCTCCCTGAATATCTTTTCCTGGTCTTCGACAGCGGTGGCCATCCCCTTCTTTATACCTTTATATATATAACTGGCAAAGGGCTTTGCCAGCAGCGATTTGATCTTCATAGTCCGCTTACCTGTGAAACAAACGTACGCCAATTCAATAAACCAGCAATCAGGTGTGCGGGCGGCGCGTAACCGCCGATGACCAGCGGCCAAAAAAATCCTGCTGAATTGCTTCTCCATCAGCCCAAACCGCTTACCTTTGCACTCCTAATTTTCGAAATCATGTTTGCAATTGTTAAGATCGCCGGCCAGCAATTCAGGGTTCAAAAGGACCAGACCTTGTACGTTCCTCACGTAAATGGTAATGCCGGTGACGCACTGGAATTTTCTGAGGTGTTGCTCACTCACAACGATGGAAATCTTTCTACCGGTGGTGACGTGAAGGCGACAGTGAAAGCAGAAATCGTTACCCAGGTGTTGGGCGATAAAGTAATTGCTTTCAAAATGAAAAGAAGAAAAGGGTTCCGGAAAAAACACGGACACAGAACAAGGTATACGCAAATCAGAATCAGCGATATCGTATAACGGTCTCTAATAACCGGAAATCTCAATCAATCGACTTATTTAAATTTCATCACGATGGCACATAAAAAAGGTGAAGGCAGCGTAAAGAACGGAAGAGACTCACAAAGCAAAAGACTTGGTGTGAAGATCTACGGCGGTCAGCCTGCTATTGCCGGAAACATCATCGTTCGCCAACGCGGAACTGTTTATCATCCTGGTAAAAATGTTGGAGTTGGAAGAGACTTCACACTGTTCGCACTTTCTGATGGTGTTGTCGAATTCAAAAAAAGCAAAAACGAGAAAACGATCGTGAATGTAGTTGCTGTGTCGTAAGAACTTCTCTTCGACATTTTCTTTGTTGCCGGCTCATAAGATATTTTCCACATTTAGTGAAAAATTTTTTTGGCGGATTAAAATTACTTTATATTTTTACTGCCGATAGAGTTTCTATTTACTAACCGTTAAATTCAAAAAAATGGCAACTAAGAAAAAAGCAGCTAAGAAAGCAGCTAAAAAAGCAGCTCCCAAGAAGAAATCTGCAGCTAAGAAAGGTGCAAAGAAAAAATAGTCTGACTTCTTGAAGCAGAAAATAGTAAAGTCCCGAAAGAAATTTCGGGACTTTTTCTTTTTATTTTCACTCCGTACCATCTCCTGCACATGACGATTGACAACTACCACATCGCCGATCAATTTTCCCTTCTTGCAAAATTGATGGAGATACACGGCGACAACGCTTTCAAGGCGAAATCCTATGCCGTAGCGGCTTTCAACATCGAAAAGCTTCCGGTTCAACTGTCAGAAATAGAGAAATCAAAGATTCCCGGCCTCAAAGGAATCGGTGATTCTCTTGCAAAAAAAGTAATCGAAATCATCGATAACGGTCATCTTCAAACGCTGGAAGAATATGTGCGCAAAACGCCGCCGGGAATTATGGAGATGCTTGCGATCAAGGGCTTGGGTCCGAAAAAAATTTCCGTGATCTGGAAAGAAATGGAGATCGAAACACTTGGTGAATTGTTGTATGCCTGCACCGAAAACAGACTTGCCCGATACAAAGGCTTTGGCGAGAAAACGCAAAAGACGATCGAAGAGGCGATAAACTTTTTCATGCGAAGTCAGGGAAGCTACCTGTTCGCGCAAGTGGAAGAATACGCACACAAGCTTAAGAAAACACTTAGTTCGCATTTCAGCAAAGAGCAATTCGCTTTTACCGGAAGCTTTGCGAGGCAGTGCGAGGTGATAGAGAAAATCGAGTGGGTGTCCACCGCGAAGGTGGACGCACTCAGGCAATTTTTTGAGTCCAATGGATTCACAGTCGAAGAAGAACTCGCCAATACAATCAGCTTTCGTGGCGCCGAAAAAGTGCTCGTTGAATTCCATTGTTACCCGGCAAAACTTTTTTACCAGGAGTTGTTCAACACCAGCGCCTCGCCCGAGTTTCTTGAACAATGGAATAAAAAATATAAATCTGGAGAAGCCAATTCAGAAGAAGCCATTTTCAAAACTGCCGGCCTTCATTTCATACCGGCCTTTCTTCGCGAAAGTCCGGCAATCATAGAACGCGCCGCAAAAGACGACTTCAAAAACATTATACAACCCGGAGATATCAGGGGTATCGTGCATTCGCACAGCGATTGGAGCGACGGATCCAATACCCTCCCGCAGATGGCAGAGGCGTGCATCAAAAGAGGACTTGAGTACCTCGTCATTAGCGATCACAGCAAATCTGCGTTCTACGCAAACGGCCTTTCGGAAGAAAGGATTCGCGAACAACACGCATTTATCGATGAGTTGAACCGTAAACTCAAGCCGTTCCGGATTTTCAAAAGCATTGAATGCGACATCCTTGGTGACGGAGCTTTGGATTATTCAGACAATGTCCTGTCCACTTTCGACCTGGTGATCTGCTCAATCCATGCGAATATCAAGATGAATGAAGAGAAGGCAATGTTGCGATTGCTTACGGCGATCCAGAACCCATACTGCCGTATACTCGGACATATGACCGCCCGACTGTTGCTGAGCAGACCCGGTTACCCGGTGAACCACCTGAAAGTCATCGAAGCATGCGCAAAAAACAACGTTGTCATCGAAATCAATGCGAATCCGCGGCGTCTCGACATGGACTGGCGTTGGATACAGCCTGCGCTCGAAAGCGGTGTGCTGTTGTCGGTCAATCCTGATGCACACGACATCGATGAATTCAATAATTGCCGCTATGGGGTGCTCGCCGCGCAGAAAGGTGCACTTACAAAGGATCGGAACCTCAGTAGTTTTTCGTTGAAGGAGTTTGAGCAGTGGTTAAGTAAGAAATGAAGTCGCGACGACCGTAACAAACTTTCACCGCAAAGGACGCAATGGACCACCGGCTGAGCCGGGGCACGGCGCGAAGGAGCGCAAGGCTTGCTTCAAGGTCAATAGGTGATGTCCGCCGAATTCCTTTAACTCGCTTCCGAAACGCACAGTGGCGGTTCGTGGCTAGTTCGTTGCTCTCAGCAGCGGAATCTTCACGAAGAACGTCGTTCCCTCTCCGTCCTGCGTTTCAAACCAGATATCGCCCTGCGCCTGCTCTGCTATGCTCTTGCTCATCGCAAGTCCAAGGCCGGTTCCCGAAGTTTTGGTTGTAAAGTTCGGCGTAAAGATCTTGTCGCGCATATGCACCGGAATACCTCCACCATTGTCGCGAATGCTCACCGTGATGTATTCTCCGTTCAAATTTTCTTTCATCACAATCTCCCTTTCTGATCTGTTGCCCGGCGCCTCTATCGCATTCTGCAGGAGGTTTGTGAACAAGCGGTTCAATTGTGTCTTATCCGCATACACCATCACACGTTGCGAAACAGGCTCCCATGTGAACTCAATGTTTTCCGTTGGCTCGTATAGCGAAGAAAGTGAATTAAGAAGATCATGAAGATCGAATACTTCGTTGCGCGGATTGCCAATGTTTGCAAACTGTGAAAAGTCTGACGCAATTTTCGAAAGATGATCGATTTGCTCAATCAACGTGCGGGCCACATTGCCCGTCATCTCTTTCACGTTCGTGGAGTTGTTGTCGATCGCCTTTTGCAAGTACTGAATACTGAGTTTCATGGGTGTCAGCGGGTTCTTGATCTCATGCGCAACCTGCCTCGCCATCTGTCTCCACGCGCCTTCGCGTTCGCTCTTGGCAAGGGCTTCAGCACTTTCATCGAGCTTGTGCACCATTTTGTTGTATTCCTTCACCAACTCGCCGATCTCATCCTTTCGTTTCCATTGTATCTCCTGGTTGATCTTCTGCAGGTTGATGTCGCGCATCTTCTGGCCGATAAGTGTAAACGAATGCGTGATGCGGTTGGTAATGAACAGAGCAATCGCTCCTGCCACCAGGAAGATGAAGGCATTCAGATTGATGATCGTCACAAGAAAGTTCGATATCTCCTGCTGCAATTCTCCCTGGGTACTATACGAGGGAATATTCAGGTAGGCATAAGCGTTACCCTCCTCGTCCCTTACCGGACAATACACACTGATGTAGTCAACCTTTCCCATCTGCTCGTCGGCAACGAACTGCACGGCCTTCAAAGCGTTCAAATGATAGAAGGCAATAGGATTCATCATCTCACTAAGCACACCCTTGTTGTATATAAGCGGATTTGATGAAACCCTCAGATTGCCGAGCGTGTCATAGAGATTCACATCGGTACCATGTATTTCGGAAATCTCCTGCATCAGCGATTGAACCGCCTCGTTTGCCCCGGTCTCGAACAACAAGATGCCATCGTTGAAGGTATTGTGATCCGCAAGCTGGTTCTGCACTTCGTTCACCATGATCTGGATGGCACGGCTTAGTTTGTCCTGGTTGTTGCGGTCGTATCTCCGTATGAAAAAGAGGATGGTTGCAATCCCAATTACAACGAACGAAAGCAGGCTAACAAGAATTATCGTGCTGTGTATCTGCGACCGGATACTGAACTGCCAATACTGCCGCAAGATTGCAGGCTGAAGCCTCGATCGAATCAATAACGAGGTACCACGGTATATGAACAGCAGGAAAAGAAACGTACTAAACAGGTATGCGAAAAGTGTTATGGCTTCAATAAACGAGTTGTCCTTCTTGGCAATAACAACCACTTTGTTGCCTGAGTGCCGGTACCAGAGCTCTTCATAAATTTCTCCATACGATCTGTTTGCACGTGTTTCGAATTCGTAACGCGGAAGCTGATCCGGCGACAATTTTGTCGGGAAAGGATAGTCGTTATAATAATTGATCAGCCCAAGGTTGCTGTACACACCGTAGTAATATCCTGGCGCGTACTCTGGAACCAGCTCCTTCGTCTGCCGGAACAGTTCGGGAATAAGCGCATCACTCTTGTAACGCTTCGGTTCGGAAAGAACAAAGAAGTACCCAAATGGAATTCCCGCTGAGTCGGTGATCTCCTTCTTGTAGATGTACGAAAATTTGTCAAACGATTTTTCGAAATAACGCAAATCCTGGATGCTCGTTTCTTTTCCCTGCATCCGGAATATTGTATTCAACGTGTCGAATGAAACCGTCTCTTCGTTGTGCAAAGGGATCTCAGATGCGTCGAACGTAAATATTTTGGTATCGTATTTATCCAGATAGGCACTGAAATTCTTTTTAATGATACTATCCTTGAGAGTTGCATTCACCTGCCGTTCGCGGAACCTGTTGAAGTTCCGCGACAGGAAATCATTGTCGAAGTAAGTAAGCGCGATACTCAGCAGGCGTTCATTGGTAGGGTCGGCGCGCAACGACAGTTTTTCGGCAAACAGTTTCCGCTGTTCGAATTCAATTTTTCGATTTTCAAAAATGATCACCGAGGCGATGGAGAACGAGAATACAAACAACCAGAATAAGACTTCGGAGATGTTGAGGCGCGAATTCAATCCGGAGAAGATCTTTTGCTGCATCATCCACAGGTAGATCACCAGCCAGATCAGAACATACAAATTCAGCTCCACTACTGAATTGTTGCGAATGAACGTGAGGATCATCAATCCGGCAAACACCGTGAGTATCACCAGCAGATAGTCGGGGCCGTCGGATACCTTGTTGATGATCGCAAGAACGATCTGTGAAAAGAAAAAGTAACCGAGTGCAAGGGAACCGAGAATAAAGAAACCTACGAAGCTGTATTCGGTAAGACTATAAAAATTGGTGACGTTGAAAGATATCTGTGCATCGGCAACGAGACTCTGCAGGATGTCGGCAAAAAAGAAGGTAACGCCTACGAAAAGTCCGATCATGATAATGACGCAGACCCAATTCAGCCATTTCGGTTGTAATGGCCGGATCGTATCGCGCGGCATCCGACGGCTGATGAACAACATGATCCAACAAAACAACAGAGCATTGATCAGCAGATCACCAAGCGAACTCAACAGCAGGCTGGAACTGTAGATCGCCGGATCGAACAGTTCAAACTGTCGAAGATCGAGAGCACCCGGAAACCTGTAAGTCAGATAGCGAAGCATCAACAGCACCGCCGACAGAAATGCCGCACCGAACCACACACCGTACCGTTCGGCAATGAACTGAGCACACTGATGTACGTAAACCAATAACAAAAAAATGGCGATCAACGCCGGGATTATCGCATACCAGCTCGCCTGTTGCGCATTCAGAGATGTCTTCTTCAGGTAGAACAAGACATTGCCATAACTGCTCTTAATAGGATACTCCGTTTCAATGAACGACACGTCAACGCGTTTGCCTGCATCAGGAAACTCAACAAACTCTTCCTGCAAGTTTTCAATTTCAACGAAATACTTCCACTTCACCGGGATGAGACCTTCTATCGAAAGCGATCTGTTCCCTTCAAGTGTCAGGGATTTGCTCACATTTACATACAGGCCATTGCTGAGTCGGACCAACCGGCTCGCATCGCTTTCGTTAAGAATATTGAAGGGAGGCAGCGCATGTTGAGTGTTCCAAAAAAGCAGTCGATTCTCAGCGGCAGTGTCCCTGTCAAAAATGAAAAGGAAGTAACCCTTCGTTTCGTCGGACATGCGAAGTAAAACCTCTTCGTCGTATCTGCGATCGATTAAAGACCGGATAAGCGACGTATCGCGGATGAATGATTTGAAGTCGGCTTCCTTCTTCGTAATATCACGCTGTATCAGCCTCGCATAGAATCTGGAAGAACTTGTCGCCGCCACGTAGTTGTTCACTACGTACGCGAGAATGAACAGACACACCGCCACGAGCAGTGTGTACAGCTTTTTACCGCCAAGTCCAGCGAACAATTCTTTCAATTGCCAGTTTTTTGTTGTTTGATCTCGTTCCAGAGAGCGTCCATTTCCGCGAGGCTCATATTAGTCAGCGACCTGCCGGTGCCTATCGCCTTGCGTTCCATTTCGGTGAATCGTGCTATGAATTTCTTATTCGTTCTTTCCAAAGAATGCTCCGCATCAATATTCAAAAATCGTGCATAATTGATCAATGAAAACATAATGTCGCCAAACTCTTCCTCAATCTTCTCAGGGTCTCCTGTAGCAACTGCCTCATGTAACTCATGCATCTCCTCTTCTACTTTCTCCCATACCTGCTCCCGGTTGTCCCATTCGAATCCGACCTGTTTGGCTTTCTCCTGAAGTCTTGTTGCCTTTACCACCGAAGGAAGGGCCGCCGGTACGCCACCCAGCACAGACGTTTTTCCTTCTTTGAGCTTAAGATTTTCCCAGTTCTTTTTAACCTCTTCCTCACCTGAGACGACGACGTTTCCATAAATATGCGGATGCCTGGCGATCAGCTTGTCACACACGGCGTGAAGTACTTCCTCGAGTTGGAATTGTCCCTGTTCCTCGGCGATTTTTGCATAAAACATCAAATGGAGGAACAGGTCCCCAAGTTCTTCCTTAATTCCGTTCCAGTCGCTTTCTGAAATGGCATCAACAAGTTCATAGAGTTCCTCAATAGTGAGGGGCCGTAATGTCTGGATCGTTTGTTTGCGGTCCCACGGACATTTCTCTCTTAACTCGTTCAGTATTTCTTTCAATCTCAAAAATGCCGTAGCTGATCCGTCCATATGCTTTAAATTCTGTAAACGGTGATCACGAAAAAGAAAACAAACAAAAACGTCATTGACATCAGCGCGAGCAGATTCAACAGAATGAACTTAACGACTGTCTTTGCTCCCCGCTGTTGGTAAAAGTTCTTCATCGCCCGGTACGTATAATATATCCCGCCAATAACCATGAGGGTCTGTATAATGTCTATCACACTTGAATCCCAATGCTCCTTCAATTCGATAAAGCCAAAAAAGGCGATGAGAAAAATGAAAGTAAAGATGTACAGATGGATCAGGAAAATGACGTGGTCGACATAGTAGAAATTTTTTTTCCTTACATACAGCAATTTTAGAAAGAGCGCGTACAAAGGAAGCGACACGAACAAAAGATATGGAAAGGTGTGAAAGAATTTGTCAAGCAGATCTCTGAGAAATTCCGACTCGCGGCCTTTATACCGGTTGTTGATCTGGATAGTCCGCAATGTCGTTTGCCGTTCCCACCATCCGTCGCGATTGGCTTCAGGCTTCGAAGCTTGTGCCGAATCGTATTCACGTTGGGTAGCATACATCGTGTCATCGTCGAAGTTGAGATTGATGGCCCACCCTTTTTCGACAGTATCTTTCACCAGATCATTGCGCAGGGCATCGAGACTATCAAATTTCCGGTTGATCTCTGCGGAGTCGATTGAAGACTCGGCGGCGGTCAAGGCGGCAATGCGCGCAGCTGCAACCTGCTCGGCGGCTGTTGCGCGGGCTACCTGCTTATTAATATTCAGGTTCCAGTCGTCAACTGTGACAAAAGAGAAAAAGATGATGAAAAAGACCGCCGACGTAAAAACATACATCCGGATAGGATTCAGATACCTTGCACGGCGACCATTGATATACTCGCGGGAAAGAACCCCCGGTCGCCGAACAAGGTAACCGAGCGTATTGAAAAACTTTCCGTCGAAGTGAGTGATATCTGCGAAGAAATGGTGCACGAGGCTCCAAAACGACTGCCGTGGTTCGATGTTCTCCTGTCCGCATATATGACAGAACCTGCCGACAACTTCCGTATTGCAATTCAGGCAGACCTTTTCTTTTCGTTCGGGGTTATGTGACACGGAAAGGGAAATTTTAACTAAAAATAAGGAATGGCAGGCACCTTGAGCCTTCGTTGTTCGTCGTCTTACCTAAAGTCGTTACAATAGATAATCCGCCTACATTTGCGATCGAATAAAAGTTTCAATTTTTCGTTTATCGTTTCGTCAAGCACACAAGAATGAAAATTATACTTTCCCTGGCACTGTTCGTTGTGTTCGTATCGTCGGTAAATGCACAGTATTACTACCGCGACCAGGTAGTTACAACGCAGACAGCAGCAAGGCTTCAGAAGTGGAAGAACGCAGGGGTCAGAAATATCAATGTGAAAAGTATTGAGGCGACCGGTGAAGAATCCGAAGGGTTTTATAGCAATCAAACCATCAATCGCGACTATACACAGGTTACTACAACAACCCGATCGGAAGGCACCACTGAATCCGTCTTTACCGCCTATTATAACGGGCAGGGACAAATGATGCGGACGGTTGATACAAGCGACGGATCCTACAGTGAAACGGTGTATAGCTATAATCCGGACGGCACCTTGCAGTCGATCATGAACAACAATCGTTCTTCAGGAGGCGTGACAGAAAAAGAGCATCATTACTGGTCATACGGTGCAGATAAGAAGCCAGAACGAATGTTGCGGGTGCGGAATGGAACCGATACGACAACAATTACATTACTTAATGACGAGAATGGAAATATCGGTGAAGAAACTGCCATCCGGCGTGGCGCGAAACTACCTTCCGTCTTCTATTATTACGATGCGCAGAACCGGTTGACCGATATTGTCAGATACAATGCGAAAGCAAAGCGGTTGTTGCCTGATTACGTTTTCGAGTACAATGAATCAGGCGATCTTGCGAGCATGATGATAGTTCCGGAAGGATCGGATGAATACCAGAGATGGATGTATCAATACGATGACCGTGGACTTAGGCTCAGCGAAACATGCTTCAACAAGAGAAAGCAACTGGTCGGAAAGATTGAATACAAGTATTGAAGTCCGGTTCATCACAGAAGCGCGACACCTGAAAGTTCTTTGCAGGCGCCGCGCGCAGCAATCAATAAGCATTAAATGATGAACACAAACCCGAATCCCAATGCCGACAGGCTCGTTCTAAGGTTTGTGTACAGCGATGTTCGTGTACGGGTCGACTCGATGGGCTGAGGCTGCTTTGTTTCATACTTGGTTCTGGAATATTGCAAACCCACAACATTCGGCAGAGTGACTTCAACCTGCATCTTTTTGGATAGTTGGTATGATACGCCCGGCGTGATTCCAAGATTGAATCCGAACTCCTTTCCTTCGGTATCGGCTGTGGCTGTGTTGAGGTAGTCAACCTCTTCTTTTCCAAATGAAACGCCTGCATCAAATTGCCCAAACAGGTAGAATTTACTGCCCAGTGGGTTATACCGTCGGAAGAACGCGCCTACATTGTATCGATTGTTGGTATTGGAGTAAGGGATTGTAAGCCCTTCCGTTTTTGATGAAGAAGCGCCAACAGAAACTCCGAGCACATTGTTTTCTGATAAGGCTTTTCCAAGCAATAAATTAAATGAACCGTTACGTGATTCATCGTCTCCGCCTTCGAACTTGTTGTTGTCGTTATTGAAGGCAAACTGGCCGCCGATGAATGTGGCGTTCTTTCGGATTTGTGATGATGCAGAAAACGTGATAAGAACGAAGAGAAGAAGAAAATAAAATTTTGGCATACAATCAGGTTTAATTGAACAACCTAGACAAAAGTTCCGACCGTATGCTGGGCGATGAATTGTTAAAGTCGAAGAGGAGAAACGACGCGAGTTGTAAAACAATCAATGCGACAACTCACTAGCTGGAGAACATATTATTGAGATGTACCCGGGACGGGAGTTGAACCCGTACAGCCTTTTTCGGGCTACTGGATTTAAGTCCAGCGCGTCTACCAGTTCCGCCACCCGGGTATCTCGCCAAACAGTTGCAAAAGTGGTTTCAAGATAAGTATGCGTGACTAAATTTCTACGTGTCCCATTCTAATTAGCAGCAGCATATTGGCAAAACCAGCCAGTATTTATCTATCATACGTTTTTCCAATTTCGATTTCGACCCACTTGTAGAGAGCTGATCATGACTATTCACAAATTTTGCTCGAATTCGACGACGCCCAGCCAGAAACACTCTTATGCAACGCTGTCGTCATGAAAAGCTCTTTCGAAAATTTGACTCGGCAAATACTCGCAACGATTTCATTAGACAAGCCCTTCTGACGAAACTGATTGAAATACGAAGTAAGTGCCTTAATAAAATCATGACCGCTGATAAGTAACAGCTCGCTTGGCTTGCTCTTTTTTAACGTTTCTATTTTTTTAAGAATTAGATCTGTAGTTAAGTGGGAAGAAGTACTTGACTTTGCTAGCACCCGCTGCAAATATGAACGAATATCAAAAGAAGAATTCTTGAACGAGATAAGGTCTACGAAACCGACTGCATTAAAATTCAGACCAAAGGTTTCTAACTCGTTAAGCCACTTGAGACAAGAAAGATCCATTAAAACGTCAAACATTGTTTGAGTTAATTGCCGATGCTGTATTACCGAGGATTCGTCCAAAAATTCGTTCAACAGACTTATAAATACTTCTTCAAACGACACAAGGGTCATTTCAATATCATGGTGATCCGTAAGAAACATGTTAACACAACTGTATGACGAAGAGGAAAGATGGAGGAAATCTGCATCTCTGATGCCAATTACATTTGAGTGTGTGATTACAAGATCTGCGACACATTGCTCCAATTTTAGTTTACCCCCAGGAACACGTTCAACTTTGCTGCATGTCTTATTAAATAACTTGCGGTATAATCGAACGTCACTCATCCCTTCCAGAAGTATAAAAGTCACCCCTTTTGAATTTGGGTGTGACAAATCCAACCGCAGTTCACTCAGTTTGTCTTGATAAGTGACGTCTTTTTGGGTCATAAATGTCCTCCTTTTCAAGATTATAAACCAAATCCCATCGATCATTAATGATTGAAGGCGAATGGGTGGCAACGATTACTTGAATTTGTTGGATTTTGATTATTCGGAGCAAATCATTTAAAAACTCCTTCTGCCACGTAATGTGCAATGATATCTCTGGCTCGTCAATGAGAACGACCATATTCGTTCGTGAGTTGAAAATCAACTCGTACAGTAGTACGACCTCATGTTGCTCACCGGAAGACAATTGATTTAGCTCTAATTCGGTTCCTCTATTCGTCTTGAAATAAAATCCCTTTTCTCTGTTGATATTTATAGATTTGAATGTAAACCGACGTTGATTTAAAATGTTTGTGAAAAGTTCTAACTTCTCCAACAGCGAGTCGAATACACCAAGTTTGATTTCAAAATCTTTAAGATAGACCGATAATGCTTTTGCATCAACCTGACTGTATGATAAAAACCGCTGCTTACTCTCATACAAGTCGAACTTCGTCAACTTGTCTTGTTTTATCTTGAGCTCTTCATACTTTTTAGTATACTCTTGCTCCGTCAATAATTTTTGTTCCTTTATGAGTCTATCAGGATAAGTACTATCTAATTCTTGAGTTCGTATAAATGATTCTCTTGAGTACAAGTCGATGATGTTCTTCAATTCCTTGGCGTAGGTAAGAATTGTTTCAATCATAACCGTCTGATTTTCACGATGCGTTCCCTTTTGTACGTCCTGCACTTGTTTAAACAACCGCTGCTCCCTGATTAAATGAACTTTAATAGAATCTAAAATTGCATTTACTTGCTCGGAACGGATTTTTAAAAAATTTCTTTTTACTTCTTCCGGAAGTTGTTCACCGTATTCATTTATTATTTCGTCAAGTGTAAAGATTCGATTCGTGAACTGGTCAATCCATTTATCGGGACCAAACCTTCTAACCGGAAAAAATCGTTGAATTGTGCGTTCAATGTCCGTTTCAACTTTACTGGTAAAGTCAAACGACTCAATTTCCTGATCCCCGTCCCTAAAAGTAAATTTCACTTTTGGTGATTCCCCGTCTTTCATCTTCTCGATAGCTATGGTGTGGCTGGTTAAAACAACTTCGATCTTTCGAAATATCAACTTGTGAAAGAACAAGAACTTACGGTTGAACAGATTAAACAAGATGTTCAACACCATCGTTTTCCCGAATCCATTTGGCCCGGTAATCAAAAGAACGTTCTCATCATTTTTGATAGGAATTTTATAGTCGAATAAGTCAAAAAGTCGTTCTATGCTAACAGAATGAAGTTTCATAAGCAATTATTAAGTAGCGAGTGACCCATTAAAATTACTCCTTGGCAGATTAGCACGCAGAGATAAAGATTTATCGAACATGCGAAATATGAAGCGTGACGAGATGAACACATACTCATTACTGAAGCGCAAAGAACCAATTAGTGAATTGTCAAAAATTAGAATGAGATGTACCCGGGACGGGAGTTGAACCCGTACAGCCTTTTTCGGGCTACTGGATTTTAAGTCCAGCGCGTCTACCAGTTCCGCCACCCGGGTATGGGCTGGCTATCGTAAGCAATCACAAAAAAAATCGTCCTTTGGAAAAGGAAATGAGCCTTAAGCTTAGCGCTCCGAACTCATAGCTCAAAGCCCACAGCTCAAGGCCCACAGTGCGGAAGAGGAGATTCGAACTCCCACGCCAGTTACGGCGCTACCACCTCAAAGTAGTGCGTCTACCAATTTCGCCACCTCCGCATTTGAAGTGGCAGCAAAAATAAGATATTCAACGATTTTGAAACTACTTTTTGAGAACAATGCGAAACGTGGTGCCCTTGCCGATCTCAGAATTTTTTACATAGATCGAACCCTTGTGATATTGCTGGATGATACGCTTTGAAAGGCTTAGTCCCAAGCCCCATCCGCGCTTTTTGGTGGTAAAACCCGGATTGAAAACTTTCTGCTGATTTTGTTTTGAAATGCCCTTGCCCGTATCGGAAATATCGATCAGTATTTCGCTTTCAGTTTCGGCCATTGCGACTTTGATCGAACCCTTTCCTTCCATTGCGTCTAAGGCATTCTTCAACAGGTTTTCGATTACCCAGTCGAACAACGGAGGTGAGATTCGCGCGAAAATCCGACCTGCTTCCGGCGCCTGGATGCTAAACTGAATTCGACCTGGAGCTCGTTTGCGTATATAGTCGACCATGTTGGAAACCTGGTGTACAAGATCGTGCGACTCGAGTTGAGGCGTACTGCCAATCTTTCCAAACCGGTCCGAGACGAGTTTTAGCCTGCCGATGTCTTTGGTCATTTCTTCAACGATCTTTTGATCGGCATTTGAATCTTTCAGCATTTCGGCCCATCCTTCGAGTGAGCTGACGGGCGTGCCCAGTTGATGAGCCGTTTCCTTTGCCATACCCGCCCAAACCTGGTTTTGCGTGGATCGATAACTGGTTGAAAGCGCGATGAGGGTAACAACAATAAAGAGTCCGACAACAAGCAACTGAACGAGGGGATAATACTTGACCTGATTAAGCAATGTTGTATCGCCGTACCAATACAAATTACTCTTGGTGGTGTCGGTTGGGTTGACCCACTCGATCGGGTCGTTGTCTTCCTGGAACTGCCGGAGCTTTTTCAGCACATACAATTTGTCTTCAGCAACGGAAGCGGAATCGAGGTTGGCATGATCGATGATGGCACCCATCTCATCTGTCACAACAATCGGTATGCTCTTATTTTGAATGATGATGGTTGAAGCGAGCCTGTCTGAAATTCCGGTGGTATCCGTCGCCAGAAGTTTACCTGCTTCCACCCACTGTTCGACACGCTGGCGCTCTTCCTGTTCGATTTTGCGGGCAAGATATCTTGAGTAGAATATGGTTCCTGTAACGATGATGATCGCTATCAGCGCCAATCCTGTTCTCCAGTTAAAGAGCGTAGGGATCATGTAACTAATTTATAAAAACCGTTCCTTTGCATGCCTTACAACGATCACACCGAACGAGAATTTGAATCCTTCTGTCGCAATAGTAATCTTAAATTGGAATGGTCGCAAATATCTTGAGCAATTCCTTCCTTCGATCCTTTCATCGACATATCACTCGTATAAAGTAGTTGTAGCCGATAACGCTTCAACAGACGATTCCCTGCAATTTTTGAAGTCTGCGTTTCCTCAGGTGGAGATCATTGTGCATAAGCAAAATCTCGGTTATGCGCAGGGGTACAATGAAGCGTTGCGACAGGTGGAAGCAAAATATTTTGTACTACTGAACTCAGATGTAGAAGTAGAGCCTGGGTGGCTGGAACCGGTTGTTGAACTCATGGAAGCAAATCCGAGCATTGCAGCGTGTCAGCCTAAGATTCTTCAACATTCAAACCGGCAGCTTTTTGAATACGCAGGTGCCGCTGGCGGGTGGCTCGACAAATTCGGTTATCCATTTGCGAGAGGAAGAGTATTTGATTATTGCGAATCAGATTCCGGTCAGTATGATACTGCCGAGCCGATCTTCTGGGCCAGCGGTGCGGCGATGTTCGTTCGTGCCGGAGTGTATAGTGAGGTCGGTGGGTTGGATCCGTTCTTTTTTGCGCACCAGGAAGAAATTGATTTTTGCTGGAGGCTGCAGCGCGCGGGGCATGCAATTTACGCATGTCCATCTTCGGTAGTTTACCATGTTGGCGGTGGCACATTGCCGAAAGGGAACGCACGAAAAGTGTTTTTGAATTTCCGAAACAACCTGGTAATGATGGCAAAGAATCTGCCAGCCGGTGAAGCGATGTGGAAGATCAGCTATCGCTTTTTGCTGGATGCGGTTTCTGCTGTGAAGTCGCTGTTGAATGGTGAAGTAACCTATTTCGTTGCGGTGTTCGAGGCACATGTCGCCTTCCTCGGATGGTTGTTCAAAAAAAGAACGAATGACGGATTGCCACGGAATGTGAGTTTACAGGGTTATTTGCGAAAGAGTATCGTATGGCATCACTTTGTGCTCAGAAAGAGGAGCTTCAACGAAATTTGTAAACCGAAAAGATGATTTTTTCAATTGAACCATTACTTTTGCAAGGCAACTGAAAAACATGGAGCAAACACAGGAAAAAGATTACAGGGAAAAGGATTTCGCTCACAACTGGGTGAATTCTTCGGTCTTTCTTTTTTACCTTCAGGTGTTTTGTTTGATGGCGTTGGTTCTCGGAGGTTGTTACAGCTTGTACCAGCACAGGTATAAGGGCCGCCCGGATGTAGCCGTTCCTGAGCATACACAGTATACTCCGAAATACAAATAAGTTGCAGATATTTGTCGGCAGGCAATTGCGGAAGTAGCTCATTTGGTAGAGCACGACCTTGCCAAGGTCGGGGTGGCCGGTTCGAGCCCGGTCTTCCGCTCAGAATCCCGGTTCAGCAATGAAGCGGGATTTTTTTTGATATCAGCTCTGAGCTTTGAGCTATGAGCTTTGGGCCCTCAAGTCATAGACGAGTCTCCCGAGACGCAAGTCGAGGGGACTCGTCGCAGTAAACATGAAGACGACGAGTCTTCCCGACATAAGTCGGGAAAGACTCGTCTGAGACCTTTTTTCACTGTTCGCTCTCTTCCTCCCCTCCCTCCAACAATGGAATACTATCAAGTCATAGACGAGTCTCCCGAGACGCAAGTCGAGGGGACTCGTCGCAGTAAACATGAAGCCGACGAGTCTTCCCGACATAAGTGGGGAAAGACTCGTCTGAGACCTTTTTTCACTGTTCGCTCTCTTCCTCCCCTCCCTCCAACAATGGAATACTATTCACCGACGCGCCAGCGATTCCCTTGATCGATCCATACATTCCCGCGGTACTCAGCAAAACTTTTTCCAGCTGCTTCTCACGCTCCTTCCACATCTTTTCCATCTGTATTTTCTCGCGCGTTATCGAATCCCGCAATGAAACAAACCCTTCGACAATGGCTTCCATCTTCTGACGAAACTCCAGGCCCGTTAGATATTGATACAACATCGCCATCTTCTCTCCTTTATTTTCTTCCAGCTTCTGCGTCTCCGAAATACGAATGATCGCATTGCGCAATGCGGTTGCCAGACTCATCACTTCCTGGAAAGAACAGATCCATACTCCGTCCCGCTCGCCGAAGCATTTCATGTCCTTAGGAAACGTCTGCGTTACCAGGATGGCGAGGTCGGCCTGCCGATTCCTCATGTCGGCTTTGAGTTTACTTACCCATACATTCTGCCATGCTTTCGACCTCTTGCTCTCATAAATCAGCTTTCCGCACTCAACGCCGTCAACAGTTCTTACAATCTGAATACAGTCGGCACCTTCGGCTCCTTTGCCAACCTCGGTAATCACGTCCATCGGAAAATATTCCCGCAACATCTGCTCGAGCAGCAGTTCCTGTACCTCGCCCTGCAATTGCATTGACCCCTGCTCTGCTTTGCGACGCATTTCATCCGCAAGCTTCTTTTGATCCTCAAGTTGCTTCTCCAACTCTCTCAATCGGAACTGGTACTCAGATTCCCTTGCCGCAAGTCGCTGCTCTTCGATCGCCCGTAAATCTTCCTGCAACTTTTTTCGTTCTTCCTGCAACTTTTTTTGCACCGTCAGCTCCACTTCCTGCTCCTTGTTCTTCAATACCTGCTCCTTTTGAAGATATTCAACCTCTATTCTCCTTGCTGCTTCAAGTTTGGATTCAATTTCCTTGTTCGACTCCTGCAGCATTCGCAACCTCGTTTCATAGTCGCCGGCAATTCTCTGCTTCAATGAAACTTCAATCGTTTCGTGAAGTTTCGCCTTCTCCTGGTTCAGCCGCTGCTGGTATTCGAGCTCCTGTTTCGCAATCTGATCCTGGTATTGTCTTTCTTTTCGTACAAGTTCATCTTTCTGCCTTCTGAATTCTTCGTCCTTCTGCTGTTTATATGCTATCATTTGATCCTGAAGGGACTTCTTATATTCCTCGGCCACAGCATCTTCGAGCGACGATCCACACTTTGGACAGGTTATCTGGTTTGCCATTCACACGGTTTTTACAAGATTACAAAAAGATCGATTATCCGGACGTTGTTCAGCTTTTGAGCGCGATTGTTGTTATTAATGTTACACAACCGGACCGTCCTGCGCTATGAAACACATTAAAAGTTCACAAATGCGTGGCACTTAAATTGCAAACCCACTTCACGGGGCAGAACCTATAGCATATGAAGGACGCAACACGGCTTATAATTAATCGCTTACCAATGACGCAGCCTGAGAGCGGCGCAGATCCAAAAACACACCATGAGCAGCACCACAAAAAACCTTGTATTTATCGTTGATGATGATCCGGATGACAGGCAGGTTATCCTGGACGCTTTTCTCGAAAACAACTCCCAGATCGATTACGTATTCATCGAAAATGGCGACGAATTGATGAAAACCTTGCAGGAATCGGAAGAATCTGAATACCCCTCTCTGATCCTTCTCGACCTGAATATGCCAGGCATGCTCGGCATGACCGCTTTAAAGGAAATCAAAAACAATACTCAGTTCAGCCATATTCCAACCATCGTCTTAACGACTTCGAAACTGAGCTCCGACAGGATCGCATCGTACGGCTTGGGAGCCAACTGCTTCCTGAGCAAACCAGCTACGTTCAATGAACTTGTAGCGATGACATCTGCCATTACCAGGCTTTGGTTCGGAAACAAAAACTAACCCGACTAAGTGGATTCCGTTAGCGGCGTCAGCAATTCGCCCGGCAATAGTGCTTTTCCAAGTTCCGCCACTAACTTTACGGCGGCGGCTCCGTATATGAAACCCACGAATCCTATAGTATTTGTTGACGACGACAAGGACGACAGGCTGATCTTCTCAGAATGTTTTCGTGAAAGCGGCTGCTCGAGAGAGTTCCTCGAATTTGAAAGCGGAATCGCTTTTCTTGAATACCTTAATGCTGCATCGCCTGAGCAACTCCCTGAAATGGTATTGCTCGACCTTAATATGCCGGTGATGGATGGCAGACAAATCCTTTCAGAGATAAAAAAAACGAAACGCTTTCAGCAGATTCCGGTAATCATTTTTACGACATCGAATTTTGACAAGGACAGAACCATCGCATACAATCTCGGTGCTAATTGTTTCCTTACAAAACCGAGTACATACCACGAAATACTTGGGATCACAAGGGCGATTGCAACACTTTGGTGCTTAACCGACTGATGTAGCAACCCACGCAAGCATCAGGCCGTCGAATCTTTTCGCATATACATCAACGTTACCATGTATGTCTTTTCCAAAGAAAAACGGAAGCTTCAGCCATTCGTTTGCAGAATATGTGATGGCCGAAGTGAGGAACATGTGTTTTCGAAAATCGACCTGACCCTTCCCGTACCATTTGAACATCGCTTCCTTTGCGCACCAAACAGCGGTCAGCATTTCAAGGTAAACAGACGGAATAACGTTCCACTCAGTCAGATACGATTTTTCATCGGCGTTCAAAAATTTAGGTGAAATCGCCTTCATTCGAGGAGTTACCAATTCAAGATCGATACCCACACGGAGTTGCCTGCTGGCAATCGCCGCGGCAAAGTTCCCTGCATGCGCTATTGAAAAATGAAAGGGATCTTCTGCAAGAAAAGGTTTTCGCGTATCGGCAATTTGTATTTCGGCAAGAGGAAAATCTTCAAACAATTCCGGCAACAGGTATCTCCCCGCGAAATGCTGCAGGCGTTTATAAGGATGCGAAACTTCCTGCATGATCGAAACACGCTGCGCGAAATACTGCTCCGGCTCTTCAATTTTCCATACAGCCAGCTTTGTCTCGGCGTTGATACTATGTTGATAAAATAAAGCCACTACGAAATTTTACATTGCAGATTTACCACTTATTTACAGTCCAACAAAAGGCGAGAACACATGATCCTTTCCGACAAACGGATACTTGATGAAATTGAGAAAGGCACAATAAAAATTGAACCGTACGATCGGGAATGCCTTGGTAGTAATTCATACGACGTGCATCTGGGTAAATGGCTCGCGAAATACGATGATGAGGTTCTCGACGCGAAAAAGCACAATAAGATCACTTACTTCGAAATTCCGGAAGAAGGATTCATTCTGCAACCCATGATCTTTTATCTGGGAGTAACCGAAGAGTATACAGAAACTCATGCGCATGTGCCGTTCCTTGAAGGAAAGTCTTCGACCGGCAGGCTCGGCATCGATATACACGCCACCGCCGGCAAAGGCGATGTCGGCTTCTGCGGACACTGGACATTGGAGATATCGGTAAAACAACCGGTTCGTATCTATCGCGGCATGCCGATCGGACAATTGATTTACTTTCCCGTCGAGGGCGATATCCAGGTCAAATACAATCAAAAAAAGAACGCAAAGTACAGCGGGCAACCGGACAGGCCCGTCGAGAGTATGATGTGGAAGAACTTGTTCTAGCTTCGTGTGGTTTTGGGATGGGTATCAGCTGTCAGCTGTCAGGTATCAGCTATCGGGTATCAGGTATCGGTTAACTTGTGCCGGCGAGTGCAGGCGCGGCCATCAGCCTTCAACTGTCGGCCTTTAAACTTTCGTATCCTTCATCGATTTTCAAATCCTTTCCGTCAGCTGCCTGCGTAGCCAGTTCATCGCATCGGTTGTTATGAGGATTATCGGCATGTCCTCGCACCCATTTGAACTTGATCCTGTGTTTCGACGCGAGTGCCGCATATCTCATCCACAGGTCACTGTTCTTGATGCCCCCGGAAAAATTTTTTCTTATCCAGTTGTTGAGCCATCCTTCCTGTACCGCTTTCACGATGTACTGACTGTCTGAATAAATCACAATGTCAAGACCTTCCCTGTTCAGCTCTTCCAGTGCCACAATCACGGCCATGAGTTCCATCCTGTTATTTGTGGTTCTGCGATAACCCCCGGAAAGTTCTTTTACTTTCCCTTTCCAGTTCAGGATCACACCATAGCCCCCCGGCCCCGGGTTCCCCCTCGACGAACCGTCGGTATAAACAATCAGTTGTTCGGCCATCAGCAGTTAAACTTGGATCACTCCAGGAGTGAACGGTTCGATATGTGGATTGTGATTGGCAGCCGCAATCGATTCCGAAATAATCATTCGCGTATCGGCTGGATCGATGAGTCCGTCGAGCCACAAACGCGCTGCAGCATAATACGGCGAGGTTTGCTTTTCATAGCGCGATCGTATATCCTCAAGCAATTTTTTTTCATCAGCCGGCGAAACGACGCTGCCCTTTGATTTCATTGCAGCTACCTGAATCTGCAGCAATGTCTTCGCGGCCTGATCCCCTCCCATCACTGCAATTCGTGCCGTGGGCCATCCGAAAATAAAGCGCGGATCATACGCTTTTCCGCACATCGCATAATTTCCGGCTCCGAAACTGTTGCCGGCAATGATCGTGATCTTGGGCACTACCGAATTCGCGACGGCATTAACAAGCTTTGCTCCATCCTTGATGATGCCGGAATGTTCACTGCGCGACCCGACCATGAAGCCTGCAACGTCCTGGATAAACACAAGCGGAATCTTTTTTTGGTTGCAGTTCATAATGAAGCGTGCCGCCTTATCCGCGCTGTCATTGTAAATCACGCCGCCCATCTGCATTTCACCTTTCCTGCTCTTCACCATTTTGCGCTGATTGGCAACGATGCCTACTGCCCAGCCGTCAACACGCCCATATCCACAGATGATCGTCTTGCCATAATCCTGTTTGAACTGATCAAAGCTTCCCTCATCAACGATGCGATCAATCACTTCCAGCATATCATATGGCTTCGAAGCTTCTGCAGGAAATATCCCGTAAATGTCGGTTGCCTTGCCTGCGGGCGGTTTGGAAGCAATCCTGTCGAAACCTGCAACGGCCGGCGATGACAACTTATCTACGATTCTTTTAACCTGGTCGAGACA
>JAESFU010000194.1_pt1 | contig 73164 bp, 57 predicted proteins | sample 9269461 | NCBI WGS metagenome assembly JAESFU01 (sample SAMN14502556, study PRJNA617107) | algae metagenome | isolation source: Stenomitos rutilans HA7619-LM2 and co-occurring heterotrophs from cave walls | place: USA: Waikapalae cave, Hawaii | collected 2009-07-28
CGTATATAATTTTTGCGAATGCTCAGATCACGGTCGAGTTCGGTAGCGGTTGCACGCAGCTCCTCATTTTCTTTAAACCGCCGGGCGGTTTCCTTCACCACCGCGAATGCTTCAGGAAGTATTTCGTTAAGCACGACTTCCAGTTGTTTGTCGCGATCCTTCTTTAGTCGGTCCACTTCCTGGTACAGCGAATCCTTGCCGTTGATATCATCGAAGGGAAGTTCTTCTGCCTGAAACGACAGAGAAGAGATCTCTTCATCGATGGTCGAAAGGTGGGCAGAAATTCTCTGACGGAACTCAATGGTTTTATTTCTCAGCTCATCGTTTGACAAGGTCTGGAATGCGGCGAAATGCTGATTGATCGTAGAAACAAACGGCTCAATGCTCTTCACATCCTTTTCAGACTTACTGCCGCCGAACATTTTAGATAGAAAACCTAGCATAATTTCTTTGTTGAAATTCTTTGATGCCCAAAGGCTTCAAACAGGTCAAATATGATGCTAACCGGATACGGAGGCCAATTTGACAGGACGGCAAAGGTAAGAATTCGCGCCGTGAGATAGGAGATTCGGCCGGGCAACTTAAAAGGCAAAAGTTAAAACTAATAAATGCGTTTTATGATGCACTTTAGGTAAGTGACCAGGCTAACAAATGGAAACGATTTCGAACTCTTTTGGGCGTTCCAATATTTTTAGTAATTTGCCCTAAATATATTAGCCATGTCTCTTGCCGGAAAAAATTTAAAGTACTTGCGAAAACTTCGCGGATGGACGCAGGAAGAGTTTGCCTCCAAGCTGAAAATTAAGCGCTCGCTGCTTGGCGCTTACGAAGAAGAGAGGGCCGAACCTCGTGTCGACGTACTTGAAATTGTTTGCGATATTTTCAAGCTGACACTTGATGATCTTTTTTTGAAAGAGTTGGGCGAGTCAAAGGGCAGTTATCTCGCAAGACGTCGCGAGCAGAAGCTATTAGCTGGAAGTAACGAAATACCATTGGTTCCTGTAAAGGCCGCTGCTGGTTACCTGGCAGGGTATGCCGATCCGGAGTTTATTGACGAACTCAACACCTTCACGCTTCCGATGCTGTCTTCGGGAAATTTTCGGGCATTTGAGATCATGGGCGATTCGATGCTGCCGACCCCAAGCGGCTCGATCATCGTTTGCGAAAAAACCGATCACATCGACGATATAAAGAGCAATCAAACCTATGTAGTGGTATCGAAGAACGAAGGCATCGTGTACAAGCGTATCATGAAGAACCAGAAGCTCAAAAACAAACTAACACTTGTAAGCGACAATCCTGCTTACCAACCCTATACGGTTAATTTTTCCGATGTTCTTGAGTTATGGAAGGCCGATTATGTGATTGCAAAAGCAAATACTCAACCGAAGTGGGACGTAAACCAACTTGCGAATCTTGTTTCGAATTTGCAGGAACAGGTCGCCACGTTGAAAAATAAGATGAATTAAACCCGTTCTGCCCCTCCAAGCAGCTAGAGACCCTTTCAAGCTGTCTTGATGCACGGCGCACGTATTCGGGTTCCTACTAAACTTTTCTTCGTAAAACTCCCGAATCGAGCGTTTACTGTCGCGATGCTGATGACTATTTCTGTTATTTTTGCACCGCTTCACTAACTGCATGTTGAAAGGCTTCCTCTTCATACCCCTGTTGATTGCCATTTCGCATGCCGTTATTTCTCAAACCAAGACCCTCAACACAATTAAGACCGCCTCTGCACCGCGGATCGACGGAATCTTAGACGACGAGTGCTGGAAGTCTGCCGCAATAGCCAACGATTTTGTAACCTTCGCGCCTGTGTATGGACAGACCCCGGTGAACCGGACGGAAGTGCGCGTACTGTACGACAACTCTGCAATCTATATTGCCGCACATCTTTATGATGATCCCGGAAATATCAGGAAACAGATGACGCCGCGCGACCAGGAACGTCAGGCGGACACCGACCACTTCGCCGTTTTCCTCGACACCTACAAAGACAGGCAGAACGCTTTCCAGTTTCTCGTTACATCGCGTAACGTTCAGACCGATGCGAGGATCTCTCCAAACGTTGAAACTGGTGGTGGTATCTACGGCGACCTTACCTGGGATGCCGTTTGGGACAGCCGCACGGTGATGGTGAGCGATGGCTGGACGGTGGAGATCAGGATCCCGCACTTCTCGATCCGATTTTCGAAAAACAATACAAAAGGTTGGGGCATTCAATTTCTTCGGTTCAGCCGCCGGCTGAATGAAACGTCCGTATGGGAACCGGTGGATCCGAACATCAGCGGTTTCGTGAACCAGTTCGGTGACCTTACCGGAGTTGAACATTTGGTACCACCTCTTCGTCTTAGCTTTTCGCCATATGTAAGTGGTGGCTATCGCGTGACTCCTTCTATTTCGAGCGGTACAAAAACAGAAGACCTAAAAAGCGGAGGAATGGACGTGAAGCTCGGCATCAGTGAGAGTTTCACGCTCGACGCGACACTGATACCAGATTTTGGTCAGGTGGTATCAGACAATATAGTGAACAATATCTCTCCGTTTGAGATTCAGTTTCGTGAGAACCGGCCTTTTTTTACGGAAGGAACCGAGCTGTTCAACAAGGCAGATATTTTTTATTCGCGAAGGGTAGGAGACGTTCCGGGTGGATACGATTATATCGCCGACTCTGTTGGTGATGGACCGCTTACCAATTACAGCATCATAAAGAATCCCGCTGTCACAAGATTGTACAACGCCATCAAATTTTCCGGGCGAACGCAAAACAATCTTGGTATAGGAATTTTCAATGCGGTGGCAAGACCCGAACGTGCGTTATTAAGAAATCGAATAACCGGCGAAGATTCGCTGATCACGACGGAGGTACTCACCAATTACAATGTGTTCGTTCTGGATCAGGCGTTGAAGAACCGATCGTACATCACACTCACAAATACAAATGTGCTTCGCAACGGTTCCGACCGGGATGCCAATGTAACCGGCCTCGACATTGCGTTGTACGACAAAACGAATACCTATGGATTTTTCCTTCGTCCGCGATACAGCAAAGTATTTGAGCAGGGGAACAATCATGATGGTTTTAAAAACGATCTCGAATTCGGTAAAGTCAGTGGCGTCCTGCAGTTTGCAATTCGCAATGAAATAAAATCTCCCCGCTACGACCCGAATGATCTTGGATTTTTGCTTTCACCAAACGAAGTGCTCAACGATGCTGAAGTCAGTTATAATATTTTTAAACCGTCGAAGAGCTTTTTAAATCAGCAATACGAATTCGGTGTCGAACATTCGTATCTCTACAAACCGTTCGAATATCAAAAGACTGAATTCCGCTTCTCGTCTTTCTGGCTATTTCGAAATTTCTTTGACCTGCGACTGCAGACTTTGATAGCGCCATTCTGGTACAACGATTTTTTTGAGTTGCAAACGCCGATGAATAAGTTGGAAACTCCTCGCAGAAAATTGAAGCGTTCTCCGTACTATTCATTCTTCGCGGATGGGAGCAGCGACAGCAGGAAACGATTGTTCGGTTACTGGTCGGTGGGGTTTGCAGAAGGTCCGCTGCCGGATGATCCGTATTACAAACTTGAGCTTGGGTTGCGGTACAGATTCAGCGATAAGTTTTCACTGGAAGCGAGTTATGCAAGACAGTACGACAATGGTCAATTTGGTTATGCATTTCTACGCGACGGAACAACAGACGAACCGATCCTCGCACGGAGGAAGTTCACGGATGTAACATCCATTATCAGCGGCATATATAACTTCCGTCCGCGAATGACTCTGACATTTCGTGCGCGTCATTTCTGGAATCGTTTGAACAACACAAATCTTTACGACGTGAAGGACGATGGTTATTGGACCGAGCGGCTTGACCTCTTGGCTGAAGACCAGGACGTGAACTATAATGCATTCAATCTCGACGTATTTTATACCTGGGATTTCAAGCCGGGAAGCCGGATCATCTTTTCATGGAAGAATTCGCTGGGAAGCGACTATGAAAATTATATCAATGGATTCATCTACAACAAATACACGGATAACGTAAGAAGGATTTTTGCAACTCCGCATACGAATGAAATATCGCTGCGCTTTATTTATTTCCTCGATTACCAGCAGTTGCGAAAGAAATAGAAGCTACAAACCGAAAGTATCCTTTGCCGCTTTAAACGTATTGCAATGCGCATCAACTATTGCGCGAATGTCCGAAGAATATCCACCGCCCATTGACACTACTACTGGTATTCGCTGACTGTGCATGGTTTCAAATACGATGCGGTCGCGTTTCTCACATCCAGGCTGCGTTATTTTCAACTTGCCGAATTTATCCGAAGAAAGGATGTCAACTCCTGATTGGTAAAAAGCAAAATCAAAACTTGCAATCGTTGTGAGTTTATGCAGTGCGTCAGAAAGCAGCGAAAGATATTCGTCGTCACCTGTTCCGTCGGACAGAGCGATATCGAGGTCACTTTGCTCTTTTATGAATGGATAGTTGTGTGCGCCATGCATACTGAATGTAAACACACGCTCGTCGTGTTTAAAGATTGCTGCGGTACCGTTTCCCTGATGCACATCAAGATCGACGATCAGTATCCTGGTTGCAAGCTTTTTATTCAGGAGATAGTTTGCAGCCACTGCAAAGTCATTCAACAAGCAAAATCCTTCACCGCGATCAGCGAAAGCATGATGAGTGCCTCCGGCTACATTCAGCGCCACGCCATGTTCGCGCGCTGCATAACAACAGTCGATCGTTCCCTGTGTTATCACCAGTTCGCGATGCGTGAGTTCCGGAGACTGCGGAAAGCCGATCACACGTTGTTCTCTTGGAGTAAGTTGCTGTGATTTGAGTTTCTGAAGGTATGTTTCGGTATGGGTCAATAACACAACGTCGTCGGGGCAAACAGTTGGCGTAATGAAATTTGTTGCCGATACCACTCCTTCATACATGAGTTGCTGGGGTATCAGTTCGTACTTCAACATAGGAAACCTGTGTCCCTCGGGCAACGGATGAACATAAATAGGATCGAATGCTACCTGCAACATGTAAACATCTACATCCTGATGATTGAATTGTTCACGAGTGCAAATACTACTTCATTGGCAGCAGGCTTTATCGATACCGAACCGGTAAACCGGCTGAATGCCGGGAGAACACAGTAAGTAGACGTGAAATAAAAACAAGGGAACCGCAACGATTGTTTGCCGAGACCGTGAATGCTCACTCCTGGATGAATATGTCCGGAGAATACGTAATAAGCAGAATTGTCATCATCTGCCGCACAGTCTGCAAGGTCGTGTTGAAAACAAAATCCTTTCCGTTTGAGCGTTTTCGGGTTCACGTTAATTGATAGCGACGAGTACCATTCGTCTTTCAAAATGTCATGGTTTCCTTTTACGAGTTCAATTGTGAGCGATGAGAAGTCGTTTCGCCATTTTGAAAAGAAATCAATCTCCTTGTTCGCATGGCTATGAAACAGATCGCCAACCACTATCAGCGTCTCGGGTTTGAAAAACTGTAATTGACTGACGAGACGTTGCAGGTCCTCGCGATACACCGATTGTGGTACAGGAATTCCGGATTTCCTGAAGTGTCCTGTTTTCCCGAAGTGCAGATCTGAAACGATGAGCGCTTTTTCTGTTTCCCAATAAATGCTGCGATCTGCCGACAACAACAGCGTTTCTCCCGCGAGCTCGTACTTTTCCAACGCATTCATAGCAGGTGCAAAAGTACCGTTCATGTGGTTTTGGTGATCGATTATTTTTCGAGCTGGGATTGCATTCTGCGCACCCTGTCTTCCAACTTTTCAGAAGAAAGATTCTCACGCATACTGTCGACTTTCAAAGGAAAGCAGAATGGTGTGAGCCTTTCGGGAAAAGTGATCACAATACGGGATGTGCGGATCCTCTCGAGCATGTCGCGCAAACGGGTTTCTTCCATTTGTTGTTCCATTACTTCGTTGTAAGCCTGGCGCAGAAGCAGGTTGTCTTTCTCGTATTCGTGCAGTACCTGGAAGAGTAGCGATGCGGAAGACTGAAGATGTCTTGCTTTCTTATGTTCACCGGGGTAGCCCTGAAAGATCAGGCCGCCAATTACCGCAATGTCGCGGAATTTTCTTTTTGCCATCTCACCGGCATTCACGCTTCGGAGGATATCGGGAACAAGGTTTTCGGCGGAAAATAACTCATGTGCGTTTGAGTCATCGAGAGGAATCGGCTGATCGCTGAGCAACTCGAAGCCGTAATCGTTCATCGCAAATGAAAATGTGATTGGAACGATCTGACTAAGCCTGTACGACAACAGTGCTCCAAGAGCTTCATGAACCAGTCTCCCTTCAAACGGGTATACGAACAGGTGATAGCCGTCCTTTGTTTCGATGTGTTCGATCAGTAACTCGTTTTCTTTCGGTATATGGGACAGTGACTGTTGCAATCGGAACAACGGTTCGAGTTGTTTCAATTCAGCATCATACTTTCGCCGAGACGATCCTTCGACAAGTTCCGTCGCTTCATTAAATTTCTTTCGCAACATGAGGCCGAGATTAGCGGACAAAGGCATTCGGCCTCCCTGCCAGCTGGGAACGATCGATTTTTTAGAAGAACTCTTTTTCACGATTACGGTCATGTCCTTGATCATGACAAACTCTAAATTTCGACCTGCAAGAGTAAAAACATCGCCGGACTGTAGTCGCGATATGAACCACTCTTCGATGATGCCCACATAACCACCGGAGAGGAAGCGCACCTTCAGCATTGGATCACTCACGATGGTTCCGATATGTATCCTGTGCCGCATAGCAATTCGTCGGCTGTTGATCTTGTAGATACCGTTGATGATCTCAACTTTCCTGTATTCATCATATTGTTGAAGTGCGGAACCTCCCGACGTAATGAAGTAAAGAGTGCGGTTCCATTCCGCTTCATCCATGTCCGCAAAACAATAGGTGGACTTCACTTCCTCAAAGATTTGCTGTGGCGAGAAGCCTTCTGAGATTGCGATCGTGTTCAGGTATTGGGTGAGTACGTCGAAGCACAACATGCGCGGGTCACGGCTTTCAATGAAGCTTAGTTCGTTTGCGGCCTTTAGTGCGGCTGCTTCAACAAGTTCTAGAGAATGAGTCGGTAGAAAATATATTCTGCTGGTTTCTCCGGGCTGGTGGCCGCTTCGACCCGCACGCTGAAGAAAGCGGGCAACCCCTTTGGGAGATCCGACCTGTATAACGGTTTCAACAGGACGGAAATCAACACCGAGGTCGAGGCTTGCAGTGCAAACAACAGCTTTCAATTTTCCGGTATGCAATGATTCTTCAACCCAGGTCCGCAGTTCCATATCGATGGATCCATGATGCAATGCGATGGCTCCGGCGAGGTCCGGACATTCCCTCAACAACGTCTGGTACCACGTCTCACTCATTCCACGGGTGTTGATGAATATTAATGTCGTTCTGCTCGAGTTGATGATCGGGATTACTTTATGAACGAGTTTGAGTCCGAGATGACCGGCCCATGGATATTTTTCGATTTCATCAGGAAACACTGATTCGATGGTGATCTGTTTGTTCACTTTCGCGGTCACGATTGCGGTACGTGGTTCTTCCTGTAACAAAGAAAGAGGCGACAGCAACACTTCTTTGGCCTGTGTTAAATTGCCGATGGTGGCACTGATGCCCCAAATGCTGAGAGGAATGGGAGCGACATCATCATGAACCCGGCGCAAGCCGGCAATTCTGCTTATTGCAAGTTCAACCTGCACGCCCCGTTTGCTTCCGAGCAATTCGTGCCACTCATCGACTGCGATTGTTTTCAATGATTTGAACACGTCGGGGTATCCACGTTGGGCAAGCAATAAATGAAGACTTTCCGGGGTAATGATCAGTACTTCCGGCATCAGTCTTTTTTGACGTTGCCGTTCATTGATGTCGGTGTCGCCATTACGGATGCCGACGCGCCATTTCATTCCAAGTTGAGAGATGGCCTCTTCCATTGCGCGCGCAATGTCTTTTGCAAGCGCCCTTAGCGGAGTTACCCATAGCAATTGCAATCCGTTTTTGCCTTTGGTGTTGAAAGTCTCGGGGTGTTGATTGATGAATTGAATGATGGCGCCGATAAACACTGAAAAGGTCTTGCCACATCCGGTTGGAGCGTTGACGAGTCCGGAGACGCCGTCTGACATATGCTGCCAGGTTTCGAGCTGGAACTCAAATGGAGTGCGGCCCTGTTCCGAGAGCCAGTTTTGAATTATGCGAAACCCTTTTGAGTGCTCGATGCGCATCGTGTAAATTACGCAACCCGTTACAAGGTTTTCAGGTATTCGATCAATGCTTTTCGTTCTTCATCGGTGAGTTCATCTGAAAAACTGTGGCCCATATTGCCATAGCCCGGAATCGTAGTGTTGTATATTCCGGAACGATCGCCATTGGCTAATGAATCGTACGACCAGCCAACCGCTTCATAGTCGTAGACAGGTTTTTCAAAATTCCTCGACCAATATGTTGGCCGCAATCTGCTGTTCAGCAACGCCTCGAGTGTCGGAACTGAACCATTGTGAAGAAATGGAGCGGTGATCCAAATGCCATCCAGTGGTGGTGCGATATAGCCGTTGAAAGGCTCGAGGCGAGCCGGGTGGTCGCCCTTCGTGAACCAACTGCGATTGAACCATTCAATGAATTGAGGATTCGAATAGTTGCTGCTGTAAAGCATCGAATCGGTTCCAATTGTTTCGGCGGGTATAAGCAAATTGGGGTAGTACGCTTCCGAGCCATACGTGCCATGACAGCCTGAACAGTTGTTGATAAAAATCTGCTCGCCGCGTTTTGCGACTTCAATATTTATTTCGCGGGTATATTTCGGTGGCGTCAATGAATTGATGTATGCTAGCAGGTCGGGCATATGGCTGTCTACTTCAGCCGATTCGCTTGTATCATTTACCGTAAGCAGGTTTGAAGCCATTAAGAATTTTCCAAAATCACCACGTCCGAAGCCGTTGTAAAACATCGCATGCTTTTTCTTTAGCAACCACCAGGCAGGTACATCTGTGGGTATGACCTGCTCAGGAACTGCAAGAAAAGGAGTGTCGCGCCACTTGAACGTTTCAGGGTCACGGTGCGCGGCGAGTACTGCAGCCAATCGATCAGCTGCATTTACCCCTCGTACTTTTGTATGCAACAATGGCCCGATTGTTTTGCCTACACGAATGAAGTTTTCGGCAGCTTCGGCGCGTTTGCCGGGAAACACATTCAGGAACTGTTCAACTTTGCGAAGATTTTTGACGTTTATTTTCTTGTCGTCGCTGAAATCGATGAATGTATTCCCGAGGCCCATCACGAGGTTTCCATCGAAAACCTGTGCATGACATTGAAGGCAATTTGGTGCAACCACCACTTCTCCGTTCGAAGAAGTTACTGCCGTATACTCGTGTGAAAGATTTTTGTTCAGGCCGTCGCGACCGAGGAAGTTATCCTTTTCTTTTCCCATCCCCATTACGAAGAGATTGTAGGGAATTCCGCCCTTCACGTAATCGCCTGTCACGAGGTATTGGTATCCCTTTGCGGAATCGCCTCCCGTTCTTTGCTGACCCGCGGGAATCGCTACAGGTTTACCATTGCGAAGCGCAGTGATCGCCGTCGTAAATCCGGCGAGGCACGAAATAATGATTGAAAGGATGATAACTTGACGCATAATCCACCAGCTCTTTCCAACAGGAGTAAGTTACGCAACGATTTCAGCGTAGCGGGAACCGTAGGAAGATTTAACTTTTACAAACTACTTCCCATAAAGTTCGAGCATCCTTTTTAAATCGTCGAGAGTATTGATGTCTTCGGGCGTTTTGTCCCTTCGCCATCGCACCATCCGGGGGAAGCGCAATGCAACGCCCGACTTATGACGGTTTGAGGCGGCGATGCCTTCGAAGGCAATTTCAAATACCAGCTCCGGCTTCACAGTCCTAACCGGTCCGAATTTTTCGAGCGAGTTTCGCTTCACAAATGAATCGATTTGTGCGAACTCCTGATCTGTCAGACCTGAATATGCTTTTGTGAAGGTCACAAGCTGCTGATCATCCCTAACTGCAAAAGTGTAATCGGTGTACAAATTGCTTCTGCGCCCGCTTCCTTTTTGTGCGTACACCAGGACAGCATCGATTGTAAGCGGGTCGATCTTCCACTTCCACCAATCACCCCTTTTCCGTCCGACCTGGTAAGGTGAAGATTTCTTTTTCAACATTATCCCTTCGGCATTGAGGTCGCGCGATCGGGTGCGCGTATACGTTAGTTCCTTCCAGGTTTCAAACCTGATGACCGGAGAAAGTTTCAATACGTCGTGATTCACAATTGCCACGATCTTTTCGAGCAATGCTCTTCTTTCTGCGAGCGGTGTCGATCTCATATCGGCGCCCTCATATTCGAGAAGATCGTAACAAAAGAATGCAACCGGCGCTTCCTGCAGTTGTTTCTTTGTGACGTTTTTTCGTCCGATGCGTGTCTGGAGAACGTTGAATGACAAAGGTGCTTCACCTCTAAATGGCAGAATCTCTCCGTCGAGTGCGATCCCTTCCGGCAGATGATCGCGCAAGGCGTGATACTCGATAAACTTTTCTGTCATCAACTCTTCGCCACGGCTCCATACAAACAGTTGCCCGTTGCGCTTAATCAGCTGGCCACGGATCCCATCCCATTTCCATTCTGCCTGCCATTCATGAGGAGAGCCCAGTGTTTCAACAGGTTCCTCAAGTGCATACGCGAGATAAAAAGGATAGGGTTTTGAATCGTCCGTTACCTGTGGGCTGTCGGTCAGCAGTTCCTGAAACTCGGTGGTCGCCGGATCCCAGTTACCGCTTATGCGATGTGCAATCACCGATGCATCTAACTTTACAAGACGTGAAAGTGCGTTCACAATCATCTTCTGCGAAACACCTATCCGGAAATTACCCGTTATCAGTTTATTGAATACAAAACGTTCAACCTGGTTTTGTTTTCGCCACGAATCGAAAATGAATTTCTTTCGAATGCCTTCGGACTCTTTTTCAAGCCTGATGAATTCTTCAAGAAAGTAACTCAGGTTTTTTTCTTCATTGTCTTCAGGAGGAGCATCTTCCGATTCATTGAAATCCGGCAAGAGCAATGAGATCGTTTCAGCGAGATCGCCGACCGTATGATACGATTCTGCTGTTAGCCAGAATGGCAAACCCGTGATTTCGGTGCACCATTCGTACAGCAACCGGCTGTTGACGATTCGTCTTGGCTTTCTTCCGCTGAACAAAGCGATCACCCATACCACATCTTTAGAAGGAGCGACCGAAAAGTAATCTGTGATCGACTGTAATTTGTCGTTTGTTTTTGTCGACGTGCCGAGTTTAAAGACCAGTTCGGAAAACAACACCATGCCGGACTTCGTAATATCCGGTTCGGGATTTTCGTCATTGAAGCGTCGTATGGGTTGCTGTTCGCTCACGTCAAAGTTTGTCGGTGATCTCATCGGGTTGAGCTCCCTGCTTCACTTCTTCTTCCTCATTTCCAAATTCGGTTTTTACTTCTGCGGATTCAATACCGATCTCATTAAGGTATCGACTGAACGCAGACTGAAATCCGTGGGTTACGTAAACCTTCTCTGCTCCGGTTTCTTTGATCGTATCCAGCAGCCCCTTCCAGTCAGCATGATCACTCAAAACAAAACCGGCGTCAGCATTTCTTCTTCGTACGTTGCCTCTCACCTGCATCCATCCGCTGCACACCCCAACTGCATATGGTGTAAATCGTTTGATCCATGGCGACGAATCAGCGGAAGGCGGTGCAATGATTATTGCCGACGAAAGTTTTTCTTTTGGTGTATCACGGGTAACCCATGTGAGGTGCGGCAAGTTCCAGCCGGCGTTGATCAATGTTTGATTTGCGTTGGCTATTGCGCCATGCGCAAAAATTTCGTCTGTCATTGTCTGCAGGCATGCAAGTAGTCGCTGTGCCTTTCCATAACTGTAGGCAAGCAGGACCGAGGCCCTTCCATTATCTTTGTTTGTAAGTATCCAACGCTGAATGGAGTTGAAGATCTCAGACTGTGGTTTCCATTTATAAATTGGCAGCCCAAAGGTTGACTCTGTCACGAACGTGTGACAACGCACTGGTTCGAATTTTCCGCTGATGCCATCGTCCTCTACTTTGTAATCGCCACTTACTACCCACACTTCTCCTCCAAACTCGATTCTAATTTGCGACGACCCGATCATGTGTCCGGCAGGGTGGAGCGAGAATCTGACTCCGTTGATAAAGACTGGTTCACCCCATTCGACACCCTGATAGTGATTGTCGCCGAGCCTTAATCTCAGCAGCGGTACCGTATGATTATGACATAGATAAGATTTGCTGCCAAATCGGGCATGGTCGCTGTGCGCGTGTGTGATCACCGCCTTTTCCACCGGCTTCCACGGGTCGATATATACTCCGGCAATTTTGCAGTACAGGCCTTTATCAGTGAATTCGATGAGTGGCATCAATATGCGATCGCAGTTTCTTCAGGCGATCAGTAAACGGCTGTTACCAAACCGTCGATTTTTTTTACAAAGTGAATTTTCTTGTTTTCAAAATAATCGAGGGTCATCGTTTTGGGGTCGAGTACAGGCTGAATATTGAAGTCGGTAAAAACAGTAAAACGGTCATCGCTTAAACTTGATCCGAAATTTTTTCCGGTGAGCAACAGGAGGTGTGCGAAATGATAGATCGTTTCATAGCCACGGTAAACCATATCGGTGGGCCGGGAGAAAAAACGTGTCTTAAAAATGTGTTGCAAATCAGAAACGATTTTGTTGTTCGGGTCCATGTAAAATGGAGTTGTAAAATACACTTCAAGACCCTTGAACTCAGGTTTTGTGAAGTCGGCAACATCCCACCACGTAGGCATCGCGAACAGCACAGACGCCCGATCGTTATTGAGTGTCGCGAGATGCTGTGTCAGGCGTTGTCCGAAGGTTACATCCAGACTACCGGCAATACAAACGTTTGTAACTTCTTCCTGCAAATTTTTCCGCAGGTCATCGATGGTAAAGTTTTCATCAAGGTTCACGTAGTTGATCTTCAGTGGAACCGATGATGTTCCCTTTGCGATCTCTTCGAAATAGCCACGCAGCCGGTCCTCCTGCGCACCTTTTTTGCGGAAGACGGTAACCGGTGAAAGAGCGAAATTTTTCTGAAGGAATTTGTATATCGCCGAACAATGCGTGAACAATGTGGAGTTGAGCAGAATTAAGTTCGGATTGTTTTTTACCCCTGCGTCGTTCGGGTATGTTGCGTTGATGAATGGAATATTTCTGCTTGCCGCAACATCCGCAAGTTGTTTTGTTTCCGTGGCGTTGACATGACCAATAAGAAGATCAAAAGAATCCATCGAGGACCCGGTGATCATCTGCCGGAACTTATCGGAAGGCATCCTCGTGTCGTAAATATGGACATCTATCGAAACCCCTTCTTTCTCCAAAGTATCAATGGCGAGTTGGGCACCTTCGAAGAATTCTAGCCCCGAGCTGAAAAATTTAGGAAAATTTTTTCCGTACCTGTACGAATACGAGGCATCGAATGCAGAGTCGAGGTACAACGGGGAGAATACGGCAATGCTTACACGCTGGGCGGGAGACGGCGTCTGCGCGCGCGTTACCGACAACCCTGCTATCAGCAACAACATTAAAATCGAAGTGAATCCTTTCATCCTGAAATTGAATTTCATGCGCAAGACGTTTACTCCCATTCTATCGTTGCAGGAGGCTTACTACTGATATCATAAACCACCCGGTTGATGCCCCGCACATTGTTGATGATATCGTTGGATACATGTGAAAGAAATTCGTACGGCAGGTGAGCCCAGTCTGCAGTCATTCCATCCACGGAAGTAACGGCACGCAGAGCGACGGTAAATTCGTATGTCCGTTCGTCGCCCATCACCCCAACGCTCTTTACAGGCAGCAATATTGCTCCGGCCTGCCACACCTGTTCATAAAGGTTGTGTGATTTCATTGCGCTTATGTATCGGTGGTCGGCTTCCTGCAGCAACGCAACCTTTTCCGGTGTGATCTCGCCGAGAATTCGGATGGCAAGCCCTGGTCCTGGAAAGGGATGGCGGTTGAGCAGCTCAGAAGGAATGCCAAGTTCATGCCCAACTTTTCTGACCTCGTCTTTGAAGAGAAACCGCAGGGGTTCAACGAGTTCAAGGTGCATGATATCGGGCAGCCCACCCACATTATGGTGCGATTTGATCGTGACCGAAGGACCGTGAACCGAAACGCTTTCAATCACGTCGGGATAGATTGTGCCCTGCCCGAGCATGCCTATGTTCGAAATATGGGAGGCCTCGTCCTGAAACACATCAATGAAGAGGCGTCCAATCGCTTTCCGTTTTGCTTCAGGATCCGATTTGCCTTTCAGCGCTTCATAGAATCTATTTTTTGCATCAACTCCTTTTACATTGAGCCCGAGTTGCCTGTACGTTTCCAGTACCTGTTCAAATTCGTTCTTCCGGAGGACTCCATTATCCACAAAGATGCCGAACAGCCTGTCGCCTATTGCACGGTCGATAAGCGTTGCGGCCACGGTGGAATCCACGCCGCCACTGAGCGCCATGATCACTCGTCTGTCGCCAATTTGCTTTTTTAGCGATTCTACGGTATCAGTAATGAAATGCGCTGCTGTCCAGTCCTGCGAGCATCCGCAGACATTCACAAGAAAGTTCTTCAGTATCTTTCTTCCTTCAATGGTATGATATACTTCGGGATGGAATTGGACACAGTACAAAGGGTTGCCTTCACCGTTCTTCTTGAACGCTGCAAACGGGATGTCGTCTGTTTTTGCAAGCACCTGAAACCCGGAGGGAACTTCAAGCACCGAGTCGCTGTGACTCATCCAAACCTGTGAAAGATCCATGACGTCTTCAAGAAGGAGATCGTCTTTCTCTTTACGAAGCAATGCCCTTCCGTATTCACGCTTGTTGCTTTTAGCCACGGTTCCACCAAATTGTTTGGCAGTCAATTGAGCTCCATAGCAGATGCCGAGTACGGGTAATTGCTCCTGAATCTTCATTACATTTACTTCCGGGGCGTTCGAATCGTTAACCGAAAACGGCGATCCGGAAAGGATGATACCTTTAAGGCCAGGCTCGTAGCTGAATTCTTTGTTGAATGGAAGAATTTCGCAGTATACATTCGCTTCCCTTACGGCCCTGGCGATGAGCTGTGTGTATTGACTTCCGAAGTCAAGAATGATGATCTTTTCGGTCATGTTCACGCGAAGGTAGTAAACCAAAAACCAACCAAATGTACAAGTCTTTTCTACTGCTGTTTTGCTTGTCAGCGTTCATCTCGTGCAGTTATATCGGGGGACAGGAGATCGAAGGAGATGGCAACACCGTTGAGCAGACCCGCAATGTCGGCTCATTCACCGGGATCGTTTCTCACGGAAGCTTCGATGTGGAGGTATCAAATGCGCCGGCACAGTCCGTAAAGATCGAAGCCGATCAAAATCTGCAGCAGTATATTGAAACTACCATCGAAAATGGTACCCTTCATGTAAGAACGCGTGATGGATTCAATCTGGAGACGAACGGTCCCTTGAAGGTTATTGTTGCTGCACCGGAATTTTCAATGATCAGTACACATGGATCGGGAAGCGTCGTGTCGACCAACCGGATCAACGGCAACGGAACTTTGAAATTTGAAACGAACGGTAGCGGCGATATAAAGGCCGAAGCAGACGCCCCGGAAATACAGTCGGAAATATCCGGCAGTGGAAGCATGGAACTTTCCGGGAACACCAAGATATTTCGTGGTGAAGTGAATGGAAGCGGCGATATACGTGCCATGTCAATGCAATCCGAAGAAGCGACTATTGAAATACAGGGCAGCGGAAACGCAGAAGTGTTCGCATCCGTTCGGTTAAATATCAAGGTAAGAGGGAGCGGCGACATCCGTTATAAAGGCGGCGCCCAGGTAAGCAGCGAGATTGCAGGCAGCGGATCGGTTGTGAAAGTCGACTGACCTCAGCCATCAACATATGTCACACGAATCCATACATCTTTGTTTCTTCCTTTGTCGTCACTGCAGGAAATCTTCACCGGTCCTTCCTCCGGCACGAAAAATTGTTTGGCCGCCGGATCAGATGATTTATAGAACCGGTCGTTGATATACCAATACACGCGCGACGCGTCCGAAGAAGGATCGCATGATAGCTGCAGCGGCTCCGGGTTTGTTTTACTGATCAGGTACTCAAATCCGTTTCTTGGCGAAACAATTGTTGGCACTCCCTTTCGGAAAATTCGTTCGCAGGCCGGATTGTGCGAAGGCACTTTTTCATACGCCAGGCCCTTGCTGTTGAAGTATGCGACCAGCTCCGGAGAATATACAGTCATCCACTTTTTACGGTAGCCCGTTTCGGGACGGCATTCTTCGCAGAACGTGAATTTTTGATCCGCGCGGATCATCATCTCGGTCTTATTGTTGCATTTCCGCGATGAAGAAACCAGCGGTACAAAATAGTCGCTCACCAGCTGGGTGCAGTGTTCTTCGGGCGGAAGGCCCGTTTCTGCGCATACGATCCGTTGACCACAACCGTCGGGCATTGTATACCAGCCTTCTCCGGAATCATAATCGATTGCATTGAAAATTTTAAAAAGCAACGGCGTGGCTATCGAGGAGCCGGTCAGTTCCGGTATTCCCAGGCCCGAGAAATTGCCTGTCCACACACCAACTGTATACTTTTTGTTGTAGCCGATGCTCCATGCATCGCGACGTCCATAGGACGTGCCTGTTTTCCAAGCGATTTTCGGCATGCGTTCAGTGCTTTGCCAGTTGATGGGAAAATCCGGGCGAGCCACCTTCGACAATGTTTCGTTGATCATAAACGATGCCTCTTTGCTGATCAGCCGGAACGGTTTCTTCGTTTGGGCGTCGACGTAAGACGGAGGGTAATACATCCCTTCGTTTGCAAATACCGAAAACAGCGCGGTCAGTTCTTCAAGCGTTGCACCACAGCCGCCAAGTACCATCGACAGTCCCAACTTTTTTCTGTCTTTTTGAATTTGCCGAAAGCCGGCCAACGAAAGAGCATCCACAAAGTTTTGAACGCCGAGTATCGATAGTCCCCTTACTGCCGGAATGTTGAGGGAATGCTCCAACGCATATTCGACGGAAACATTTCCATTGAACTGCTTGTCATAATTCTCCGGAGCATACCCTTCATAATTTATGGGCACATCGGCAACGATCGATTTGGGAGTGATAGTGCCATTGTCAATGAGCATGGCGTACAACAGCGGCTTGAGCGTACTTCCCGGTTGTCGCAAGGCGGTGGCACCATTCACCTGACCGGAATGAGCACTGTCGTGGAAGTCGTCGGAACCGAGATAAGCAACCACTTCATGAGTAGTATTGTCGATGATCACAACCGCTGCGTTGCGGATATTCAATCGTTCAAGCGGCCGGCAATAATCTGCCACAATTTTTTCGGTCGTCGACTGAATCTTCATGTTCAGTTTCGTTCTAACCGTTCCTTCACGTTTGAGCTTTGCGGCGAGGTGCGGCGCGAGAGTGGGGAATCGTTTTCTTGTTGCCGTCAGAGGTTCGCGAACAGCATCGTCAATTTCGTTCGCGGTAAAGAAGCCGTCTTCCTCGAAACGTTTGAGCCATTTGTTCCTTTCAGCTTCTATTGCAGCATTGTTCTTTCCGATGACGAGGGTTGAAGGACGATTGGGAATTATTGAAAGTGCAGTGATCTCAGCGAGTGAAAGATGGTCGGGCTCCTTTCCAAAATACAATAGCGACGCGGCTTTCATGCCCTCAATATTGCCACCATACGGGAGAAGATTACAATACATGTTCAGTATTTCGTCTTTGCTGTACTTCCATTCAATCTGCAATGCTCTGAATATTTCGATCATCTTGTTCGCGTAGGTCCGGCGTTTCGGTTGCAGCGCACGCGCAACCTGCATTGTTATGGTTGAGGCGCCAGATGTCCGTTTTCCATGCAGCGTGTTGTTCACTACCGCGCGTAGAATTGAAAACGGATTTATGCCGAAATGAACATAAAAATGCCTGTCCTCTTTGTAAATGATCGTCCTTTTCAATAAGGGAGAAATATCGTCAAGCCCGGAACGGATACGCCATTTGTCATCGGCTGTCAGGTAAACATGAATGATGTCGCCACGATTGTCGGTGACGACAGTTGAATATTCTATGTTGTCCGGTAAGGGGAACACCTTATTGAGAATCACGCCGGATACAACTATGGCCAGCGTTGCAACGGCGCACCAGTACAGAACTTTTTTGATTGCGTGTTTCAACAGCAATGGGGTTGACATACTAAATGTAGAATGAGCTTTCGAGATTTTCGTAAAATCGCCACAATCCCATCTTTTTTTACAGTTCTGTAAGTTTCTTTATTATAACTTTCCTTTCGTTTCATACCCTTACCACTCCCTGATATGTACAAACCCATTCTTGCCCTGGCAACCGTTGCGGTTGTTATTTTTTTTTATGGATGCAGCAGAAACATTGTAGCACTCGAATCGACAACCGCTAAGGGAGAAATCCCCCCGCTCGGCAATCTCGTTTTCCGATTCAACAAAACACTTGTGAGCGATAGCATGCTGAACCGCTGGGACAGTACCGAGTATGTGTCGTTTACGCCAAAGATCCAGGGCCGCTTCAGATGGGAAGATGGAGACAAGCTTGTGTTTTCACCTGCCGCTCCATTGCCGCCTGCAACATCGTTCGAGGCGGAGTTGAACGACGAGTTGATCGACAAAACAGAATACAACAAGATTGACGGCGATGAAGAACTGAAGTTTCATACACCCTTGTTGAGGCTGGAGGATGTGAACGTTCGTTGGGTGCTAACCGAACAAGGTTCGTCGACAGCAGCACCGGAGGCCGAGTTGTTTTTCAACTATCCGGTTGATGCCGAGAAGCTGAAAGAGAATCTCGATATCAAAGTAGAAGGCAATACGGTCGCCTACGCGTTAAGAACTGTTGCCACCGACAGTCGTGTCACTGTAAGGCTGAACTCTGTGAAAGCGGACGAACGCGATCTTTCAGCTATTATTACTGTCAAAGAGGGTGTGGTACCTGTCGGCGGAGTTAATCCAACGAAGGAAGAAATTGAAGCCAATACCGTGGTCCCCTCCCCTTATAATCTCTCAATTAATGATGTGTCGTCCGAGCACGACGGCCAAACCGGAACAATTTTCGTCAGAACAAGCCAGCAGGTTGTTCCTTCCGGTTTGTCGTCCTTCGTCACTGTTCAACCTTCTGCAAAACTTCGTATAGCGGAAACAGAAGACGGCTTCGCCGTGAGCAGCGACGACTTCGATGCGAACAAGTCGTATGTTCTGACGGTTTCCAAAGGACTTAAAGGCAGGATCGGTGGAACGCTAAAGGAAGCGTACGACAATAATGTAGCGTTTGGTGAGCTCGAGCCCTCTGTTCGTCTTGTGAACAGCAAAGCAATGTATCTATCGGGCACGGGCAACCGAAATGTTGAGATGCGTATCGTGAACGTCGAGAAAGTGAAAGTGATCGTGTCGAAAGTTTACGAATCCAACTTACTTGTTGCACAACGTTATGGATATTATCCTCCCGACAGGAGCGCAGACGAGAATGATTATTACTACAACGATTACAACGAAGTTGATGTATCATTTGGCGACGTGATTTTCGAAAAAGAGATAGATACACGCATGCTTCCTAAATATGGTAACAGCAGATTGTTTTCATTTAATATCGACGACAAGCTGCCTGAGTTCAAGGGAATCTATCATGTGAAGGTGCGGTCGACCAAAGATTATTGGATCAGCGACAGCCGGTTCGTATCGGTTTCGGATATCGGATTGATTGCAAAGGAAGCGAGGGACAAGATTGTTGTTTTTGCAAACTCCATCAGAACCACCGACCCCGTTCAGGGACTGAACATCATCGTTTACGGAAACAACAACCAGGTTTTAGGTAAAGGAGAAAGCAATAAAGATGGTGTTGCAGAAATTGCAATGACTCGAAAAGAGTTTGCAGGGTTCAGGCCGGCAATTCTTGTTGCAAAATCCGAAAACGACTTCACGTATCTTCCGTTCAATAGTACGAAAGTAAGTACATCGCGTTTCGAAGTTGGAGGTAAGCGTCTTAGCGCTGCAGGACTTGATGCGTTCGTGTATGGTGAGAGGGATCTTTATAGACCTGGTGAAACCATACGGTATTCGGTGATTGTTAGAAAGCCTGACTGGGGTGTTCCCGGTGAACTTCCGCTGAAGCTGCGCTTCCTGCAGCCAAACGGGAAAGAATTCAAAAGTTTCCGCAAAACATTGAATGAACAGGGATCGCTCGAAGGCGAACTGGCGATGCCGGCCTCCGCTGTCACAGGCACATACGTGCTGGAAGTGTATACATCGAATGATCTATTGCTTGCTTCGAAGAATTACAGCCTCGAAGAATTTGTGCCGGATCGTATCAAGGTAACGGCTGCACTGGAAAAGAAATCACTCGCTCCCGGAGAATCCACAACGTTCAACATCAATGCCGTTAATTTTTTCGGTCCTCCGGCTGCCAATCGCAACTATGAATCGGAGATACAGGTTCGCGCGAAATACTTCGGCTCAAAAAAATATTCGGCATTCGATTTTACGCTGAAGAACGAGGGACTTACACTGGATAAAGTAGTGAAAGAAGGAAAGACCGATGAGAATGGAAATGCAACCGAGCAATATACCGTTCCGCAACTGTATTCCAACTCGGGACTGTTGCAGGCCACGTTTTACGCAACAGTTTTTGATGAAACAGGGCGGCCTGTAAGCAGGAGTACCAGCGCCGATATTTACACACAACCGTATTTCCTTGGCCTGAAAGATGAAGGGAACTGGTATTACCCTCTGAACCAGCAGGGAAAGATTGCTCTCATAGCAGTCGACAAAGCCGACAGGGCGGTTAATGCAAAGGCACAAGTCAGGCTCATAAAACATGAATACCGAACTGTGCTTAGTCGCGCGGGAAGTTATTTCAGATATGATTCGCAAAAAGAAGAAAAGATCATCTCCGACCAAACGATCAACGTGTCCGGAGAAAGCACCATGTACACGTTTGTTCCGAGGTCGCCGGGCAGTTATGAGATCCGCGTCCATATGCCGGGTTCCGCTTCGTACCTCTCGAGGCATTTTTATAGCTATGGAAGCTGGGGTGGTGAAAACGCGTCGTTCGAAGTGAATACAGAAGGAAACATTGATATCGAGATCGACAAAGAGTCGTACGAGCCGGGTGAAAAAGTCAAAGCATTGTTCAAGACACCGTTCAATGGACGCATGCTCGTGACGATGGAGAACGACAAAGTTGTGTCACATCAATATGTAAATGTCGACAAGCGTTCGGCGATGGTAGAGCTTCCTGTAACCGCCGAGCATCTGCCGAATATTTATGTTACTGCAACATTGATCAAGCGACATGAGATCAGCGATATCCCGCTGACGGTGGCACATGGTTTTCAGAATCTGAAGGTGTTTGAGAAAAAGCGGATCAACCAGGTAAAGATCGACGCGGGCAAATCCGTTAGGTCGGCAACTGTTCAAAAAGTTGTTGTGACCGCTGCGCCGAATAGTTATGTAACCCTTGCCGCAGTTGATAATGGCGTTCTTCAGATCAACAACTATCAGACCCCGGATCCTTATACATTTTTTTATTCTACGAGGGCGCTCGCCGTTAATGCGTATGACTTGTATCCATTGTTGTTTCCCGAACTTCGTTCACGCTTAAGCAGTACCGGTGGCGATGGGGATCTTGAAATGAGCAAGCGATTGAATCCAATGCCTGCAAAAAGAGTCCGTGTTGCCAGTTACTGGAGCGGCATAACGAAAACTAACGGAGATGGACAAGCGACTTTCTCAATTCCCGTCCCCAAGTTCAGTGGTCAGCTTCGGTTGATGGCGGTTGCATACAAGAATGAATCGTTCGGTTCGGCGGAAGTGAATATGACCGTGGCCGATCCTCTCGTATTAAGTACGGCGCTTCCGAGATTTTTGAGTCCGATGGACACGGCGAACGTACCCGTTACAATCACGAATACGACGAACCGTGCGATGCAGGCTACGGCAAGCATTAAATTGACAGGACCACTTCGTGTGGCAGGGTCCAATACGCAATCCGTTTCGGTTCCTGCCGGGTCAGAATTCCGCGCAAATTTCAAAGTTGTGGCAGGTGCAGATATCGACACCGGGCGCGTGGTGATTGAGGTCGCGGCAGGAAAGGAAAAGTTCACCGATGAAACTTCGATAGGAGTGCGTCCTGCATCTCCATTGCTTGTGAAAACCGGCAGTGGCACGATCAATGGCGGAGGAACTGCGTCCGTCAGGATACCTGTTGAAGGATTGACGCCTGCAAGTATTGATTACGAACTAGTAGTGAGTAAGAACCCGGCGACGGAACTCGGCAGACAATTGAGGTATGTTTTGCGATATCCGTATGGCTGCACCGAGCAGACGATATCAGCAGCGTTTCCCCAGTTGTATTATTCAGACCTCGCGCAGCAAACGGCAAATGCAACGAATACGAGGTCGGCAGTGAACGAAAATATACTGGAAGCGATCCGAAAGATCCGTTTGAGGCAATTGTACAATGGGGCGGTGACGCTTTGGGATGGTGAAGGAGAAGAGCATTGGTGGTCCACGATCTATGCGGCTCACTTCCTTATCGAAGCCGAAAAAGCAGGGTTTGAAATCGAACCGAAGTTGCTATCGAACCTGCTCAATTACATGAATGGCAGGCTTCGGAACAAGTCGACCGTGAATTACTATTACAACCGTGATCAACAAAAAAAGATCGCACCTAAGGAGGTTGCTTATAGTTTGTTTGTGCTGGCGCTTGCCGGAAGCCCAAACATTTCTTCGATGAATTACTACAAAGCGAAACCGGAACTGTTAAGTCTTGACAGCCGTTATTTGCTGAGTGCCGCATATGCCCTTGGCGGGGATAAGAACGCGTTCCGGCAAATGCTTCCGCAATCGTTTGCGGGCGAATCTTCCGTTCCTGAAACCGGAGGAAGCTGGTCGTCTCCGATTCGTGACGAAGCGATCGCATTAACAGCGTTGCTCGCAGTTGATCAATCAAACCCGCAGATACCGATCATGATAAAACATATCAGTGATCAGTTGAAGGCGCGCGAGTGGTACAATACACAAGAATGTTCATTCAGCTTCATTGCTCTCGGAAAAGTTGCGCGCGCAGCGAACCAGTCGAACGTGAATGCTGATATCATCGTAAATGGAAAATCCGCGGGCACCTTCAAAGGCAACACTCTTAAATTAACCGCGGCGCAATTGAAAGGTTCCGACGTACGAATCAATACAAGCGGGAATGGCCGGTTGTATTATTATTGGCAGGCGGAAGGGATTTCGGCTCGGGGTGAGTATGCTGAAGAAGATCAGTATCTGAAAATCCGCCGTCAATTCTTTGACAGGTATGGACGCAGGATCGATGGAAATAGTTTCCGGCAGAACGATCTTATCGTTGTACAACTGACGCTCGAGAAAAATTACAATACGGATGTGTTCAACATTGCGATCAGCGACCTTCTTCCTGCCGGATTCGAAATAGAAAATCCGAGAACGAAAGAGATTCCGGGAATGGACTGGATAACGAATGCCGACAACCCGTTGTCGCTTGACGTTCGTGACGACCGCATCAACTTCTTCGTTGACCTCACATCGGCAAAGCAGGTTTATTATTATGCAGTACGTGCGGTGTCACCTGGCGAATACCGGCTGCCGCCCGCTGCTGCCGAAGCAATGTACAACGCCGAATACCATTCGTATAAAGGCGGTGGCAAAATAGTGGTAACTGCGAACTGATCAATTCAGGTTCTGCTTTCGCGCGAGGTTACGTGCGATGAACAACGTTGAAAATACAATTGCGATGCTGAGGTATCCAACGTATTTGTAATGCAGGATCTTGCCTGATGCGTCGGTTGCGACGATCAAACCTGCAATGACGGATGCAAGTCCGGTGAACAATTGCTGAAACGAAGAGTTGAAGCTCATAAACTGGCCTCTGTGTTCCGGCTTTACTACTGTACTGATCATCGCCTGCGCAGGAATATTTCGTCCTGTTGAAAATGTGAACCAGAATCCAAACACAGCAAGTACGAGATAAAACGGAAACACCGGCATATTCGTGATCAGGTACACCGGGATGAGCGAAAGAACAAGACAGATCATGAACACTTTCAACTTGCCATATTTATCGGCCATCTTCCCGATGATCGATGATGATATCAGCGCGCAAACTCCGCCGACCATATAAATCATTGGTGTTTGCTGCTTCGTGAAGCCAACGTTGAATTCCATATATGGATTGATAAACGGAATGATCATGAAATGACCGAGCATCAGCATCCCCGACAACAGAAGCGCCATCACCTGGCTTTTGTTTTCGAAGATGTCGGATATCACTTTGGTTACCGGTATGATCTCCCTGGATTGGTTGACGAGGTGACTGCGCATCGGTGGCAGGTACCCGATGATAAGGAACACGATTGCTATTCCGAGAACCCCGATGAAGATGAAAGGTGCATGCCAACTGATCAGATTCGCGAGGTACAAACTGAAAGGAACTCCCAACACAGAGGCAAGCGAAAACGCCATGAACACGGTGCCCATTGCGCGGCCGCGTCGTTCATATGGAATCGTGTCTGCGATGATCGATAACACCTGCGCCCCTATGAGGCCGCCGAAAAAGCCTGTCAATACGCGAGCCGCCATCAAAAAATATTCGTCGGGAGCGATTCCACAGCAGATCGTACCTGCGAGAAATCCAATGTAAGCAAAGAGCAGCACCTGTTTGCGGTCATACCTGTCGACATAGAATGCTGAGATGAGCCCTGAAACGCACGCAGTGACAGGGTAAGCGGCAACGATCCAGCTGAAAAATTGTGTCGAGATCTTGAAATGCGGCATCAGAAAATTTCCGAGCGGCATCATGATCATGAAGTCGAGAATATGCGTGAAGTTCAGGCTTGCCAGTATCAAAAGGATCATCCGTTCGTTGCGGTTCATACACGTTCGTTTTTGCAGGTACCAGGCAAGTTGTCGTCAGAGAAGGAGTGCAAAGGTCTGCAAAAAACACCGGATGCGCGTCACCAAACAAGGTGAGTCAGTTTATTACTCTGAAAATGGGGTATTGTCGATATCGCGGTTCCTGGTAAGGCGTATTTGCGTAAATGAATTCAAGCTGCGCCTCTCCGTCTTTTGCAAAAGCACTATCATTTTGCGCCTTCGCATCAAGCTTTTGTTTGAGTGCGGGGTTTGAACGGAGGATCTTTTCCGCAGTTTCTTCAAATACATAAGCACTGAAATCTTCCTTGCGTTGCAAAATTGCGTCAAAGAAATTCCATGCGAAATAAGAATCCGGCGCCTGCGGCTCGAGCACTTCAACAAGGAATCTTGATGCCTGCTGATTTACCGGAATAAAATAGTCTCCTTTTTTGAATTGCATGGTATCGGTTCGATGTGAGACCTGAACATTTGAATGAAGGTAATGCCCTTCAAAAGGAGACGGCAACGAAGAAAAAGATTCGATGTGGTATTGTTGCACAACGATAGACGTATCATTCGTGAATTTGCGCATTTGCACATTGTTCGTGCGGAGCCGGCTGATGATCTGCTGCCATGCTGCAGGGACAATATAGGCAACCGGTTTTTTTACTTTTACTGATGGCGAGTAATAATTGTAAAATTTGACCTGCTTTGTGAACGGTTTGTTACGGTCGTAATACAAACGAGGTTGGCCGGAAATATTACTCTTCCTGTTACTGCCTTCGAAACCAAGAAATGTCAATATCGAATGCCTTGTTGAATCAACCTTCCATTGCAATGCAAGCGAGTCGGATTGAGCAACATATTCAATCTGTTTTTTTCTGGCTGAAGCGATTTCGCTGCTGTTGTTGCTTGTGAACTCAATGAACGACTTCATCAGTTCCACCGTTGCAGTTACCCGCGAACGATAATCTTTTAACATATGGGTTTCCGGCATAAAAGAAAACGTATTCCACAACGCCGCATAGCCACTGCTGAATCTCGAGATCTCAAGAAATTGTACCCATCCCGAATCCGGCACACTGCCAAACACATTTACATAAGGCGTTACCGGTATTTTCTTTTCAGACATTGATCGAATTATCGCAGGCTCTAAACGTGTGTTGAGAAATTCGCCCATCGGTCCCCCGAGTTTGTTATGCTGAGTACTGATCAGTGTCATTACATACTGATAGTCGGCTCCATTGCTTACGTGGTTGTCGATCAGTATGTCGGGTTTCACTTCATGAAAAATTTTTGCGAACGATTGTGCCTCTCTCGAATCCATCTTGATGAAGTCTCTGTTCAGGTCGAGGTTCAATGCATTCCCACGCGAACCTTTTTCTTCCGGTCCATTTTGGTCAACACGATAAAAGCTGCTGCGGTTGAGGCATCCGCCGATGTTGTACACAGGGATGATCGCAAGAACAACATTTGAAGGGATTGTTTTCATTCGCAACAGGTCGCGAACGAGTATCATGCTCGCATCGATGCCGTCGGGCTCGCCGGCGTGAATTCCGTTGTTGATGAGAATTATTCTTTTGTTCTGTGTCCGCGCGCGGCTCAGGTCAAATTCGCCGTCTCTTGACACAATGATGAGATTCAGAGGATGCTCGCTGTCCGTCGGACCCTTAGTGAACATCGCCACTTGTTTTTCTTTCGCGGCAATTTCTTTCCACCACCTGATTATCTCTATATAATCTGCTGAATGCCGGAAGCCGGATGCTTCTGCCAGGGTTTGGTACGACTGTGATTTCACAGAAGGTGTTATGGCCAGCAAGGACAGTGAAAACAAAGACGTCGCAATATTTCTCAAGCGAATGCCATTCATATAAAAACGGTTAAGAACAAACGATGCAATTGATAGATTGGTTGAAAATAAGCAGCAATGGCTCGAATTCTATTTTGCCTTCTCATGTTCGTTCTTCCCATTGCAGGCTTCTGCAATGATATTTATGTTTTCAGGAATGTCAATGTAATTCCAATGGACAAGAAGCAGATTTTGAGAGGAAGAACGGTCGTTGTTCAAAATGGTCGCATCGTTTCGATTTCTCTTACATCAAAAAAAGTTCCGACGTCCGCAAAAGTTGTCGACGCCCGGGGGATGTACATGATGCCTGGGCTAATGGATATGCATGTCCATTTTTTTTATGAACAGGGCATCACAAAGGATCACCTGCCAACCGAAGCCGGATGGATGCTGGCAAATGGAGTAACGACTGCGCGAGTAATGAATGGCGACACGGTGTACAAAAATTTTCGCGATGCGATCGCAGCGAGACAATACAGTGGTCCGGAGTTGTTTGTTGTGAGTCCGCAATTTGTGGGCGCCTGGCCGTTCAAGGGATTATTTCTGGGAGCAATTGTCGCGACGCCGGAGGAGGCAAGGGCGGCCGTGAGGCAATTCAAGGCTGAGGGATATGACGAGATTAAGATCACTTTTTACATCAAACGGCAAGTGTATGACGCTATCGTGGATGAGGCAAAAAAGAACAACATAAAAGTGACGGGCCATATTGGCCACGAGGTGAAACTTCCGACAGCTCTGCGAGCGCGTCAACAGATTGAGCATTACGACGAGTTCCTCGAGATACTATTGCCCGATTCATCCATTAACAAAGGCATTACCGTTTCGGGTCCGGGCATCTGGAATGGCAAAGCATGGCAAACTGTTGAGAAGCTTGACGAGGCCAGAATACCGTTGCTGGTGAAAATGGTGAAAGATGCCGGCATCAGTGTCACTCCCACAAGTCATTTTCTTCATTCGTCGTTTGGAACGGGTGAAGAAGAATCCAAAATCCGTTCGGCAAGATCTTTTAAATTCATTCCGGATACATTGATTGCAGAGCGTTTTCAAACACGCAATGTGTATTGGAGCAGTCCGCCACCGGAAGCGGCAAGAAAAAAATTTATCGATCTGCGAAACAAGATCACCGTCGCGCTTCATAAAGCGGGCGTTCCGCTCATGGCAGGATCAGATTCGCCTGAATGGTTTCTTGTACAGGGTTTTTCGATCCACGATGAACTTGAAGCGTTTGTGAAAGCAGGGCTCACTCCTTATGATGCTATTCAGACGGCAACAGTAAACACAGCCAGGTATCTGGGAATAAACGAGAGAAAGGGAATGATCAGGGAAGGGATGGAAGCCGATTTTATCTTACTTGAAAAAAATCCGCTGGAAAATATTCAGAACACGCGGACGATCGGCGGTGTTTTCACTAAAGGTGAATACATTGACACTGAAAAACTGAAAACCTTCCTGGTAAAATGATAGCGATCAGGCGAGAGCCTTGATCTTTTTTGCAAGCTTGCTCTTGAGATTGGAGGCCTTGTTCTTGTGGATAATGCCTTTTTTCGCAAGCTTGTCGATCATCGAAATAACAGATGGCAATTGCTCGCTCGCTGCTTTTCCGTCTTTCAGGTCTTTGAGGTCACGGATCGCGTTCCTGGTCGTTTTACCATTATAGCGGTTTCTTTCCCTTCTCTTGGTCGCTTGACGGACATCTTTTTTTGTCGCCTTATGGTTAGCCATCTGATTCGAAAAATTTTAAGACGGCAAAGGTAAGGTAATCCACCAGTATTTTCAAAGTGCATTTCATTGGTTCGTGCATGCCGCAGCGAACCATGGGGCTTGCGGTCTTCTGTATCGCCGGAAAAACCTTTGGAAACGAGCCGGTTACAAGTATTTTGGATGTAAATTCAAACCCTTTTCTACTCAATTAATTGACCGATATTTGCAGACACGGTACACCGCAACATGACGAAGGAAGAAAACCAATGATTTTATGAAGGATTTCAGCTACATCACCAATTCCCATCCCTCCTTTATCGAAGGATTGTACAACGATTTCGCTAAGGACCCGAATTCCGTCGATCCGGAACTCCGAAAATTCTTCGAAGGGTTCGACTTTGCAGTCTCGACATTCAAGCCCAGCAACGGGACCGCACATTCGACCAATGGCGTTGAAAAGCATGCCGACGACTTCGACTGGAAGAAAGAACTGGGAGCATATCGGCTCATCCTTGGTTACCGCAACAAGGGTCATCTCGTTGCTAAAACCAACCCCATCCGCGAAAGGAAGGACCGTGGAGCGAACCTGGGCCTTGGCTTCTTCGGCTTTACAGAGGAAGATCTTTCGAAAACCTTCTATGCAGGTAATCTTATCGGCCTTGGAACCACTACCCTTCAAAACATCCTGAACCATCTCAAGAACTGTTACGCTCATCATGTAGGCATTGAATTCAAATACATCAGCGATCAGAAAAAGGTCGACTGGCTCACGAGCGAAATCGAAAAGCATTTTACCAAACCAATAAATCTCGATAAGAAAAAGAGGATACTTGAGAAACTTAACCAGGGGGTGATGTTTGAGAAGTTTCTGCATACCAAGTATGTGGGACAGAAAAGATTCTCACTCGAAGGCGGAGAAACTACAATTGCTGCTCTTGATGCCATCATCACAACAGCCGCCGATCATGACGTGCAGGAAGTAGTAATCGGAATGGCGCACAGAGGGCGGCTCAATGTTTTGGCAAACATCATGGGCAAAACTTACGAGCAGATCTTCAGTGAATTCGAAGGAACTGCAAAGGTTGACCAGACTATGGGAAGTGGCGACGTGAAGTACCATATGGGCTACGGCAGCGAAGTGCAAACGGCAACCGGAAAAACGATTCATCTGAAACTTTGTCCAAACCCCTCACATCTTGAAGCAGTCGATCCGGTGGTTATAGGATTCGCACGTGCGAAAGCCGACGTGCTGTATGAAAGTGTGTACGACAAGATATTGCCTATACTGATACATGGCGACGCATCCGTTGCGGGCCAGGGTGTGGTATACGAAGTTTTGCAAATGAGCAACCTTCAAGGATACTACACAGGAGGAACGATTCATTTTGTTATCAATAACCAGATCGGATTTACGACCGATTTCGACGATGCGAGAAGTTCGGATTATTGCACGTCCGGCGCTGCAATGATCCACGCCCCGGTATTGCATGTGAACGGTGATGATGCCGAAGCAGTAGTAAAGTGTGTAGAGCTTGCGACCCGCTACCGTCAGGAATTCAACTCCGATATCTTCATCGACATGGTTTGCTACCGTCGCCACGGGCACAACGAGGGCGACGATCCGAAGTTCACCCAACCGGCTTTGTATTCACTGATTGATAAGCATCCGAATCCGCGGGAAGTCTATACCAATTATCTTCTTGAAACCGGGGAGTCCGATGCAAAGGATCTCGCCAAGGAGATGGAAAAGAAATTTTGGGCCGATCTCCAGGAGCGCCTCGACGACATCAAACAAAATCCCCTGCCGTATCATTATCAGCAGCCGGAAATATGGTGGAAGAGTTTGCGCAAATCCACACCGGAGGATTTTGATCAGTCGCCGCCGACTGCGATATCGGAAGAAAATTTCAAAACTGTTTTCGATGCGCTGATGCGTTGGCCTGACGACTTCAAGCCACTGCGAAAAGTTGAAAAGATCATTCAGGACAAAAAGAAATTGTTTGATGAAGAAAAGAAGGTTGACTGGGCTACGGGAGAGTTGCTGGCATACGGAAGCCTGATACTTGATGGCAAAGACGTGCGTATGAGCGGGCAGGATGTACGACGCGGAACCTTCTCGCACCGGCATGCGGAACTACGCGACGAGAACACCGATAAATCATACAATCGCTTAAGCAATGTGCCCGGAGCGAAAGGGAAATTCAGAATTTACAATTCGCTTCTCAGCGAATTTGCCGTCCTGGGGTTTGAATATGGATATGCAATGGCATCACCCAATTCACTGGTTCTTTGGGAGGCGCAATTCGGCGACTTCGCCAACGGCGGACAAATAATCATTGATCAGTTCCTTTCAAGTTCCGAACAAAAATGGAACCGCATGAATGGGCTCGTGATGTTGCTGCCGCACGGTTACGAAGGGCAGGGACCGGAACATTCAAGTGGAAGGATGGAGCGGTTTCTTCAAATGTGTGCCGAATTGAATATGGTCATAACAAATCTGACGACGTCTGCAAACCTTTTCCACGCATTGAGAAGACAGATCACATGGCCGTTCCGCAAACCACTGATCAACTTTTCACCAAAAGCGAACCTTCGCCATGCCGGCACGTATTCACCGATGAGTGAATTTACAAGTGGTAAATTTCGAGAGTTGATAGACGACAATTTCGTAGAGAATCCTTCGAAGGTGAGGAAGGTTTTGTTCTGTAGCGGAAAGGTGTACTTTGATCTGGCCGAACGTCAGCAGAAGAACAATCAAAAGGATACTGCAATCGTGAGGCTCGAGCAATTGTACCCGTTGCCATTGAAGCAACTTGAAGAATTGTACAACAGGTATTCGAAAGCTACATGGTTCTGGGTTCAGGAAGAACCCCTTAACATGGGCGCCGCATCATTTTTGCAAATGAACCTGAAAAGCATTAATTATGGTGTAATCAGCAGGCAGCCGAGTGCATCACCTGCCACGGGTTTCGCGAAAGTTCATGCTCTCGAACAGGAGGAGATCATCGAAACCGCCTTCAGTATCTGATGCCTTGCAAACGAAGAGTAGTAACTTACCGGCAATGACGAACGCGAAGTAAGTTCCATAAACGACAGACACATTATGATCGATATAAAAGTTCCAACGGTTGGCGAATCTATCAGCGAAGTTACTTTACTAAAATGGGTGAAGGGTGATGGCGATTATGTTGAGAGGGATGAGGTGATCGCCGAACTTGAAAGTGAAAAAGCAACTTTTGAAGTCAATGCCGAGCGTGCGGGCGCACTGAAGCTCTCCGCGAAAGAGGGCGATACATTGAAGATCGGCGACGTACTTGCGTCCATTGATGACTCTGCAGCGAAGCCTGCAGGAGCGCCTGCGAGTGATGCGGCGCCGACTGCAAAAGCACCCGAACAAAATCAAAAGGCTGCAGAAACTGCTGCTAAGCCTGCAGATGCATCGAAACCGGCAGCAGATGCCGGCAAGCCAAGCAATGGCGTGAAGGAAACTGCCGATGTGAAGACATCGCCGGTAGCGGCGGCTATTTTGGCGGACAAAAAAGTTGATCCGAAAAGCATTACGCCTTCAGGATACCAGGGAAAAATATTGAAGCACGATGTGCTGGATGCGTTGAAGCATCCGGGTCGCGCGCCGGGTACGGTTCTCTTCAATCGTGATGACAGGCGCGACAAAATGAGTAACCTGCGAAAAACTATTTCACGCAGGCTTGTCGAAGCGAAGAACACAACGGCAATGTTGACGACTTTTAATGAAGTCGACATGAGCCGCATTATGGAATTGCGTACGAAGCATAAGGATAAATTCAAAGAGGCGCATGGTGTTGGGCTTGGTTTCATGAGCTTTTTCACGAAGGCGTGTTGTTTCGCGTTGCAGGAGTGGCCCTCGGTGAATGCTTACATAGACGGCGACGAGATCATCTTCCACAACTATTGCGATATATCGATCGCGGTTTCAGCTCCCAAAGGTTTGGTTGTTCCGGTCATCCGAAATGCAGAGAGTTTGAATATGGCGGAGATTGAAAAGAAAGTAATTGAACTCGCAACGAAAGCGCGCGACAACAAGTTGTCGATAGAGGAAATGCAGGGTGGGACGTTTACGATCACGAACGGTGGAGTATTCGGATCCCTTATGAGTACTCCGATCATTAACATACCACAATCGGCAATTCTCGGAATGCACAAGATCGAGGAGCGTCCGATAGCATTGAACGGACAGGTAGTGATCAGGCCAATGATGTATGTTGCACTCAGCTATGATCACCGCATCATCGACGGGCGCGAATCGGTTAGCTTTCTCGTTCGCGTAAAGGAACTTCTCGAAAACCCTGAGCAATTGCTGTTTGGCAAAGATCCGGTGAAAGCATTGCTTGAGCTGTAGCCGACATGCGGTTTTACAATTATCTCAATGTCGCAAGGCAAATCCTTGATGCTTACAAAGGCGAGGTGCCGTTTCATGTTTTTATCAAGAATTTTTTTTCCGATTACAAGAAGGCGGGGTCACGCGATCGAAAGCTGATTTCCGAAATTTGTTACAGCTGGTTCCGGTTGGGCAACTCACTGAATTCGCTCGACTGGGACGCGCGTGTCAGGATTGCATTGCGATTGTGTTCAGATGCTTCACAATGGAACAGTCTTCTTCCGGGTGACTACGCACAGGAAGTACTTGAGGCCAATTTGGTCGGGAAGAGACTCGAACTATTGCGAACACGTGGAATTGATGTTGACCTCGAGAATGTATTTCCTTCGATTGGTTCTGTGACGTTAACGGATCGCGAAAAGAAAGACTTCGCAAGCTCTCACTTTTTGAAACCCGATGTCTTTGTCAGGATACGTCCCGGATTCAATGGGCTGGTGGAGGAACGATTGCGAAACAACAATATCGGTTACGAGCTTGCCGGTGAGCTTGGTGCTCGCCTGAAATCGGGAGTACAACTCGATAAACTTTTCGATTTGGACCGTGAAATTGTAGTGCAGGATCTGAGCTCGCAAAATACCGGCCGGTTCATTGTCGATGCGGCAAAAATGGTCCGTGGTGATTCGGCTGCGATTAAGTTGTGGGATTGTTGCGCTGCAAGTGGAGGAAAATCGATTCTTGCATATGACCTTGTTTCACCGATTAAGCTAACGGTGTCGGACATACGAAAGTCAATCCTGGAAAACCTTATGCGTCGTTTCAGGACCGCAGGGATCGACACGTTCAATGCACATGTTGCGGATATCCGCGAGGGCAACGACTCGCTGCCTGCTGACATTGCATCGACAGTTTTCGACATGATTATCGCAGATGTTCCGTGTTCGGGTTCTGGCACATGGGGGAGGAGTCCCGAGCATTTGCGTTACTTCAACGTGTCTCAGATTGAATACTATTCTTCTTTACAAAAAAAGATACTGGAAAACGTGCGGCCACGATTGCGTTCGGGTGGCGCACTTGTTTACATTACGTGTTCTGTTTACAAGCAGGAGAATCAGGACGTATTGGATTACGCTGCTTCAGCGCTCGGATTGCAATTGAGCCGGGCAGAATTGATTACAGGTTATCAGCACCGCGCAGACAGTCTGTTTGCCGCGATACTTATCGCCGGGTAGTTTGTGAACGATTGTTCACGGTTGTCTTCATCGCCTGAAAAATTGTGCAAACGTCACGACAGATATTTACGTGGGGGATTTCAGCGCGTTTGTCGGACACATTCCTTACCCTGCTGTTTCCAGAATTTGTCTTGTAAAACTTATCGCCGTATAACTTCGACGAGCTTCTTATTCTTGCCATCGTTGTACTGCAGGTAGTAGATTCCCGATGCAATGGCTGGCGGATAAAGTGTGACGTTATAAAAGGCGTCGCTCTGCACGTCGACTGTTTTTTGGACGATCAATCGCCCTGATACATCAAACATATTGATGGTAGCTCTGCCGGTTGAGGGGGCCCGCAAGCCGACGGATACCGAAGAGGTGAAGATTGTAGGTATCGGCTTGAACCAATCATCTTTCAGAATATCCTGCAAACGAATCTTGCGTTGCTGATCAAGCAATTCATATGCAATCCTGAAGTTTGGAATACCATAGCCGAATCGGCTGTCTGGATTGTTGTATCGGCTTGAACTTTTTTGCACGGCATCGAGGATCTGCATGTTATTAAATTCCGGAAACGCCTGCCACAAGCAGGCAACGAGCCCGGCAATATTCGGATTCGCGAACGATGTACCGTTACCAGAGGCTGCATTGCCGGAGGTGTTAGCTATAATGGTACCGGTGCCTATCGAGACAACATTTGGCTTGATGCGACCATCCGGCGTCGGACCCCAGCTGCTGAAGCTGGATATTGTTCCGTTTGCGGTGACCGACCCGACGGCAAGAACACTATCGCCGTCGGCGGGACATGAAACGAATTTCAGGTCCGAAGTCTGTGCGCCGGAATTGCCAGCGCTGTTTACCACAATTATTCCTTTCGATGCTGCGAGATCAGCTGCAATGGTAACCATGCTTGTGTTGCCGTCTCTCTCTTCATATTCGTAATTGAACGATGGGTCGTTGAAATTTGCATAACCGAGTGAAGAAGAAATAATATCGGCTCCGGCACTGTCTGCATATTCGGCGGCAACGGCCCAATATTGTTCTTCGATCGGATACTCGCTAGCGGCATCTTCGGTTCGCAACAAAAAAAAGTTGGCGGAAGGCGCGCTGCCGACCAATACGCCAGGACGATTTGCCGCAATTACCGAGAGGCATTGCATACCATGAATATTGTCTTCGTTAACTGAAGTTTCGTTGGCTACAAAATCATATTCTGCGATGATTCGATTTTGCAGGCGAACGCTATCGAATGCGGGATTCGTTTTGTATCCAAAGAATCCGGCGTCAAAGACGGCAATTTGAACCCCCTGTCCGCGAAATCCGAGGTTGTGAAGAAATTCTCCTTGATGAATTTTAATCTGGTTCTCGGAATTGCCATAATTCAATGTGTCGTTTGTGCCTGTCTGTTGGAACGTTCCGGACAATTCTCTTTGTCGTTGTACATCCACGACGCCATTGTCGAATTTCTTTAATTGAGGTTCGTTGCCGGATGGTGCGGACTGGCTCGCAACCGGTTTTGTGGTCGCTACGAACGGAAGTCTGCCGATAGTTTCCAGCAGCGAATCGTCGGTGACGCGAACAAGAAGTTGATTGAGCCACTTCGAATGGTTGATTACGGTGACACCAGGAATTGCTGCAACGGAGTTGATATATGATTGTGAGACCGGCAGATCGTTTTCTGTGAGAGAGATATTTTGTTTTCTTCTTCGGTCGATTGCGCGCTGAGAGAGGAACGAGGCAGCCTGACCTATAGAGTAAGAGGAACCCTGTTTGTCTTTTAATTTAACGATGTGACGCTTGTATTGCGCGATCGCTGCATTGGACAGCAGTAACAGGCAGATTACGAGGGTGGCGGTCCATTTAATCAGCATAACTGGTGGTGAAGTTCGCACGTCTGAGTTAATTACGTATGAACTGTTGGAAAGGATTGGCTGGTTATGGTTTATAATTGTCCTTGGGGAGGACACAATATGGACCATAACTGTTTGAACCGAGAGTTTTGCTTTGTCCGGCCCTATGTGCATAACGGTCCGAACAGATCGGCTAATTGTGGTCGATAATGGTCATTCGCAGACCGAAGCCTGATCGGAATCCGGGGTTTCCTCCGTTTGGCGGCTGGTATTCCCACATGATTGCTTCGCGGTAGATCAGGCCAATGTCTTTTGCGTATTGTTCAACCCAGTAATTGCGGTATGCGAGTCCTTCCGGGAATTCGATGGGAACATTGACTGAGTCGGCTACCTGGGCGACGGTGATTGTATTTTCAAAGACCTGGTTATCGATGGCGACGGGTTCTCCGATATTTTCATAAGTGTAGTCCCATTCGTGAATATCGTCGTCGTTGCTGAACTGGTACAGGTCATAAAATGGTGTGGTTGGGAGGAAGCTGTTGCCATGCCAGTTGAAGCCGGATGTTATTGGCAAGCGCAATTTTTGGAACCGAAGATTATTTTCCACCAGTTCGATCACTTCGCGCGTTGGAGTGACGATGTAGGTGAGTGTTGGTGACCAATCCTGTTCGTTTTCGCTGTCGAGCGGTCGCAGATACCGTATTACCCGGAACGAAGGTCGGCCGGTATTGTCGGTGATTTCTGCATCAACAACATCTTTAGCCTGGTAAGAAATGACTGTATCTGTTTGTCCGAAATTGATAAAAAGCGTTGAATCGAGGCGGTAGCGGATATATTTTCCGGGTTCGAGGCTAATGTAATCGGAAAGGTTGTCTGACGCGAGTGTTTCTTTTTTGTCGCACGATATGAGGAGGGTGAGACTCAGAGAAATAAGCAGTGTCAGCGTTGGTTTCATGCAATGACTCGTTTAGTACCCTTGAGGGTTCGAAGATCACCTAAAAACGTGGTGGTGAAACGTTTATTGTGATTTTTGAGGATTCCCGGTCCTCAATAGTTGAAGAGTGTCACCGATGGTTGAACATATTCGTCGCTTACAATCGATGTGTTCAATACCCGAGGCTTAGACCAGCAGCTGCGGTCGGGAACGGGAGCAAACTAACCGTGGGGCTGAGGTTCGAGTACGACGTGAGTGGATCAAACCCGCTGAAGTCATGACCCCTGATGGGTCGAATGGCTTCAGTGGGCGTTGATCGCAGCCGTTGTGATCCCCGAGCGGCGACGATACAATGCGTGCAAGCCGTTGATCGGTAGAAACTTTGATACAACGACCGTCGATAAGATCGGCGAAGCAATGACTGTCGCTGAGTTTTTCGAACCAATATCGATCAGACAAACACGAACCTGCAGATAATGCGGCCCAGTCCTTGGATTGGTTGCAGTCTCAATCAAGTTTTGAAGAGACAATCCTGCCGGTCGGACGGGCGAGCATCGGCGATTCACTCAACTCAAAACGGTAGATCGTCAACCGGTTCGGCTATTTCCGGTGAAGACGATACTCCGGAAGGCTGGGACGAATAGTTGTCTGAAGAGCCGCCGGCATCGGTTCCGCGGTTGGAGAGCAGTTGAACTGTCGACACCCGCAAAGTCAGCGAAACCCCTGTTGTTCCATCGCTTTTTGAATAGGTTCTCACATCCGGTACACCGTCTACGAATACCTGCGTTCCTTTCCTTAAATAAGGAGCGATTCCGGTTCTGTCTGTCCAGTACGCACATTCAACCCAGACCGTTTTTTCCTTTGAGTTTCCCTGTTGATCCCTGTATTTTTCAGTGTGAGCGACGTTGAAGTTGATTACGTTTTTTCCGTTCACCGTATTGGTTAAACAATCCTTTCCTAAATTTCCGATAACCTGAAGTTTGATCATACCTGCGTTTTTAAAAGGTGATGATGCAAATTACTGGATTGCGGGTGCGGTCAGCAACGCTAAAACACGCAATTTCTACCTTTTTTTCCCCATTGCCGATGCCCACCTGCCACACGATCTTTACACCTGCTTCCATTGCCTTCGTATCTTTGCCGGTCAATTACCATTATGAGCAGGAACGGCAAGGTGCTTGTGGCGATGAGCGGCGGGATCGACAGTACGGTCACTGCACTCATGTTGCATGATCAGGGTTACGAGGTCGTAGGCATTACGATGAAAACCTGGGACTATGCTTCGAGCGGTCCATCGAAGAAAGAAACAGGCTGTTGCAATGTCGATTCGTTCAACGACGCACGTATGGCCGCGGTTCAGCACGGATTCCCCCATTTCATTCTCGATATCCGTGACGAGTTCGGCGATTTCGTGATCGACGATTTTGTGAACGAATACCTGGCCGGCAGAACTCCGAACCCATGCGTGATGTGCAATACGCACATTAAATGGCGTGCATTGCTTAAACGAGCCGACGCGCTCGACTGTGAATTCATTGCTACAGGGCATTATGCAAATGTTCACCACGCAGACAGCGGCAGATATTATATCAGCCGCGGCGTCGACGACAGGAAAGATCAGAGCTATGTTCTGTGGGGCCTTCAACAGGATCTGCTATCGCGAACCCTGCTTCCCTTGGGTACTTATACCAAGCCTGCCATCCGGCAGATGGCGCTCGACTATGGATACCCGGAGCTGGCAAAAAAAAGTGAGAGCTACGAGATCTGCTTCGTCCCCGATAATGATTATCGCGGTTTTTTGAAACGCAGAATTCCGGGGCTGTCCGAAAAGGTGCAGGGAGGACAATTTCTGAATACCGAAGGCGAACCGATCGGCAAACATCAGGGATACCCGTTTTATACCATCGGTCAGCGCAAGGGACTCGACGTGACGTTCGGAAAGCCGGTCTACGTAACCGACATCAACCCGTCGACAAATACCGTGGTTCTCGGAGATGAAAGCGACCTTGATCGCAACAACATGCTTGTATCTAAACTGAACTGGCTGAAATACGACGGCGCAGAAGACGGCTTTCCTGCAACCACCAAGATCAGGTATAAAGACGGAGGCACCGCTTCGAAATTGTACAATGCAAACGGCGGCATTGAAGTCCAATTTCTTGCGGCGGCAAAAGGCGTTGCTCCGGGTCAGAGTGCTGTGTTCTACGAGGGAGATGATGTGGTCGGCGGCGGCATCATTCAACGGGCGTGGTGATGAGATAGAAGTGAAACTCCTATCTTTATTCATCATCCATCACGACATATGAACAACGATTCACGCCGCAAATTTTTGCAGCAGCTTGCAGCCGGGTCGCTGTTTCTCACGGGAGGTCCCGTTAGAAACTTTGCAGCCGAAGAGAAATACGAACAACGAGTATTACGCTACGAACGCCGGATATCTCCCAACGATAAGATCCGTCTTGGATGCATCGGCATGGGCATCATGGGATTTGCCGACGTTAATACGGCCATCAAGGTGCCGGGTGTAGAAATGGTCGCAGCATGTGACCTTTACAAAGGACGCCTTGAAAGAGCAAAAGAAGTTTACGGTAACGAGATTTTTACGACGAACGATTATCGCGAATTGCTCAACCGTAAAGACATCGATGCAGTCATCGTCGCTACCAGTGACAACTGGCATTCACGCATCACCATCGACGCATTGCGAAGTGGCAAGCATGTCTATTGCGAAAAGCCGATGGTGCATAAAATAAGTGAAGGGTTGCCCGTAATCCAGGCACAAAAAGAAACACGCAAAATCGTTCAAGTAGGAAGCCAGGGTGTAAGTAGTCTTGCTTACGCAAAAGCAAAAGAACTGTACAAAGCCGGCGAGATAGGACAACTCACTAGCATACAGGCGGCTTTTCACCGCCAAAGCGCTCTCGGCGCATGGCGTTATACCATGCCTCTCGATGCCTCGCCGGAAACAGTAGACTGGGACAGGTATATTGCGGGCGCAAAAAAATCGGCCTATGATCCGAAAAAGTTTTTCTGGTGGAGAAACTACCGCGATTTCGGTACCGGAGTGGCAGGCGATCTGTTCGTGCATCTGCTTTCCGCAATTCATTTCATCACCGGGTCAAATGGGCCGGTCAAAATATTTTCAACGGGCCAACTCGCTTATTGGAACGATGGCAGAGACGTACCTGATGTAATGACGGCAATACTTGAATACCCGAAGACCGAAGAGCATCCGGAGTTTCAGGTAATGCTCAACGTAAATTTTATCAGCGGAGAAGGAGACAGGGGCATCACCAAAATTGTCGGTAGCGAAGGTGTCATTGATGTTGGTTACGGCGGATTCAAAATCACGCACAGCCTGATGCCCAAAGCACCTGGCATCGGAGGATGGGACGCACTCGAAACTTATCCAAAGTCGATGCAGGAACAGCTGCTGAAAAATTATGATGAGAAATACACGGCCGACGACAAAAAAGATCCGGTAAAACCACCGGTTGAATATAAATCGCCCGAAGGATTCAATGACCATGTAGCACACTTCACCGACTTCTTCGACGGCGTTAGAACCGGCGACCCTGTCATTGAAGACGCAGTGTTCGGATTTCGTGCTGCGGCGCCCTGCCTTGCCTGTAACGACAGCTACTTCCAGAACAAAGTGATAGAATGGGATCCGGTGAACATGAAACTAAAAAAATAATTTTTGTACTAACGTTGATGCTTGAACGAAAATAGGTTTTCATACCATAGCCTAGTCCGGTTCACCCAATCCATTTTTGAAAAGATCGGATGCCCGCAAGCGCAGGCATCCACTGCTGCGAAGGCATTGCTGAGCGCCGATCTTCGCGGCGTGGACTCGCACGGTGTCGCCCGCCTCAGCGGCTATGTCCGCCTTTGGGAAGTTGGCAGGGTCAACAGCAGTCCGACGATATCAATTCTCAGAGAATCGCCCTCAACAGCTGTTGTTGACGGTGACAGTGGTCTCGGCCTGGTCATCGCGCCATATGCCATGCAACTGGCGATACAGAAAGCGTCAACTGCAGGAACGGGATGGGTTGCAGTTCAAAACTCAAATCATTTCGGCATTGCCGCAGCTCATGCAATGATGGCACTCGGGCACGACATGATCGGGATTGCATTGACGAACGCAAGCCCATTGGTTGCGCCAACTTTTTCAACCGAACGACTGCTTGGAACCAACCCTATATGCGTTGCCATCCCAGCCGGTGAAGAGCCACCATTCGTTGCCGACCTTGCGACGACCACCGCCGCGAATGGAAAACTTGAAATCCTTCAACGAAAAAATCTCGACGCACCCGAGGGCTGGATACAGGACAAAAACGGAAATCCTTCGACGAACCCCCACGAGCTGAAAAACGGAGGTGCACTGTTGCCGCTGGGCGGCGATCGCGATCATGGAAGCCACAAAGGATACGCACTCGGTGCCATCGTCGACATTCTTTCGGCTGTTCTTAGTGGTGCAAACTACGGCCCATGGGTTCCTCCATTTCCAGCGTTTATGGCAATGCCGGAAGAAATGCCCGGCAAAGGAATCGGTCATTTCTTTGGAGCGATGCGCATAGATGCATTTCGCGACGCATCCGAATTCAAACGCCATATGGATCAATGGATCCACCGGTTCCGCTCCGCAACAACTGTCACGGGTTTTGAACAGGTTCTAATCCCCGGAGATCCGGAACGGCAAATGGAAGCCGATCGCCTTCAACACGGCATAGAACTGCTTCCGGTGGTAGTGAACGATCTTAAATCCCTTGCTGTCAAGTTCGATGTGGAGTTGTCGTGATGCCGCAATCTGCACCTGTTTGCAAGGCACTGTTCTAACATTCCGTCACACCACTATCTTTGCACCTCAAATTTTTTTTTGCAGATGAAAATTATGAAGTTCGGCGGCACTTCGGTTGGAAAGCCTGAGCGCATGCACCAGGTGGCACAATTGATCACCGCCGGCGACGAACCGGTTATCGTTGTTTTAAGCGCTCTCAGCGGCACAACAAACGCACTCGTGGCCATCGGAGATAAGATGGCGGCAGGTGAGAGGGAAGAAGCCCGTGAGTTGATCCGCACTCTCGAAACTCACTATGCCAATTTCATCGGCTCATTGCTATCCAAGCCGGAAACAACTGAGAAAGCAAAAAGAATTGTAGCTGAACATTTCGAGTTCCTGAACATCATTCTAAAAATTTCTTTCAGCGAAGCTCTCAGCAAGGATATTCTTGCGCAGGGTGAACTGCTTTCGACAAAATTGTTTTCAACATACCTCGAAGAAATAAATGTCGACCACGCGTTGCTGCCCGCACTTGAATTCATGAGCATCGATTCGAATGATGAACCGCAGGTGGGCAGCATCAAGGTTAAGCTCAGCCAGCTTCTGCAGCAATATCCTTCTAAAAAAATATTTGTTACGCAAGGATATATCTGTAGAAATGCAAGGGGAGAAGTAGATAACCTTAAACGCGGTGGAAGCGACTACAGCGCTTCACTTATCGCAGCTGCTGTGCAGGCAAGTTCATGTGAGATATGGACGGATATCGATGGCATGCACAATAACGATCCGAGAGTTGTAAAAACAACGCGGCCGGTTGAACAACTAAGCTTCGAAGAAGCTGCAGAGCTTGCATATTTCGGAGCCAAGATCCTTCATCCGGCATCGATATGGCCGGCACAATTTTACAAGGTTCCCGTCCGTCTCCTTAATACGATGGATCCTTCGGCACCTGGAACGCTGATTGCAGAAGAAGCGGGCTCCGTTGGTGTCAAGGCCGTCGCGGCAAAAGACGGCATCATTGCCATCAACATCAAAAGCAGTCGAATGCTTCTTGCATATGGCTTCCTGCGCAAGATCTTTGAAGTGTTTGAAAAGTATCGGACGTCGATCGACATGGTAACGACTTCCGAAGTTGCGGTATCCGTTACAATCGACAGCCAATCGAATTTGCGTGAGATTGTGAAGGAACTTGAACCATTCGGGTCCATTACGTATGAGGCAGATCACACCATCGTGTCAGTTGTAGGGAATGAGATCGCACAAACGCCGGAAATTCTGAAAAGACTTTTTGAAGCGTTGACACCGGTTCCGGTCAGAATGGTAAGTTATGGCGGGAGCAGACACAATATTTCTTTGCTTGTTCCGTCGAGCCATAAATTGCAAACGCTGCAATTGCTGAACAAGGGCCTGTTTTCATTGGATTGACTACTCGATCCACTTGTTTTTATTGAACCACCTTTTCACCCTGTCCATCCATAGTATCGGGCTTTTAGGATTGTACATTCCATACCCGTGTCCACCCGCCTCGTAGATCAACGTTTCAACCGGCACCTTATTTCTCTTTAATGCAGCCGCGAACAACGTAGTGTTGGCAACTTTAACAAAGTCGTCCTTGGCATGCACAAGAAACGTAGGTGGCGTTTCTTTCGTGACGTTCAGTTCATTTGAGTATTCCCTGATCTTTTCGGGTGAAGGAGTCTTTCCAATAAGTTGTTCACGTGATCCCATATGTCCCACGGAATCTTTAAAACTGATCACGGGATATACGAGTATCATAAAGTCGGGTCTTAAACTGATGCCATCGGGATTTGATATGTATGCCTTTTTGAAATGCGTTCCCGCGGTTGAAGCGAGGTGACCGCCCGCGCTGAAACCCATGATACCGATCCTCCGCGGATTGATTTTGAAACTGTCTGCATTCGAGCGAACGAACTGGATTGCGCGCTGAGCATCCTGAAGCGGCCCTATTTCGCGGTTTTCCATTGTACGATCATCAGGTATACGGTACTTCAACACAAACGCAGTTACACCCATCTCATTGAATTTTTTGGCAACCTGCGCTCCTTCATGATCGGCAGCAAGTATTCCGTATCCGCCGCCGGGACAAATGATCACCGCTGGCCGATTAGGACCGCCGGCAGGGTAATACGCGATCGTTGGTTGGCTCACTTTTCTGGTGATCAGAATACTGTCGTCGTTTATCTCCGTTGTTTCTTCGTTTGCCGATGGTCGTGAGTTGGGTATTTGACCTTCATACAACGGCATTTCCTGTTGACTGAATGCAATCGCTGCTGTCATTAATAGTAAGGTTACAGATACTATCCGTTTCATCTCTAAAAATAGTTTAAATCGGGCGTCCGATCATTGTCATCATATTTCATGAAATGATTAATCTTGTCCACGCAACATGAAAATCGGTATCGAAGTACAACGACTGTTTCGTCATGCCAGGCATGGGATGGAGATCGTTGCGTCCGAATTACTTTCAGAGTTGGCGAAGTTGCCAACTGCACATCAGTTTACTGTCTTTACCCGAAAGCCTCCTCAACAACCGATTCCCTTGCCGCAAAAATGGAACATGAAATCGTTTGAGGCGATTTCTTATGGCGACTGGGAGCAAATTTTTCTTCCGCGGCACTTTCGGTCGGAGGGTTGTCAGTTGTTGCATTGTACTGCTAACACCGGGCCGCTTCGGCTGCGGCGAAGAATGCTGCTGACACTTCACGACACGATTTTCATGGAAGAGACCGGAAGAGGCGGTTCGGCATACCAGCGCTTCGGAAACCTGTACCGCAAAGCCGTAGTGCCCCGCATCGTGAATGACGTGAGATGCATCATCACTGTTTCGCAATATGAGAAAACGCGCATCCGGGAAGTATTCGGAGTTGACGAGCAAAGAGTAGTTGTAATTCCTAATGCGGTGTCCGAAAGATTTCGGGCATCTTATTCCGATTCGCAAATCGAATCCGTGAGAGCCAGGTATCGAATGCCTCAACGCTTCATTCTGTTCCATGGCAATACTGCGCCGAAGAAGAATATGCGAACTTTCGTTCGCGCCTACTCGATGTATTGCAACATGGCTCATAGTCCACTGCCACTTGTAATCACCGATATCGGACCTAAGGACAATGCTCTGTTTTCCGATCTAACAGGAACGGTTATGCGAAATATCAGCTTTCCGGGCTATATACCGCATACCGACATGCCTCTTGTCTACAAGCTCGCTAAATTATTTGTGTACCCTTCGTTACGCGAAAGCTTCGGCCTGCCGTTGCTTGAAGCAATGGCAAGCGGAGTTCCGGTGATTGCATCACGTGCGTCGGCAATACCGGAAACGGCTGGCGGCGCGGCATTTATGATTGATCCGAATTCACCGAAAGAAATCGCCGAGGCGATGGAATTTATGTTGATCAGTGAAAGCAGGCAGCTGGAATTTCGTGAAGCGGGAATAAACCGGGCAGCAGAATTTAGCTGGCTTGCTTCCGCAAAACAGTTGCTTGACGTGTACGATGCCTTATCCAACGCGTGATCAGATCAGCAGCATCGCATCTCCGTAACTGAAGAACCTGTATTTATCCTTGATCGCCTTCTTGTAAGCTTCCATTGCAAGATCGTATCCTGCAAAAGCGCAAACCATGATCAACAGGCTGGTCTTTGGCAAATGAAGATTTGTAACGAGGGCGTCTGCGATATTGAAGTTATATGGGGGATGAATGAAGATGTTCGTCCAGCCTTCTGAAGGTTTCAACAATTTCTCCGCCGTATACGACGATTCGATTGCCCTCATTGTGGTGGTTCCGACCGAACAGATCCTGTGATTGCCTTCGATCGCTTTGTTCACGATCTTGCACGCGTTTTCTTCGATGCGGTAGTACTCAGCATCCATCTTATGTTTGCTCAGATCTTCCACTTCGATTGGCCGGAACGTGCCGAGTCCCGTATGCAATGTTACTTCTGCGAAACGAACGCCCTTGATCTCGAGGCGTTTGATGAGTTCTTTGCTGAAATGAAGTCCGGCAGTCGGCGCAGCAACCGCACCTTCATGCTTGGCGTATACTGTCTGGTAGCGTTCCTTATCTTCCTCGTCGGGTTTCCTTTTGATATATTTTGGAAGAGGTGTCTCGCCGAGTATTTCGAGCACCTGACGGAATTCGTCATCGGTACCTTCCCATAGGAAGCGAATCGTGCGACCGCGTGAGGTGGTGTTATCAATCACTTCAGCAACGAGTTCGTCGTTGTCTCCGAAATATAATTTGTTGCCGACCCTGATTTTTCTCGCGGGATCAACGATCACATCCCAAAGGCGATTGGGCTTGTTCAATTCACGCAAAAGGAACACTTCAATTTTTGCACCGGTCTTCTCTTTCCGGCCATACATCCTTGCCGGAAATACTTTTGTGTTATTAACGACAAAGACATCTTTGTCATCGAAGTATTCGAGTATGTCGCGAAAATGCCTGTTCTCAATATTTCCTGTCCGGCGATGAACGACCATCATTCTGGCGTCTTCTCTTTTCTTGGCCGGGTGTTGGGCAATAAGATTTAATGGGAGGTCGAACTTAAACTGGGATAATTTCATCGAGAACGTCGTTTAACAGGAGTTACATGACACCAGTGGAGGTAGATGGAGGATGGACCGGTTTTCCGATACTAACCTGATCTTACGGCACCAGGTAGATATCATGTAATCGCAAATTTCAAGCGGGCAAAGGTAAGTGACGACGAGTGAAAATCCAAATCAGGTATTCCGGTATTCTCAATCCGCGGGTAACGGCAATCATTAAGCGGATTTTTAGCCTGGTATCGATTCAAGCAAACGCTTGGTGTACGGACTTTTCGGTTCACTGAAGATCTGAGCCGCGTCTCCCAACTCTTCCACCCTGCCGTTCTTCAACACGAGTATCCGGTCGCTCAGGTAATGTACCACTGCAAGATCATGTGAAATGAAAATCGTGGTAAATCGGAGATCGTTCTTCAAATCGTTCAGCAGATTTAGAATCTGTGCCTGAACGCTTACATCAAGGGCTGACACAGATTCGTCACAAACGACGAAAGAAGGGTTGACACTAAGCGCCCGGGCGATCACTATACGTTGACGTTGACCACCGGAAAACTCGTGAGGATATCTTGTAAACTGTGCGGCACTCAAACTTACCTTCTCGAGCAACTCCACAACTTTGTCCCTGCGCTGTTTGTCGGAACTGCCGATGCCATGCACTTTCATTGCTTCTTGTATTGCAGATCCGACGGTGAGTTTTGGGTTCAACGCTGAATACGGATCCTGAAACACAATTTGAATTTGTCTGCTTAGCCGACGCCGCTCTCTAACATTCCGGCTTTCGATCGTTGTACCCATTATTTCTATTGAGCCGGACGTTTTCGGAATCAGTCCCAGCAGGCAGCGGCCAATCGTTGTTTTGCCTGAGCCCGATTCGCCCACGATTCCAAGCGTTTCTCCTTCATACACCGAGAAGTTCACTCCATTCACCGCTTTGACAAACGAAGTCGGTCTTCCAAGAATATTTGAGCGAGAAGGAAACCAAACGTTCAAATCTTTTACTGAAACTACCTCCCGGCTGCCGGATCCCACGTTTGCATTCGATGCACTTTCCTGTAACGGAAGTTCTGATTCGAACTGCTTTCGAGGAAGAGCAGCAGTTCTGCCGGCAACGGAACTTTCCGGCATTGACGGTAAACTACGCTCGTCGGTTTCTAAAAAGTCGGACACTACCGGCAAGCGCTTTCCTTTCGGATGACGAGCCGGCCGGCATGCAAGCAATGCTTTTGTATATGGATGCGTAGGGGACTCGAGGATTTGCCTCGTCAAACCCGCTTCAACGATTTTTCCTTTGTACATGACCAGCACTTCATCGGCCAGTTGTGAAACGACCCCAATGTCATGTGTGATGAAAAGAACTCCCATGCGTTCATTCTTCCGCAATTCATCAATCAGATCAAGAATGGTTCTTTGAACTGTGACATCCAGCGCGGTGGTGGGTTCATCGCAAATCAGAAGCGACGGTTCGGCGCTTATCGCCATCGCGATCATGACCCTTTGTTTTTGACCACCGCTCAGTTGGTGAGGATAGCGTTTCAACATGCCGGCAGGGTCTGGCAGATGAACTTTTGAAAAGAGCTCTATCGCCATGTCGCGTGCATCTGCTGAGCTAACGCGCTTGTATAACCGAATTGCCTCGATGACCTGGTTTCCGCAAGTGAAAACCGGATTAAGTGAGGTCATCGGTTCCTGGAACACCATTCCGATTTCCGAACCACGTAGGCGGCGCAATTCCTCTTCCGAAATTGCGGCGAGGTTTTTTATACCTGTACTCGATGCAAAATGTATTTCGCCCGAAATCTTTGAGGTTGGAGACGGAGGCAGCAACCGAAGGATCGATAAGGCTGTTACAGATTTTCCTGAACCGGATTCTCCTACAACAGCAACGATCCTTGATTTTCCAACATGCAACGAAATGTTCGAAACCGCTTCGGTGGTTCCGCTCTCTGATCTGAATGAAACGGAAAGATTCGATATCCTCAATAAATCTTCTTGTTCTTTGTTGTGCGGGAAAGTCATCTCAGAATCTAAGGTGTCGTACGGTAAGTCCGTCGTTGATGAGTTGCTTGAGAGAATCAATTCCTATCCGGAGGTGACGCTCGACAAATTCAGATGTTACCTTCTTATCGCTTTCTTCCGTCTTAACACCTTCCGGAACCATCGGCTGATCGCTTACCAGCAACAATGCACCTGTCGGGATCTTGTTGTAGAAGCCAACAGTGAAGATCGTTGCAGTTTCCATGTCTATCGCATATGCGCGTATCTTTTGGAGATAAGCCTTGAACTCCTGGTCATGTTCCCAAACTCTTCGGTTCGTTGTGTATACCGTTCCGGTCCAGTAGTCGACGCCATATTCACGTATGGTGGTCGACACCGCTTTTTGTAATGCAAACGCTGGCAACGCTGGAACCTCAGGAGGAAAGTAGTCATCAGAGGTTCCTTCGCCGCGGATGGCCGCAATCGGGATAATCAGATCTCCAAGTTTATTGCGTTTTTTAAGTCCACCGCATTTGCCAAGAAACAAAACCGCTTTCGGTTGTATCGCGGTCAGGAGGTCCATCACGGTTGCTGCTGTCGGACTTCCCATTCCGAAATTGATCAATGTGATGTCACCGGCCGTCACACATTGCATCGGTTTGAAAAGATCAGCCGGCTTCACGCCATTCCAGTCGGCAAAGAGCTGAACATAATTGCTGAAGTTCGTCAGCAGCAGGTATTTGCCAAAGTTCTCCAGCTTTTCGCCTGTGTAACGCGGCAACCAGTTCTTTACAATTTCTTCTTTTGTTTTCATGAGACCGCCAGTTGAATAAATTTCGTTCTTTTACTTTATCCGCGAGTTGTTTTTTCCGCGATCGCCATAAACACCATGTTGTGATAACGCTGAATTATCCGGACTTCGTCTTTCGCAGAAAAATTGTCTCCGGCGTCGAATACATCTTCGATGAGATACGTCGATCATGGATTCGCATCACACCCGAAGAGTGGGTGCGACAAAATTGTATTCGATACCTTATTGAAGTAATGAATTATCCGAGGACGCTCATCGCAATTGAAAAGCAGATCAGGCTTGGTGAAATGATCAAACGGTTTGACGCTCTAGTTTACAAAACTGCCGATACGCCGTGGATGATTGTTGAATGTAAGTCGCCATCGGTTCCATTGAACCAGGATGTGCTTCAGCAGGCACTCCGTTACAATCTTGTCATTCCTGTTCCATTCATTCTTATCACGAATGGTGCTGCAGCGAGTTGCTACCACAAGACTGTGGACGGCCTTCGGCCACTCGACGAGCTGCCGACCTTTGTATGAAGGTCATACGGTGAAATGTATCAGGGGAAGATACCAAGCTCGGCATAGCTCGTTCCTACCTTATTGATGGCTACCACATACGCAGCAGTGCGCATGTCAGGGATCTCCGGATTGCTGTGCCAAAGCTCCATGATTTCGCGTGTTGCCGCAATCATTGTTTCTTCAAGACCGCTTCTTACGAGGTCCACTTCGTCAGGGCCATGCATAATCAATTCCCTGTCTACGAGATTGACTCTTTTGCCTGTCAGCCCTTCAATCTGCCCGAGAATCTGACTGTTCAGGTTTTCGGTGAAGCGCTTTTCCATTCTTCCGTACCTGACGTGGCTGAGATTTTTCAGCCATTCAAAATAAGAAACAGTAACACCACCGGCATTCAAATACATGTCGGGAACAACAAGAACACCGCGCTTGCTGAATTCTTCATCAGCTTCAGGCGTCAGCGGGCCATTGGCCGCCTCGCCAATGATCTTTGCCTTCACTCTTGGCGCATTGTCTTTGTTGATCACATTCTCAAGTGCAGCAGGGATAAGAATATCACAATCCATTTCAAGAGCGTCTGTGTTCTTTGCAAAGTTTTCAGCGCCTTTGAAATTCAATATCGAGTTTGTTTTTTTTCTGTGCGAGAATACTTCATCGACATCAAGACCCGCATTGTTGAAGATCGCTCCTTCATATTCGGCAAGACCGACAATGCGCGCACCTGCTTCCTGGAAAAATTTTGCAGTATGATAACCTACATTCCCAAGTCCCTGTACAACTATCCGTTTATCCTGAACCCCTATTGCAAGATTCAATCGTTTCATTACCTCGGGCATGTTGCATACTTCGCGCAATCCATAAAACACTCCGAGGCCCGTGGCTTCGCGTCGGCCGCGTACGCCGCCCTGGGTAACAGGTTTGCCGGTAACGCATCCCTGGGCGTCGATTTCGCCGGGTCGCATGCTGCTATAGGTATCCAGTATCCACGCCATCTCACGTTCTCCTGTTCCATAGTCGGGTGCGGGAACATCCACACCGGGTCCGATAAAATTTTTCTTGATCAACTCAGCAGTATATCGGCGTGTGATTTTTTCAAGATCGTAAGCGCTGTATTTTCTCGGGTCGATCGTTATCCCGCCCTTTGCGCCACCGAACGGAACATTTACGATTGCGCATTTGTATGTCATAAGGGCGGCAAGGGCCATCACTTCATCCAGATTAACGTTCGGCGCAAACCGGATCCCACCCTTACACGGAGTCTTATGATGTGAATGCTGTACCCGGTAGGCCTTAATTACTTCTACCTTGTCGCCAACCTTCACAGGAAAATGCATGCGGTATACGGCATTGCATTGTTTGATCTGTTCGAGTATGCCGGGATCCCAATTCGTGAACTTTGCCGCTTTATCAAAACTCTTTTCAACCGCTCCGAAAAAACTGTAATCGTGTTGTCCTGCCATTGGTAAGTCATTTTATATATGCGCAATCGTAGTAACGAAAAAACCGACTTACGATTTTTCCATTCTGCGTATCTTTCTTTCAAGTCGGATGAGAAACAATATCAGCCCGGCGAAGATGGTGAGGACCACTGCCAGAACCACGTATATCTTTCCTTCGGATCGCATCAGGGTTTTTGATGCTTCCTGTGTTTCCTGGGAATGAAGGGTTGTATAGAGGGCGATCAAAAAAACAGTAACAATTCCTTTTTTCATGCGATCGGCATTCCGGCTTTTCTTTCGATAATAAATTGATGACGCAATCTAAGAGTTGTAATCCAGACGCCTAACAGAGTCCATCCAACTACTGCCGGCCAAAAAACTGCACGCATCGAGGGATCGAGGTCGTCGCCGCCAAGCCCGGGATTTCCTTCGACACCCTTGCCACCCGGATGCAGCGATTCTACCAGACGCGGCAGGATCATGATCATCGGCACATAAATGAAATACGCGAAGATGTTGTATACGGCGCCGATCCGGGCTCGCTTATCCATGTCCGTTATTGAATTGCGGAGTACGAAGTATGCGAGGTAAATCAGGAGGGCAATGGCTGCGCCAAGTTGTTTCGGGTCGTTGTTCCATGGAGCGCCCCAGGTAAAATTTGCCCAAATCGCACCGGTCACGAGACCCAGCACACCGAATACAATTCCTGTTTTCGCATACTCACGGGCAAAATAATCGTCGCGGAGTTTCGGCTTTGTCAAATACCTGATAGAATACACCAGTGATACGGTGATCAGCGTCAATTGTCCGAACCACATAGGCACATGAAAGAAAAAGTTCCTGATCGTTTGCTCGAGATTGCCGATATCCGGAACGTTCATAAGGAACCCGGCGAAAAATGTATAAAGAAGCAAAACGATACTAAGTATTTTCCACCAGGATTGACGCATAATGTTTGTCCAACCTCTTGAAGTCGACGGCCGCAAAATTAGGACAAGCACCAGAACTATAAAAATTTGCAACGGAAGGGGCTCAATCCTTCCACAAAAACGGAAACAGAATGAGTGCAAGCGCGATAACGAGCACATCAAAACCGGAAAGAACCAGCATCATACTGTACGATCCCGCCTGAAGCACATCATAAAACACCGAATTCGACAGGCGCATCAATAACAGCAATTGCGGAATGATCAACGGAAAACCAAGTATCGCCATCAGCGCCGCGTTTTGTTTTGCGCGCGACGCGATTGCTGCAAGGAATGTGAAGACGAGGCTGAGGCTTATAGCTCCGAGCACAACCAGCGAAGCAAAATATGCAAACCTCGTGAGTGGGTTGCCGAGTAGCATCTGAAACAACAGCAGGCTGCACAAGCTCATTACGGTCATGAACATTGCATTGAACAACAGCTTTGAAGCGATATACTGTCTGGGACCTGAAATGCTGTAATAGTACAGCGCACGGCCGGGCGATTCCTGCAGGAAGCTTTTTGCCACCGCATTTACACAAACGAAGATCTGTATCATCCAGAACAGTCCGTTCCAAACATTACTTTCCGGCGAACCGATCGCGAGGTACAACACGAAAATCGTAGAGCTTATGTAAATGAGTATCCCGTAAAATGAATACTGCTGGCGGATCTCAAGAAGCAGATCCTTTTTGAAAAGAGACGCTATATGTTTCCGCGGGGGTGTCAATGAAGCTGGTCCTCATTAAAGCATTTCCGGCATCTCGGCTCATAGGTTTCAGTTGCGCCGAGCAATATCTGGTTTCCATCACCCGACTTTCTGAAAGAATGACTTGCAAGCTGGCCGCATTTCACACAGATTGCATGCAGTTTCGTAATGAAGTCGGCTTTTGCCAGCAGCGACGGTATCGGGCCGAACGGCTTTCCTGAATAATCCATATCAAGACCTGCAACGATAACACGAATTCCCGACAGGGCCAATTCATCGCAAACATCAGCAAGTGCATTGTCGAAGAACTGCGCCTCGTCGATGCCAACGACATCATTTCCTTCTGCAAGCGCGATAATTTCCTTTGCTGATTGCACCGGCGTCGACACAATTGCGTTCTCATCGTGCGACACGATGTCGAGGGTATCAAACCTCGTATCAAGCACCGGTTTGAAAATCCTGAAACGAAGATTCGCAATTTTAACACGCTTTAAACGTCTGATCAACTCTTCAGTTTTGCCCGAAAACATTGATCCGCAGATGACTTCAACGCATCCACGCCTCTCTCCGGAAATGTTGGGCTCGATGTACATCGGCTGCAAATAGGTACAAAAATTGTTAACTTTAAAGCTAAACTACCTCATTAAATAAGTCCCCCCTCTTTACATGGATCGTTTAGCAGAACTCATCAGCAAATTAAAGCAACAATTCGACGATAAGGCCGACGCATCGCAGATGCTGCGGACGACTCAACTGATTGAACAGGAACTTGTAAGTCGCGAAACAAGTGCGCGCAACAAGATCAGCTCAACAAAGGTCTCTGTGGTAATGCCTGCAACCAGAAGACTGGTGCCTGCTCTTGTTGAAGAAGACGAGCCTGCTGACGTTGTTTTGCACAAAGAATCCACAGTGCCGGATCCTGAGCCATCAATTCCGGATTCTGAATGGTCGTTTGATCCGCTGAAAGAAATCCCTACTCTTTCACATCAGCAGACCGTTCGCGAGATCAATGAAACGATAGGGGTCAGGGAAGCTTCGCTGAACGACAAGTTGAAGGATGAAAAAGTTGAGATCGGTCATATTCTTACTGATGCACCGATCCGCGACTTGAAAAAAGCGATTGGTATCAACGACAGATATGTTTTCATTAACGAACTGTTCCGCGGCGATGAAGTGATGTATGAACGAAGTCTTAAGACGATCAATGCATTCCGCATATTTCCCGAAGCGGAGTATTGGATTGAACGCGAGTTGAAAGTGAAACTCGGATGGGAGGAACATAAAGACACCACACGTCATTTTTATCAGCTCGTCAAGAGACGATTCTCCTGAATGTAGCGGATGATTTTTTCAGTTGCACCGGTGTTTTCCGACACATATCGTTTTGCAGCCTCACTTGCAGCTTTATAATAAGGTTGGTCGGTAAATAGCCTGTTCACTACTTCTTCAAAAGCGAGGGCCGTGTCTACGCTGAAGGCACCTCCAAGTTCCACAAGCTCAACTGCTTCACGGTATTTTTCATATACCGGACCGAATACTACCGGAATTCCATATACCGCTGCTTCAAGAATATTGTGGATACCGTCGCTTCCAAACCCACCTCCTACATAAGCGACCTGTCCATACCTATACAGTGAAGACAGCATTCCGATCCTGTCAATAATAATGGTGTTTACATTCTTCGCAGGCGGCCGGCCTTCGATTTCGCTGTAAATAGCAGTGTGCCTGAGCAAATTTCGTATGGATCGTAAATGTGATTCATGTGTTTCATGTGGCGCGATGACGAACCGATAGTGGCTGTTGGAGTTCACATAATGATCAATCACTTTCTCGTCTTCGTTCCAGGTACTGCCCGCAACCAGCGTCGGATGCCCCGCGGTAAATTCAGCTATGGCGGGAAAATCGAGGGGCGATTTGGCAATCTCGGCCACCCTGTCGAATCGCGTATCGCCCGAAATACTTGCCGACGATGACAGATGGTATTGGTTCAACAATGATTTCGATTCAGCATCCTGCAAGAAGATGTGGGTGAAGAAACCAAGCATGGTCCGATGAAGTGCACCGGACCTTCGAAAAAAGATCTGATCCTTCCGAAACGTGGCGGATACAAGAAGCAACGGAATTTTACGGCGGTGAATCGCATCCAGCATATGGTACCAGTACTCATACTTGATCCACAAGACAAGGGCTGGCCTTAGCGTATCTATAAATTGGAGCGCATTTCGTTTGTCTGGATGAGGGAGATATAGCACGAGGTCGGCGGCGTCCTGTTTTTCAACCGCAACATATCCCGACGATGAAAAGAAGGTCACCACAAATTGATGATTTGGATTTGCAGCTCTCAATTTGCGGAGGACCGGCCGTCCCTGTTCGAATTCGCCCAGTGACGCAGCATGAAGCCAAACAACCGGTCGCTGATCCTTCAGCAAATGCTCCTGAAGTTTTGCAAAGGTTGATCGACGTCCATCCTTCAGTAGTTTCGCTTTCCGGTTGAACAGGGAGGCAATGGTTATTGCTTTCTGGTATGCGGAGAGGATGAGGTCGTGTAACGGCAGCAGCAAATGGCGGGGGTTATTGAATTTTTCAAAAGTATATAAAACAGTTCAGCTATGGCGGGCGCTGCCTCCGCTCAATTGTATTAACCAGTTTTTTACAGTAGGTTTGTGCCCGTTTAAAAACGAGTATGCAAGATGCGGCCCATACAAATGGTTGATCTTAAGAAGCAGTATGCAGAAATCCGGAAAGATATCGACCAGGCTATTGACGACGTGCTTGAAAGTTCGGCATTCATCAACGGTCCGGTTGTAACCGATTTCTCGAAGAATCTTGCCGCCTACCTGCAGGTGAAGAACGTTGTTCCCTGTGCAAACGGAACCGATGCACTGCAAATCGCAATGATGGCTCTGGGACTGAAGCCGGGGGACGAAGTGATCACTCCTTCCTTTACCTACATCGCAACAACGGAGGTCGTTGCTCTGCTCGGCCTTACTCCCGTGTTTGTTGACGTTGATAAACAAACGTTTTGTATGGATCCTGCTTCGATCGAAGCAGCGATCACGCCGCGCACAAAAGCAATCGTTCCCGTTCATCTCTACGGTCAGTCGTCTCCGATGGAAGCAATAATGGACATTGCAGCACGGCACTGCCTGGCGGTAATAGAAGACAATGCTCAGGCAATCGGCGCCGATTATGTGTATGCGAATGGTATTAAAAAGAAAACTGGCACTATTGGCACAGTTGGAACGACATCTTTTTTTCCCTCGAAAAATCTTGGGTGTTACGGGGATGGCGGTGCAATATGTACCAACGATGACCAGCTCGCTGCGAAGATGAAAATGATTGCGAATCATGGGCAGAGTCAGCGTTATTACCACGACATGGTGGGTTGCAACAGCCGCCTCGACTCGATACAGGCTGCAATACTTAACGTGAAGCTGCCGCATCTCGACAAATATATAAGCGCAAGGCAGCGGGTTGCAGATTACTACGACCGCGCGTTTGCCGGTCACCGTTCAATTACAACACCATTTCGCGCGTCGTATTCGACTCATGTTTATCATCAATACACAATTCTGCTCGAAGGGGTGGATCGCGAAGGATTGATCAAACATTTGTCGGCGGCAGGAATTCCGTCAATGATTTACTACCCTGTTCCTGCGCACAGACAAAAAATGTTTTCGGGCGTCGAAACAACAGTTGACCTTCCGAATACTGACTGGCTGACCCACCGCGTTATCTCATTGCCTATTCATACTGAAATGGACGACGAACAGCTTGAACATATCACATCCAGAGTTCTTGAATTTGTAAATGTGAGCAACTAAAATGAAATCTGAACCAAGATGAAAATTGCCGTAGTTGGAACCGGATATGTCGGGCTGGTAACCGGTACCTGTTTCGCGGAAACAGGAAACGATGTAGTGTGCGTCGACAACAATGAAAGCAAGGTTCAAAAGCTTTCCAACGGACAGATCACTATTTATGAGCCGGGACTCGAAAAGCTTTTCCTGAGAAATCTCCGCGAGGAACGTTTGTTTTTCACGACAAGCCTTGCAGATGGAATACGGGATGCCGAAATCATCTTTCTCGCACTACCAACGCCGCAGGATGAAGACGGGTCCGCAGATCTCAAATATGTTTTAGGCGTTGCAGAAGAACTCGGAAAACTACTTACCAGCTACAAGATCATCATAGATAAAAGTACCGTCCCTGTCGGCACTGCCGAAAAGGTTCATTCTATGATCGCAAAGAATTTCAAAGGTGAATTTGACGTAGTATCGAACCCCGAATTTCTACGCGAAGGGGTAGCAGTGGAAGATTTCATGAAGCCCGACAGGGTAGTGATCGGCACTACATCAGAACGCGCGAGAAAAATACTGAACGACCTGTATGCCCCGTTTGTGCGCCAGGGAAATCCGGTCATCTTCATGGATGAACGCTCCGCTGAGCTAACGAAATACGCTGCGAACGCCTTTCTCGCAACCAAGATTTCTTTCATGAACGAGATCGCGCAGCTGTGCGAGCGTGTGGGTGCAGATGTTGACCTCGTAAGAAAGGGAATGGGAAGCGATGAACGGATTGGCAAGCGATTCCTGTTTCCCGGTATCGGATATGGAGGAAGTTGTTTTCCTAAGGATGTGCAAGCTCTGTCAAAGTCAGCAAAGGAAGCCGGGTACGATTTTCGTATACTCGACGCCGTTATAAAAGTGAATGATCTGCAAAGGCTCCATCTGTTACCGAAGATCAAACAGTACTTCAAAGGGGATCTGAAGGGACGAAAGTTTGCATTGTGGGGTCTTGCGTTCAAGCCTAATACAGATGATATACGTGAGGCTCCGGCGCTGTACATGGTATCGAGGCTTCTGGAAGAAGGGGCTACTATTTCCGCGTTCGATCCGGAAGCAATGCAGAATGCGAAACAACAGATCGGTGACAAAATACATTTTGCCGAGAATCAATATGAATGTCTTGAAGGTGCCGATGCGCTGATCATATCGACAGAATGGAACGAGTTCCGGACTCCGAACTTTTTGAAGATCGTGACGGCAATGAAGAACAAAGTGATCTTCGATGGAAGAAATCTGTTCGAAACTGCGGCCATCAGAGAACTTGGATTTCATTATGAAAGCGTGGGCAGGGCAACGGCAACACCTTCAAACGGAGTCGCGACAAAGGAATACCGGATATGAAAAGAGTATTGATAACAGGTGCCGCAGGATTTTTAGGTTCGCATCTCTGCGACCGTTTCGTGCGTGAAGGATTTAATGTCGTCGGCATGGACAACCTCATTACCGGCGACCTCAAAAATATCGAACATCTTTTCAAGCTGAAGGAATTCGAATTCTATCACCACGACGTTTCAAAGTTCATTCACGTGCCGGGTCCGATCGATTACATTCTTCATTTCGCATCTCCGGCAAGCCCGATTGATTATTTGAAGATACCGATACAGACGCTGAAGGTTGGTTCTTTAGGAACGCACAATTGCCTTGGACTTGCAAAAGCAAAGAATGCGAGGATACTGGTTGCCTCAACTTCTGAAATATATGGTGATCCGCTTGTGCACCCACAGTCGGAAGAATATTGGGGGAATGTGAATCCGGTGGGACCGCGGGGAGTATATGACGAAGCCAAGCGCTTCCAGGAGGCGATGACGATGGCTTACCATAATTTTCATGGTCTCGCCACAAGGATCGTCAGAATATTCAATACGTATGGTCCGCGAATGAGGCTCAACGATGGCAGAGCATTGCCGGCATTTATTGGACAGGCGCTTCGCGGAGAAGATCTTACTGTTTTTGGCGACGGTTCGCAAACCAGGTCGTTTTGTTATGTCGATGACCTCGTTGAAGGAATCTATCGCCTGCTTATGAGCGACTATCCTTTTCCGGTCAACATTGGCAACCCGGATGAAATAAGTCTGAAAGACTTTGCGGAAGAAATCATTTCGCTCACCGGTACAAAAACAAAGATCATATACAAGCCGCTTCCGGAAGACGATCCGAAGCAACGACGGCCGGACATCACCAAAGCAAGGCAATTGCTCGGATGGGAACCGGTTACTTCGAGAAAAGAAGGATTAAAAACAACTTACGAATATTTCAAGTCGCTGCCACGCGAAGACTGGTATAAGCTACCCAAAGAATTCAACAGCATTCGCTGATCCGTAATATGAATCACAACCCAAATCAGTAAACGATGTACAAAGAGTTACTCGACAAGAAGGCTAAATTGGCGGTTATAGGTCTCGGTTATGTGGGCTTACCTATTGCTCTTGAATTCGCAAAAAAGATCTCAGTGATTGGATTCGATATAAATGCGAAACGACTTGAGCTGATGAAAAAAAATATTGATCCGAGCAAGGAAGTTGATTCTTCCGAGTTTGAAGGAAGAGATATAGTATTTACGAACGATTTGAATGTACTTCGTGAAGCCAGCTTTTTTGTTGTTGCGGTTCCTACGCCGGTCGACAAATACAATGTGCCTGATCTGAAGCCGCTTCTCGGCGCTTCCGACACCGTTGGAAAAGTGCTGAAGAAGGGCGACTATGTTGTTTATGAATCGACGACCTATCCCGGATGTACGGAAGAAGATTGCCTTCCTGTGCTTGAAAAAAATTCAGGCCTCCGGATGGGTACCGACTTCAAGCTCGGTTATTCGCCGGAAAGGATCAACCCGGGAGACAAAAAGAACACACTGCGAACCGTTGTCAAAGTAGTGTCGGGCTGCGATGCCGAATCGCTCGAAGAAATTGCAAAGACATACGAACTGGTGGTTGATGCAGGAGTACATCGGGCCAGCACAATCAAAGTTGCAGAAGCAAGCAAGATCGTTGAAAACACACAGCGCGACCTCAACATATCGTTGATGAATGAATTGTCCCTGATCTTCGATCGTATGGGCATCAACACCTATGACGTCATTGAAGCTGCCGGAACTAAGTGGAATTTTTTGAAGTTTCAACCCGGACTCGTCGGTGGCCATTGTATCGGAGTAGATCCGTATTACCTCACTTATAAAGCGGCTGCGCTTGGTTACGATTCGAAAGTAATTTCTTCGAGCCGTTACATCAACGATGATATGGCCAAGTACGTGGCGAGGAAGATTATCACTCACGTCTTGAAGAATTCCAACGAGCCGAAGGTGCTTGTGAAAGGTGTAACGTTCAAGGAGAATGTGAGCGACATCCGAAATTCAAAGATTGTAGACACTGTGAAGGAGCTGTTGCTGTTCAACATTCATGTAGATGTTGAAGATCCGTATGCGCAGGGCGAAGAAGTGCATGAAGAGTACGGTCTAAAGCTTTGTAAAAAGGAAGACAAGGATTACGACGCTGTCATCATCACTGTTCCTCATCAGCCCTACCTTGCGCTTGACGACAAATATTTTTCAGGCATCACGAAACCTGATGCACTTGTTGCCGATCTGAAGGGTATATTCAAAAGCAGGATTAACAGCAGGAAATACTGGAGCCTTTAAATGGATTATACCAAAAAGATACTGATCACGGGCGGAGCCGGATTCATCGGATCGCATGTGGTTCGGTACTTTTTGAAGAAATACCCTGAATACCTGATCATCAATGCAGACGCGTTGACATATGCGGGTAATCTTGAAAATCTTAGCGACGTCTGCGATTTACCGAACTACCGGTTTACCCGCACCGATATCAACGACGCCCGCCAGCTGGACGCGTTGTTTACCGAATTCGCACCCGATAGCATTATTCACCTTGCGGCCGAGAGCCATGTCGACCGTTCGATAATGGATCCAATCGCGTTCCTTCGAACGAATGTCGTAGGTACCGCGAATCTGTTGCATACTGCGTATAAGCATTGGCGTGAGAACCTGGAAGGAAAGAAATTTCATCATATTTCTACTGATGAAGTTTACGGAAGTTTGGGAGCCGAGGGATACTTCAAGGAAACGGACCCGTACGATCCGCGATCTCCTTATTCAGCTTCCAAGGCGGGCTCCGATCATATCGTGATGGCTTACTACCATACTTACAAATTACCTGTGGTGATTTCGAACTGCTCAAACAATTATGGTTCGCATCATTTTCCTGAAAAACTTATTCCTCTTACCATAAACAACATCCTTCAGTCAAAATCACTCCCTGTGTATGGCAAGGGTGAGAATGTAAGGGACTGGCTTTGGGTTGAGGACCATACACGCGCGCTCGATCTTGTGTTCCACCGTGGAAGAACAGGTGGGCGATATAACATCGGCGGATCTAATGAGTGGAAGAACCTTGACCTCGTGAAACTCATCTGCAAGATCATGGATCGCAAGCTGGGGCGGCCGGATGGAACTTCTGAACAACTGATCACGTTTGTACGCGACCGGCCCGGGCACGATCTGCGGTATGCAATCGATGCAACCAGGATCAAAGATGAACTTGGCTGGACTCCCTCCGTTTCATTCGAACAGGGATTGGAAATGACAATCGACTGGTATCTTGCAAATCAGGATTGGGTGAAGCGTGTTACGTCGGGAGAGTATGAGAACTATTACAACGCGCAATACGGACACTGATCATCTTATTCATGGCATTTACTGAAACAGAAATACCGGGTTTGAAACTATATGTTCCGCTTGTGTTTACGGATTCGCGCGGTGCATTTTACGAGGCGTACAATAAGAATGCTTTTGAAGCCGCCGGCTTGTTTATTGATTTTGTACAGGATAATCATTCGGTGTCGGGATTTGGAGTAATCCGCGGCTTACATTTTCAGCGTCCTCCACATGCTCAAACGAAACTTGTAAGGGTGGTTGAAGGTGCGGTCATCGACACGGTGGTGGATCTCAGAAGGAGTTCATCCACGTTCGGAACTGTATACCAGGTTGAATTATCTGCAGAAAATTGCAAACAACTGTTGATTCCTGCGGGGTTCGCACACGGCTTCTCGGTAATCACCGAAACAGCCCAGGTGATCTACAAATGCGATAAACCCTATAACCGCGAAAGCGAGGCAGGAATAATCTTCAGCGACCCGCATTTGAAGATCGACTGGCGCATGAAGGCTGCCGGCATTGTCGTTTCCGACAAGGACCGCTCGCTGCCTGAGTGGCACAGTTTCGGGGATGATTTCGGTTTCGATTGATAACTTGATGCTATGGGCGATATCCGGCACGCAGATATAATTTGCCTTTCACTTTCCCGCGCCGATGCGCCGATCTCTTCACCTGCGCTGGCACTTGCTAAAGAACTTTCAATCACCAACCGGGTTTTTTTTATCGAGCATCCATACACCCTGAAGGATGTTGTAAAAGAGCGCCGATCACCAATTGTGGCCGGAAAGAAGGATGCGCTGTTGTTCGGTAAAAGCGTTTCTCGCCATCAACCTGGATATCCAAACCTTTTTGTAGTGGTACCGCCGGTGATGATACCGGTCAACTTCCTTCCTTCCGGTGGCGTGTATCGTATGCTAACGTCATTGAACAACCGAAGATTGACACGATTGACAGAAGGGTTGATAAAGCAGTATGGAATTCGTGAATATATCTTCATCAATTTCTTTGACCCGTTTTACAACTTCTCATTTCCATCCAATGGGCCGCTGATGAAGATTTATCAATGCATGGATGATATGGCAGAAGTGGAATACAGCCGGCGTCATGGTACGAGGCTTGAAATTGAAATCGTAAAAAGTTTCGATCGCGTTTTGTGCACGTCGATGGAACTTACACGACGGATGTCTCACTATTCAGCATCCGTATTTTACCACCCGAATGCAGTTGACTTCAAACTTTTTGATACTGCCTACCGCCTGCAACACCAGCGGCCCGTAGAATTGCAGCATGTTCATACAAAGCTGGTGGGATTTACTGGAAGTCTGGAATACCGCACCGACTTTTCGTTGCTGCTTCAGTGTGTGAAGCGCCATTCGGATAAAACGTTTTGTTTTATTGGTCCAAAAGATGAAACGGAAGCAGGTGTTTCACAATTGCGATCATTACATAATGTACTGTTCATACCGCCTCGGCCGATCGATGAGTTGCCTGCCTTTGTTCAACATTTTGACTGCTGCATCATCCCATATAAATGCAATAAACTTACGGCGAGCATCTACCCGCTTAAAGTGAATGAATATCTGGCTGCCGGCAAGCCCGTTGTTTCCACTGCGTTTTCAGAGGATGTGCAAAAATTCGCTGGTCTGGTTCGGCTTGCATCAAATGCCGATGAGTTCATCGATGCAATTGAAGAAGCCGTAAATGAAGACAACCCGGCGCGGCGCGAGCAACGAAATCATCGCGCGGGTATGAACAGCTGGTCTGAACGGGTGACGCAATTTTGGGATATCGTGCAAGGCACGGTACGGTGACTTACCTGATCGCGGTAATTGCAGTGGCGCCGTGTTTCGATTCTGTTTTGACAATTCCGAAGCCTGGTGCAAACCATTCGGTTCCGTCGAGATTGACTGGGATCCCGACACCCATCGTGCGCATGTTCATTTTTCCCTTGAAAGAAATCTTGTAGCATTCCCAGGTTCCCGCGGTCGTTGTAACATTTTCTTTGGCCTCCACTTTACGTTCCGTGACTTTCATCGACACCGAAGACTTAAGTCCATTGTTGTCGATTTCCATGTCCAGGTTTCCGTCTTTCAAACTACTTCCAACATTCATGTTAGAAGGATATTCAATGTAAACGTTTTCTGCCTTGGCTTCTGCTTTGTCGAATTGGGATGCCTGTTGCTGGGGCATGCTCATCTTGAGGTCCATCATCATGACCCCTCCGGTACATTTGATGGTGCTTGCACCCTTGGTAGTGGATTTGCCTTTTTTGTCGAACATTTCGCTTGCAACTGCTGCTGTTACCGAGCCGCCTGAGTTCTTCACGTCCGACACCGTATACACCTGCTTCCCGACAGGATCGCCTTTCTTGTTGTAGATAGTCATTTCGATCGTTTTATTGGCCTGAAGAAGGTAGTAACTGTTGCACTCCTGTGCGGAGACGGAGTTAGCGATGAAAATTGCAACAACAAGAATCAGCAGTTTCATATCTGTAGTTTTAGTTGACTTGGGAAAACTGGGAAGGGCGGGGAATGGAATTTGTAATAAAGTAAACAAAATTTGAAGTTTGAATACCGCACTTACAGATCCTTTTTTTCTCAGGTTTGAACATTCCGGACAATCTTATTCGGCGAAGGTTGTGTATGCTAAGGCCGCCGGATCCTGCGAAAATATATTCGACATCGAACTTATGGAACCGCAGTCCGGAAAATTCAATTTGCGCGAAAAGCCTGATGATTTCGGGATCGTTAACGAACCCCGGATCTGGATTGATCAGCAGGGGTTTGCCAGTGATCTTTACCAGGTAATCGGAGAAAATATTACAGCGTACATGAAAGAAAGACTCGGCGTGATCTTCATAGATACACCGTCGGCGGGTGAGGACACCGGAACCTGATCATTTATACTTCTGAAGGATCTGATCAACAGTCAGGTTGCCTTCATGCGTACCCAATAACTTGCCGGCTTTGTCGTAGAATGCGAAATAGGGAAAGTTTTGGATCTGGTAGAACGGCGGCAATAAAAAGCGTGCGTCGCGGCCCGCTTTATAATTCTTTAGCTGGGTGAACTTGTACTTTGCTTCGAAATCCTTCAATTCAGGTAGAGGCTGATATGTCGCCATTACCACCTGGAATTTTTCCAACTCCTTCTTCCTCTTCATCATATCGTCCATCTGGTGAATGCAATGATCGCAGGAGGGACTGAAGTATATGATCATGTACGGTGTGTTCTTCTTCAGTTTGGCGACGGTTAACAGAGAGTTGTCGGTCTGTGTAAGTTCCAGCGGCGGAACCCCGGTCTTCGCCTTTGCCTGCGTTTGAGAGAACGCAGCAATTGAACCAAAAAGCAATACGGTTGCGAGTACGAGGTTCTTCATAGCTGGAAGTTTCCGCAAAAATAATCCCTGAGATTTTAATAGAAAGCGAAAATAAATTCGGTCAATTACGAAAGTTTCGTAGGTTTACGAAAATTTCGTAATGGAAAAGTTGACACCACAGGAAGAAGAGGCTATGCGGGCCGTATGGGATTCCGGTGAGGGAAGTGTGAAATCGTTCCTCGACCGGATGCCCGATCCAAAACCGCCCTACACAACACTTGCGTCGACCATCAAAAATCTTGAGCGAAAAGGATACCTGAGGTCGCGGCTCGTGGGGAACGTATACCTGTACGAATCGATCATTGCCGAAGGTGAATACAAAAAGAACTTCCTCGGAAATATGGTAAAAAGTTATTTCGACAACTCTTATAAGGAGCTTGTCAACTTTTTCGTCGATCAAAAAAAACTGAGTGCCGAAGAATTGAAAGAGATCATTGAAATGATTGAAGGCAAAAAAACCAAATGAACGTTTTATGTTGTTCGATTACATCCTCAAGGTATCGATAGGCTTCATCGCCGTGTATCTGTTTTATCTGCTGTTGTTGCGGAGGCTCACATTCTACACGGCCAACAGATACTATTTTCTTGTTCTTACTTCGGTGATATTGCTATTGCCGTTCATTGATGTGGCAGCGATTTTTCGATCAACCGCAGTTGCGAACAATGAGGTGTTGCAGGTGCTGCCGTCTGTAACGAATTATTCCGGGCCCATTGTTGTTGCGCAGTCTTCACAGGTTTCAGTTGTATCGATCATCTTCCTGTCCGGTGTACTCTTCTTTTGTATAAGGCTGGCCATTCAATACATTTCATTGTATAGGATATACAACTGCAGCAAACTGGTGGTGGATTCACCCGTTCGTGTGTACAGCGTTCACCATCCGATTGTTCCTTTTTCCTTCGGCAATGCAATTTTTATTAACGAAGGCGAAAGCGAGGGCGACCTTCTTGAGATCATTCGTCATGAATTCGTGCATGTAAAGCAGAAGCACACAGTTGATATTTTATGGATGGAATTTCTGTGCATCGCAAACTGGTTCAATCCATTTGTCTGGCTTATTCGCAAAGCCGTTCGTGAGAATCTCGAATTTCTTGCCGACAACAAAATGCTAGAGTCGGGTTTGGATAAAAAGAAGTACCAATACTTACTATTGAAAGTGGTAGGTGCTCCAGGTTTCAGTGTAGGAACGAGTTTCAACCTTTCTCATTTAAAAAAACGTATAGCCATGATGAACAAAAACAAAACGACGAGGATACAACTCGTACGATTCTTATGTCTATTGCCATTGATCGCGGCAGTGTTGATCGCGTTCAGACGAGACGAAACTAAAAAGCTCGAAAATCCTTCGATGAGTTTTGTGGACACAAGCAAACCCAAGCGGGCAGCCGAACAGGGTTTGCACGGTTCTGTTAAGTCGATTCTGCTAAAAGATAATCGCGTGCTCGTTGTGACAACTGATGACAAGACTGAGGTCTTTGATATGAAAAAGGAAGATCAGCGAAAGGCGTTCGCAAAAAAATACGGTAAGATTCCTGAACCACCTGTTGCGCCCGCGGCTCCATCTCCAAAGTCACCAGCAACCGCGCCAGCCCCATCGCCTGCTGCCGAACCAGTTGAGCCTGTTGCGCCAGCAGCTGCCGTAGCACCTCCTGCTGTTGACCTCGACATCGCCGCACCGCCAGCGCCGCCAACTCCTGTAATTCCGGCTGTGCCAAAACACATCAAGTCGATTCATGTAAGCGCCCACCACGCACAAATCGAATACAAGAATGGAAAAATCAGAAAGTTTGACCTGAGAAAAGAAGCTGACCAACGCGCGTATCTAAAGGACTTGGGGGAAACGGAGTCGCAAACCGATGGACCGATAGTTTCGGGGCACGTTATTGAATCCAACGTGGTGACTGTATCAACGGATGAACACAATAGTCAATCATCGACAGCATCGGAGGTCGCTACAATGTCGGCGGACGAGATCGATGTAACATCCGGTAAACATCCGGAAAATGGCTCCGAACAGGTCCTTGCCCAGTTCGATAAATACACAGCAAAATCGGGACTTGAAGCTGTGAAGGAAAAACTCAAGTCGTACGGCTACGTGCTAGACATCCCTGAGGTTAATTATAAAGGCAATGTACTTGAGTCGATGAGGGGCTCAGTCACAGGCAACAACGACGAAGCGTACTTCAATGCACACAATTTTGAGAAAGTGATGATCATCGGCCGTACGTCGGCTCAGGGTAAAAAGTCACTTAAAGTGAAAATTATTGGCGGCAGCCTCCTGCTCACTGAATAAGGTTTGTTGTATTTCTGTAGCTTTGCGCCGGTTAAAACAGAACTTAAAAAAACATCCAGGCGTATGGCAACTACTGCAGATATCAGCAGGGGAATGATTATCAAACTTGATGGAAATCTTTATTCCATCGTCGAATTCGGTCAGAACAAAACTGCAAGGGCTGCAGCAAAAGTGTGGGCAAAGTTGAAAGGCGTAGAGAATGGCAGAACAATAGAACACACATGGAACTCGGGCGACAACATCCATCCCGTTCGTGTTGAAAAGAAGCCGTACCAGTTTTTATATAAGGATGATTCGGGGTACAACTTCATGGACAATGAAACCTTCGAGCAAATTGCATTGTCGGAAGATTTTGTAGATGCTCCACAATTTCTTAAGGATGGTCAGGAAGTTTCGGTGCTGATCAATACCGAAACAGATCAGCCGATGAGTGTGGAACTGCCCGACAAGATTGTTGTTCTTGTCACGTATTCCGAGCCAGGCGTAAAAGGTGATACTGCAACCCGGACTCTGAAGCCTGCAACGGTTGAGACCGGTGCGATTGTAAACGTTCCTCTTTTTGTGAATGAAGGCGAGATGATCAGGGTGAATACCAAGACAGGTGAATACGTCGAACGCGTGAAATAACATATTCGCTATTTTGAAAGCATCGCAACTGCGATGCTTTCTTTTTCAATCGTATGTAAGGATTTTGTGGGCTTCCCTCACACCCATGCACAACTGAATAAATCCTTATCTTAGCCGACCTGTTCACCAGACAAAAAAAAATATCTGCAGATGGATTTCAAACAAATTCAGGAATTGATCAAGATGATCAATAAATCGAATATTGGTGAAGTAACGATAGAAGAAAAAGGATTCAAATTAACAATACGTCAGAAGGAAGAACAGGCACAACAGGTATTTGCGGCACCGGTCCATACGCCTGCATTGGCACCACAGCCCCTTCCGCCTGCAAGTACTGCGGCGCAGCAAGCCCCAGCCTCTTCTGAAAAACCGAAAGCCTCTGAGCCATCAACGGATAATCTCGTCACCATTAAGAGCCCGATGATTGGAACATTTTACCGCAGCGCTTCGCCCGGTAAACCGGTGTTTGTAGAAGTTGGCGATGACGTTGCACCAGGCAAAGTTGTTTGCATAATCGAGGCGATGAAGTTGTTCAACGAAATTGAAAGCGAAGTGAAGGGCAAGATTGTAAAAGTGCTTGTCGAAGACGCTTCGCCGGTAGAATACGATCAACCGTTGTTCCTGGTGGATCCTTCTTAACGAACCGTTGTTCCTATTCGATTGTTTACGCTCACGTTTACCGGCGCAAACAAAATAACTAAACCAGAAGAATGTTTAAAAAAGTATTGATTGCCAACAGGGGCGAAATTGCTCTTCGTGTAATTAGGACTTGCAGGGAAATGGGAATAAAGACGGTTGCAGTATACTCAACTGCCGATAAAGATAGTCTGCATGTTAAGTTCGCCGATGAAGCAGTATGTATCGGCAAGCCGGCGAGTTCAGATTCATACCTCAACATTCCGCACATAATGGCCGCTGCCGAAATCACGAATGCGGATTCAATACATCCCGGATACGGATTCCTTGCGGAGAACGCCAAGTTTGCCGAGATCTGTGGTGAACATAACATCAAGTTCATAGGACCAACGCCGCAACAAATCCGTTCAATGGGTGATAAGATGACGGCGAAGGAAACGATGATCAAGGCTGGTGTGCCGGTGGTACCGGGCGGCGAAGCGCTGTTGAGCGATCTTGATGAAGCGGTCGGACTTGCACGTGAAGTAGGCTATCCGGTGATTCTTAAAGCAACGGCCGGCGGTGGTGGTAAAGGCATGAGAGTGGTTTGGGAAGAGTCTGAAATGGAACGTGCGTATAACACCGCGAAGGCGGAAGCTGCTGCTGCCTTTAAGAACGACGGCCTGTACATGGAAAAATTTGTAGAAGAGCCGAGGCATATTGAAATACAAGTAGCAGGCGACAGATATGGCAAAGTATGCCACCTCAGTGAAAGAGATTGTTCCATTCAGCGCAGGCATCAGAAACTTGTTGAAGAATCGCCGTCTCCTTTTATGACGCCGGAGCTGAGGTTTCAGATGGGAGAGGCCGCAAAGAAGGCAGCATCTGCAATTGGTTATGAAAGCGTTGGCACCATTGAGTTCCTTGTTGACAAACACAGGAATTTTTATTTCATGGAAATGAACACGCGCATCCAGGTGGAGCATTGTGTTACAGAAGAGGTGACGAACTTTGACCTCATCAAAGAACAGATCAAGATCGCGGCAGGCGAACCAATCAGTGGTCAGGATTATGAGCCGCAGGGTCATGCCATCGAATGCAGGATCAATGCCGAGGATCCTTACAACGACTTCCGGCCATCACCGGGGCGCATTACTGTGCTTCATCAGCCAGGCGGTCACGGTATTCGCGTCGATTCGCATGTTTACGCAGGCTATGTTATTCCACCTTACTACGATTCAATGATTGCAAAGATCATTGCTGTTGCAAGAACGCGCGAAGAAGCATTAAACACCATGGGCCGTGCCCTTAGCGAATATGTAATTGAAGGTATCAAAACTACGATCCCTTTCCACCAACAATTGATGCGGCACGAATCGTTCAGGGCAGGCAACTTCAATACAAAATTCCTGGAATCGTTCAAGATGGTGTGAGGCAAATTACACTTCAGTCACAGCGAGCGATCCGAGTTGCGAATTAACTATCGAAACAAGCCGTTCAATCACCTGTTCAACTACTGCATCCGGACAGGATGCACCGCTCGTCATGAGAATGCGGACAGGGGCCGTTTGCGGAAGAAACGCTTTTGTAAGTCTTTCAGTTTTCAGCCGGTAATCAAAATGAAGTATCTCCGTATGCGAGATGATCTTGTCCGGTCCATTGATAAAATACGTTGGAAGTTTACCCTCGCAGATTTCAACCAGGTGAGTGGTGTTTGATGAGTTGTAGCCCCCAACGACAACGGCAAAATCTGCGGGCGTGTCGAGCAGCGCAGTAACCGCTGACTGGTTATCGTTCGTTGCATAACACAGCGTATCACGTGTATCAGCAAATCTGCTTTCTGTTTCGGCTTCCGTGAGCGCATAGTACTCCTGCATCGTCTGTTTCAGGAAGTCGGCGATCGCTTGCGTATCTGAGGCGAGTTGCGTTGTTTGATTTACAACACCGATCCGTTCAAGATCTTTCGAAGGATCAAACCCGTCCGAGTACCGGTTTGGAAAAGCCTGGTAAAATTCATCCGGTGATTTTTCCTTTCTGATGAATGACGCAAGCAAAACCGCTTCGTTCATGTCGTTGATCACAAGTGAAGGAGCTTTTGCGGCGGCATGCGAAAAAGTTGCCCTGGTTTCTTCATGCGTTGGTTTCCCATGAATGACAATGCTGTAGCCGGTTTGTGATATTTGTGAACTGCGGTTCCAAACCTTTTCAACGAACGGGCATGTGGTATTGTAGTTCTCGGTTGTCGCACCGGCGTCTTTCAATTGCCGTTCAATTTCGAGTGTTGTTCCAAAGGCAGGGATCAAAACAATGTCATCTGCCTTGAGCTCGGAAAACGGAATTATCTGCCTGCCGGACGTGTCCTGTAAAAATTTTACGCCTGATGCGATCAGGTCGGCATTTACCTGCGGATTATGGATCATTTCGCTCAGCAGGAAAATTCTTTTTCCCGGATTCTCTTCAATGGTGCGAAAGGCGATCTCGATGGCATTTTCAACGCCGTAACAAAACCCAAAATGTCTTGCGAGAAATATTGTTACCGTGCCATAGTCAAGCACGGATGGAGACAGGTCCTTCTTTAGTTTATCGTCCTGACGCCGCTTTCTCTTTATGCTGCCGATCATCTCGCTGCGGTAGTTGGCAGGAACATTGAATGTCTTCATATCTGAATAACGGAAGCAAAGGTACAAAGTTCGGTTCAAGGCGGCTTTCGAACCGCATGGTGCAGTCATTTGTATATCTTTCCGGCGAAACAAATAACGATATGGAATTTACCCCGGTAGACTGGGCTTATGGAGCAAATCTTTATGAAGTGAATGTCCGGCAATACACTGCCGAGGGGACCTTCGAAGCTTTTGGAGCGTCTCTCGAAAGACTGGCGGAAATGGGTGTTGAAGTCCTTTGGTTCATGCCCATCACGCCCATCAGCGTTAAACTCCGGCAGGGCACCCTCGGGAGCTACTACGCATGCTCGGATTATAAATCAACGAATCCCGAATTCGGATCCGTGCAGGACTTCACGGAGCTGGTAAACAAGGCTCATGACCTGGGGATGAAAGTGATCATCGACTGGGTTGCGAACCACACCGGATGGGATCATATCTGGACGAAAACAAATCCCGGCTTTTATAAGAAGAACGCACAGGGCGAATTTTATGACACCAACAACTGGCACGACGTAATTGACTTGAACTATTATGATCATTCGATGCGACGCGCCATGATAGAGGCAATGGAATTTTGGGTGAAGGAATGCAACATCGATGGGTTCCGATGCGATATGGCACATCTTGTTCCGCTCGATTTCTGGCGCGATGCAAGAAAAGAGCTCGACGCATACAAGCGCTTGTTCTGGCTCGCTGAAACCGAAGACATCAACTATCAGCAGGTATTCGATTGCAGCTATGCCTGGCATTGGATGCACGAAACGGAAAAGTTTGTAAAAGGAGAAATCAAAGTGTTCGACCTTGCAGCGAACCTGCGTCTCTACCTTTCAAAAACACAAACCGACAGATTTCATCTGTTCTTCACAGCCAATCACGACGAAAACAGCTGGAACGGAACCGAGTTTGAAAAGTACGGCGGCCATGCCGACTGCCTTGCGGTGTTATCGGCAACATGGACCGGATTGCCGCTGATCTACAGCGGCCAGGAAATCCCGAATACAAAGCGCCTCAAATTTTTCGACCGGGATCCAATTGAATGGCGTATGCCATTGCAGCGTGAACAGTTTTACACAAGGTTGTTTCGTCTTCGCAGAACTCATCCCGTATTTGCGAAAGCTGCAGCGGCCATCCAGCCCGTGATAATTGACGAATTGCTCGGTCAGGGAATACTTGCTTATCGAAGGGAATTTGAGGGTAAAGAATTATTTGTGTTGCTCAACTTAACGCAGTCGGATCTCGCGCTGCCAGGCACAGTTGTCGCATCCAAAAAATTTAAAGATGTTTTTACAGGAGAACTGGTGGATACCGGTCTATCCCAACCACTTCAGATTGCTGCGTATGGATACAAACTATTGGTTACTTCTTGATAATTGGCCGTAAAGCCGGACAGAGCATTCAATATTGCTTGAGCGTATTCTCGGACGAAATGTTTCGGCCACGGCAGATCTGCACATTCATCAAAGCAATAAAAAAACCCCGGCATAACCGGGGTTTCTGGTATTTCATGAGGTCTTCTAGTTAGAGTTGTTCAGATTCAGAACGAAGTTGTAAACGCCTTCGTAACCTGGGTAAACACCTTCGACCTTTACGCTGCCGCTTGCTTTTTCGAGGATCTTCCGGAAGTCGTCTACCGACTCAACTTTTTCATTGTCCGCCTTGATGATCACGAATCCTTCCTGTACCCGCACTTTGCTCAGCAATCCGCGCGGTCCGATCGATTTGATCAGTACACCACCGCTGATACCGAGTTCTTTTGCATCGTCCTTGCCAAGTGTTTGCAGTTCGGCGCCAAGTTTATCGATTACCGATGTTTTAACGACGTCCATGGTACCCGTACTATTGCGAAGCGTAACGTTCGCTTTCAGTTCCTTGCCATTGCGCAGGTAGCTGATTGAAACCTTATCGCCGGGGCGATATGTAGCGATCTGACCGACCATCTCTGCGCCGTTCGTTACCGGCACATCGTTGATCTTGGTGATGATATCACCTTTCTTGATGCCAGCGGCGAATGCAGCTCCGTCCTTGGGAACATCCAGTACGAACACGCCCTGGTCATCGCTGATGCCGTTTTCTTTCTTAAGCTCTTCGCTGAGATTTTCTCTTGGGTACTGAATACCGAGATAAGCTCTCTGCACTGTACCATATTTCATCATATCGGCAACGATCTTCTTTACAATATTCACCGGAATGGTGAATGAGTATCCGGCGTACGCTCCGGTTGGGGAAGCGATCGCGGAGTTGATGCCGATAAGTTTTCCGTCCGTATTAACAAGTGGTCCGCCGCTATTACCCGGGTTCACTGCTGCATCAGTCTGCAGGAAAGATTCTACCGGTGTGGCACTCTGACGGCGATTGATTTCAAGTGTTCTTCCTTTCGCACTCACAATACCTGCGGTAACTGTGGTCTC
>JAESFU010000195.1_pt1 | contig 72438 bp, 64 predicted proteins | sample 9269461 | NCBI WGS metagenome assembly JAESFU01 (sample SAMN14502556, study PRJNA617107) | algae metagenome | isolation source: Stenomitos rutilans HA7619-LM2 and co-occurring heterotrophs from cave walls | place: USA: Waikapalae cave, Hawaii | collected 2009-07-28
GAGTTGCAGGAGGAATCTAAATGTCACCTCACAATTGAGTTAGGATGCTATAAGATTCCTCCTGCAACTCCGCGTCCCGCCGGGCCGCCGGAGCGGTCGGAATCACAAAAACATCTATTGCGTTTCTTCCAACGGTGTAAAGTCTTTAAACGTCCGTTTGATGGCTTTGTCGGTAGCTTCTTTTTTGCTTTGCCAATTTGCATCTAACTCCAGGGCTACTAAACCACTCAGGCTCATAGCACCCCGAAAATCATCTAATTTCTTGACAAATTCTGGACTTCGGCGAGTGGCTTTCAGGGCAAACTCACGCGCAAATACATCGCCTTTGTTTTGTAGTTCGCTTTTCTTACCTAACACATAATTATATCGGTCGAGTAAATCTTTCATCGACTTACCAATTACCTCCGTCGCTTCGAGCGTGCCCATTGTCAGGACAGCCGTACCGCCGACGGCTGAAATAATACGACCAGTACTCTGGGTTTCTGGTTTGGTAGACGCTCCCGTAACGGCTGGGGTTACGCCCGTAACAGCGCCCAGCGATGCGTTGGCCATCGACCGATTGCGCTTGCCGCCCTTGGCTTTTTTATAATCGTGTTTAAGCTGCTCTTCTTTCTCGGCTAATTGCTCCACCAGGCCCCAGGCCTGCACTAATAGCTGGCGATATTGATTGTAATAGTAACGATCTTTTTCGGCTTCGTTTATCGTGTTCAGCACCGTAAACGTAATCCGGCGTTCCTCGCGGTTCTGCGATTTGTCGAGTACGTAGAACGTAATCTGCACATTTAGTGAATCATACGGGTCTTTCACAAAATCGTAGCCCGGCTGCCAGATAAATTCGTACTGATTGTCGGTATTTTTTATCAGCGCTGTTTTTGGAATATTTTGATTATCAGACAAGAAGCCGAAGGAGGCCACATCGTCTTCGCCGTTCAAATCGGATAAATAAAACTTAAGATTTACCGTCGCATTTTCGCGAATTTTGTAGTGCGTTTGCTTGGGAATAACCTGAATGTCGGGTGGCAAGTCCATTTGGGTAACCTCCACTTTCAGGCGGCCTTTGGTGCGCGTTTTGGCGGGCTGGTCTTCTACCCAGAACTCAATATATTGTGGGGCCTGCTTTAACCGGTTGAACTGATTCAACGAAAGCGTCCACATTAATTCGCCCTGCGAAGACAGTTTACTGCCTTCGGGCATCTGGTCGGCAATGGGGATAAACACAAGTGGGTCGCCGTCGTCATCGTGAACCATCTGCGAATCCATTTTATAGGTATTCTGCGTCCGGTAACTCACATAAAACGGGCGTAGTTCGCCAATGACGGGCGGACGGTTTACATGCAGCACTTTCAGGTCAATGGTGTGGGTTGCCCGTTGTCCATGCCCGTTGCGAACTTCAACCGTGACCGGGTACGTTTTTACGGTTTGAATTCGGTCGGCTAAGCCGAAAGCGGGTGTCCAGCTAAAATGACCCAGCGAGTCAAGCTGCATGCCTTCCTGTTTGTCTGTACCCAGAAAAAAGGCCATCGTATCGGTGGCAGCGCCAGTCGATTTAACATCGAATTGGATGGTGCCACCTTCGGGCACAACGTTCCAGTTAGGCTGAGTAGGAAATTGGAGTTGGATTGATCTGGATTCCTGCGCGTAGCTGGTGGTCATCAGGGTGATGAGCAATAGCCACGCCATTATACCGGCAGTTCGGTTCATAGCAACGTTGGAAGGTGGTCTATCTTGGAAAACGTAAAAATACGCCGAAGATTTCGTACCCCTTCGTTTATACGTTAGTTCTTCTATTTTTCTTAGTTAAAATGCCTGTTTTGTCAATAATAATTATATTTTTCCGAGAAAAAGTAATAAGCTTCAGGTTAGCTGACAAACTACAGTTACTCTTTTAAGCTGTTATAGCCTGTTGCCAATAAACTAAAAAAGCCTCTCCCGGCAGGAAGAGGCTTTTTTGATTCTAACTGAACGTATCAGTTTTTCTTAGGCGTAGCCGCCGAACCGGTCGCCGGAGCAGCCGGTTTGGTCGTAGCTGGCGTGCTGCCACCCGTTGTAGCTGGTTTTGCAGCAGCGGCTGCTTTAGCTGGATCAATACCTAACTTCCGCAAAACCAGTTCTGTAATGTTATTTTCTTCAGGAGCGACAAGCAAAATGGGGATGGTATTGGCACCGGCATCCAGATTGAATACATACTGATACCCATTCTCTTTTGCAACAGCATCAATGGCCTTCTGAATTTTTTGCACAACCGGGTTCACCAACTGCTGGTATTTGGTTTGCAATGACTGCTCAGCCGTGCGGCCAAACTCCTGAATCCGAGCCTGCAGGCTTTGCAATTCGGTTTCGCGGTCTTTCCGAATGACGTCTGTCATTTGCGCTGCGCCCTTTTCGTAAGCACCATATTTTTCCTCCAGTTCCTTCTGCATCCGCTTCAATTCGTTCTCCGATTGCGTGCGTTGAATGGTTAACTGGTTCTGAATATCTTTAGCTTCGGGAGTTTGCGACAGCACATAGTCAATGTTGGTATAGCCTAACTTAAGCGGCCCGGCTGCGGCTGTCGTAGTCGGGGTTGCAGTTGGGGCTTGTGCCTGAGCGTTTAAACCGCCCACTAAAAGGGCTGCTGCAAACGCCATGACGAGGTTTTTTTTCATCTCGAATTAGTTGTTTGTATTACTTTGGATTTGTGGTTGTTTTGTTTGTTGGATTGCTATTGGTAGCTGTTGGTTTAGTATCTAACCCTAATTCTTCTATGACGTAGTCGGAATAGTCGTGCCGTGGATTGGTATAAAGCATGACAAAATCAGAGGCTTTGTCGAAGATAAAATCCAGCTTTTTCTGTAAACATACTTTCTCCAGTGCCCGGTTTATCAAATCCATTGGAGTTTTCATCAACTCCTTTTTCTTATCGAATAACAGACCCTGGTACCCGAACACTTTGTTGTTATACTCCCGGGCTTCCCGTTCCTTATCGCTGATGATACGCTGCCGGTCGCGCTTCATATCTTCAGTCAACAGAATTTCTTCCGCCTGATACGCCTTTTGCAATTTCTCGATTTCGACGTATTTATCCTGAATGTCTTTCGACCATTTATCGGCAAATTTGTCGATTTCGCTTAGTGCTTTCTGGTACTCAGGCATCTTGCCCAAAATAAACTCAGTATCCACATAACCGAATTTTTGAGCTTGTGCCGGAGTGGTCAGCCAAACAGCGCACAAAAATACGAAAATAAGGACTTTTTTCATGAGGAGCCGCTCAATTTTTACAGGAAGTGATTGATTGTCAGGAGTACAAAGACCTAAAAGGTTTACAAAACCTTTTAGGTCTCTTTAAAAAACGCTTGACTGCTCTGAATCTTATCTAAGCTGTTGGCCAATCGTAAAGTGGAACTGACCCGAGGCCTGGTCTTTTACGCCCGGAATTTTGTCGAAACCATAGCCGTAGTCGATACCAATCAACCCAAAAGCAGGCATGAAAATACGCGCCCCAAAGCCCACCGACCGCTTCAGGTCGAACGGGTTATATTGCTTATAGCTGGCCCAGTTGTTACCGGCTTCTAAGAAAGTCAGTACGAAAATGGTAGCCGACGGATTCAAGGAAACAGGATAACGCAGTTCGGCAACGAATTTGTTGTAAACCACCCCGCCCTGACTGCGCGATTGCTGATCCACAGCACGGTCATAATCAGCCGTATACACGCTCCGGTCGTCATACCCACGTAAGCCGATAATGTCCTGAGCCAGCGCAAATTGACCTTGTCCGGCTAAGCCCGAACCACCCAGCACGAACCGCTCGAACGGCCCAATATTGGTGCGCTTGTTGTAGCTACCTAAGAAACCCAAGTGAGCGCGGGTGTTCAGCACCAGCTTACCAAATACGGTCTGAAACCAACTGGCGTCGAACATCCATTTGTGGTATTCCACAAACTTGTATTTATCCTCAGGTTTCTCAGAGGTCGTTGTTGAACGGAACGCTGAATACGGGGGCGTAAACGAGCCACTCAACGTGAACGACGACCCATTCCGGGGGAACTGCGGGTTGTCGATGCTGTTGCGCGACAGGGTCGTGTTGAACGTCAGGTTGTTTGAAATACCGTTTTTGTAGCCGATATAAAACAAGTCCAGATTGTTCAGGTCATACCGCTGGTAAGTAATCGAGTTACTCAGGCTAAAATAATCGTCGGGTACTTTCAGTTGCCGTCCCAGCCCAACCGTGATGGCCGTGTTTGTGTAGGAGCCGGTTGGCTTCCGGCCTTTCAGGCTTTGGTAAATACTATATGGATTGCTGGGGTCATAAAACGTCTGGTAAACCGTATGGCTCGCGCTGACCGACAGCGCATTCGGTTTGCGACCGCCTAACCAGGGTTCGGTAAACGACAGCGAATACACCTGATACTGCGAGCCGTTGGCCTGAAAGCGCAACTGTACTCGTTGTCCGTCACCGGCGGGTAGGGGCCGCCAGGCTTTGAAGTTCGGGATATTCCGGGCCGAGAAGTTATTGAAGGTCAGACCAAGCGTACCCACAAAGCCCACGTAGCCACCCCAACCACCCGACAATTCGATAACATCGGAAGGCTTTTCTTCGACGTTGTATTCAATGTCTACGGTTCCATCACTTTGCGGAATCGGGTTGGGCGTTACTTTTTCTGGGTCAAAATAACCGAGCGTCGATAACTCACGCACCGTTCTGATTACGTTCGTTTTCGAGAATTTCTGACCCGGCAGCGTCCGAATGGTACGCATCACCACGTGATCGCTGGTTTTGGTGTTCCCGTTCAGAATAATCCGGTTGATGGTAGCCTGTTTGCCCTCAAAAATGCGGATTTCTAAGTCAATCGAATCGCCGTCTATGGCTTTTTCGATGGGTTGGGCGTTATAATAGAGATAGCCCAGGTCCATGTACTGCGAACTTAAATCCTGTCCAGGATTGCCATTCAGGCGCTTTTCCAAGTCTTCGGGATTATACACATCGCCTTTGGTAATCCCCAGCACATTGCGAAGCTGAGCGGCTGTATAAAGATAGTTGCCCGAAAAGTCGATGTTCCGGTAGTAATATTGATGGCCTTCATTCAGCTTCATGTTGATGCTGATGGTATTCCCGCCGTTGTTCACGACTGTATCGTGCTCAATAGTAGCATCGCGGTAGCCGAGTTTGTTGTAATACTCCAGCAGTTTCTGTTTGTCTTCTTCGTATTTTTTCGGGACGAATTTCGAGGGTGTAAACACGCGCCCAAAGCGCATCTCTTTGGTACCTTTCATTTTCATCCGCACCGCCGATTCATCCAGTTCGTTAACGCCCTCGAAGTTAATTTTGGCAATTTTAACCTTCTGCCCTTTGTCAACCAGCACGCGCATGGTGGCGTTGTTGCGGGCACTGTCGGGAATGGTCGTGATTTTAACTTTAGTATTCAGATAGCCTTTATCGACAAAATATTTGCGGGTGGCCATCTGGGTGTTTTTGGTAATCGTATTGGTCACGATTTTACCTAAGTTGAGCTTGATTTTATCTTTCAACTGGTCCTGCTCCCCTTTTTTTACGCCCATAAAACTAACCCGATAGAGTCGGGGCCGCTCCCTGACCCGGAACATAAGTGACACTTTGCCCTCGCCGGTTGGGGTCGCAAACGTTTCTACGTCATCTAACAAGCCCGATTCCATCAGTTTCCGAACGGATGAGCCATTAGCCTCACCCGGCAACCGTACTTTGTCGCCTACTTTAAGACCCGACAGCGATACGAGCGAATTGGGATCTAAATAGCGGGTACCCGTAATGGTTAGCCCGGTAATTTCGTATTCTTTGGGATTGGCGTAGTTGAGCAGGTCATTCGTTTCGGTTGGCGTAACATTATCGCGCCCAACGCCAACGCGTACCTGCGCCCGAACGTAGCCTGGTAACAGACTGATGAGCAGGCAAGTGGCTCCCAATATGACTTTTATATGGTGTTCCAAGTTTGTGGTGTTTTTAGCTATCTTCCAGATTCCGTTTGGGTCAAAACCGTTGGAATCGTATCCCCGGTTTTAAGCAATCAGCGGCTGATATCTGGCTGTATGTTATTTGACTAATTGCTCGCTGGTTTTGCCGAACCGGCGTTCGCGTTGCTGATAGGTTAAAATGGCTTCATACAGATGTTCCCGGCGGAAATCAGGCCAGAGAACATCGGGCATATAAAATTCAGAATAGGCCAGTTGCCAGAGCATAAAATTACTGATACGCATTTCGCCACTGGTGCGAATCATTAATTCCGGGTCGGGCATTCCGCGCGTGGTCAGGTGCTGACTAAATAAAGTTTCGTCAATCTGATCAGGAGTTAATTTCCCGGCCTGTACGTCGGTCGCCAGTTGACGAGCGGCTTCCAGAATTTCCCACCGGCCGCTGTAGCTGAGGGCCAATACAAGTGTCAGGCCAGTATTCTGACTGGTTTCGCGGATGGCTTCGCTGAGTTCGCGCTGGCAATCGGTGGGCAAACTTTCGGTATGACCAATGGTTGTCAGCCGGACGTTGTTATCCATTAATGTTTTAATCTCTCCCCGGATTGTATGCACTAACAAGGTCATCAGCGCATCGACTTCAAATTTGGGGCGGTTCCAGTTTTCGGTTGAAAAGGCGTAAAGCGTCAGGTATTTTACGCCTAATTCAGCGCATCCTTCCGTTACCTCGCGCACCGCTTTAATGGCGTTGCGGTGGCCAAACACCCGGGCAGCGCCCTGTCGTTTTGCCCAGCGTCCGTTTCCATCCATGATAACGGCTATGTGCTGAGGCAGATTGCTCGGGTCAATGTGTTCCTTCATCCCAATCGGGCAGTTTTAACAAAACTTAACAAGACCGCGAAGATACGGAATTTTAGTCGGTAAGTCGATAGTCGGTGAGTGGTTAGTTGGCCAGTCGGTTAGTAGCTGGCGCGAAAGCAATCCCCCTGCGCCAGCCACTAACCGACTGGCCAACTAACCACTCACCGACTATCGACCCGTTCCCCCTATCTTTGTCCGTAAAGACTATAAGAACGAGAACTGGCGTTTTTATAGCAGGTTCTCAACAACTCATTCTATTTGCCCATGAATTCCTTTTTTTGGACAGGTCTCCGCCAGATTGCAATGTTCTTCCTATTGGTCTTGGGATTTCTGAGCTGTACAAAGACAGATACGGCTGTTGCTACGCCCCAAACCATTACAGACCGGATTCTGGAAGACAGCCAGTTTAGCCTGCTCCGGGCGGCTATCGCCCATGCTGAGGTAAGTGACCTATTAAAAGGGGGGAACATGACACTATTTGCGCCCAATGATGCAGCTTTTCAGGCAGCGGGCTTGAGCACACCGGTCGCTATCTCGTCGCTTCCGAAAGAGCAGGTTAAAATGTTGTTGCTCTATCATGTGCTGTATGGCTCGGTAGCGGCATCGGCCATTCCGTCGGGATTTAGCCCGGTGGCAACGGCCAGCAAAGGCATTGCGTTTATTACTAAAACCACTGACAGCAAGATTTTTGTGAACAATGCACAGGTGATTCAGGCCGACATAGCCGTAGCCAATGGCTATATTCATACGCTGGATCGGGTACTGACACCATCCACCGGAAATCTGCTGACAACTATTCAGAATAACCCAGCTCTCACGCTGCTGACGGCGGCTGTCAAGCGTATTGGCGCCAGCAATCCTACCTTGCTGGCAACGCTGAATAATGAGGCTTCTGCCAATCCGGTAACCGTGTTTGCGCCCAGCGATGCGGCTTTTCAATCGGCGGGCTATAAAGATTTGGCTGCTATTAATGCGGCTAATCTGCAAACCTTAACCAACACGCTACTCTATCATGTGGTATCGGGTGTCACGTTTTCCAATCAGTTGCAAACCGGCACAATCAATACGCTGCTGACTGGCAGTAAATTAACGGTGATAGCCACGGCCAACCAGATTACTATTAAGGGAAATAAGAATTCGACGTCTGCTATCATTAAGCAAGCCGATGTGCCTGCTACTAATGGTGTTGTGCATGTGATTGATCAGCTCCTGTTGCCGTAACAAATAAAAAATCAGATTTGCTGACAACCCATTGCCACAAATTCGGGTCGTTGAACGTAGTCTTATTGTTTCTTTGTTAATCAATTCATCATGTTTAAGTTGCAATTTTTTGTTTTTGGTTTATTGTTAGTAGGCGCATTAACAGGCTGTCAGCAAACAGATATTAATGCTAATGGCGATACCGGTGCCACGTATGCATCGAATCTGGAAGATATTAAAACCTATGCTACCAGTAAGGGGCTGTCTGGTACTACCACCACCTCAGGATTGTATTACGCATCGACTAAACCCAGCTCATCAACGGTGATGCCTGTTTATAGTCAGGAACTGGAGTTTAATTATAAGCTGTACGTATTATCGCGCAGCACCAGCAATACGGCCATAGTGACGGATAAACTGGTCGACTCGGCTTATGCCGTAACACCAGCTTATTTCCCATTTTTTGCCGGAGCGCTGAAAGCGGGTTTGGAAGAAGGGTTGAAATTGATGCATGAAGGCGAGAAGGCGATTCTTCTGATGCCCTCCATTCTGGGGTTTGGTTCGGTCCCCGCCCTGGATGGGTTAATTCCGGCCAATTCGCCGGTTCGATTCGATGTTACCTTAAAACGGTCCCGGACTGAAGACCAGCAAATTGACGATTATATTGCCGCCAATAAGTTAGTGGTTACCGAAAAAACACCGACTGGCTTACGGTTCATCAAAACTAAAAGTAATCCAACCGCTGATTCACTAAGGGCCGGGCAAACGCTCACCATAAATTTTGCCGGTAAGCTATTGCGGGCTACCAGTGGTTTTGCTGGCGGAACCGGAACCGATACAAAAACCGTTGGAACGGCTAAATATATTCCTGGTTTTGAAGAGGGTTTAGCCAAACTGAAAGTTGGCGAGAAAGCAACCGTAATTTTTCCGTCCTCGTTGGGGTATGGCGCAACCGGAACGGCTCAGAATGGAACCTATGTTATTCCGCCGTATTCGCCAATTAGTTTTGACCTGGAAGTTGTATCAGCGAAGTAATCAGACAAATACAATACACTTTTTTATTCAGTTTCATGCGTAATTACCTGTTATACAGCATTAGTGCTTTGTTAATTAGTGGATTGGCCGCCTGCCAGAAAGAAGAAGTGGGTGCCACTGACAGCGATATTCTACAATCGAACAAAGCCGATATTCTGGCGTATGCCAATGGAAAGGGGCTGACTGGAGCCATGACCCCGTCGGGCGTGTATTATGCAACCACGAAAGCCGGAACCTCAACAGTAAGCCCAGCTAATGGGCAGGAGGTAGAGTTTAATTACAAACTGTATGTGCTGTCGCGAAGCAGCAATGGTTCCACCGTGACCGATACATTTGTCGACTCGACCTACGCCACCAAGCCCTCCTATGTATATGTAGTGAGCAGCAATCAGGGATTGACCGAAGGATTGCTGAAGATGCGCGAAGGCGACAGGGGCGACCTGTTGCTACCGTCTGACTATGCATTTGGAAAAACAGGTGCGGGTAATGGCGCCATTCCCCCTAACGCGCCTGTTCGGCTGGACATAACCCTAAAACGGACGCGCACTGAAGACCAGCAGATTAGTGAGTATTTGACAGCCAATAAATTAACGCCAACGGAAGTGACCCCAAGCGGCCTGCGTTTTATCAGGACTGTTACGAATTCGTCAGGACTTGTACCGACCCCGACCCAAACGCTCACCATAAAATATACGGGTAAGCTTTTACGGTCGGCTACGCCCTTCGATAGCACGGGCACGGGTACCTACTCGGCGGTGGTAACGCAGTTCGTTCCAGGCTTTGCTGAGGGATTATCTAAACTAAGAGTGGGTGAAAAAGCTACGATTGTTTTTCCATCGGCACTGGGGTACGGCAGCACCGGGTATCAGGTTATTCCAGCCTATGCACCTTTACGGTTCGATATAGAATTAGTAACGGCTAAGTAAGTATGCGCCAATAAACGGCTCTGCATAAATCCTGCATAAAATAACTAAAAATGGCCCATATACTCAGTATATGGGCCATTTTTAGTTACATTGATGTATTATTGAACACAAGTTCCCTTTGAAAACAGTTCTCTAAAATAATTAAATAACCGCATTGTACAAATTAATATTTGGCTAAATACCGATCAATCAAAATAAAAAATAGAAAAATTTTAAGGTTGCTGATTTTTAACATAAATTGCGCCTTAATTAACATTTTTTACCTATGAAAAATTTTACATCTAATCGCGTTATGCTCAGCTTGGTCACCTGGCTGCTAACGCTCACTGCTGTGCTGGCCCAGGGTATTCGGGGTAAGGTAATGGATGCCACGACGAAGGTGGCTATTCCCGGAGCAACTATCGTCGTAGCAGGCACGAATGTTGGCGCAACTACTGATGCCAATGGCGATTATACGCTGAAAGTAGCAGCGGGTACTTATACGCTGCGTGTGAGTTTCGTGGGGTATGAAACCCTGAGTGTGCCGGTAACGGTTGCCGACAACGAAACAGCAGAAGCCAATGCATCATTGAAAGAAACGTCTTCGGCCTTAACCGAAGTGGTTGTCATTGGCTCACGTTCAACGGCTGCCCGGACAAATATTAACACACCCGCGCCGGTTGATGTGATTACGACAAAAGAAATGAAGTCGTTCGCCCAAGTTGAATTAGGGCAGATTTTGAACTACGTAGCCCCTTCATTCAGCTCAAACCGCCAGACTATCTCAGATGGTTCTGACCATATTGATCAGCCAACTCTGCGTGGCCTGACCCAGGTGCTGGTTTTGGTGAACGGCAAACGTCGGCACATGTCTTCGTTGGTCAATGTGAACGGCTCGGTTGGTCGTGGCTCTGTTCCGACCGATTTGAGCGCCATTCCCGTAGCGGCCATTGAGCGCATTGAAGTGTTGCGCGATGGTGCCGCAGCACAGTATGGCTCCGATGCTATTGCCGGGGTTATCAACGTAGTGCTGAAGAAAAATTACAATGGATTGGCTGCTTCGCTCACTGCCGGGCAGAACATGACAACTATGAACTATACCGTACCAAACATCAACGGTAGTCTTGACAGCAAAAGCCAGAGCATTGTAGATGGTCAAACCCTTCAGTTCGATATATCGAAAGGGTTGCGTCTGGGTAAAGCAGGCTATCTGAATGTAAGCGGTCAGTATCTGACGCGTGGCCGGACCAATCGTTCGGCTGATGATAACGTACCGACAGAATATCTGGGCGTATCGGGTGGGTTCCCAACTACGCCAACCGGACAGGATCAGACGACTTTCCGGCAGACGTTGTTAGCCAATGATGCGGCTGTCGTTAAGAAAAATGGTTATGATCGCCACAACATGATTATCGGAAACTCGTCATCGCAAAACATTTCGATCTTCGCGAACGGTGGCATACCTCTTGGCGAAAAATCTGAGTTCTATTTTACCGGTGGTCTTTCATTTAAGGATGGTAAATCGTATGGCAACGCCCGGATTCCTGTTTCTCGCTCGCAGCAACCCTTTTTGGCTAATGGAACTATGCAGTATCCGAATGGATTCCTACCGGGCATTGAATCGAACATCACCGACCAGTCGTTAAGTTTTGGCTACAAAACCAAGTTCAGAAATAGTTGGACATTCGATGTGAGCAATACATCGGGGGCAAATCAGTTCAGATATACCATTTTCAACTCAGGAAATGCTACGCTGAACACGGGACAAAATAAATTTAATGCTGGAACCATGAAGTTCCTGCAAAACACGACGAACGTCGATTTGGCCCGTAACTTTCCTGATCTTGGTTCATTCAAATACGTTAACCTGGCGTTGGGCGGTGAGTTCAGAATTGATAATTATCAGCTTGTGGCTGGCGAAGAGGCTTCTTATAGTGGTTCAATCGTTCAAATACCGCTGGCTCCCTACACAGACGGTGGGGCTTCTCCAGGCACAACGACGGCTTTGCCTGGCTCGCAGGTATTTCCAGGTTTTCAGCCAACCAGCGCCCTGAACAAATCGCGGAACAACCAATCGTTCTATGTTGACGTTGAATCCGAAATAGGCAAGCTGCTGGTGGATGTGGCGGGACGTTATGAACATTATTCTGATTTCGGCTCAACCGTTAATGGAAAAATTGCAACCCGTCTGCAACTTATCGATGGGTTAGCGTTGCGTGGTGCGGCAAGCACAGGTTTCCGTGCGCCAACCCTGCAGGAGCGTTACTTTAATAACATTAGCACGTTGTTCACTAACGGATTGCCGTCCAATACATTAATTGTTAACAACGACAGTCCTGTTCGGAATGTGACGGTGGGTGCTGCCCCACTAACGCCCGAAAAATCGGTTAACCTGTCGCTGGGCCTGACGGCGCGCATTGCCAGGCAACTGACCCTGACCATTGATGCGTATCAGATTCAAATTAATAACCGGATTATTTTCTCCGGTCAATATACCGCTTCTCAATTGGGCATCACAGACCCATCCATCAATCGGGTAGCCTTCTTTGCCAATGCGGTTGACACCCGCACAAAAGGTATCGATATTGTCGCGACGGAAAAGTTGGCTATGGGCAAAGGAAATTTAACGCTGTCGGCGGCTCTGAACTTTAACGAATCTAAAGTTTTAACAGTCAATGGTACGCCCAAGATTGACGACCCTGCCAACAACAACCCCGCCAACAACCCGGCGACCTAGTTTCGCACACAGTTGTTCGACAGAAACCAGATTTCGCTGCTGGAAACCTACCTGCCCCGAAATAAGTGGAATTTAACGGCCAATTACGCCATTGGCAAATTGAACGTGAACGTTCGGGCCGTTCGCTTTGGTGAAGTTTCGTATATTAACTCAACTGATCCGAACGCGAAGAGAGCCGATGGTACGTATTGGAATACAGCGTATTATCATGGTGTCGATGGCAAGCAGGATAACACAATCATCGATCAGGTATTTGCGCCGGTATGGATTACGGACGTAGTCGTGGGCTATCAGATCAACAAAGCCGTTACGGCTTCAATTGGTGCCAACAACGTATTTGACGTGTATCCGCAGCAGATTAATGTCGACCCGCGCAACGCACTCGGTTCAATCGATTATAACTCAAGCCGCGATGCGTCGAACCGTGGTCGTCAACTGTATCAGCCAAACCAGGGTGGCTACAATGGTCGGTATGTGTTTGGTCGGGTTGCCCTCAGTTTCTAATCGAGCATACATTTAAGTTCACAAAAAAGCGTCGCCCGTTTGAGCGACGCTTTTTTGTTGGCTCCGAAGTAATGCGGGTGGATACCCGCATTACTTCGGAGCCATCCGAATTGCTCCATCTAAGCGAATTACTTCGCCGTTTAGCATAGGGTTTTCGATAATGCTCTTCACCAGCATAGCGTATTCGTGTGGTCGGCCCAACCGCGAGGGGAACGGCACCTGTTGCCCTAACGAAAGGCGGGCCTCTTCGGGCAGTGCCGCCAGCAGGGGAGTCTCGAACAGACCGGGGGCAATGGTCATCACACGAATGCCGGAACGGGCCAGATCACGGGCGATGGGCAGCGTCATGCCGACAATCCCCCCTTTTGAGGCCGAATATGCGGCTTGTCCCATCTGACCGTCGTAGGCCGCTACAGAGGCTGTATTGATGATGACTCCCCGTTCGCCTTCGTCGTCACGACTGGGTTCATTGTGCTCCATCGCCAGAGCCGCCAGCCGAATGACATTAAAGGTGCCAATCAGATTAATGGAAATCACTTTCTGGAAAACAGCCAATGAATGCGCGCCATATACCCCATCGACTTTGCCTAATGTTTTGCGGGCTTCGGCTACACCCGCGCAGTTGACGTTGATGTGCAGGCTACCGAACGTGCCAATAGCCATATTGATAGCCGTTTGTACGTCGGCTTCGTCGGTCACATTGGTCCTGACAAACCGAACCGGTTCGCCTAATTCCTCCGCCAATGCGTTGCCCTGTGTTTCGTTCAGGTCCAGTATGACCACATTCGCCCCATTGGCAACCAGCAGTCGGGTAGTGGCCTCGCCCAATCCCGACGCTCCGCCGGTAACAATGGCTGTTTTATTGGTTAGGTTCATAGGTATTAAATCACAAAATAGCCGTCAACTCGTTCCAATGGCGAATGTCGTAGGTGGGTGGGTCATCAACAACCTGCGCTTGTGGGTTATAAAACACCGTATCTAACCCAACGCCTTTGGCTCCCAGAATATCAGCTTCGTAATTATCGCCAATCATCAGGCTCTCAGCAGTGGTAGCTCCACTGATATTCAGAGCGTATTGAAAAACTAACGGCTCCGGCTTTTTAGCGTTGGCGTTTTCGCTGGTAATGACGTGGGTAAAGTAGTGAGCAATTTCAGAACTCGCCATCTTTACCGCCTGAATTTCGGCAAATCCATTCGTGATGATGTGCATCGTATACCGTCCGTTCAGGTAATCCAGCAACTCTTTGGCTGAGTCCAGTAAATGCGCTTTTCGGGGTAATAATTTCAGGTATTCCTCATTCAAATCGGCTTGAACCGCCGACTCATCAACCCCCAACGCTCGAAATACCATCGGGAATCGGTGCTTCCGAATATAACTGTGCTCAATCCGGTTTTTGTCGTAATCGGCCCATAGCTGCCGGTTTATAGCAATGAAATGGCGACTGAACTCAGCCGACGAGGCAATACCCAGATCGGCCAGCCGGAACGTGTCGAACAGTTCAGCAATGCATTCGGCTGAGTTGCGGTCGAAATCCCAAAGTGTGTGGTCGAGATCGAAAAACAGGTGGCGATACATAAAGTAGGAGTGGTAAGTTATAAGTGGTAAGTGGCTGGCGCATGAGGGTTGCTTTCGCGCCAGCCACTTACCACTTATAACTTACCACTTTTTAAAACTCTAACTTGAGTCGTTCGACGGGTTGATTGTTAACGAGATGGCTATCGACAATTTCGGCAACGTCGGCGAGTTGCACATTGCCATAATAGGTGCCTTCGGGATAAACAACCAACGCAGGGCCAAAGGCGCAGGCATCGAGACAGCCGGTTCGCTGTGCCCGCATTTCTTTTAACAAACCTCGTTCGGCAAGGGCGGCCTTAAATGCATCAACTAATTCGTTACCGTGTGCTTCGCCACAGGACTTCTTGGGGGCGGCTTTGTGATTATTGCAAATGAAAACGTGCTTTTTGTATTTCATAGAGTTCGTTAAAATCAATACTCAAAGGTACGGAACGAACCAACGTAGTCACCACTTAATACCAGGATTATGATTTTGTTAAACGTATAGGTACCTACCGAATAAAAAATTTACTAAACTATAGCCAGGCCAAAAGGTTAGCATGTAGATACACGGATTGGATGTATACTCATGAACGTGCTGACTATCTGGTTAGTAGATGGGTGTATTGAACCACTACGAAGAAATTTCAAGCACTTAAAGACTTATGAGCGACCCCACCACTACGCAGCAAGCGACCGAACCTCCCGGTGGGACTATAGATAATAATCAGCTTGATTTTTTAGCTATCTATGATCGGTATGCACCAACTTTACTGGGAGTTATTCTAAAAATTATTTCGGACGAAGCCAATGCTAATAGCTTATTAGAAACTACATTCAAAAAGGTTCGTTCTGAACTGGGGCAATTTAGACCGGAGAAGCGACCGATGTTTGTATGGCTGCTGAATATTGCCCGATGCACGGCGTTAGAAGCTCTTAATGAACATCAACAATCACGTAAGCCTACGTTTCAACTCACTGCCACCGGAAACGTGAAAGCGTTGTCTACAAGTACCACTTCCGAACCAGCCAACTTCGTGGTCACTTCGGCCGATAGCCAATCCGGTAACCTGCTCGACTTGATTCTCTTCAAAAACTGCACACCCGAAGAAGCCGCTCTATCGGTCGGCTTACCTGTCGAAATCGTGCGTCGGCAACTGCGGTTAGCGATGCAGCAACTACGAACATCCGCGAGATAATAAACCAGTGAGTTAATGACTTACCTGCACAACCTTATGCAGTGATTGCCAAGCCTGTACTAATGTCGGCTTCGGTAGTGCCGCCTGTTTTCTGACTCGATTCGTCGCGCAGGCGCATGGCATCGGCCCGCAGGAAGCCGTAGGTCTTAAATTGAGCCGCAGGCTGGTCGTATTGTGTTGCTGCCGTTTGGGCCAGAACCTCGGCTAAATCGGCATACGAATAGCGGTCGCGCTGCCGGTGAACAATCCACCATTCCAACTCTAATTTCGACACTTTTACGACATCGAATGGGCCAGTGCTCAAGTCCTGAATGGATTCGTAGTAGGCAATCAGATCGGGGAGGGCTTGCTCATAATCGGCGCGTGAACGGCCTTTTTTAAAAACAAAAGCGGCTTTTGTGGCTTGAAAGCCAATTTTGAACGACCGCCAGAAGGGCGCGTGGAATTGCTGCCGTAATCCACCGGCCAATTGCCAGAACAACAGCACAGGCTTTTTCTCGTAATACGAGCGCCACATCGCTGTTTCTACCTGCGCCAACTCGTTTGGGTCGAATTGGCGCAGGTCATGATGCCGGGGCACAAATAAATCGGCAGAAATCCAGATGACTAATCCGGCCAGGGCCAGCCACCAGCCTCGGCGGGTCGTTCTGCGGGGAGGTACTGATTTTGAGGTTGATAAGAGGGGTTCCATATTGTGCGTGTTAATCGCTATACATACCCCAGCAGATTAGTAACTGGTTTTATGGAACGCGGATTTTTATGATTAATTCTGGTTTATCATACCAATCATAAAAATCCGCGTTCCATTTTCTCACGATTTTTTAGCCACCGTTTTAGCCGAGGCAATCGGTTTCTTCGTACTGACTGGTTTGCCTGCCGGATTCTTCTGCGTCATAGTCACAGGGTCCCAATACACCACTTTCTGCTCAAAATAACTCTCGTTGCAGGCCAGCACGGGCGCGGCTGCCCGGAACCCAAACACGGGGTCTTCGACCGTGCCCTGGCTACCTGCGCGGATATTCTCAAAGAAATTACCGAAATGTTTAGCATGAGCATCGTCTTCTTTCGGAGCCGAAAACTTAACCTCCTGCACGGGTTCGGCTTTGCGGGTATCGGGTGGATATTTCGCGTCGTATTGTTTCGTGAACTCCTGCTGTACGGGTTCGGTGAACGTAAAGAAACTGTCGTAGCCGCCGTAGCCGGGCGCCAATGGCAACTTCTTTTTGGTCATAATCAGATTCTCTTCCGAGAACTCGATTTGCCCTTCGTTGCCGATAATGCGCGTAACGTTGCTGATTTTACCGGCGTTGGCAAAATTCACCCGCAACACCATCTGGAACGCTTCGTGCTGGTCGGTTTTGGGGTAATCCATAATGCACGACATTACATCCGGTACATCGCGGCCATCTTTCCAGTAGGCCAGATTACCCGACGAAAAAATGCGCGTTGGGCCGAGCGTGTTGGTCACGAAATGAACGCCTGTGATGAGGTGAATGAACAAATCACCCGCCACGCCCGTACCGTAGTCTTTGTAGTTACGCCAGCGGAAGAAGCGCGTCGCATCGAACGGGCGCTTAGGGGCATCGCCCAAGAAACGGTCCCAGTCAACGGTTTGGGGAGACGCATCCGTTGGAATGGAGTAATTCCAGGCTCCGATGGAATTGAAGCGGTCGTTGTTCGACTCGATGTAGTTGATCGCCCCAATCTCACCCGCCTGGATGAGTCGTTTCGCTTCCTGGAAAGCGGCCCCGCTAATACGCTGACTGCCTACCTGCATGGTTTTCCCGGATTTCTTCCAGGCGTCAATGACGGCTTTCCCCTCGTTGAGGTGCTGCACCATCGGTTTCTCGCAATACACATGCTTTCCGGCTTTCAGTGCGGCAATGGTAATATGGTCGTGCCAATGGTCGGGGGTAACGATCAGGACGGCATCAACATCGGGGCGGGCCAGAATTTCCCGGTGATCCCGGGTGGTGAATAGCTCTTTGTCTTTCCCAAAGGCCGTTTTGGCGTGCTCAAGCCGCCCCGTATACAGATCAGCCACCCCCACTAATTCGACATCGGGGTTACGCAGGGCGGCCTGCGTGTCGAAATTTCCCTGAATACCCATGCCAATCGTGGCAATGCGAATTTTATCGTTCGGGCTGACCTTCATCAGATTGGGGATATAGGCGGGTGCGCCAAATGGGCGGGCTATACCTTCTGTGGCTACCAATGCCGAAGCCGCCGACAGGCTTTTTATAAACGTGCGTCGATTGGATTGCATAGAGTTGAGTGTTTATTAAGTAAAGCGGGTTTTTTAGTTAATTTACCTACGCGAAGCCTGACCACCCCCAACCCCCTCCTGTTTTAGGAGGGGGTTGGGGGTGGTCAGGTCACGCATTCCAGGATTCAGTCAAAAAAAAGCCCGCGCTGATTAGCACGGGCCATCGAGGAAGGTGTATGGAGGGAAAAAAAGCGGAAGCCGCCGGTATTTACTTTTTAGCGAACTGCATGGCCACCCACTGGCGGTCGGCAGGCACCTGATGGGTATTGGTCCAGACAAACAGGGCCTGTTCGAGGGCAATGTTCAACTGTTGCTTGGTTTGCCGACGGGCAATGTTCAGGCGTCGGTTCATGGTTTCCTGATAAATCAGTTTCTGGTCGTTTGTGTAAAAACGAACCGTACACTGGCGGCTTTTCGGAGCGGTTTCAACGACCCAAAAGCCGTCGCGGGCAACAATTGGCTCTTTTTTCGATTGGGCCTGAACCGTAAACGAACCAATGATAAACAGAGCAGTTGCAAGAACTGAGCGGATGTGGAAGAATCTGGTCATGATATGTATGGTGTGTGTATGGGTTAGTCGCTAAGCGGTTCTGAATTGGAAACAGGCTGGTAGAAAAACATCAGTAACGCGAGCCCAGCCGTTACGGACGTGCGTTTCTTCGCTAACTCCCATAGCCGGAAGTGGGTAGTTTATGCGTTCGTAATCCTTATGAATTAGTCACAATAACGGATTGGAAACGATTATTCCGTGACACCTAAAACAACTTCCCAGCCTATTGTTTTACCATGACTTCTATACCGACCTTACCTAAGTTCGTCTTTCGCTTAATTGCCGTTACGGGGGTTGTCGTGGGGGTATATGCCTGCGCGCGCTCACCAAAGACAGTCACGCAAACTACCGTCACAACAACCACAACCTCTACCACGACAATAGCGGCTGCACAGGCTCCCGTTACACCGAAACGAATCTTGATTTTCTCCAAAACAAAAGGGTTTAAACACGCTTCAATTCCGGCGGGTATTGCCGCTATTCAGAAGCTCGGTCGGGAGAATAATTTTCGGGTCGATACGACTAAAAATGCGGCTTATTTCAACGACGACAGTCTACGGCACTATCAGGCCGTTGTCTGGCTCAGTACGACCGGAAATGTGCTCAATCAGACCCAACAAGCTGCTTTTGAGCGGTATATTCAGGCGGGGGGCGGCTACATGGGCATTCATGCTGCCGCCGATACGGAATACGACTGGCCCTGGTATAACAAGCTCGTGGGCGGCTACTTCGCCAGCCACCCAAGCCAGTCCAACATTCGGAAAGCGACGGTGGATGTGCTGGATAAAAATCACGGTTCAACAGCGCATTTGCCCGAGCATTGGGAGCGCACGGATGAATGGTACAATTACCGCTCGCTGTATTCCGATTTGCATGTGCTGGCTAATCTGGACGAAAATACCTACGATGGCGGCATCAACGGCAGCAACCACCCCATTGCCTGGCATCACGAATTTGATGGGGGCCGGGCTTATTATACAGGGGGCGGGCATACCGACGAAAGTTTCACTGAACCCCTGTTTGTGCAGCACCTGATGGGCGCTTTGAACTGGACAATGGGCAGTAGTAAACCGTTGGACTACAGCAAGTCATACGCCGTAGTGATGCCCGAAGAGAACCGCTTTGTAAAGACCGTATTAGTAAACGACCTAAACGAGCCGATGGAGGTTGCCGTTGCCAGCGATGGCCGGGGCAATCCAGCCCGGGTATTCTTCACCGAACGGAGCGGAAATTTGTCGGTTTACAATGCCCGGACAAGCACTTCTCAGTTGGTGCATCGTTTCGATGTGCCCACGAAGCAGGGACATGGTGTGCAGGGCATAACCCTCGACCCAAACTTCGCGACTAATCACTGGCTGTATATTTATTATTCTCCCCAATTTGAGAAAGACCCGTTCTACAACCTTTCCCGTTTTGTGGTGAAGGACGATAACACACTCGACTTAGCCTCCGAAAAGATACTGCTAAAAGTACCGAGCATTGCCGAACCCGGTTCGCATCACGGCGGTTCGTTAGCCTTCGACAAGGAAGGAAATTTATATCTCTCCACCGGCGACCATACCAACCCGTTCCCATCCAACGGCTACGCGCCCGTCGACGCCCGTCCTGACCGCGTGGGCGTGGATGCCCGCGCTACAGCCGCCAACACCAACGATTTACGGGGGAAAATTCTGCGGATTCGTCCACAGACCGACGGCACTTACACCATTCCCGACGGAAATTTATTTCCGAAAGGCACTTCTCAAACCCGCCCTGAGATTTATACAATGGGGCTGCGAAATCCCTATCGCATTGCGCTGAATCCGAAGTCGTCGGTCTTGTATTGGGGTGAAATTGGGCCGGATGCCGGGAGAGACAGTACGTTAGGCCCGCGCGGTTACGATGAATTCAACCAGGCCAAAAAAGCTGGCAATTTTGGCTGGCCCCTGTTTATCGGCAACAGTCAGCCTTATCCCGCTTATGACTTTGCAACCAACGTGATTGGCGTCCGATTTGATCCTAAAGAACCAGTGAATGACTCGCCGAAAAGTACTGGCCTTCAGCATCTGCCGCCCGTAAATCCGGCCATGATCTGGTATCCCTATGCAGCCTCCAAAGAATTCCCGGAACTGGGGCAGGGCGGACGCAGCGCGATGGCGGGCGAATTTTATGCCTATGACAAAAATTCAACCAGCAAAAATAAATTCCCGGAATACTACGATGGGGCGCTGTTTATATTCGACTGGATGCGGAACTGGGTGATGGCCGTTCGGGTCGATAAAGACGATAACTACATCCGTAATGAACCCTTTATGGCCGGAAGTGGCGATTTCCGTCGCCCAATCGACTTGGCCTTCAGCAAAGACGGTGTGATGTATATGCTCGAATACGGGTCCGTCTATGGGGCCGACAACGACGATGCCCGCTTGGTGAAAATCGAATATAACACTGGCAATCGCGCCCCCACCGTCCGGGCCAATGTGGTGGATTCGGTGGCGATGGCGCAGTTAAGCGCCCGTTCCTATCTGACATCCGATGGCCGCAACGCGCCCGTTATTCGCGAAGCCATTGGCCACGCTCCTTTGCGCGTGAAGTTCAGCGGGCGCGGCACCGACCTCGACGACGATGACCTAACCTACCAATGGCTGTTCGATGGCAAAACCATTGGCGCTACCCACCCCAATGCTACTTACACGTATACCCAGCCCGGTGTCTATAATGCTATCCTGAAAGTGACCGACCAGACGGGCTTAGTGGGTATGGATACCATTTCGGTAAAAGTCGGCAACGCAAAGCCTGACGTGGAAATTACTACCGCCGACAATAAATCGTTTTTCTGGGAAGGCAAGCCGTTTACGTATGCGGTGAAGGTAACAGATAAAGAAGATAAGAAAATTGACCCGAAGCGCATCAAAGTCGTGTATGAATACAGCGCACAACCCAGTGGTGCGCCAGTTGCGGCCCCGCAGCAGGGCCACCAGGATTTAGCCCTGATTGGCAACGGATCGCTGGGGAAAACGCTCATTGCCGGAAGTGACTGCAAGGCCTGCCATACGATTGATAAACCCTCTGTTGGCCCAACGTTTCTGGCCGTTGCCGACCGCTACAAGGGGCAGGCGGGGAGCATTGAGCGATTGGCGAAGAAAATCATTGAAGGTGGGGGTGGTAGCTGGAGTAAGGATCATATCATGAGTGCTCACCCGCAAGTTCCGGTGCAGGACGCTCAGGAAATGGTAAAATACATTTTCTCCCTAACCGATGCCCGTACCCAAAAAACGTTGCCGTTGCAAGGAAGTTTGGCCCTGAATGAGCACAAGCCGGACGAATCGCGGGGGCAATACACGATGGTCGCTTCCTACACCGATAACGGCGGGAAGGTGGTTGGGTCGCTGACGGGTACGGAGGTTGTGAGTCTGCATAATGCTAAAGTCAAAACCCTGAATGCCGATGCTTATGTTGGTTTTCCACGCTTTGGCAGTCGATTAAGTGCGGGTAATCACAAGGCGTATATGTTGCTGAAAGGCGTAGACATGACCACGATTAAATCGCTAACGTATGACTATTCATCGCTCAATAAAGACGGCGAAATTGAAGTCCGGCTGGATTCCTACGCCGGGCCCGTTGTCAGCCGAACGCCCTACAAAGCGACCGGCGGCTGGGGTAAGGTTGAGCAGGTAACGGGTGCCCTCGACAAACCATTCACCGGCAGGCACGATGTATATGTCATCGTCGTGAAGCGCGACAAACCCAACGACAACATCATTCAGTTGAATAGCATTCAGTTTAATCAATAAGGAGTACGATTTCGGATTGGTTGAATCATTTCAACTATTCGGTGGTTTTCAGAGAGATTAGTTTGCGAACTCATGCTTGAAAGACCCCTTACCGACTGGTTGCCTCTGACGAAACAGGAAGTTGAAAAACGAGGCTGGGATGAAGTAGATATTGTGCTGGTATCGGGGGATGCCTACGTTGACCATCCGGCTTTCGGGACGGCTGTCATTGGCCGCATTATGGAAAGCGAAGGCTTTCGCGTAGCCATTATTGCTCAACCCAACTGGAAAGACGACCTGCGCGATTTCAAGAAGTTTGGTCGCCCGAAATACTTCTTTGGCGTGACAGCGGGTTGTATGGATTCGATGGTGAACCACTACACGGCCAACAAACGCCTGCGCTCCAATGACTCTTACACGCCCGGTGGTGAAGCGGGTTTCCGACCTGACTATGCCACCATTGTGTATTCCAATATTCTGAAAACACTCTATCCCGATGTGCCGGTATTGCTTGGCGGCATCGAGGCTTCCCTGCGCCGGGTCACGCATTACGACTACTGGCAGGACAAACTGATGCCGTCCATCCTGGTCGATTCGGGGGCCGACATGCTGGTGTACGGCATGGGCGAACAACCCCTGCGCGAAATCCTGAAATTAGTGCGGAAGAACGTGCCGTTTTCGTCCATGCGGAACATTAATCAGGTGGCGTTTATGCACGATGCTGGTACGCAACTCCGCGATTATAACAACTGGAACACGGTCGAACTGGCGAGTCATGAGGAATGTCTGGCCGATAAAATCAAGTATGCGGCCAACTTCAAAATTGTTGAGGTTGAATCGAATAAATGGCAGGCCAATCGGATTACGCAGAACGTCGGTGATCAGGTGCTGGTGATTAATCCGCCGTTCAAGACGATGGACGAGACCGAAATCGACAAGTCGTTCGATTTGCCCTACACCCGGATGCCGCATCCGAAATATAAAAAACGCGGCCCGATTCCGGCCTACGATATGATTAAGTTCTCGGTCAATATGCACCGGGGCTGTTTCGGCGGGTGTAGTTTCTGCACGATTTCGGCACACCAGGGCAAGTTTATTGCCTCACGAAGCGAAAAATCGGTGCTAAAAGAAGTGGACGAAATCACGAAGCACCCGGAGTTTAAAGGCTATATTTCGGACCTGGGCGGGCCATCGGCCAATATGTACAAGATGAAGGGCAAAGACGAGTCCATCTGCGCCCGTTGCCAAAGCCCAAGCTGCATTCACCCCGTCATCTGCTCGAACCTTGACACCTCGCACAAGCCGCTAACGGAACTATATCGCAAAGTGGATGCGATGCCCGCTATTAAAAAAGCCTTTGTCGGTTCGGGTGTGCGCTACGATTTGCTGGTCGATGATTTCAACAAAAACAATGAAGACGGCAACCACGATGAATACATGGAGCAACTGACCACGCGGCACGTATCGGGCCGGTTGAAAGTAGCCCCAGAGCACACCGCCGACGATACGCTGCGGATTATGCGGAAGCCATCGTTCAAGTATTTCAAGCTGTTCAAGAAGAAATACGACAAGATTCAGGAGAAGCACAACCTCAAACAGCCGCTGATTCCGTACTTCATTTCGTCGCACCCCGGTTGTGAGGAGCAGGACATGGCGAATCTTGCTGCCGAAACCAAAGACATGGGTTTCCAGCTCGAACAGGTGCAGGATTTCACACCGACGCCCATGACCGTAGCCGAAGTGATTTATTACTCCGGTGTTCACCCTTACACGCTGAAACCGGTCAAAACGGCCAAAACGCGCGACGAAAAACAGGCCCAAAACCGCTATTTCTTCTGGTACAAACCCGAATATAAAGACTGGATTCGCAACCGTCTGAATAAACTCAACCGCCCGGATTTGGCCGAAAAACTGGTAGGGAGCCCGAAGAAAGAGCAGTCGGGCAAGCCGAAGTTTAGAGGGAATTATTCGGGCAGGAAGAAGCGGTAGGATATTACCCCGCCCAGTTCTCTCTATCCAAACTACGATATTGAATCGCTTCGGCGAGGTGTTCAATTTTGATTTCCTCGCTGGATGCTAAGTCGGCGATGGTACGCGACACTTTCAGAATCCGGTCATAAGCCCGGGCGGAGAGGCCCAGCCGCTCCATAGCCGTTTTGAGTAAGGCCCGGCCCGCGTCGTTGATGGCGCACACTTCCTTCACCATCTGCGAGGGCATCATGGCGTTGCAGTAGATGCCGCTTTGCCCTTCAAACCGTTTTGTCTGAATTTCCCGCGCCCGAATGACTCGCGCCCGAATCACTTCGCTGGGTTCGGCGGGTCGATTAGCCGTCATCTGGTCAAAGGAAACGGGCGTGACTTCTACGTGCAGGTCAATGCGGTCGAGGAGCGGACCGCTGATTTTGGCAAGGTATTTCTGCACCACGCCCGCTCCGCAAACGCACTCCTTTTCTGGATGATTATAGTAACCGCAGGGGCAGGGGTTCATGCTGGCGATGAGCATAAAACTGGCCGGAAACTCGACTGCCCACTTTGCCCGCGAAATGCTCACTTTGCGGTCTTCGAGCGGTTGCCGCATCACCTCCAGCGCCGAGCGTTTGAACTCCGGCAATTCGTCTAAAAACAACACGCCATTGTGTGCCAAAGAAATTTCGCCCGGCTGCGGAAAACTGCCGCCACCTACCAATGCAGCATCGGAGATTGTGTGGTGCGGGCTTCGATACGGTCGGGTAGCAATTAGGTTGGCGCGGGTTCCCAACTTGCCCGCTACGGAGTGAATCTTGGTTGTCTCTAACGCTTCCTGCAAGGTCAATGGAGGTAAAATACTCGGTAAACGCTTGGCCAGCATGGTTTTGCCCGCACCGGGCGGGCCAATCATAACGACGTTATGCCCACCCGCAGCCGCAATTTCCATCGCCCGTTTGATGTTCTCTTGTCCCTGTACATGCGAGAAATCAGCTTCGTAGGCGTTAATCTGGCTCATGAACAGGTCGCGGGTATCGCTTGATAATGGTTCAATGTCTTTCTTGCCCTCAAAAAACTCGACCGCTTCCTGGATACTGGTCACACCAATAACATCTAACTGGTTGACAATGGCGGCTTCCTGAGCATTTTCGGTGGGCAATACAAAGCCTTTATAGCCGCGCTTTCGTGCTTCGATGGCAATGGGCAATACGCCCTTGATTGGTCGTAACGTACCGTCGAGGGCCAGTTCACCCATAATCACGTAGTCTCCCAGATTACGAGTAGTTGTGATTTGTTCAGAAGCCTGTAATACACAGAGGGCAATGGGCAGGTCGTAGGCCGAGCCTTCTTTCCGAATGTCGGCAGGGGCCAGGTTGACCACCACTTTCTGGCGGGGCATCCGGTAGCCGAAGAACTTTAAGGAAGCCTCTACACGTTGCTCACTTTCTTTCACGGCGCTGTCGGGCAGGCCAACCAAATGAAAGTGCAAACCCTGAGCAACCACAACTTCAATGGTGATGATACTGGCATTGACGCCATACACGGCAGCGCCGAACGTTTTTGATAGCATACAAACAAGTCAACGGATTAGGTCGATGAGTTTCAAAACTACGCCGTAGTTAGATTATAAAAAAACGGAAGTCTAAAGCTTCTCGGCAATTCGCAATTTAGCACTGCGGGCGCGGGGGTTGCGGGCAATCTCGTCGGGGGTGGCTTCGATGGGTTTACGGGTGACTGATTGTAAGGGCTTTATCTCATTCCCGAACAAATCCTTCTCTACTTCACCCTGGAATTTGCCCTTGTTAATGAAGTTCTTCACTAATCGGTCTTCGAGCGAATGATACGACATGACCACTAATCGCCCACCCGGTTTGAGAATATCTGGCACCTGTTCCAGAAACTCCTCCAGCGCCTGCAATTCTTCGTTTACCTCAATCCGCAACGCCTGAAACACCTGTGCAAAGTACTTATTTTCTTTACCGCGTGGCGCATACCGTTGTAGAGCCGCTTTCAGGTCATTTACCGTTTTCAACGGCCGGTTCGAGCGGGCCGACACGATGGCACCGGCGGCTGTTCGGGCGTTGGTGATTTCGCCATACATGCCCAGAATTCGGTGCAGGTCGGCTTCCGAATACTCGTTAACAACCTGCCGGGCGGTGCGGTCGGCGTTTTGGTTCATTCGCATATCGAGGTCGGCATCAAAACGGGTTGAGAAGCCGCGCTTGGGTGTGTCGATCTGGTGCGACGAAATGCCTAAGTCGGCCAGAATTCCGTCTACCTGCTCGGCCTTGTAGAGCCGAAGATACCGTTTGATGTTGCGGAAGTTAGAAGCTACGAAGGTTAGGCGTGGGTCGGCAAGAGCCTGCGCGTTCGCTTTGGCGTCAGCATCCTGATCGAAGCCGAATAGCTTGCCTCCGTCGAGTTGACGCAGAATTTCGCGGCTATGTCCGCCCCCGCCAAACGTAATGTCCACATAGGTGCCGCCGGGTTGCAGGTTCAGCCCGTCGATGCAGGCTTGTAACAAAACAGGTTCGTGGTAATTGCTCATTCAGAAACTAACCTTCTTTTGTGATCGTTAATTTGGACATTAATTCCTATGTTACACTGGGCTTCAATTCGACGTAACAAGAGTTAGTGCCATACAACCTGTAACAACCATGAAAAATCTCCTTCCTGTCGCCACTATGGCTGTGCTGTTGCTACCAGCGGCCTGCTCTGGTCAATCCTCAGAACCTGTCGTCAAACCCGGTCAGTATCGCGCCGTTTTGAAAACTCGTGGGGGTGATCTGCCTTTTGGACTGGATATTCAGCCAGCACCGAATGACCCTAAAACCTACACCGTTTTTGCAATCAACGGCAACGAACGGCTACGAATGGACCCTGCTACCATTCAGAACGATTCATTGCGAATTCCAATGGCGCTGTTCGAGTCGGAATTGGTGGCAAAGATAGACGGTAATCGGCTCCGGGGCGTATATCGCCGACGGCGAATTGCCCAACCCGCTCAAACATTGCCTTTTGAAGCTCAGCATGGTTTGACGTATCGTTTTGTACCGGATGAAGAATCCGCCACGGGTACGGGTTCAGCCAAAACCAATCTGACCGGCAAGTGGGCGACTCAATTTGATAGCAAAACCGGCAAAGTGGATACGACCGATGCCGTAGGTGTTTTTGACCAGAAGGGCAGCCACCTCACCGGCACTTTCCTGACCCCAACCGGCGACTATCGTTATCTGGCCGGAAATGTGGTAGGCGACAGCCTGTTTTTATCCTGCTTCGACGGTTCGCATCTGTATTTGTTCAAAGCTAAACACGACCCGGCCACCAGAACATTGAAAGGCGGCTTATGGGCGGGTATTGCGAGCTACGGATCGTGGGTGGCCCGCTTCGATCCCAAAGCCGAACTACCCGACCCCGGCAAACTTACTTATTTGAAACCGGGTGCAAAAACGCTTAATGCATCCTTCCCTGAACCGAATGGTACTATCGTTTCGCTGACCGACCCACGTTTTAAAAACAAAGTGACCATCGTGCAGATACTCGGGTCGTGGTGCCCAAACTGCATGGACGAGACGAACTTTCTGAGTCCGTGGTACAAAAAAAATAAGCAGCGGGGTGTGGAAATTCTGGGATTAGCCTTTGAGCGATCACCGGACATGGCGGTGTCGGGGCCGAAAATCGACCGGATGAAGCAGCGTTTTCAGATTGATTATCCCGTCGTGCTGGCGGGCACCAACGACAAAGCCCAGGCCTCTAAGGCACTTCCCGATCTGAATGCCGTTGTTGCGTTCCCAACCACTATTTTTATCGATAAAAAAGGACAGGTGCGCCATATCCATACGGGCTTCTCCGGCCCCGGCACGGGTAAATACTATGATGAGTATGTGGAAGAGTTTAACCGATTGGTGGAGAAGTTAGTAGCGGAGTAGTCTGAACCAAGATTTTTACAAGATTGAAAAGATTAAACAAGATTGTTGCTGACGTGTAATCCTGCCAATCTTTTGAATCTTGTAAAAATCCCGGTTCAGACAGTATGCACGCATACTATTTTCGGAAAAAATGGTAGCTTTACGTCCAAAACAGGAACAGGACGACACCTACCATGAAAAAGGAGAAAACCGTTGATTTTCATATAAAATGGGGTTGGCATGCCATTTCGCGCATGTACAACGCCTATGCTGCCCGCTTCGACATTACGATGGCGATTGGGTATGTGCTGCTCAACATTGACCTCGACGAAGGAACCCCCGCTACTAAAATTGGCCCCTTACTGGGCATGGAACCCCGCTCATTAGTCAGAATGCTAAAGAGTCTGGAAGAGCGTGGATTAATTCGGCGCGAAGTAGATGAAGCTGATAAACGATTCGTCAGAATTTATCTGACCGATGAAGGCCGTGCCAAACGCGAGATGGCCCGCGAAGGTGTGATCCTATTCAATAATATGATTCGCGAAAAAATTCCGCTTGATAAACTGGTTGTTTTTTTCGAGGTAATGAACGACATCAACCGGATTGTCGAAGAAGAAAACGCCAAAATCAAAACCAGCGAAACCGAAGAGTTGACATTGGAATAAAGAACCGGACAATGATTGGCCCAACAACCATACCAGCGGATAACCGTTTGACAAGCTTTGTCATGTTAATGGAAGTTGTCAGAACGTTTTATCGGGCCAATCCTATGAATCCACCCAAGCGCATGGATATTAACCGGGACGATGTAACCGATTTGTTTAGAAGTCTTAACCGCCACGGTGTACGTTATTTGTTGGTGGGTGGGATGGCTACGGCCATGCATGGGTACATCCGGGCAACGGAGGACTTGGATTTATGGATACAGGTTGGCGAATCGAATAAGCAGAATTTAATCGTAGCTCTACAGGAGAATAATGTAGTCGGTGCATCTTACCTGAACGATATACCCTTATTGTTCGGGTGGACCAGCGTGGTGGCTGGCAAACACGGCTTCACACTGGACATGGGGCACAGCCTGAAAGCTTTTTCAAACGAAGATTTTGATGCCTGTTATGCGCGTGCTTTGGATGCGTCGTTTGATGAAGTGCCTTTTAAAGTGATTCACTTAAACGATTTGATCGCCGAAAAGCAGGCTACCGGACGATTGAAAGATTTAAGTGATGTAGAAGAATTATTGAAAATCAAAAAGAATATAGAACGCGGATGACGCAGATTTTTATGATTTAAAAAGATAATCCGTTTAAATCATAAAAATCTGCGTCATCCGCGTTCCATTAACAAAACACATGGAAGCTACCTTAGACAAACCCAAACAGCAGATAAAAAACCGTACCATCCGGCGCGTGGCCGTGCTGGGATCAGGCATCATGGGGTCGCGTATTGCTGCCCACTTCGCCAACATTGGTGTGGATGTGCTATTATTAGACATTGTGCCGAAAGAGCCTACCGAAATCGAACAAGCGAAAGGCTTAACAACAGCCAGTCCTGCTGTGCGGAACCGCATCGTTAACGATGCCTTCCAGACGATGCTGAAAGCCAGTCCGGCATCGCTTTACAGCCCCAAATTTGCTGACCGGATTAAGCTGGGTAATTTCGATGATAACCTGAAAGAAATTGCCGGTTATGATTGGGTAATGGAGGTAGTTGTTGAACGATTAGATATTAAACGGTCTGTTTATGAGCGCGTTGAACAGTTTCGTAAGCCCGGTACACTCATTACGTCCAACACATCGGGCATACCCATGCATCTGCTGGCGGAGGGACGGAGTGAGGATTTTCGGCGGAATTTCTGCGGTACGCACTTCTTCAATCCCCCCCGCTACCTGCGCCTGCTTGAAATCATTCCTGGCCCCGATACAGACCCCGCCGTTATTGATTTCCTGATGAATTACGGCGATTTATATTTGGGTAAAACCACCGTATTGTGCAAAGATACGCCCGGTTTTATTGCCAACCGACTGGGCATTCAATCGCTGATTCAAACCATTCGGGTGGCCGAAGAACTGGGACTGTCGGTGGAAGAAGTCGATAAACTGACCGGTCCTGTAGTGGGTCGGCCGAAATCGGGAACGTTCCGGTTGTCGGATGTGGTGGGCTTAGACACGACGGTGAATGTGGCCGGGAGTCTCGTCAGGATGGAGCACGATGAGTCGCGGGCGAGCTTTGAGTTGCCTGCGTCGGTACAGAAACTGATGGAGAATAAATGGCTGGGCGATAAAACCGGCCAGGGCTATTATAAGAAGACGAAAGATGAGAAAGGCCAAACGCAGATTCTGGCCCTTGACCTGAAAACCTACGAATACAAGCCTTCAGAAAAAGTAAAATTTGCGACCTTAGAAAGCACGAAGGCGATTGATAATCTGAAAAAACGCTTTCCGGTGCTGATTGCCGGAAAAGATAAAGCGGGTGAATTTTATCGCAAAACCTTTGCCGATGGGTTCCGTTATGCCACCTATCGCATCCCCGAAATTTCGGACGAACTCTACCGGATTGATGCCGCTATCACGGCGGGTTTTGGCTGGCAGTTGGGCCTGTTTGAAACCTGGGATGCCATTGGCGTGAAACAGGGTCTCGACATGATTGAAGCCCAGGGCCAGAAACCCGCTCAATGGGTCTACGATATGCTGGGGGCCGGCTTCGATAGTTTCTATAAAGTGGAGAACGGCAAGCGTAAGTACTACGACATTCCGAGCAAAAGTTATAAAGTGATTCCGGGGGCCGAAGCGTTCACGATTCTGGAGAACCTGAGTAATAATATCGTCTGGAAAAATGCGGGCGCCAACATTGTTGACCTCGGCGACGGCATCCTGAACGTTGAATTTCGCAGTAAGATGAACACCTTCGGGCAGGAAGTTTCCGAAGCCCTGAATAAAGGTATTGCGCTGGCCGAGAAAGATTTCCGGGGGTTGGTTGTTGGCAACGACTCGACCGAAGCCTTTTCGGCAGGGGCTAATCTGGGAACGTTATTCATGTTTGCCGTTGAGCAGGAGTTTGATGAAGTGAACCTCATGATCGCCCAGTTCCAGAAACTTATTACGCGCCTGCGCTATTCATCTATCCCTGTGATTGTGGCTCCACACACGCTCACGCTGGGGGGCGGCTGCGAGGCCGTGCTGCATGCCGACCGCGCCGTTGCTCATGCCGAAAGTTACATTGGCTTGGTAGAAGTAGGCGTTGGTCTGATTCCGGCGGGTGGGGGTACCAAGGAAATGGCCGCTCGTGCGTCGGACCTTTATCAAACCGGCGATCCTGAGTTGAACATCCTGCAGAGCGTGTACATGAACATTGCGACGGCAAAGGTATCGACTTCAGCGCAGGAGGCTCGTGAGATGAATTACCTCCGCTCAACCGACCAGATTGTATTGAACCGTAGTCGGCTGCTGGCCGAAGCCAAACAAGCCGCCATCGAACTGGCCGATAACGGATACACACAACCTAAACCACGCACTGACATCAAAGTGCAGGGGAAAACCGGTATTGCTTTGTTCCGGGCGGGAGTTACGGCTATGCACATGGGCCGGTATATTTCCGACCACGACCGGAAAATTGCCGACAAATTGGCCTATGTTATTTGCGGAGGTGATTTAAGCACACCCCAAACGGTTTCGGAACAATACCTGCTTGATTTAGAGCGTGAAGCTTTCCTGTCACTAACGGGTGAAAAGAAAACACTGGAGCGAATCCAGAGCCTGCTAACAGGGGGCAAGCCACTGCGGAATTAATAAATTTTAACTACAGATGCCGTAAAGAGCACATGGAAATCAATATACATGTATTCTTTACGGCATATTTGGTTGCATTGGCATCGCTATGTAATGTTACCTTTGTTATTAATAGTTGAATATAGTAGCTATTTAAGTTGATCTATTATTTTAAATCTGTCTTTATGGTATAATTAATTTTACTGTTAAATCAATTATTTTTCATGTTTATGGCGATTAGAGTAACAACAAATTTAACATAAAAAATATGTAACAATAGTAGTATAAATTTTGAATTTTTAGTGTATAACAGGTTCCTCTCAGCAAATAATATGCCATTTAATATATTTCGGTAAAGCAACGGAATCTAATTTATTGTGGTATACGTAGATTGGAGGTAAAATAATACCTAACCTAAATAAAAAGGCAAACCCATCATGTTCACAACTGCTTCATTAAGCGATGAAGAGATGATTCGTCAATACCTGCCCAGCGAACCTGCCCAGTGTTTTGAGACGCTCTACAATCGCTATGTAAACAAAGTCTATAGGCGTTGTTTATCCATGACCAAAGACCCGCTTAAGGCAGAAGATTTCACGCACGACATTTTTCTGAAGGTGTTTCATAAACTGGATGCCTTTCAGGAACGATCAAGTTTCTCCACCTGGCTTTATTCAATTGCCTATAATTACTGTTCAGATCAGATTCGATTGGCCCGTCGGTTGCCATTTATGGGTATAGAAGACGGATTTAACAACGAGATCCCTGAAGTAAAAGATGGCCTGTTGCATGAAGAAACTTTACAACTGGTCAATCAGGCGATGCAATACCTCTCTGTGAATGAACAGAATTTGCTGCGATTGAAATATGAAGATGGCCTAAGCATCCTTGCGATTGCTCAACAATGCCATTTAAAAGAAAGCACGGTGAAAATGAGACTGAAACGAAGCCGGGATAAGATATCTCGACTCTACGAAAAAATGCACGCTCTATGACGCAATACTACCGTTAATTTGCCTGTGCAACTTCTTGATAAACAGGTAATAATAAAAACCCGCTTCATGTATAGGCGGGTTTTATTGTAAAACAATCGATAAGCCAGGACCGAATGTTTACCGGCTTATTTGGTAAAACTGGTAAACTGATTAAGCGAAGCTGGGTTGCGAAGGGTATCTTTGGTAGTAGCCAGCGAAGCATCCATCCCCGACAGTATTTTTTTAACGGGCGTTTCGAGTTTTTTGCCACTAATGGTGTAGGGGACTTCTGATATGGCGTAGACTGCATCGGGTACATGACGAGGGCTGAACTGAGTTCGCAGGGTTTGTTTTATGCGGGTGGCTAGCTCGTCAGTAAGCGAAAAGCCGTTACGCAGAACCACAAACAAGGGCATAAAATATCTACCGCCGGGTTGTTCCAGTCCCACTATTAAACTATCAGCAATTTCGGGCAGACTTTCTACGGCGCTGTAAATTTCGCTGGTGCCAATCCGAACACCATCGCGGTTTAGGGTCGCATCCGAGCGGCCATAAATAATCACGCCGTTGCGCTCGGTAATACGTATGTAATCGCCATGTCGCCAGATGCCCGGATACTCCGTAAAATAGCTTTTTCGGTAACGTTCGTTGTTGGGATCATTCCAGAAATAAATGGGCATGGAGGGCATAGGCTCTAAAATCACCATTTCGCCCAGCTCACCCCGGACGGGACGGGCATTCTCATCGAAGGCTTCTACCTTACAGCCCAGCAACCGGCACTGAATTTCGCCCTCATACACGGGCAGAAGTGGATTGCCCCCCACGAAACCGCTGCAAACGTCGGTTCCCCCACTGAACGAAATCAACCAGACCCGCTTTTTAACTGACTCATAAATCCAGTTGAAGCCCTCTGGCGGCAATGGAGAACCTGTTGAGCCAATTGTTCGCAGGTGCGTTAGCCGGGCTGTGTCAATAGGCTTTATTCCCGCTCGTAAACAGGCTAAATAATAAGCGGCCCCTCCACCAAAATGGGCAATACCGGCTTCGTCGGTCAGGTCCCATAATACATTCAAATCGGGGTAGCCAGCCGCCCCATCGTAGAGCACGAGCGTAGCACCAACGAGCATAGCACCAACGGCAAAATTCCACATCATCCAGCCCGTAGTCGAATACCAGAAGTAGCGTTCACCCATTCGCACGTCCTGGTGCAGCGCCAATACCTTCATATGCTCCAGCAAACAGCCGCCTACACTGTGCGTAATGGCTTTGGGTTTGCCCGTCGTGCCCGACGAATAGAGTACCCAGATGGGGTGATTGAATGGCACCGGTTCGAAAAACAGGCCATCGGGCGTTGGCGTTTGCAGCACATCTTGCCAGAGCGTTGCTCCGTTAAGCTGACTGTCGAGATTCAAATAAGGCAACCAGACGACCTGCCGAAGCGTGGGTAAGCTTCGGCGTAGGTCGAGCATGGCTTCGGTTTTATCAATGAGTTTACCATTGTAGGTGTATCCGTCAGCCGCGATCAGCACTTTAGGTTCAATTTGCTGAAAGCGATCCACCACGCTGGCAGTGCCAAAATCGGGCGAGCAACTCGACCAGATAGCGCCAATGGCATTCGTTGCTAAGAAGGCGATAACGGCTTCAGGGCAGTTGGGCAGCATAGCCACCACGCGGTCGCCAACTCCCACCTGTTGCTGGCGTAAATAGGCAGCTACGGCAGCAACCTGTTCTTCCAGTTCAGCCCAGGACAGACTCATGACCCCTGGCTGTTGTTCAGACGAGAATAGAATAGCAGGCCGCTGCGGGGTACTATGCCGAAAAATGTGTTCAGCATAATTGAGGGTGGCTCCCGAGAACCAGCTCGTACCAATCATATCCTGCCGGTTAGGCCGGAAAATTACCTGTTTATAAGGCGTATGGCTCTGCACATCGAAAAACTGCCAGATACTTTCCCAGAAGTCTTCAAGGTCTGTTACGGACCAATCCCACAAATCGTCGTAATCCCGGAAATACAATCCTTTTTTAATAAACAACCAGTCCATATAACGCTTCATGAGCGACTGCTCAATAGCATTTCGGTCGGGTGTATAGAGGGGTGTTAGCGTAGGGCGGGACATAGGAGAATAGTCAATAGTCGTCAACGGTCCGCCGTAGCGGTCGATAGTCGGTAGTGGGTGCCCGCAACGGCGGCCCAGCGCAACGGTAAATCGTGCGAAAGCACTTCTCGTGCGTCAGCCACTAACGACTATTGGCTAACGACTAACGACTGTTCTGGATTGTTTTTCAGATAAAAAGCGTTTCAATAAAACGGGTATGAGCAGGTTGTCCTGAAAAGCTCTACCTTTGTAGCCCATTTTGCATTCGCCCTATATAGGCGTACTGACAATCAGTTAGATTTATTCAGAGAAAAGCCTGATTTACTGTATTTTTCCATGAGTCAAGATTCAGAAAAGAACGACCGGGGTACTGGTCCCAGCCGTGATGGTGACCCGCAGCGTCGGGGTGGTCGTTCATTCGGGCGTCGGGATGACGCTCGCAGCCAGGATTCAGATCGCCCCCGATTTAACCGGGACAATGATCGTCCAAAATTTAATCGCTCTACCGATTCAAATCGTACCGATTCGGATCGTCCCCGTTTCAACCGGGATGGAGATTCCCCTCGCTTTAACCGCAATGATAACGACCGCCGGAGCCGCGAGGATAGTGCCGACCGATTCAACCGGTCCAATGATCGCCCTTCCGATGATCGCCGTTGGCAGTCAGGTCCTCCCCGTTTTGAGCGTGACCGCAATGAGCGGCCCGCCGGAAACCGGGACAACCGCTTCCGTGACGATAAACCCCGTTTTGATAGAGACCGTCGCGACAGCCGTTCCGATGAACCGCGCCGGGAACGGAACGACCGCGATTTGGGCGGGTCTGACCGGCCCTATCGCTCGTCTGGCCCTCCGCGTTTCGACCGCGACCACAACGACCGCCGGGAGCGCCCGGACCAGCGTCGCTGGGAGTCTGATAAGCCCCGTTTTGATCGGGAAGATCGCCCCCGCAGCAACGACCGCTTCAGCCGTGACAATCGCGACGACCGTTCATCTGACGACCGGCCCCGTTTTAACCGCGACAGTGGTCCGTCGCGATTTAACCGGAATGATGGCCCGCGTGATACCGACCGGAGCCGGAGTGCGGACGACTCCCGCCCATCACGTTTTTCGCGCGATGATAAACCGTCTTTCAAACGGACGAGCGGTTTCAATCGGGATAATGACCAGCGTTCTAACAGCCGCTTTGATCGGGATGAGCCACGGACTAATAGCCGCCGGGAACGTGGATCGCGTGACGATGATTCACCTAATCGGTCATCCCGTTTTACGGGCCAGCAACGCAAAGAATCGGGCGACCGACGCACAGGTGATTATACCAAGGCCCCGAACTATGAGCTGGAGCAGTTCCGGGCCAAAGGTTCTTTTAACCGGGGGCGTAAAGATGAGAAACCTCGGGACAAAAGCAGCGAACCGACACCGGGTAACGACCGGCCACGCAGTAATGACCCCAACACAACCCGCCTGAACCGGTACATTGCCAACTCGGGTGTATGTTCGCGTCGGGAGGCCGACGAACTGATTGCTCAGGGCGATATTACGGTCAACGGTAAGGTCGTGACGGAGATGGGTTTTAAAGTGAAAGATGGCGATACGGTTAAATATGGCACCAAAACATTGAACCCGGAGAAGTTCGTGTATGTGCTCCTAAACAAACCGAAAGATTATCTGACCACGACAGAAGACCCCAACGAGCGCAAAACCGTAATGGAATTAGTGGCTGATGCCGGTAATTTCAGAATGTATCCGGTGGGCCGTTTAGATCGTAACACGACGGGTTTGCTGCTACTGACCAACGATGGCGAACTGGCCGATAAACTCATGCACCCGTCGAACAACGTCCGCAAAATCTACCAGGTTGAATTAGATAAACCCATCACCGAGGAGCATTTTGACGCTATCAAAAAAGGTCTTGAACTGGAAGACGGGCTTATCAAACCCGATGCTGTGAGTATCGTTACGCCGGATGCCTATGTTGTTGGTATTGAGATTCACTCGGGCCGAAATCGAATCGTGCGCCGGATTTTCGAGAGCCTTGGCTATGAAGTTACCAAACTCGACCGCACGACCTATGCCGGTTTGACCAAGAAAGAATTGCCACGTGGCAAATGGCGCTTTCTCGACCCAAAAGAGGTGGTGAAACTGAAGTACTTTAATTCCTAATTTTGAATGAGCGAATGATAGAATGAGTGAATACCATCCTGTGGATTTTATTCACTCATTCTATCATTCGCTCATTCTATCATTGCCCTTGTGAATCACCTTTTTCCCTACATCGAACGGACGCTGCTTCACCCTGGCGTGACCATCAACGAGCAGTATGATGCGCTCGATGAAGTAACGCAATTAGGCCTGGCCGGAATGACGGTTGCTCCATTCTGGGTGAAGAAATTCCGGCGCGAACTGGGCGACACGCATCCGGCTGTTTTATCAACCGTTATTGGCTATCCCTTTGGGTATCAGCGCACCGAAGCCAAACAAACCGAAGTTGAGTGGGCGTTGCGCGATGGGGCTACTGAAATTGAAGTCGTGCTTAATACCTCGGCTTTGTTTTCGCCATCGTCGGTCTGGCTGAAAATTGAACTGGCGAAAGTAGTGGCGATGGTTCACGCGCCCGAAAAATTCTTCACCGTCATTCTGGAAACGTCGCTGCTCGACCCGGAGCAACTTTTCCAAATGATCAAAGTAGCGGCTGATGCTGGTGCTGATTTCATTAAAAATACCACCGGCTTTTCCCCTATCCCAACTGGGCAGGTCTATGACCACGCACGGGCGTTGCAGTTTCGCCGGTTAGTGCCGCGTTCGGTAGGCGTTAAAATCGTGGCCGATGGTGCAACGGAAACCCAGATGGATGAGTTAGTGGCGGCAGGCGTGGAGCGGTTGTCGTTGAGTAACCACTGGCCTGTCTGAATCACCACACGAGTTGTTTTGCAATAAGGGAGTGGTATGCTATTTTTGGTGTACGTACTTCTTTTCATATGCGAAACGTTTTACTTTTCATTCTACTGTCCAGTTGTTTTCCTGTAGTTGCCCAACAGAGTTTCTACAAAGAGTTTGAAGTCGATAGTGCCGCCCAGCCTCGCGGTGGAATGGCTTACCTAACTACATTCATCCAAACTAATTTACGAAAACCTATAGCTGCCGAAGCATTGGGCCTTGGCGGGACAGTTATCGTGAATGGCATTGTCGAGCCGGATGGACATATTTCCTCCGTGAATGTACTTAAAAGCTTCCGCCCCGATTGCGACCGTGAAGCGGTGCGGGTGTTTGGGTTGTATAATGCCTGGAAACCCGCGAAGAAAGATGGGAAAGTGGTTCGGCAGGTGGTGAATATTCCTGTGGTATTTAGAAAAAACGAACCGTTTATTTACGCTAACGGGAATCGTATCAGTTATTTTGATGAGGAGCAAAAATCTACTCCTGATAGCAGTAAGGCTTACTATAAACAAATTACGCCTTTAGACTCGATTGGATTGCCTGCGGGTGATATTGTGCTTTATAAGAGTATCGGGAAAAAATGGAAAGAAGTATCCAGATCACAACTTGTCCGAAAAAATAGTACTGATAATAACTGGCCGGGCAAATCGGTTTATCGGGTTGGATACTTAAACAGTGTTTTGGAAATTGATGGACCATTAGCTGTGGTAGATAAGGAGGGATTATTACTTCGTCGGGTTTATTTTCAGGATAAAAAAAGGGTTGTTCCAGAGTTGATTTATCATCCTAATCAGGCTATTTCTCAAAAAATAGAAGAGGTTGAAGGCAAAGTGATTTATACGTATTGGTATCCAAATGGGCAAATCAAGCAAATGGAAATGGCCGATGAGGGTAAGCCATTAGAACCGAATAGTCCAGAACAAATGATGGCATTCTGGGATAGCGCGGGACATCAGGTGATTAAAGATGGAACAGGGACGTTTTTATCACGAACGCTCAAAAGATCAGAAGCGGATTCAACGCAGCATGTAGTTTTTATTGAACAGGGTAATTACCAGAATGGATTTAAGCAGGGCCTTTGGAGGGGTAGTTACGCAGACGGTTCTTTTTTTTATGAAGAGCAGTACGATAAAGGTGTTTGTCAGGCCGGAAAATCCAAAATAGCTAACGGAGATACGCTGCGTTATAAAGAATTATGGCAGCAGCCCGAATTTCCAGGAGGAGTGCAGGGGTTGGGCCAGTTTTTATCTAAACATTTACAGTATCCACCAAATGCCCAAAAAGCGAATGCGGAGGGGAAAGTTTTTGTAAGCTTTGTTGTCTGCACGGATGGAACCCTGTGCGACTATGAAGTAATAAAAGGTGTCTATCCTGATTTAGACCGGGAAGCCGTGCGTGTCGTAAAAGCGATGAGCGGTAAATGGAAGCCCGGTATTCAACGGGGACGGAAAGTTCGGGTGAAATATAACCTGCCCATAAATTTTAGTCTTTATTGACAGGCAGTCAACGTAAATGGATAACGACTCGTTTCTCCGTGTTTTTCGGTAAATTTGCCGGATAACCTCCGCGTCAATGTCGTTAAAGCAAGTTCCCCTTCATCACATTCATCAGCAGTCAGGCGCTAAAATTGTGCCGTTTGCGGGCTTCGAAATGCCCGTTCGCTACACCTCCGACCTCGACGAACACAATACTGTCCGCACTGGCGTTGGCATTTTCGACGTGTCGCACATGGGCGAGTTCGTTCTCAAAGGCGAGCGGGCACTGGACCTGATTCAGCGGGTGTCGGCCAACGATGCCAGTATTCTGTTCGATGGGAAAGTGCAGTATAGTTACCTGCCCAATGGTCGGGGTGGCATTGTCGATGATTTGTTAGTGTACCGCATCAGCGAACACGAGTACATGCTCGTGGTGAATGCCTCGAACATTGAAAAAGACTGGAACTGGATAAATCAATATGCGCCCGACTATGACCAGCCGGGCGCTCCGTTAACATTAGTCAACGTGTCGGACGATATGTGCCTGTTTGCCGTGCAGGGGCCATTGGCTGCCAAAGCGTTGCAGTCGCTTACCCCCGCCGACCTTGATTCGATGGAGTACTACACGTTCGAGAAAACGGATTTTGCCGGTTGCGCCAACGTGATCGTCTCGGCAACGGGTTACACGGGCGCGGGCGGCTTCGAGATTTATGTGTCTAATCATCAGGCCGAATCCGTCTGGAACGCCATCATGAAAGCCGGGGCGCCGTATGGCATCAAACCTATTGGCTTAGGTGCCCGCGACACGCTCCGGCTCGAAATGGGCTACAATCTCTACGGCAACGACATCACCGACGAAACCTCGCCCATTGAAGCGGGCTTAGGCTGGGTTACAAAATTCACCCACGATTTCATTGATGCCGATGTACTGAAAGCCCAGAAGGAGCAGGGCGTTCCCCGCAAATTAGTTGGTTTTGAACTGACTGACCGGGGCGTTCCGCGTGGGCATTATGAACTGACGGATGCCGACGGTAATCTAATCGGCGAAGTAACATCGGGTACGCAATCGCCCACATTAGGCAAGGGCGTAGGTTTAGGCTATGTTCAAACGGCGTTCAGCAAACCCGGCTCCGAAATCTTTGTTAAAGTCCGCGACCGGCTGCTCAAGGCCCAGGTCGTTAAACTCCCTTTCGTGAAAAAATAATTAGAACCAGGATTTTAACAAGATTGAAAAGATTAAACAAGATTATTGTTAACGCATAATCCTGTAAATCTCTTCAATCTTGTTAAAATCTTGGTTTAGATACTTATGAAACAAATTGACGTTTGCTTTACCCCCGATCTTCTGCACCTGCACACCGTTGAAAATACCATTGTTGTTGTCGCCGATGTGTTTCGGGCAACCTCCTGTATGGTCACTGCTTTTGCCTATGGGGTCAACAGCATCATTCCGGTTGCGACGGTGGAGGAGTGCCGACAGTTACAGGAGCGGGGTTATTTAGCCGCTGCCGAACGCAACGCCCGCAAGGTAGAAGGGTTTGAATTAGATAACTCGCCCTTCACGTATATGGACGAGCGCATCCGGGGGGCAAACGTTGCCATGACCACGACCAACGGCACGCTGGCGATCACAAAGTCGCGGTCGGCGGTGAAAGTGCTGGTGGGTTCATTTTTAAATTTAGATGCCATTGTGCGTTACCTGAAAACGGAAGGCTACGACGTGATGGTACTCTGCGCGGGCTGGAAAGGCCGCGTTAATCTGGAAGATACTCTCTTTGCGGGGGCGCTGGTTGAGCGGTTGAAAGACAGTTACGCGATGGCCGAAGACAGCGCAATCATGGCGTGGCGACTTTATGCACAAGGGAAAGATAACTTAGTGAATTACATGGCGAATGCGTCGCACATCCGGCGGTTGCAGCGGTTGGGCATTCAAAAAGACATTACCTACTGTTTGCAGCACGACCTCTACAATGTTGTGCCCGTGTTGCGGGGAAATGCCTTAGTAAGCATGAACGTTTAAGCGGTTTTGCTGCTTTCGGGCAGCGCTACCGGTTGAATGAAGGCACGTTTGATAGCCGGAAATGCCTGATAAATTGACTCATGGATACGGACGATGGCTGTATTGATCGCGTCGGTTGTTAGATTAGGCTGGAAAGCAACGCCCTGCACGAGGGTAATCTCTTCCGGCCCGAGATAAATTGTAGCGGTTTGCACCGTTTTCAAAACGGCTGGGTCGGCCTCAGTCAGGGCTACCAGTCGCCGGGCCGTGTCCCGGTCAACGCCTTCGCCCAGTAGCAGGCTTTTGCTTTCTCTGGCCAACACGACTGCCACCGACACTAAGAGCAACCCAATCAGGATAGATGCCATACCGTCGAAGTACGGGTTGTTGAACTCGTGTCCCAGAAACACGCCCAGAAAGGCAATGATAAGGCCAAGCACGTCGGAGCCATCTTCAAATAAAACCGTGAATGTAGCCGAGTCTTTACTGTCTTTGACGGCCGCCCAGAACGATTGCCCTCCGCGTTGTGCATCGAAAGCTCGCCAGGCCGTAATCAGTGAATAGCCATCCAGAACAAACGCAATACCCAATACAATGTAGTTCCAGAACGGGTCTTTAATCAGTTCAGGATGTTGGAGGTGGGTAATCCCTTCGTAAAAGGAAACGCCCCCGCCCACCGCAAAAATCAGTAGGGCCACCACGTAAGACCAGAAGTATTGCTCCCGCCCGTAGCCAAAAGGACGTTTCTCATCGGGCGGACGACGGCTCCGGCTGACACCCAGCAGCAACAGCAATTCATTCAACGTATCGACCAGCGAGTGAATACCTTCCGACAGCATCGCCGAACTACCTGTGATACCGGCGGCTACAAACTTGGTGGCCGCGATGCCCAAATTAGCGGCCAGTGCTGTGTATAGTGCTATGTTAGAAGAAGCCATACGATAGCAACGGTTTCTATCCGGCAGATGTTCAGACGGTTAAGTAGACGTTTACGCTCGTGAAGCAAGTTAAAGCCCTAATAGCGTATTTAGCAAAAAATGAACCGTATACATAGGGAGGTTTATTCCCTCATGTATACGGTTCATTTTTTGGCCGGTAGGTATCAGGCCACTGCCTGTTCGGCTTCCAGATAGTCCAGAACGCCTTGCATCGTGGTTAATTTCTCGTAGTCTTCGTCGGGAATTCGGATGCCAAAGGCTTTCTCCAACTGCATAATCAGGTCAACCGTGTCGAGGCTATCCAAACCCAGGTCGCGCGAGAAATGAGTTTGGTTGGTGATGGCTGATTCGGGTATACCAAATTGCTTCAGGATTTCAATAACTCGGTTTTTCATCGGCGCTTTTTCGTTTGGTTCAACCTGTCATACACATATAGAAGCCTCTTTTAACGCACTTTAGTATATACGTCGCTGGGTTTTTAACAATCTTTAATGTCAGAGTAACGGTTCGCCGAGTAATCGTTTTAGCTCCAACTGATTGATCATCAGTTGATATTGAAAGTTTAGGCGGCCCAGTTCAGCTTCTTCTACGCCCGTTTCGGCGCTTTGCAGTTCAACGTTCGTAATCACCCCATTCCGAAGCCGGGCATTAGCAATCTGAAGGGCTTTCTGTGCCTGTAACACCTGCGTTTCGAGGTTAGCCAAACGTGTTTGGTTGCTCCGAATATCGGCGTTTAGTTGGGCAATGCTCTGCCGGACCTGCGCGTTGGCATTCTCAACGGCGTAGCGACTGGCATTTAGGTTGAGTTGGGCCGCCTGATTCTGCAATTGATAGCGCTTTCCGGCATAAATGGGCACGGTGAGCGCAACGCCAGCCGCAATATTGAATCTCGGTGTGTTGATCTCAGGTAAATATCCATTCCGATACCCTGCCGAACCCGAAAAACTCAAGTTCGGACGACCTGCCAGATTATTAACTAAAATGTCAGTCTCGGCCTGCCGAACACGGTCCTGCGCCAGTTGAACATCTTTGTTGCCAGTCAATACAGATTGATTATCGGCGGTTACAGTAAACGGCTGTGTAACAGTCCGATTGCCGATGGCTTCCTGGGTAAATTGATCAACGGCCCGGCTAATATCGGGGGTGGAATTGCCAGTCAGGTAGGTGAGCACAGCAAGTTGCCGCTCCAACTGATTCTGAATTTCGATTTTGCGATTCTGCGCCGTTTTCACCCGAACCTGCTGAGTCAGCACGTCATACTCCAGCGCATCGCCGTTTTGCAGGCGCGTGGCGAGCAGGCGAACATTGGCACCGGCGGTTCGGATAACCGAATCCTGTACAGCCAGACTGCGTTGCAGAAACCCAACGCCATAATAGGCAGCCGCTACCTGGTAGGCCAGTGTTTGTTGCGTAATCTCCAAGCTCCGTTGCAACACCTGCACATTATCGGTAGCCTGTCGAACGGCTGCGTTGGTCCGGCCCCAGTCATAAATGGTTTGGCCAACCCCCAGATAGGCATTTACGTTATGATTTGGTTGAAACTGAATCGTTCGGTTTACCCCATCGACCGGCAGCGTAGCCTGCGCTACGGGCGTGAGGTATTGGTACGACGCGTTGCCATTCACGTTGGGGCGCATACTCGTCCGGGCAATATCGACCCGGAGGGCGTTGGCCTGAATCTGTTGTTGCTGCTGCTTCAGCACCGGGTAATTGGCCGTTGCCTGTTGAAGCAGTGCCCGCAAATCGTCGGGAAGTTGTGCCGACTGGTTCTGCGCCTGAGCAACACCAGCTACGAGCAGGGTGGTTAGTATGAGAAGTTTGGGAGTCATAAGTGATGCGTCTGGGCCAAACTCCAGTTTGGCCCGCTTAGTAAATACATGGCCAAACTGGAGTTTGGCCCAGCCAGTTAGTGAGCGGCATCGGCCACGGCTTTGGCGGTGGCTGCGTCCATTTTCTTGCTTTTCAGTAAGAACAACAGCGGGAAGGAGACAACGAAAAATAAACCTGCCAGCCGGAATGTATCTAAGTAAGAAATCATTAAAGCCTGCCGCGAAATAATCAGGTCCAGATTTTTATAAGCTCCGGTTACGGCATCGAAGGCGTTAATCCCCTTGGCTATTAGCCCTTGCGTGAGCGCATTCACCCGTTCGGTGGTCAGCATATCGCCCGGTTGCAGGTTCGATACCAGGTCGCCCCGGTGAACGGCCGTGCGTTGCGTCACGTAGGTGTTGGTGATGGCTACGCCAAAGGCGCCCCCAATTTGCCGCATCATGTTCACGATGGCAATGCCCGTTGGGAGTTGGCGCGGTTCCAGTGTTGATACCGACTGGTTGATGAGTGGTACATTTACTAAGGCCAGCCCAATTCCCCGGATAATCAAGGCCCAGATAAAATCGCCGTTCGAGGCATTCATGTTGTAGGTAGACATGATAAAGCAGAAGGAACCAAAGGCAACGTAACCGAGCGCCACAATCAATCGGGGAGATGCGCCTTTAGCCAGCAGCCGACCCGTGATGGCAAACATAGGCAGCGTGACCAACCCACCCGGAATCAGTAGTTTACCGGTCTGAGTAGCAGTTAACCCCACAATACGCTGGGCAAACAAGGGATACAGCAGTACCGACGTAAACAATCCATACCCGACTACGACCACCAGTATCGACCCAATAAACAGGTTCCGGTTTTTCAGAACCCGAAGGTCAACCACCGGGTCTTTCGTGCCGCGCAGTTCCCACCAGACGAACAGAGGCAGGGCAATAGCCGCTATAACCGACAACCACAGAATTACCTCGTCGTCGAACCAGTCGTCTGCTTCGCCCCGCTCCAGTACATATTGCAGCGCACCAATGCCAACGGCCAATAATAAAATACCAAGCTGGTCAATATGAATGGCTTTGCGGTCAATATTGATTTCGTCTTCCTTCTTCTCGATGAATGTTACACTAAGGAGGGTTGCAATAATCCCGATGGGCACGTTGATGTAAAACATCCAGCTCCAGTGGTAATTATCAATAATATATCCTCCCAGGGTAGGGCCTAACGTTGGACCGAGCACGATACCCATACCAAACAACGCCGATGCCACCGCCCGCTGCGAGGGAGGGAAAGCGTCGTACATCAACCCCTGCGAGGTGGATAATAAGGCTCCGCCACCTATTCCCTGTAGAAAACGGAAAAAGACCAGCGTCCATAAATCGCCCGCAGTACCGCAGCCGTATGAAGCCAGTGTAAACAGAATAATAGATGCGATGTAGTAGTTTTTACGACCAAAATACCGTTGTAGAAAGCCCGTCATTGGAATAACGATTACGTTGGCAATCGCATAGGAGGTTACTACCCAGGCCACGTCCTCGATGGTTGCTCCCAGATTTCCGGCAATATCATTCAACCCCACATTGACAATCGAGATGTCAATCAGTTCCATAATGGCAGCCGACACCGCTGTAATCACAACGATCCACCGCCCAAAGCCACTTTGTTGTGCCATTTTTTATGAGTTGTAAAGTTGTAAGGTTGTATAGTCATAAAGTTTATAGGGTGTCAGTCCTGGCGTGGAATCGAAACTTTAAAACTGTGTAACTATATAACGTCACAACTATTAATTGGCTACCCGCACTTCAGCGTCCACGCTCAGGCCAGCCCGCAGTTGGTTTTTGTATTTCTCGGGGTTCAGGATTTCGATTTTCACCGGTACCCGCTGCGTTATTTTAACGAAGTTGCCCGATGCGTTATCGGCAGGTAGTAAAGCGAACCGGGAGCCTGTGGCTTCGGAGAGGGAAGCTATCCGACCTTTGATATCGAGGTCAGGATAAGCGTCGAGCTTGATGTCGACTGGCTGACCGAGCTGCATTTTCTCCAACTGGGTTTCTTTAAAGTTGGCAACGACCCAGAAGGTCGAATCGGCGACGATGGTGAACAGATTCTGACCGGGCTGTACATATTGCCCAACCACTACGTTCTTGCGGCCAATTTTACCCGCAATGGGGGCTGTCAGGCGGGCGTAGCCAACCCGTAATTTAGCGTTGTCAATGGCGGCCTGTTTTACTTTTAGCACAGCCTCTATTTTCTGAATGTTGGCCTGAGCTTTCGAAATGCCGGCCTGCGCTACGCCCTGCGACGTTTTAGCCAGATTGATCTGCTCAACATTGGCGTTATACTGCCGGGCCTGTACGTCGGCCGTGTTACGCGAGTCTTCCAACTGTTTCTGCGTCAGCGATTGTTCTTTGTACAGATTCTGATCGCGTTTCAGGTCGTTCTGGGCTTTGTCGCGTCGGGATGCCTGCACGTCGGCATTGGATTGAGCCACCCGTAAATTCTGGGCTACATTTCGAACGTTAGCCTGAGCATTTTGGAGATCAGCACGGGCATTGGCCAGGTCAGCCACCGATTGCTGGTAGTCGGCTTCGGCCTGCGCCAAGGCTACGTCGTATTCCTGGGGGTCAATCGTTACCAGCACTTGCCCCTGCTTTACGTTAGCATAGTCGTCTACATTCACTGACGTTACATACCCTGCCACGCGAGCCAATACCGGAGCAGAGTTACCTTCAATCTGGGCATTGTCGGTTGTTTCATATTGTTGGCTATGTACATAAGCCTGATAGCCGAAATAGCCGCCAACGAGCAAAACAATGCCGATAATAATGCGGGGCAGATAAGTACGGAGACCACTTTTTTCGTCTGTAGTTGTCGTTTCTTCAGTTATAGTTGCCATTTGTCAGTAAGATTTTTATAAAAGCACATGAGTTGATTATAGAACCAAAAGGATAGTTTACAGAACCAACTGGGTAGTCAACTTGTTTGACTATTGTCAGGCAAAAGTAAACCGAGTTGACTACAAAGTCAAACAGGTTGACTATATTTGTACAATGTTTTTAAGGAAATTGTTTCAGAATAGTTTATTTTTCCTCTATGATTTTGGACACAGATAATAAGTTATTTGATTTTGACCAGTTTCGTTTAATCCGGGAACGGGCTTTCGGGCGCTTGTTCTGGCGGCTGAAACGCTATATGGGCAATTTTGTAGAGCCTCGTTTACATGCCCGGGGGTATACTGATTTTAAAATGAGTTATCTAATGTTTTTGTCAAACATAGATGAACATGGCACCACTAATAATGATTTAGCCAAAAAGGCCTGCGTAACGAAGCAGATGATGAGCAAAATCGTGGGTTTGCTTGAGGAAGAAGGTTATATCTATACCCAGAAGAATCCGAATGACTCTCGTTCGAGCATTATTTTTCTAAATGAGCGGGGTAAGCAATTATTTCTGGCGCTCCAGGATTGCATGCAGGAAGCCCGTGATAAGTTTGACGCTATAGTAGGGCATGATCGGATGGAGCAGGTTATTGATACAATGGTGTTATTGACAAATACGCTGGAAAATGAAGAACAATAAGCAGGTGTATGATGTATGATATAGGATATATGATGCAGTCTGATCTGCGTCAGCGATACATCATATATCCTATATCATACATCCACTATGTTTACCTCCATCAACCCCTACAACCAGCAAAAACTGAGAACGTATCGCGCCGACAGCGTTGCGTCTATTGAACGAAAACTAAAACAAGCCGACCGGGCTTTCGCCGACTGGTCGGCTTTGTCGTTAGGTGAGCGCACCGAGCACCTGCGTAAGGTGGGTTTGTACCTGCTTGCCAACAAACAGCGATACGCCGAACTAATGACCGCCGAAATGGGCAAAACCGTGAAGGAGGCCATTGCCGAGGTAGAAAAATGCGCTGCCACCTGCACCTTCTACGCCGATCATGCCAGCGCCTTTCTGGCAGACGAGCCTATCGAAACCGAAGCGAAAAGTAGTTTTGTTACCTATCAGCCGCTGGGCCCCGTGCTGGCGGTTATGCCCTGGAATTTTCCGTTCTGGCAAGTGATGCGCTTTGCCATTCCGGGGTTGATTGCGGGCAACGTTGGCCTGCTTAAACACGCGTCGAATGTATTTGGCTGTGCGCTGGCTATTGACGAAGCGTTTCGGGAAAGTGGATTGCCAGCGGGTGTTTTTCAATCGTTATTAATTGATTCGTCGGCCGTAGAAGGGTTATTAAAAGACCGTCGGGTGAAAGCCGTTACGCTAACGGGCAGTGGCCGGGCAGGGGCATCGGTAGCCAGCATTGCCGGAAGCCAGATTAAGAAATCGGTGCTGGAACTGGGTGGTTCCGACGCGCTGATTGTGCTGGCTGATGCCAATCTGGAGAAAGCGGCTGAGGTGGCCGTGAAATCCCGAATGCAGAACGCCGGGCAGAGTTGCATAGCGGCCAAGCGGTTTATTATTGAAAAGTCGGTGAAAAAACAGTTGACCGAATTAGTGCTTCATCATATTAGCCAGATTAACCAGGGCGACCCAACCAATGAGGCTACGACAATGGGGCCGATGGCCCGGTTGAACCTCGCGGATGATATTGAGCGGCAGGCGAAAGCCTCCATTGCCAAAGGAGCAAAATCACTTTTTGGAGGTAACGGTTCGGCCGGTTCGCCGTTGCGGATCCAACGGGACGGCTGCAATGTGCAACCGATTTTGTTAGACAGGGTGAAACCCGGCATGGCCGCTTTTGACGAAGAAACGTTTGGACCATTGGCCGTACTAATCGAAGCGAAAGACGAAGCCGATGCCATTCGGCTCGCCAATCAGTCTGATTTTGGCCTTGGGTCTGCTCTCTGGACGCAGGACATGGACAAAGCCGACCGGCTGGCGCGGAAAATTCAGGCGGGGTCGGTGTTTGTAAATGGGTTGATGCGCTCTGATGCACGCGTTCCGTTTGGGGGTATCAAAACGTCAGGCTTTGGGCGGGAATTGTCGGAGGTAGGTATCAAAGAATTTGTGAATGTGAAAACCGTCTGGGTGGAGAACAGCTAAGATTTGCCTTACTCTTGTTTAGCGGCTTGCTCTTTTCGGGCATTCAGGTAGCCTTTCACGACGGTGAAGGTAGTAATAGCCAAAAAGAAGATGATAATGTATTGGACGTAGTCGATAATCCAGGGGAACCGTTCGCCAAAATAGAACCCGCCACCTACCAGCACAAGCACCCAAATAGCTCCGCCAATGATGTTATAGCTCATGAAAAACTGAAAAGGCATGTGAATCAGGCCCGCCAGCAAGGGCGCAAACGTGCGGACAACGGGCAGAAAGCGCGAAATAATCAGGGCGCTGTTGCCATATCTAAGAAAAGCATCCCGCGTGTTGTCGATGTATTTTTGTTTGAAGAACAGCGAATCGGGTCGGTTTTTGATTTTTCCACCGAAGTAGTAGCCCGTCAGATAGCCCAGCAGCGAACCCAGCACAGCGGCCCCAAAAATGCATGTCAGCAAAAGCCAAAGCGGTACATTCAGCAATTTTAGTCCAGCAAATACGCCCGACAGAAACAGCAGGTAATCGCCCGGCAGAAAGAAACCGAAAAAGATACCGTTTTCAACGAAGACAATCAGGGTAATCAGCACCAGCCCGCCCGTTCGGATCACCTCTTCGGAATTGAGCAGGTACTGAAAAAAGTCGATAATCTGATCCATGAATAATGACTGAATGAGTGAATGATACAATGAGTGAATACCGTCCGGGACCCGTGCTGCGCCAGCTATTCATTCATTGTATCATTCACTCATTCACAATTAAATATATTCCGCCAGCTCAAGCCAGCGGTCTGATTTCTCGGCAAGTTGCTGATCAATCTGCTCAATTTCGCGTGCCCAGGCTGTTAGCTGCTCATGATGGCCCCCTGTGTTAAGTAGACCTATTACCTCCGCTTTCCGTTGCTCCAGCGATTCAATTTCTTTTTCGAGCGTTTCGTATTCACGAATTTCTTTGAACGACAGCTTTTTCTTCGCCCCATTCGCGTTGGCATTTCCTGCCGCCGAAGAAACTACCGTTTCGGCCGTTTGGTTCTTCGGTGCGCCCGATGCCGGTTTACCATTTTGTGAAGTGGCCTGTTTTGGCTGTGAGTCTCTCCACTCGCGGTAGTCGGTATAGTTGCCCGGAAAATCGCGGACTTTACCCGCGCCTTCCAGTACAAAAACGTGCTCAACTAACCGGTCCATGAAGTAGCGGTCGTGCGTAACGATAAGCACACAGCCCGAAAAATTCAGCAAAAATTCTTCCAGCACGTTCAGCGTCGTGATGTCGAGGTCGTTGGTCGGCTCATCCAGAATCAGGAAGTTCGGATTTTGCACCAATACCAGCAGGAGTTGCAGTCGCCGTTTTTCGCCCCCGCTCAATTTGGCTACATAGTCGTATTGTTTCGGTCGGTCGAACAGAAACCGGCTGAGTAACTGCGTAGCCGTTACGGTGTCGCCGTTGGCTAATTTCATCACTTCGGCCACATCCTGCACTACGTCGATGACGCGCTGGTTTTCGGGCAAATCGAGTTCGGTTTGGGTATAGTACCCAAATTTGACGGTGCCACCAGTGGTGATTTTGCCCGAGTCGGGACGAAGCTGGCCGACCAGCATGTTCATGAGCGTCGTTTTGCCCATGCCGTTTTTACCGATCAATCCCACGCGGTCGGGCCGCTTAAATGTGTAGTTAAAATGGTCGAGCAACACCTTATCGCCGAAGCGTTTACTCAGGTTTTCGACTTCGAGAATCTTGCTGCCCAGCCGGGCCATACGCAGGTTCAGGTCGAGTTCGCCGTCGTTGCGTTTGCCACCCACTTTATCCTTCAACTCGTCAAAGGCATCGATGCGGTACTGCGCCTTGGTGCCCCGTGCTTTGGGTTGACGACGCATCCATTCCAATTCGCGTCGGAAGGTGTTGCGGTCTTTGGCTAATTCGGAGGCTGCGGCCGTTTCGCGCTCGTCTTTCTTTTCCAGAAAATAGGCATAGTTGCCTTTGTAGGTATAAAGCTGCCCACCGTCCAACTCTGCAATCTGATTACAGACCCGGTCCAGAAAATAGCGGTCGTGGGAGACCATTAGCAGGGTGCCGTTATTGGTATTCAGGAAATTTTCGAGGTATTCAATGGCTTCGAGGTCGAGGTGGTTGGTTGGCTCATCGAGGATAAGTAAGTCTGGATTCTGAATCAGCACCCGCGCCAGCGCCACCCGTTTTCGCTGCCCCCCCGACAGCGACCCTACCGACTGCTCCACATCCTGAATGCCTAATTCGCCCAGAATCTGCCGGATTTGGGCTTCGTAATCCCAGGCTTCGAGTTTTTCCATATCGACCATTGCCCGTTCGAGGGCCGCGTGGTCGTCGTGGGCGAGGGCCAGTTCATAGGCACGAACAGCATCGAGTTGGGCGCTTTCGCCTGCCAGCACGACTTCCATAACAGTCAGTGCATCGTTCAGATCGGGTTGCTGATCGAGGTAGCCGATAGTTATGTCTTTCCGATGGGTTACTATACCCGAATCGGGCGGCATGGCCCCGGCCAGAATGGATAAGAGGGTGGTTTTGCCAGAGCCGTTCGCCCCAACAATGGCTACCTTATCGCCCCGATTCAGGCCGAAGGTAAGATTTTTAAAGAGAATGCGGTCGCCGTAGGACTTGGTTAGATTTTCGGCTGATAGATAATTCATGGGATACTACTATTCCGCCGGAAAATCAGCGGGCAGGAAGAAGAAACAGGTCTAAGTGGGTAACACGTTCGAAGGCATTATCACCTGTGACAAGGGGTAAGCCTGTAATCCGGGCTGAAGCGGCTACAATTGAATCCATTAATTTCATTCGGGTTGCCCGGCGGATTTTAATAGCTTCTGTCTTAACCTGCGGACTCAATTCAATAATTATGCATTCGCCCAATAACTCTTTGATGAGTTTACGGTCTTTTGATGGCTGATTCGGTTTGCACTGCATTTCCATTTCAGTAATCACAGATATATAAACCAACTGGTCGGCGAGTAGATTAACGACCAGTTCATCCCCCTCTAACAAACGAATCAGGCCATTAGTGTCAACCAATAGACCGGCTGGATTATTCATCTCTCAGTTCCTGCTGGAAATGAAGCGCATCTTGTCCCCATTTCAGTTTGCCTGCATATTTCTGAACATCCAGTTTTTTGGCTGGCTTTACTCGCTGAAGCAAGCTGGCAATCTCATCCTTAGTGGCTTTTTTATCGAGCTTTATGGTCATGCTGGATGAAAATGTTAATTGAACTACGTTTTCGTGAGGGCGAACATAAACACCGTTTCTTCACAAAGGTACAACAAAGAAAATCGTTCGTACTTTTACCAGTCTAATGTTGTTTTCTTTGCTCCTGTATCCAAAAATGCGCCTGAACAATCTCCTGACTTTTCTTCTGTTTACAACCGGCATAAGCGTTACAGCTACTGCTCAAACCATAACCGGCTTTAAGTCGTACACCCAGATTATTCCGGGAAGCGATCAAACCTATGCGATGGTAGCCATTTTAGGCGGTACGTATATGATGGGTAGCCCAGCCACTGAAAAAGACCGTAAACCCGACGAAGGACCGCAACATAAGGTGCAGATTGAGCCGTTCTACATGGGCAAATACGAAATAACCTGGGACCTTTATGACCTGTTTGCCTTCACGAACATGGAAAAGGATATGGCTACCAAATACACCCAGACCGACGCGAATTTAGCCAAAACCGATGCCACCACGAGGCCCAGCCCGCCCTATGTGGATATGTCCTTCGGAATGGGCCGGGCGGGGTATCCGGCCATCAACATGACGCAGTATGCCGCCATTAAATTCTGTGCCTGGCTCTACGCCAAAACGGGCGTGTTCTACCGCCTTCCCACTGAAGCCGAGTGGGAATATGCCTGCCGTGGAACCGGCCCCAACGCAACAATGGCGTATTCGTTTGGCAACGATGTGAAAAAGTTAGGCGAGTATGCCGTATTTACCGGCAATAGCGACGGGGGTTATAAGAAAGTCGGTACCAAAAAGCCGAACTCTTTCGGCCTGTACGACATGCACGGCAACGTGATGGAATGGACACAGGATCAATATATTGAGGACTATTATAAGCAGGTAGCGAGTGGTAAAGTGAAAGATCCTTACGCACCCACGACTACCCTTTACCCCAACGCTGTGCGCGGGGGCTCGTGGGACGATGGCCCCGACGTACTCCGCTCAGCCGCCCGAACGCCTTCGGCCCCGGCCTGGAAAGTACTAGATCCCCAAAGCCCCAAATCAGACTGGTGGTTGACCTCAGCCTCGTTCGTAGGTTTCCGCATCGTGCGCCCCGCCAAAACCCCCAGTGAAACCGAGATTAAAGCGTATTATGACATCAAGCCAATAAAGGACTATTAAATATGTATGATGTATGATTCTTCATGCGTCAGGAATACGTCATACATCCTATATCATACATGGTCACTCTCCTCCTCGGCGCGAACCTCGGCGACCGCGTCCAAACTCTGCAACGCGCCGTTGATTTGGTTGTGGAGCGCGTTGGCCCGGTTGTGCGGCAGTCGGGTTTATATGAAACGGCACCCTGGGGCGTTATGGGCCAACCGACCTATTTGAATCAGGTGCTGGTGGTTGAAACGACGCTGGAACCCGAAGCGGTGCTGAATCAAACGCAGGCTATTGAACTGGAGCTTGGTCGCGTTCGGTTAGAGAAGTGGGGAGCGCGGATCATTGATATTGATATACTGTATTACGACCAGCTTATTCTCCAAACTGACCGGCTGACCGTTCCGCATCCGTATTTGCATCAGCGACGGTTTACGCTGGTGCCGTTGGCCGAGGCAGCACCGGATTTTGTGCATCCGATTTTGCAGAAAATGACCCTTGAGTTGCTGGCTGAGTGTGAGGATGAAGGCGTGGTAGTACCTTATGAGTGAGCACAAATAATCATCTACACTATTAAATAGAGGAGCAAAGCATGCCCTGATTGAGGTAATTGACCAGATGATGAGTATGAATAAAGCAATTTTTCATGCCTATTTACAACGCTTCTGCCCGGTTTCAATCGAGGAGGCCGATGCTTTATTTGACCTCTTTACTCCTTTGTCACTCGCTCGCAAACAGCATTGCCAGCAAGAAGGGCAACGTGTACAGAACATATTCTTCGTAGAGACGGGTATGTTGCGGGGCTATTACCTGAAGGATGGCGATGAAATAACATCAAGCTTTTACTTCGGCCCAACGATAATGGGCGACGTAGTAGCCCTGCGTGAGCAAACGCCTACCCGGCTCAATATCCAGGCACTTGATGATTGCCTGATGGCACAGGCCCGAATTGTTGAGGTGGATCAACTTGCTCAGCAATATCCTTTTATTTATAGGCTATTGATGGTCTTCTTCGAGCGGCTATACGCCTTCAATCATAAACGGCAACTGTCGTTTATTTATGACTCGCCTACTGAACGTTACCTTAAATTAATGAACGAGCGGCCTAAAGTGATGGCTCAAATTCCGCAGCATTACATCGCATCCTACCTCGGTATCCAGCCTGAATCACTAAGCCGCATTCGGAAGCGTATTATGGAGGAATAATGTTTTTCTTAACCGAAGTCAACGTTGGGTGGCGCGCCTGAGCCACACCTTTGTTCTGTCTAACGACGGACGAATTTAAACAATGTTGACGATGAAAAACACTATTCTGGGCTTATTGCTGGCCGTAGCAACTACAGCACCTCTCGCAGCCCAACCGATCAAACTGCCTGTATATGGAGAAATTGGCCTTGGTATTGGCCAGACACTGTTTCGTGGCAACACGAAGGCCAATCTGCAAAAAGCGCTTGGTGGTAGCTTCGAGCCTGGCATTGGCAACAACCTGATGATGGGGTTTTATGTGGCTCCCGAAAACTGGAAAGGACTGGGCATAGGCAGCCGCATTCGCGGTACGTTCGGTATTGGCGTGAAAGGCGATGCGGGCGACCAGTACATCTTTAACTACTACAACCTCGCACTCTCGGCTAAGTATTATCCTGGCGGTCAGTTTAACCAGGGCCTTTATGGGCGGGCAAGCGTTGGATTCGGGCAGTTTACATCCAAACGCGTTAATGAGAGCAACAAAGCGTATACGCATCAATATGGCATTGGCAGTTCGGTGATGGTGGGTGGAGGCTATTCATTTCCACTCCGTCGGTCGAGCCTGAGTGTCGAAGCCGAGTGGGAGTCGTCGCAGCGAGCTGGCACGGTCAACAATGTAGGCGATGTCACATTTGGCTCAGGGCAACTCGGCCTGAATATTATTCTATCCTATTAATCATTAGCTATTCATCGACTAAATGTACTCATGATACATACGTTAGCATCTGTTAAAACCAATAACCGAATAGCCGCGCTATTCATTGGTCTTGAAGTGATAGCCGTTTTGATTCCAGTTATCGTGCTGGGCAAGTACTTTGAATTTCCTGATGTTCTCCGCCGACCGGCTGCCTATGGGTTGACCCTGTTCCGCCAACATCAGGCACAAATTGTACCGGCTTATTATGTATTTATGCTATCCGGCCTGCTGTTTTTTCCCGTATCATACAGTTTAAGCGCGGCTCTGCGAACCAATACAAGGAGTACTCTGCACCAGGCTTTTATCGGAACGGGTTTAGCCACGGCCATTTTTCAGGCGATTGGCTTTAGTCGCTGGTTATTTGTTGTTCCCTTCATGGCAGAACAGTTTGTACAACAACCGGCTCAGAAACAAACGATTATATGGCTCTACGAAACGCTAAACCGGTATATTGGTATGACTATCGGTGAGCATCTGGGCTTTCTGGCGATGGGATGCTGGACTGTATTGCTGGCTTCGCTGCTTTGGCAGTATAGTAGCCTGAAAAAGTGGTTTGTAGCCATGGGGTTTCTGATTGGATTAGGACTGATTGGTAGTATTCCCGAACACTTTGGGGGATCATTAGCAGAGATGTACGGTACTATTAATTTTGTAGCCAATACCTTGTGGTCTGTTTGGATGTTTGGGCTGGGTATATGGTTGATTTTTGGCCACCAGCCTGTTGATATGCCTGTGGTATCTAATATCCTGCATTGATGACTAAATAGTAACAATTAGTTGAGTCAAGCCGGGCATACGGTGGTAAATCGTTTTAATTTCCTAAAAATATCGCCCCTCCGCTGCAAACGTAGTACCTTTGTGCCGGGCCGCCGTAGCGGTCAGTTTGTTATCATTTTCTTAAAAATCACCACCGAATATGTCTGCCACGCTCGACACCGTGAGTTTGTTAGCCGACCGCATCAACGCGCTGGAGGAATCGTCCACGCTGGCGATGACCAAAAAAGCCCGCGAATTGGCCGCGCAGGGCCACAAAGTAATTAGCCTAAGTGTTGGAGAGCCGGATTTTAAGACGCCCCAGCACATCTGCGAAGCGGCCAAAAAAGCCATCGACGATGGGTTCCATGGCTATTCGCCCGTTGCGGGCTATCCCGACCTTCGCAAAGCCATTGCCGATAAGTTCAAGCGTGATAATAATATCGACTGGAAACCCGAAAATATCGTTGTCTCAACCGGTGCCAAACACTCATTAGCCAACGTGATTCAGGTATTGGTTAATCCTGGTGACGAGGTAATTATCTTCTCGCCCTACTGGGTGAGTTACTCCGAAATGGTGAAACTGGCCGAGGGGAAAGCGGTTGTCATCGACGGCTCGTTTGAGAATAATTTCAAAGTGACCCCGGAACAGTTTGAAGCCGCCATTACCGAACGGACCAAAATTGTGATGTATGCTTCGCCAAACAACCCAACCGGGTCAATCTATTCGGAAGCCGAACTTCGTGCCATTGCCGACGTGGTGGCTCGTCATGAAAATGTTCATGTGTTGGCCGATGAAATTTACGAATACATCAACTTCACGCCCGAAGGTCATTTTAGCATCGGCTCAATTCCCGAAATCGCTGACCGCGTAATTACTGTAAATGGCGTGGCGAAAGGCTATGCCATGACCGGCTGGCGGATTGGCTACATTGGTGCCGCCAAATGGATTGCCGAGGGTGTTGAGAAACTACAGGGGCAGGTTACGTCGGGCACGAACTCGATTGCTCAGAAAGCAACCATTGCTGCACTGAACGGTCCGATGGAACCGTCGATGGAGATGGCAAAAGCCTATCACCGTCGGCGGGATTTAGTGGTAAAACTGCTGAAAGATGTGCCGCACTTCCGCACAAACGTGCCCGAAGGCGCTTTCTATGCTTTCCCTGATGTTAGCTATTACTACGGCAAATCGGATGGGACGACTACTGTCGAAAATTCGGATGACTTTGCCGGTTGGCTGTTGAATACGGCTCACGTAGCCACGGTGGCAGGTTCAGGTTTTGGAGCGCCCAACTGCCTGCGTATTTCAACGGCGGCTTCTGATGAGTCGTTAGTCGAAGCGGTACAACGGATTAAGGATGCTGTAGCTACCTTAAGCTAACTACGAATAAATAAATCAGCGGGCGGCATCGGGAAAGACGTACTAATCTCCTCCTGATGCCGCCCGCTGATTTATGATATAGCGTAAACCGCATCACTATTTTTTAAAGTACACGCTCTATCTTACGCTGGCTTTCTCGCTAAATAGTTATATTGATCTCTATATTTACATATTTGTAATGATTCAATTGGGTAAACTATTGACTCTGAGGTGGATGGATAAAAGGTAGGTTTTTCGCGTTGCACCTTATCATGGAATAAGACAATAATTTCCTGGCACAATAATTGAGAGTAGAATAGGTAGGTTATCTGAGTGACTACAACTTTACCAGTTAAGGCCGATATGTAAGATAGTTTATCACAAACTTTTTCAGGTTGAACTTGTTTTTGTATTAAGGCAAGGTTAATTTTGAATATGAATGGAAAGACGTTTTGGTCGTCGATTGTAAAGTTTTCTCTTATTAGATATCCGTAACTTTAACTTTAAAATTATCCCTTAAACCGATGAGAAATTTTCGTTTGTACATGATTTTTCAGTGGGTGTTTTTCCTGCCTATCATTCTGCCGTTGTGTATAATCTTTGGCGCTTTGCGGGGGATTTTCCAGATGGTTGAGCGGGTAATGGATCAAATTATCGCGGATGTAATGCCTTCTGAGCAGACAACAACGCCGACACTGACCAAACACTGATTTAGACATAAATACATAGATAAAGGGCCGCATTTTCTGGGGATCAGAAAACTCGGCCCTTCATTTTTGTCTACAAAGTAGACTGCCGCTTATTCAAACGTGAAATCTAAATTTTTGTCTTTGTAGATTTCGTCATCTAATTCCAGAAACTCCTCCCAGAATGGATCAGTCGGCAAGGCGGCTTTGCAGATGAGTGGTTCCTTCTTCACTGGGTGGATGAAATACAACCGACGGGCATGTAAATAAATTTTCTTATCGGCCACGGCCCGGTCATAGCCATACTTGATATCGCCCCGAATCGGGCAGCCCATGTGCGCCAACTGCGACCGAATCTGGTGAGGGCGCCCCGTAATTGGATTGACTTCCAGCAGATAATGCTCGTTGATTTTGCCTAAGAGTCGGTAGGAAAGTTCGGCCTTCTGCGAACCAGGAACTTCATAATCAAAGACTGTTACCTGATTTTTCAGTTCATCCTTCACTAACCAGTTTACGAGTTTATCACTCTCTTTGGGGGGCTTCCGACGAACAACGGCCCAATAGGTTTTCTGCACCTGCCGTTTCCGAAAGATTTCGTTCATCCGTTCCAGCGCCTTCGACGTGCGGGCAAACACAACCAATCCACTCACGGGCCGGTCGAGCCGGTGAACCAATCCCAGAAACACGTCGCCGGGTTTGTTGTATTTTTCCTTGATATACTCTTTCAGTACGTCGAGCAGCGTAACGTCACCAGTACGGTCGCCCTGCACCAGAATACCTGGGTCCTTATTGACAATCAACAGGTGATTATCCTCATAGACAACGTGATATGGTTTCTTTTTCATAAAAAGCAATGGATAATGTATATGATGGCGCACAGTCCATTATGCATTACCTTAACTCAATACGCTTCTTTCTCGTTCGGGAAGTCGTTGGATTTCACATCGTCTACATAATGGGCAATGGCTTCTGTCATAACTGTATGGAGATCGGCATACCGGCGTAGGAAACGCGGCTTAAACTCGTTATTGATACCCAGCAGGTCATGAATAACCAGAATCTGCCCGTCGGCATCGGGACCGGCTCCAATACCGATGGTCGGGATGGTTAGGCTTTTTGAAACGGTTTTAGTGAGCGTAGCCGGAATTTTTTCGAGCACCACGCCAAAGCAGCCAATCTCCTGAAGCATGTGCGCGTCTGCCATTAGTTTTTCGGCTTCAGCTTCTTCTTTAGCCCGCACCGCGTAAGTACCGAATTTATAAATAGACTGGGGCGTAAGGCCGAGGTGACCCATTACGGGCACGCCTGCACTCAGAATGCGGACAATGGATTCTTTAATTTCCAAACCGCCTTCCATCTTCACGGCATGAGCGCCCGACTCTTTCATGATTCGAATAGCCGACTGCAACGCTACCGATGAATTACCCTGATACGATCCAAACGGCAAATCGACAACAACCAGCGCCCGCTTGACCCCCCGCACCACGGCGCTGGCGTGATAAATCATTTGATCGAGGGTAATGGGTAAGGTTGTCTCGTGGCCCGCCATCACGTTGGAGGCCGAATCACCTACTAAAATCAACTCCACACCGGCCGTATCGACCACCCGCGCCATTGAGTAATCGTAGGCGGTCAGAGCCGAAATTTTCTCGCCTTTATTTTTTAGTTCCTGAATGGTATGCGTCGTAACGCGCTTAATATCGGGGTTATGAACAGACATAAGTTTAGTCGTTAGTAATTAGTCGTCAGTCGTTAGTGGTCGGCGATTAATGTTCGAAGGGCGAAGCTACTAACGACTGACGACTAATTACTAACGACTACCTCGGCGTTAACCACGATTCGGGATTGAGTTTGGTGAACTCTTTCCAGATTTGAAATTGAATTTCAGACACGCCGTTTTTATCGGTTGCTACCGTACCGATGGATTCGCGGGCTTTTACGCGCTGCCCAATCCGAACCGATACGCTCCGCAGTTTGGCATAGACCGTGAAATAATCGCCATGCTGGATGGCCACCACGTTATTCATACCGGGCATACTGGTCACGTCCTGAACAATCCCATCATAAACTGACCGAACACCTTCTCCGGCATTGGTTTGAATATCAACGCCTTGGTTTTCAACGTAAATGCCTTTTAACACCGGATGCGGTTTACGGCCAAACCGATCTGAAATAAAACCTTTCGTAACGGGCCAGGGCAAGTGCGCGCGCGAGGCAGTAAACGACGAAGCCAAGGCCGACTCTTCATCGTTAAGGTTATTATTTCGTCGCTCATCGGGTTTTTTCGTCGCAACTTCCGGTTCAACAGGTCGTTCAACTTTGGCGACATCAGCCGGGGCGGGTTTTTCACCGGCTTTTTCGGCGGCCGCGATGGCTTCTTCTGCCCGTTTGCGTTCGGCCGCTTTCCGGGCGGCTTCGAGCCGGGCTATGCGTTCCCGTTCGGCGCGTTCGCGGGCTTCGCGTTCTGCCCGCTCCCGCGCTTCCCGCAGCACGATGCGTTTTATCATCGCTTCTAACTGAGCCACCGCCCGACGGCTTTCGGCCAGTTCGGTTCTCAACTCAGCTTCTTTCTGACCAAGTTCTTTAACCACCTGATTTTTGGCGACCTTCAGGTTTTCCAGATTTTTCGTTTCGTTTACCTTCGCGCCAATGGTGTTTTTCTGCTCCTGCCGTTTGCGCTGGGTTGCCTGCTCTTTCCCCTGCAACATGGTTTTTACATTGTTCATTTGCCGCACCTGACTTTGGCGGGCGTCGGAATACTGGCGTAGGTAGCGATACCGGGCAACTAACTGATTGAAGTTATCGGCCGCAAATAGAAAGCCCATCGGATTTACCTGCTGCCGTCGTTTATCGGCTGCGTAAATCATGGAGCCATATTCGGCCTTGAGCTTGTTGAGGTCTTTTGTAAGCGTGTTGCTGGCCTGCCGTAATTCACCGATTTCGGATTCTGTTAAGCGAAGGTCTTTGTTCAGCAAACCAATCTGCTTCGATTGCGTTTGAATCTGCTGGTCGAGGGCTTTGAGTTGCCCTAAACCGGCCTGTTTTTCCGACGCGGTTTGTTTCAGGATGGTCCGAATCTGGTTCATCTTTTCCAGATTCTGTTTCTTCTCTTTCTCCAGAACCTGCCGGTTATGCACAGTCTGCTGGGCCTTCGCGGGCAGCACAATCCCTAAAAAGCCAACGAATAGGAGGCAAGGTATATACCGGCGGAAAATCGGAGAAGTAAAGAGAATGGTAAGGTGCATACGAACGGAAACCAACAACTACACTTAGGGCCGACGGCTGTAATTAGACGGAATTGTGAACGGAAATCCCGGATTTTTTTCGACCAGTTCAACTTTATTGTGCTTAATACGTAACAGCGTCTGATAAAACTGCCCGTCAGACTGCGATTTGTAGTCTACGGTAACTAAACTGGTATAGGGAAACACGAAATTATTGAGCGAGGTAAAATCCTCGTAATCCAGCCGCAGCGTGTTCTTGGTGGGCTGTTCGGTCACCATTAATTTCTTTAGCTTCCGATCCTGCTCGCCAATGTAGTTTTCGACCAGCACTTTACCCTCGCTTTGCCGAAGCAAAAGGTAATCGCGTTCATTCTTTATTTTTTGCGCCGGTCGTTTTGGAAGCGGTAAATTGCCAACAATCAGGGCCTGAAGCAACGCAAAGTTCATGTTGAAATTAAACTGCTTGCTTAGGGCTGGAAAGTCATAAACCGAGTATTCGCGGTGAATTTTGTCGATGATGACAATGGAGTCACGGGTAATTAATCCCCGAACGGCCTCAATCCCTAATTTAGAAACCGACAACCATATGAGACTGTCTTTGCGGACCCGAATGTTCACATTGGCGTTGTCGATATCCTGCTGATGGCTTTTGAAGGAAATCTTCGATTTAGCAGTCAGGTAGCGAAAATCAATTTCGGCAACGTTGGCACGCGCTTCTTCAATGCCTGGCCTGGGCAGGTCTGGCTTGGTGGAAGGCGGGGTCGCTATCGAATCGGTAGTTGGTTTTGTCGCTGGAAGTTTCGCTGTGGCTGAATCGGTTGAAACGGGAGGAATCTGGGCAGAGCCAGTGCCACGCGATAGATGCCGCCGTCGGCAACCTTCAGAGCCAATAAATGTGCTTAACAGAATTACAGCGAGCAGGAATTTATTCATTAAACCTTACAACTTACCGGTGGCTATTTTTTTGTCTATGCTGGGGCTGGCACCACCTTTCGTTTTCGCCTGTTTCCATTGCTCCACGGCTTTATCGGGCTGTCCAAGCTGAAACAGCACATCGCCGTAATGTTCGATAATTGTTCCGCTCACATTACCCGTATCGGCCAGGGCTTTCTCTAAATACTGCCGCGCTCTAGCGTAGTCTTTTGAGACATACAACACCCAGGCATAGGTGTCCAAATAGGTGGCATTGGTTGGGTGTCGTTCAACAAGCTTCTGAGCCAGTTGCAGGGCGCGGGGCATATTTTCGTTGCGTAACGACAAAAAGTAGCTGTAATTGTTCAGCACGTGATCATTCAGGGGGTCTGCTTTTAATACAGCCTCATACGACTCATCGGATTTGGCATGGTCGCCCAACCCATTGTAGGCATCGCCCAACTGCGCGTAAATGCCTTTTTTTAACTCAGTGTTTCCGCTGGCCGCCAATAGCTTCTGGCTTTCTTCCAGCGCATCAACTGCCTGTTGATACTTGCGCTTATAGAGGTTTGCCGACCCGTTGGAGTACCAGAATAGCCCTTGCGTGGGAAACAATTCGAGGGCTTTTTCGGAGTGCACCAGCAAACTGTCCACCTGGTTCAACTCGCCGTCTAATTGCAGCAACGCCCCCCAGACTTCGTAAATCGACCCATCGAGCCGGGCGGCTTTGGCATAGGCGTCGCGGGCTTCGGTTTTTTTGCCCTGCTGCATCAGCAAATCAGCCAGCATGACCTGGGTTTTTGGGTCGTTGGGCGACGTCTTGGCTAAATTCTGCGCCATGCTCAACGCATCCTGCCGAGCCGACGAATTTTCGCCTGTCATACCTACATAACTCGACAGAATCCGGGCTTTCAGACCCGCTTCGAGGTTCGGGTTCGACAGTACCTGATTCAACTCTTTAGTGACCCGATCCATATCGCCCTTTTTGCGATAAATATCGGCCAGCAGCACATGCGCCTGGGGCAGATCGGTGTTGAGTTTCAGCGCACGATCAATCCAATTAATGGCCTGATCGGTGCGGTCGTTGGCGATGAGTAATTCGGCCCCTTCGAGCAGATAATCGGGGTCGGTCGGTTCCGAAGCAACTAATTTTTCGGCTTCTTCAACGGCTTTGTCAATCTTGTTCTGTTTGAGATAAATGCGCTGTTTCTGCCGGGTAATTTCCTCGTTCATGCCCAGTTCCCGTTCCACTTTCGTGTAGGTTTCCAGGGCTTTGTCGGGTTTATCGTTGAACAGATAAATAGCGGCTAATTCAACGCCATATTCCGCGTTTTCGGGCCCTTTTTTTAGCAGATTTTCGTAAAGGTCTTCGGCTTCGGTATATCGTTTCTGTTTTACAAACAGCTCCGCCAGCAGCAGCGAGTAGAACTTGTTTCCGGCGTCTATGGAATGAGCCTTTGCCGCATAGGGGATAGCTTCGGCGGTTTTCCCCGTCTTCAGCAGGGCATTGGCCGTTGCATATTGGGCGGCTGCATTGTTGGGGTCTTTCTGGAGAACTTTCGCAAACTGCGCGATGGCCTTGGTCGGCTCATCGGTCATCAGATAACGCATACCATCGGTAAATTGCGTTTCGGCCTCCATGCGAACAGTCGTGGTGGTGCCGGACGTGGGTTTGGCGGCCTCAGCATCCGCTTTATCGCGTTTGCGCTGGGCCATAACGGGCATCACGGCCAGCCAGAGCAGGAACCCCGCCCCACTCGCTAACCCAACGAGCAGCCGACGGTTTCGGTCAGAGATATACAGTGGAATCATGTTGGTCGGCGTGTCGTGGTACATACTTACGAACGAAAAACGCGGCTCAACCCGGTCTATTGCAGCTATGGTTTAAATAAGCTACTAAGACAAAGGTAGTTTAAAATAGTGTAATGTTGGCAGATGCCTGGTGGGTCGTACTAAATGATGTATTTTTTGCGTCTTTGTTGCGTCGGTCGGCTGTGAACAAATTGGCGCGTTTGCGTTTATACTGTATGGCTCTGCCCATTCAGGGCGGAGTATTCAACGCTAAAAAATAACGAATGGAAACCTTGTATACTGCCACCGTCAGCAATGTAGGTGGGCGCGACGGGGATGTGAAATCCCTCGATGGTATTTTAGAATTAGACGTAAAACGTCCGGTTGAGATGCATGGCGAAGGGGGAGCCGCCAACCCCGAAATGCTGTTTGCGGCCGCATACAGTTCCTGCTACAACAGTGCATTAATGGCCGTTGCCGAACGCCGGAAGATTATTTTACCCGAACATGCTGTTGAGGTAAGTATTTCGCTCAACAAAGACGGTAACAATATGTTCCTGTCGGGAAAAATTACGGTGAAAGCCCCGCACATGGATCACGACCAATTGCAGCAGTTAGCCGAAACCGCTCATGCCGTTTGCCCGTATTCTAAAGCCGTAAAAGGAAATATGGAGATGAAGATTGAAGTAATGGTGTGAGAGAAGTCGTCAGTCAATAGTTGTTAGTTGTCAGTGGCTGACGCGAAAGCAATTCTCACGCGTCAGCCACTGATAACTATCGACTGTTGACTGACGACTTTTTTTATATTGGCAAACATTTCGGTACCTTCAAAACGTTAAGGAGATACACGCGACATCTGTTGGCAACTATACGAATGAAGGACGAATCGAACGATATAAATAAACCGGCCGGCCGCGAATTTGACGGGCCGAAAAATGGTATTCAGAATGACAGAGCAACGGTTCGGCTGCCCATGCTGATGGGTATCACACTGGTGGGCGGGATGCTGATTGGCGCTACGTTTTTTGGGGGTACTAAAAGCCTAAACTCGCTGGGACGGGGCTATACCAAATACCGGGAAATTTTGCAGCTTATCGAAAATAACTACGTCGATACGGTTAATACCGACGAATTAGTTGATTATTCGATAGAGAAAATGCTCGAAAAGCTTGACCCGCACACGGCCTATATGAACCCGCAGGATGCCATCGCGGCCCGGTCGCAGTTAGAGGGGGGCTTTGATGGGATCGGCGTTGAGTTTAATATTTATAAAGATACTGTGTATGTCGTTACGCCCTTAGCCGGTGGCCCCTCGGAAACGGCTGGCATTTTGAGTGGCGATAAAATTATTAAAGTAGATGACAAGCTGCTGGGCGGGGCTAAACTCGAAAACAGCGCTGTTTTCAAAACGCTGCGTGGCAAACGCGGTACGCAGGTGAAGCTGACTATTCTGCGGAAGGGCGACAAACAGCCGAAAGAGTTTACTATTACTCGTGATCGGATTCCGACTTACTCTGTCGATGCATCATACATGATCGACGCTAAAACGGGTTACATCAAAGTCAACCGATTCTCCGAAACTACCTACGATGAATTTAAGACGGCTTTGGCGTCGCTTAAATCGCAGGGCATGACACAGTTGATGCTCGACTTACGAAACAACCCCGGTGGCTACATGGACCGGGCCACCAATATGCTCGATGAGTTTATTTCGGGCAATAAACTGCTGGTCTATACGGACGGGAAAGATAATCGGTACGACCGCCAGACGCACGCTCGTTTTACGGGGCAGTTTGAAGAAGGGCCTTTGGTTGTGTTGATTGACGAGGGAAGCGCGTCGGCCTCGGAAATCGTGTCAGGTGCGTTGCAGGACCACGACCGTGCTCTGATTGCGGGTCGGCGGTCGTTTGGCAAGGGGTTAGTTCAGATGCCCGTAACCCTCTCCGACGGGTCGGAATTGCGGCTGACTATCTCACGGTATTATACGCCCAGTGGTCGGAGTATTCAGAAACCTTATGTGCCAGGTCAGGAAGGCGATTACGAGAAAGACCTTGAACTGCGCTCGAAACGGGGCGAATATTACATTGCCGACTCTATTAAAAATGACCCGAAACTAAAATTCAAGACAGACGGGGGCCGTATCGTCTATGGCGGGGGCGGTATCACACCTGACTACTTTATTCCGAGAGATTCAAGCTGGCAGACGCCGTATTTGGTGCAGCTTTACGGCAAAAACATCGTTCGTGAATTTGCGATGGAATACACGAATGAAAACCGGAAAAAGCTGGAAAAGATGCCGTTCGATGAATTTGACCGGACGGTTACCATCGGCGATGAACAATTAAACCGTTTGATAGAAATCGCTACGGACGAGGGCATAAAGTTCAACGAGAAGGAGTACAACCGCTCAAAAAGCTATATTCGTACCCAGGTTAAAGCGTTGGTGGCGCGGTCAGTTTATCAGAAGAATAATAAGTCCGGTCAGAACAATGAATTTTTCCGCGTCATTAGCCAAAACGACGAGACCTATCAGAAAGCCCTAAAACTTTTCGACCGCGCCGATAAACTCGAACATGGGTCGATGTCGTATAACCAGAAGTAAAGCAGTGAAGTAGATTGGGATTCATATGCCATATCTCCAAAATATGGCATATGAATCCCAATCTACTTCACTGCTTTACTAAACTGATACACCAATCCCAGAGACGATTGTAGATTGCCGGTTTTGAAGTCTTTGCGTGAGTAAGGGGCAATCTCAAAGGCAACGCGCAGGTTCGGCACTATCAAAAGCGGTTTTACCCGAACGCCCACGTGCAGCGAGTAGCCTTCCAGAATGTCCCGGTTATCGATGCCATTCAGGGCATTGAAGCGAATACCCAAGCCTGTGTAATAATTTACCTGCGCTTTTCGGGCCACATTAACCAACGGGCAAATCGTCGTGCTGAGTGAGCCAAATACGGTATTGGTCTGGACACGGGCATCGAGCCAGAAAGCCCGGTCGGCATTGGTACTAACCGTAACGAGGTTATTGAATGGATAATAGGCGACCGAAGCCTGACCCAGAACAGAGAGGGAAATTCCCAGGAAAATCACAGTTAACGCATGTTTCATGGGCGCAAATCAACGACTTTATAGGCATAAAAAAACCGGATTTCTCGTAAAACGACTGTCTGGTACGATAGAATGAATGATTTTATCCAGCCAAGTAAGCCATGCAACAATCCGCAGGGAATACGGCAGGTTGACCGATGGTCTTGATTTCTTTGTACCTTTACAACCCTTTCCAGAAAATTACTTACTGAAAATGTCCTGGTTCGTCCGAAAAGATAAGGGTATTCAGACCCCAACCGAAATGAAGCGCGAAGCGCCTGACGGCTTGTGGTATCAATGCCCAAATTGCAAACAAGTTATGAACACGCGGGAGCACAAACTCAATGCTTACACTTGTGTTCACTGCAATTATCACGAAAAAATTGGGTCTGAGGCTTATTTCTCCATCCTGTTCGATGACAATGAGTTTACCGAACTGGATGCCGATATGATGTCGGCCGACCCGCTGAAATTTGTCGATACCAAACCCTACCCAACGCGGATTAAGACGACCATTGAAAAAACTGGCCTGAAAGACGCCGTCCGAACCGCTCATGGGCCAATGCATGGCCTGGCGGTGACTGTAGCCGTTATGGATTTCAACTTTATTGGCGGATCGATGGGGTCGGTAGTGGGTGAGAAAATAGCTCGTGCCATCAACCACGCTATTCAGAATAAGACTCCTTTTCTGATGATTTCGCGGTCGGGTGGAGCACGCATGATGGAAGCGGGTTTTTCGCTGATGCAGATGGCTAAGACATCGGCCAAACTGGCGTTGTTGGACAAAGCTAAACTCCCCTACATCTCGCTTCTGACCGACCCTACCACGGGTGGTGTTACGGCATCTTACGCCATGCTCGGCGATTTTAACATTGCCGAACCCGAAGCCCTAATTGGCTTTGCCGGGCCGCGTGTTATCCGAGAAACCATTGGGAAAGACCTGCCTAAAGGCTTCCAGAGCGCGGAATTCGTACTTGATCACGGTTTTCTGGATTTCATCGTTGATCGGAAAGATTTGAAAGACAAAGTGGTGAGTTTGTTTAGAATGCTAGTGTAGAGACGCAACCCTTTGCGTCTCATGACCGGATGGTTTCGTGCTGACCGGATGATTTTTGCTGACGCCAATGAGACGCAAAGGGTTGCGTCTCTACCAGTCACCATGCGCCTTGTCTCCCATCCGGTTCTTTGCAACTACTACGTTACGTATCGCTGCAACGCGAGCTGTAGTTTCTGCGACATTTGGGAGCGGCCTTCGCCCTATGTCACGCTCGACAGTGCCCGTCAGAACCTGCGTGCCCTCAAAAAATTAGGCGTTCGGGTGGTCGATTTCACCGGGGGGGAACCCCTGCTGCACCGCCAACTGCCCGAACTGCTTCAGGAAGCCAAACAACTTGGTCTGATCACCACCGTAACGACAAATGCACTGCTGTACCCAAAACAGGCCGAGCGGCTGCGGGGGCTGGTCGATATGCTTCACTTCTCGCTCGATTCGCCCATAGCCGACGAGCACGACCAATCGCGGGGTGTGAAATGCTTTGATAAGGTGATGGAATCCATCGCCATTGCCCGGCAGTTAGGCGAACGCCCCGACATTCTGTTCACGGTTTTTGAGCACAATGTTCATCAAATCAAGCAGATGCATGAGGAGATTTGCCTGCCAAACGGTCTGGTACTGATTCTCAATCCAGTATTTGAGTACAACACCGTTGACACCGGCGACCGTTTTTCGGATGATGGACTACAACAAATGTCGTGGTGGGGAAAGCAGAAAAACGTGTACCTGAACGAAGGCTTTATCCAACTCCGACGCGACGGCGGAAATCATGTCGAAGACCCCATTTGCCGCGCAGCCAGCACAACCATCGTGATTTCGCCGGAGAACAAGCTTGTGCTTCCGTGCTATCACCTGGGTCTGAAAGAGTTCCCAATTGACAACAGACTGCATGACCTGTACCGCTCCGCTGAAGTACAGAAATTAGTGGCGCTGGAAGGACGTTTGCCCGCCTGTGAGGGCTGTGCCATTAACTGCTACATGCAACCGTCTTTTGCCGTTGAAATGACTAAATACTTCTGGCAGGCATTACCCAGCACCCTCAAATACAACTGGGTAAAAGGCACCTGGAAGCAGTTGTTCTAATCTATCGCTTCATTATCTTTCTAACTAATATCCGTCCGCCAATCTCAGCCTGAAGTACATAAAAGCCAGTAGTAAGACTGCTCATACTAATTACCTGCTCATGCTGGCGACCTGCCCGATTGAATGATAATTCATGCAGTTTTCGGCCATTCAAGTCTGTCAGTTGCACAGTGGCCGTAGTTGGGTTGCTGCTTTGAATAACAACTTGCAGGCGGTCGTCTACCGGACTGGGAAATGTGGTGAGCAATATATCTGAGTCGGGGTAGGAGGTAGTGGCGGTGACGATACCGCCGAAAGTCCCTTCGATAGCCGGTTCGTAGGGGGGAATGGCACTGGGCGTACCGGGTAGGTCGTCAACGATTAGGGTTATTTCCTGCGTGGTCTGGCTGATGAGGTTCCCGTTTCGGTATTCGTTAATGGTTAGCGCAGTGCTGTAATACCCCAGTTCCGTAGGGGCGTCCCAGACTAAATCGCCCGTGCGGTTGTTTAGTTTGAATATGCCCCGTTGCGTGAGGTCGTTCGGAAATCGGTAAGACGATAGCACCTGTCCACTACAGGCGTTGCTGCCCGTCAGCGCCTTCGCTAAACCATACACCAGACTGTCGCCGTCGGCATCAGTGGCTTTTAAGGAAAGCGTTGCTTTCTGGTTGGCACCAATACGAAAGCCTGACGACGGAAGTCCCGGCGTTGGGCTTTGATTAGGGGTGGTTGTAGTGATAGTAGTGCTGATAGCGAAAAGTTGGGTTTCGGCATTGGTTATGTTTTTAACGATTGTTCGATTTAGCACCGTAGCCGTTAACGTATAGGTGCCGGGTCCGGCGTAGTTGTGGGTTATTCGGTAGGTATTGATAGTCAGCGTTTTGTCAGATGAAAATGTACGACTTTGCCGGGGAGCCACGCTGCTGGAGCCGTCGCCAAAACAGACGTTGTACGAATCGGCCTGATCGGCGGCTGGGCTTGATTGCATGTACAGCACCAGCGTTACCTCATAGGTTTGCCCCGAACCGGCCACAGGTTTTGCCTGAATGTAGCCGCCCAACAAATGTGTAGCCTGAACAACCTGGATGCTCAGGAGCGTTAGAAGTAGAAATAGCAACGTTTTCATGACAGATGAAGGAGTTGGAGTTATTCAGCTAACTGTAAAACCATACATATTCATATACTTTAATCCGAAGATTTCGTAAGCGGTATTTCTGTATCTTTCTGCCATGCTGTATACTGCCGAACAAGCCGCTCAAATTCCTGCTGGGGGCTTCCGCTACCTGCTTACGTCGCTCGATGACCACGTACTGACCATTACGCTGAACCGCCCCGAAAAAAAGAATGCGCTCCATCCGCCCATGCTGGCCGAATTAGCCTTTGCACTGGCTTACGCACATTACACAAGCGACGTTTGGCTGGTTGTTCTGGCGGCTGCGGGCGATACGTTCTGCGCCGGTATGGACCTGAAAAGCCTGTCTTCAGGGGATGGCGAAGCGCTCACAGTTACCGAGCCATCCGGTCCGGTTCGTCTGGGCGAACTGATGGCGGGTTTGCACAAACCCTGTATTGCGCGGGTACAGGGGCCGGTCTATGCGGGGGGATTTCTGCTGGTAGGCGGCAGCACGTATGTAGTCGCAGCCGAATCAGCTACGTTTAGTTTGCCCGAAGTGAAGCGTGGCCTTTTCCCGTTTCAGGTGCTGGCCGTTCTGCTCGATCTTATGCCCGCCCGCACCGCCCTCGACCTTTGCCTGCGTGCCAAAACGTTATCAGCGACCGCTGCTCTGGCGATTGGCTTAGTGACGCATGTGGTGCCCAACGACGGCCTGAACCCGGCTATCCTGCTGTTGAAAGATGAGTTGAAACTGTATTCACCAACGGCAATACAATTTGGTTTGCGGGCGTTTCAGCAATTAAAAAACCTGCCGTCCAATGAACAGCAGGCTTATTTATACGAGCAGTTTGTACAACTTCACCAAACGCCCGATGCTAAAGAAGGCATGGCTGCTTTTCTGGAAAAACGCCCGCCGAAGTGGGGGAAATGTAGTTCTTCGTAACTGCTATTGTGTGCGGCAAATGATTATATTTACCAAAAGAAGTAAAAAGATGGCAAGAAATACAGGCACAGGGGCTAGGAAAGGAGCTGTTTCAGGCCGTTCTCAGGTATATAACCCCACCACGGGCAATTATATAAAACGAGATACCACAACAGGACAATTCCTTGACGTTAAATCGGACGGTAAGCCTTTTAAGGGAGTACGTAAAGAAAAGACTGCTGTTAAAGCAAACCCAAGCGTTGATCGAAATACAGCTAATAAAGCGGAGAAAGCAGTAATTGCCGTTAAAAACAGACGGAATGCATAAATGAGTAGAGTAGACAGCAATTACTATCGTAATGTATTTATTAATTGCCCATTTGATACTGATTATGATGAAATCTTTAACGCTATAGTATTTGCCGTTCACCGCTGTGGCTTTGTACTACGGTGTGCGAAAGAATTTGGCGATTCGGATAGCATACGGATACATACTATTGTATCCTTGATTGAACAGTCGAAATATGCTATTCACGACTTATCACGTGTTACACTAAGTAAAACAGGCCAGCTTCCACGTTTTAATATGCCTTTGGAACTGGGTATTTTTATAGGATGTGGGTATTTTGGATCAAAAATTCATAAAGAAAAAAAGTTAGGACTTTCGCTTGTGCATCAAATTTGAGAGTTTAGCCGTATGATTGCAAAGCATGAATACATCGAATATCTGTTGAGTACGCCATTCAACTATACCTGCACCAACATGGCTGATCATAAACCCA
>JAESFU010000196.1_pt1 | contig 72070 bp, 95 predicted proteins | sample 9269461 | NCBI WGS metagenome assembly JAESFU01 (sample SAMN14502556, study PRJNA617107) | algae metagenome | isolation source: Stenomitos rutilans HA7619-LM2 and co-occurring heterotrophs from cave walls | place: USA: Waikapalae cave, Hawaii | collected 2009-07-28
GACGCTTGGCTGATGACGGAGGGCTTCGTCGTGCTGCGGTTCACAAACCAGCAGATCGAAAGCCGAAGCTGGGAGGTGATCGGCGCGATCGTGGCGGCGTCCGAGCGGAGGCTGACAACATGATAGGTCGGTGCGACCCCTCATCCGACCCGCTGCGCAGGCCACCTTCTCCCGCAAGGGGAGAAGGAATTGGCGGCGGTCTCGTCGCCGGGCATTGAGCGATCTCCGCTGCGGCCGGGATGACAAGAGAGACGATGGCTTAACTCGGCTCCCCGTCCCTGAACCGCCACTTCATGGCCAGGACCACGGCCGCCATGACCAGGGCGCAGGCATTGGCGACGACGATGGGCCAGGCGGTCGTCATGACCCCGTAGGCGGTCCACAGCACGAAACAGGTCACGGTCAGGGAATAGGTCTTCAGCGACACCGAGGAGGCGTCGCGGTCTTTCCAGATCTTGATCATCTGAGGCGCGAAACTGGTGATCGAGCAGAGCGCTGCCGCCGTGCCCACGACATTGGCGACCAGATCGCTCATGCCCTGGCCTTGGGCGAGGCCTTCGCGGGCTGTTCGGCCTCGATGTCGCTGGCGCGCTTGGCCGGCTTGCCCTTGATCGCCCGTGCCGGCTTGCCCTGATGCACGGCGATGCCACGCGCCTCGACCTCGGCCAGGATGGCGTCCAGTTCGCGCTCTGTCAGGTGTTCGATGCCGATGAAGCGGGCGTCGGCCTGTCTAATGGCGAAGATGAGCTCGTCCAGCTTGGCCTGCATGGCTGCGCCGTCACGGTTCTGGGTGTTCTGGATCAGAAAGACCATCAGGAAGGTGACAATGGTCGTGCCGGTGTTGATGACCAGTTGCCAGGTCTCGCTGAACTTGAAGATCGGCCCGCTGATCGCCCAGATCAGGACGACAGCCAGGCAGGCGATGAAGGTCCACGGCTTGCCCGCCACCTTGGCGGTCAGGGTCGCGAACCGGATGAACAGCTTTTCCATGACGGCCTAACCGCTTCGCTTGGGCGCGGTTCCGGTTCTATTGCGGTTGCCGCCCCGGTGCCCGCCGCGCCTGCGTCTTCTGCTCGAAGGCATATCCCAGCGACAGGATGCGCGCGTCCTCCCACTTGCCGCCGATGAAGCTGATCCCCACCGGCATGCCCCGGTCGAAGCCCATGGGCACGGTCAGGTGCGGATAGCCGGCGACGGCGGCCAGGCGGCTGGCCGAGCCCTGCATGTTGTCGTCGTCGTCCGGGTCGTTGGTCCAGGCGCGAGAGGTGGTCGGGGCGACAAGAGCGACAACGCGGTGATCCGCCATCATCCGGTCGATGCCGTCGGGGCCGGCCGCCTGCAAGGACCTGGCCCGCGCCTCGACATAGGCCGGATCGGTCAGGCCGCCCGTGGCCTGCGCCCGCTCGAACAGGTCCTGGCCGAACAGCACGGTCTCGCGCGGCTCGGCGGCATTGAAGGCGATGACGTCGGCCAGGGTCCGCGTCGGCACCTGCTGCGGGTCGGTGGAGGCCAGATACAGGTTCAGGTCGTGCTTGAGCTCCGTCAGCAGCACAGTCAGCTCCCAGCCGCCGATCTGACGGAACTGGGCCGGGGCCTCGGTGATCTCGACGATCTCCGCCCCTGCCTCCCGCATGGCCTGCAGCGACCGCTCGAACGCGGCGCGGGTCTCCTCGGAATAGGACGGCAGCAGGAAAGACATCACCCCGATCCGCGCGCCGCTCAGCGAGCCGACGTCCAGGGCGGCGCGGTAGTCGACCTTGCGCGCATCGGCCTCGGCCGTCGCGGGGTCCAGGGGGTCGGACCCGGCGATGACACCCAGCACGATGGCCGCGTCCTCGACCGTCGTGGTCATCGGGCCGGCCGTGTCCTGCGAATGCGAAATCGGCACGATGTGCGTCCGGCTGACCAGACCCACGGTCGGCTTGAAGCCCACGATGCCGTTGACCGAAGCCGGACAGGTGATCGAGCCGTCCGTCTCGGTGCCTATGGCCAGTTCAGCCAGTCCAGTCGCCACGGCGACGGCACTGCCGGCCGACGAACCGCATGGCGTTCGCTCAAAGTCATAAGGGTTGCGCGTCTGTCCTCCGACCGCGCTCCAGCCGCTGATCGAATCCGAAGAGCGAATGTTGGCCCATTCAGACAGATTGGCCTTGCCAAGCAGAATGGCCTGCGTGGCTCTCAGACGCGCAACGATGGGCGCATCCCGACCAGGAGCGTTATTCACAAGAGCCAGAGAGCCCGCCGTCGTCGGCATGTCCGCCGTCTCGATATTGTCCTTCAGCACAATCGTGCGGCCACTGATTTCTGACAAAGGAGCACCCGGTCGGGACACCAGCGTGCTGCCCGATGTCATGGGCTGAAGCACCTGCGGCTGGTTCCACTGGATCATGCTCCGCCTCGTCTCGTCATAGGCCCTGAACTGACGCATGATGTTGTCCGCGGTGATCGGCGGGCGCAGCGGAATGCTCATGATTTGCCGTCGAGTGACCTCTACCTGAGGACTCGCGCCGCCAGCCGGATCCGACGTTTCTAGCTGGATGCAAGGAAACGGAGCATCTGCCCGCCCTTCACGCTCCAAGTCACGTTCGATGGACCGAACGATCTCGGTGGGAAGCTGTTCTCTTGAAAGGCAGCCCTGTTCAACCACGTCTTGGCGTGTCGCCGATGTGGTTTGCGGGCTTTGCCTAGCTATCGATGCTGTCGCCGAGAGCACAACAAACGACACGCCCCACATCCATCTGCCGTATCGCTTCATCATCCCCACCATTTTCTTGCGTCTCCGGCCTTAACCAACGTACGGCAGGCGAGCGGATCAGTCCGATATCGCCGCCCGCTCACCAATCGTGCGGTCGAAAAAGTCCAGATACGTGCGCCACTGCTGCAACTGACGCTCGTTGCCGCGAATGCCGTGGCGCTGGCCGGGGTAGAGCATCATTTCGAACGGAACGCTCTTGGCCTGCAGCGCGTCGATCACGCGGGTGGCGTTTTCGAAGATGACGTTGTCGTCGGCCATGCCGTGCAACAGCAGCAACCGACCCGTCGACTGGTCGAGCTGGTCAACGACGTCCGACGCCGCATAGCCTTCTGCATTGGCTTCCGGCGTCGACATGTAGCGCTCGGTATAGTGGGTGTCGTACAGGCTCCAGTCAGTGACGGGTGCGCCGGAAATCGCCGACGTCAGACCCATCTCAGGCTCCGTCAGCATGTGCAGGGTCATGAAGCCGCCGTAGCTCCAGCCCATGGCCGAAATACGGGCATCATCCACAAACGGTAGCGATCTCAGATAGTTGGCCCCCAGAACCTGATCCTCGATCTCGGGCTGGCCCATCTTCAGATAGAGCGCTTGTTTGAAGGTCGTGGAGCGGTCGCCCTCGCCCCGGTTGTCCAGGCGGAAGACGATATAGCCCGCCTCGGTCAGCAGCTGGTTGGTCGCCGACTGCCAGCCGCGACGGACGCCGCCGCCCGACGGCCCGCCATAGACCTGCATCACCACCGGATAGGTCTTGGTCGGATCGAAACCCGGGGGCACCGTCATCTGCCAGACCAGCGTCTCGCCGTGGCTTTCCAGTTCGCCGAAGGTGACCTGACCGCGGCGGGAGACATAGGGGAAATAGGGGTGGCTCTCGTCCAGCCGGTTCTCCTCGATCCAGCGCACGAAGGTGCCGTCGGCGCGGTACAGGCCCGACTGCGCCGGCGTGTTCAGATCGGTGTAGTTGCCGACATAGGCTGTGCCGGTCCGGTTCATCGACGCGCCCCACCAGCCGCCAGGCGGCGTCACGGCGACCGGGGTCACCGTCCGGCGCAGGGAGGCGCGGAACATCTGCTGTTCGATCGGCAGTTCGCGCCCGTCACGCATCGAAGCGGTGAAGAAGACCTCACCCGTCGTCTGATTGACGCCGTTCAACCCCTTGATCGGATAGGCCCCGCGCGTGATCGCCCGCAGGCGACGGCCCTCGCGGTTGTACAGATACAGATGCCGCCAGCCGGTCTCTTCCGACGACCAGATGAAGGTTCCGTCCTCCAGCGCGCGGAAGTCGTTGGTCAGGGGCACCCAGGCGTCGGACCGCTGGGTCACGATCACGCGCGACGCCCCCGTGGTCGGATCGACGCTGAGCAGGTCGAGCCGCTTCTGATCGCGCGACTGGCGCTGGACGTAGAGGGTCTGGCCGTCCGCCGACCAGTTGACGCGCGCCAGATAGATGTCGGTGTTGGTGCCCAGATCGACCTTGGTGCGCTGGCCGCTCTGACGGTCCTGAACGTACAGCTCGACCACGGCATTAGGGCGACCCGCGCGGGGATAGCGTTGCTCGATCACACTGGCCCCGCCGCCGGTAATGTCCAGCCGGGGCACGATGTCGACGGTGGATTCGTCGGTGCGTTGCAGGGCGATGTAACGTTCGTCCGGGCTCCACCAGTAGCCGGTGTCGCGGTCCATCTCTTCCTGGGCGATGAATTCGGCAGTGGCCCATGTGATCAGGCCGTCGCCGTCGGTGGTGACGGGGGCCTCCGTGCCCGCCGCCAGGTCATAAACGACCAGATCCTGATCCCGGACCCAGGAGACGAAATTGCCCTTGGGCGAGACCTTGGCATCGATCTCGTCGGCTTCGGTTTCGGTCAGGCGGCGGACGGTGCCGCCGGCCCGCTCGGCCAGGAAGACGTCGCCTTCCAAGGGGGCGAGGATGTAGCGCCCCTGTTCGTCCCAGGAGTATTCGACCACGCCGCGCTGGCTGATGCGCATCCGCTCGCGCCTGGCCTTCTCGGCCTCGGACAGTTCGCCGGCGTCCGGGACCAGGGCTCGCGCGTCGATCAGCTTGAACGGCTCGCCCTCGCCCGTGGGGGCAGCCCACAGGTCCAGCACATCCACATCGTCCTCACGCGAGCGCAGAAAGGCAACCAGCTCGCCATCCGGCGACAGGGACACACCCCGCGCCACAGGCCCGGCCAGCGATGGATTGGCGAACACCCGCTCGGGCGTCAGGACGGCTGGATCGGCGCTCTGGGCCAGGGCGGCGGTGAAGGGGGCCTGGGCGGCCAGAAACATGGCGGAGGCGAGAAGATGTTTGCGCATGGGCCGGGACGCTAAAGAGGGATTCTGCCCCCGTCACCCCCTGCCCGGCATCAATCGGCCATTCCCAGGTCTGATCGGCGCAGGCATCCTGTCGCCATGACCGAATCCGATGGCCGCTGCGGCTGGTGCGGCACCGATCCGCTGTACGTCGCCTATCACGACACCGAATGGGCCGTGCCGGAGTATGACGCCCGCGCCCTGTGGGAAAAGCTGGTGCTGGACGGGTTTCAGGCGGGCCTGGCCTGGATCACCATCCTGCGAAAGCGCGAGGGTATCCGCGATGCTTTCGACAATTTCGATCCCGAGATCGTGGCCCGCTATGGCGAGGCCGACATCCAGCGCCTGCTGGGCGACCCGCGCATCATCCGCTCGCGCGCCAAGATCAACAGCGCGATCAAGGGGGCGCAGATCTGGCTGAAGATGCGCGACGAGGGCGAGGACTTTTCCGCCTGGCTGTGGTCCTTCGTGGACGGCCAGCCCATCCAGAATACCTGGTCCGACTACCGCGACGGACCGACCCAGACGCCGCAATCCGTCGCCATGACCAAGGCGCTGAAGGCGCGCGGCTTCACCTTCTGCGGGCCGGTCATCGTCTATGCCTTCATGCAGGCCGTGGGCATGGTCAACGACCATCAGACCAGCTGCTTTCGTCACGCCCAGGTTCGTGCGATGGCGCGGCCATGACTGCGGTTCGCAATATCCCTTCCCTGTCGCTGGAGACTGATCTGTCGCGTGCGGTAGGCGGTCTAGTCTGCGGCGTTGACGAGGCTGGGCGTGGCCCCTGGGCCGGGCCGGTGTCGGCGGCAGCTGTCATTTTGAACCCCGACGACCTGCCGCCCGGCATCGACGATTCCAAGGCCCTGACCGAGAAGCGCCGGTTCGAGATGGAGCCGATAATCAAGGCCCGCGCCATTGCCTGGGGCGTCGGCTTCGCCTCGGTGGAGGAGATTGCGGACCTGAACATCCTGCACGCGACCGGCCTGGCCATGTGCCGGGCCATCGAGGCCATGTCGGTAAAGCCCGTGGCGGCTCTGGTGGACGGCAACTACCGCTTCAAACTGCCGTGTGATGTGCAGACGGTGATCAAGGGGGATAGCCTGTCGCTGTCCATCGCCGCAGCCTCCATCTTGGCCAAGACGGCGCGGGACAGGATGATGATCGAACTGGACGGGCAGTATCCCGGCTACGGCTTCGCTGGGCATAAGGGCTACAACGCCCCGGTTCATTCACAGGCTCTCAAGACCCTGGGCCCCTGCCCGGCGCATCGCCGCAGCTGGGCACCGATCCGGGCGCTGCTGGACGCCTAGAGGGCCAGACCGCTACCGGCCAGAGCGCCGGCCAGAGCCGCGATCATTCCGCCCAGGGCGACGATGGCCCAGGTCTGGGCGCGGTCGTCGTCGGACTGCGGCTGCGCCGCGGCCCTGGCGACAGGGCGGCGACCAAAGGTCTGCGCCTCCCTGTGCCGCATGGCGTCGAAGGCATCAACGGGCTGGATCGAGGGGGCGTAGCGTGACGGTTCCATGACGGCTTAACGGCCTTGGCCAACAGCGGTTCCTGAGCAGGGTTTCACAGTCCGCTGCAGCGCCACGGTTGCACCATGACACATCCAGCAAACAGCGTTCTTGACTCGCATGACGTGTGCAGCCCAACCTGAGGTCGCAAGAGAGGGGCAATCATGAAAACGTCAGTCATCGCCATCGCGGTCGCGTCCCTGGCCATCGCCGCCTGCGACACCCTGCCAAAGCCCGGAACCCGGAGCTATCTGTCGGTGGCGACGCAAGCCCAACCCCCAAACGGGCCCGTGCGGACGATCGGCACGCTCTTCGTCTGGAGCAACGACGTGAATGCCGGGGTGATCTACGAGCATGGCAATATCTGCATGCAGCGGGCCATGACCGCCCGAGCCACAAGCGGAAGCTTTGACGCCAGCGCGAATGCCGAGGCACCTGCCAGCGTGCTGGCCGGTATGACAGCGGCGGCGTCGGACGCCAGCGACAGCGGAAACATGGAGGCGGCTGCGGCCATGTCTGCGGCCATCGCCCAGACCGCCACGGCCCTGTCGGCCACCAGCGAGCGGACGGCCTTTCTCGACATCGGCATGTTCTACATCTGCCAGCTCAGTGCCAACGGGCGAATTTCGGCCCCCGAAACCAATCAGCTGGCCCTTCAGCTGGTCGAATCCGCGGCCAGTATGGCACCGACCGGGACAGTTCCTCGAGCCGACGCGCCGCAGTATCGCGAACAAGCCGACCGGTAAGGCTGGACTCAGGCGGCGTCGGCCAGTTTCAGAGGCCGATCGCCGACCACGAACAGATATTCCACATTGCGCAGCCGCCCCACCGTCCCGACCTTCTCGCCCTTGGGGTTATGGATGCCGATGCGGGCCCCGACATAGCGCGGATGCTGGATCTCGATGACCTGCACCTCGCCGCGCGCCGACAGCATCTCGACCAGCTGATCGCGCGACAGATAGCCTTCGTCGTTGAAGGACACGACCAGGTTGGGGGTCTTCACCCCGTCGATCACGGCCTTCAGCGCAGGCGCGATGCCGGGGCGGCTGTTGAAGGCGCTCTTGCGGGTGCGCACGTCGATCCGCTTGTTGGCGACGCCATAGGTTTCGGGCTTGTCCCACAGCACCAGGCTTTCCCAGCAGTGGTAGTTGCCGAGATAGGAATGCTGATTGTACGGCGGGTCCAGATAGACGAGATCCGCCTCGACGTCCGGGGCCAGTTCGACCGCGTCAGCTTGCGTCGCCCGGCACGGCCCCGCCGCCACGCCCGGCAGGACATCGGGCATGCGCAGTTCCAGCGGCTTCAGCGCCCGCGCCGCCCAAGACTTCATATAGGCCATCTGCACTCCGGCGGTGGAATCGACCCGGTCCGCCGCCTCCATCAAACTGACCAGGGCGATGGCCTCCAGCTCGGATTCCAGGGCCATGGCCGCGATCCGGTCGCGGATGGCGTCGATGCGCGCACCGTTCTCGGGCGTGAAATAGCGGGCGTCCTCGCAGAAGGCGCGGGTGAACCAGCCGGCCTGGGGCGTCACCGTCCGCAACTCGGCCAACACCGTCTCGGCCTTCGTCTCCCACCGCTCGCGATCCGCCTGCACATAGGCGGTGGCCAGCACATGGGCATAGGCGTTGACGTCATTGGACCAGACGCGGAAGCCCTGCTTCTTCAGCGCATGGCCCACGCGCGCCGTGCCGGAAAACAGGTCGCACACCAGCCCACCGTCGGGCAGCCGACCACTGACCGCCGTGGCGATCTGGGTCAGCAACGCCCGCTTGGAACCGATGTATTTGATCATGCCGACCCTTGCGGGATCAGGCGCGCGACTTGCCGCCCTTCGCCGGAGCATGGGCCAGTCGCAGCAGATTCGCAGCCCCCGGCGCACCGAAGGGGGTCCCCGCCAGGATCAGTACCCTTTGGCCCGGTTGGGCCAGGCCATAGGTCATGGCGCTCTTGACCGCGTCGTCGGTGACGTCTTCCAGACTGGTCGGCTCCTTGCCCAGCCGCGTCTCCAGACCCCAGACCAGGGCCAGACGGCGTGCCGTGTCCGGATTGGGAGTCAGGGCCAGCACGGGCAGCAACGGCCGCTCGCGCGCCATCCGCCGGGCCGTTCCGCCCAGGGTCGTGAACACCACGATACAGGCCGTCGACTGGGCCTGGGCCGCCTTGCCCGCTGCGGCGACAAGGGCGTCGGCGTCGAAATCGTCCATGCCGGCGTGTTCGGCATCCATCAGGCCGGGCCAAAGGGGATCGCTCTCGACCCGCTCGATGATCCGGCTCATCACCGCCACGGATTCCAGAGGATACTGGCCCGACGCCGTCTCGGCCGACAGCATCAGGGCATCGGCCCCCTCATAGGCGGCGTTGGCGACGTCCGAGGCCTCGGCGCGGGTCGGCGCGGGCGAGGCCGTCATGCTCTCCAGCATCTGGGTCGCCACGATCACCGGCACGCCGCGCTGGCGGGCGGCGCGGATGATCATCTTCTGGGCCACCGGAACCTCTTCAGGCTCCAGTTCGACGCCCAGATCGCCGCGCGCGACCATGACGCCGTCGCAATAGTCCAGAATGCTGTCCAGCTGGGCCAGGGCCTGGGGCTTTTCGATCTTGGCCAGGCAGGCGGCGCGGCCCTTCACCAGCTGTTTCAGCTCGGCCATGTCCTCGGCCTTCTGGACGAAGCTCAGCGCCACCCAATCGACACCGATGCGCAGGGCGAAGGCCAGGTCCTCGCGATCCTTGGGCGTCAGGGCCGAAACCGGCACCACCGCTTCCGGCACGGCCACGCCCTTGCGATCCGACAGCTTGGAGCCGCTTTCGACCGTCACATCGGCCCATTCGTCGGTGCGCTCGCCCACACGCAGACGCACCCGCCCGTCGTCGAGCAGCAGCAGCATGCCGGTCCGCAGGGCCTTGAAGATTTCCGGATGCGGCATCTCCACCCGCGTGGCGTCGCCGGGCGTGGGATCCAGGTCGAACCGCATCTTGTGGCCCGGCTTGACGTCGATCTCGACCTCGGCGAACCGGCCCAGTCGCAGCTTGGGTCCCTGCAGATCGGCCAGCACGCCCAGCGGCCGTTTCAGCGCCATTTCCGCGCCCCGCACGGCCTTCAGGGCCGCCGCATGATCCTCATGCGTGCCGTGGCTGAAGTTCAGGCGGAAGACGTCCACCCCGGCCTGGGCCAGGGCCTTGACCGTGCCGGGCGCGCGGCTGGCCGGTCCCAGGGTGGCGACGATGCGGGCGCGGCGGGCTCTAATCATCGAAAGTCCATGCGGGCAAGAGGGATGATGCATCCTTGTGCCCACGAAACGCGCTGCGGTTAAGCCGCGATCGCCGCGCGAAACACGAAGTTATGCGCTATGCAGAGGTCGGACAGGGACAGAGGCACCAGAAATGGCCGGACTGAAGGACAAGCGCGGCTTCATCGACAAGGACCGGCTGGACCTGTCCGAGCGTCAGGCCGTCGAATACTGGATGAAGCGCTGGGGCGTGACGCGCGACCAGATCACCGCCGCCCACCGCAAGGCCGGACGCATGGTCAAGGACATTGCCGCCGAACTGGGCAAGAAGCGCTGAGTTCAGGCTGAGGGTGCCGCACGGCGACGGGATCGCGAAACGCGAGCGATCCAGTGTCATGGTGCATCGCGATCCATCGTCTGCAGCAGCGCGGTCTTCTAGATCGGCGCTGCACGATGAGGCTGTGCGCCCAATCCTGCGGGGGAACATATGGATCGCTTGCAGTTCACGGCGTTGATCGCCGTCCTTGCCACGATATCGACCGGCGCCTGCGGCAGCGAGAAGGCCGACGCATCTGCTGTGGTCGCCACCCCGGCGCCCGTGGCGCAGGCCGAGGGCGCCGAGACAGCCGCCGTGGAAACCCAGACCGCCGCCGTCCGCGACCGTCCGGTGATGACCGAAAGCGACAGCATCCGTCTGCAGATGGCCGAGGCGGCCTGCCGACAGAATGATTTCAAAGGGTTCTTTACGGCCTTTACCGGCTCTTGGGCGGTGCGCGAACGCTATACCGCCGATCAGGTCAGCTTTGGCCAGACGGGCCAATCGCGTCGCCTGTCGCGTCAGACCTATGCCGACGAGGATCGCTACCCCGTCGCCACCATGGATTATTTCTACGTCACCTCCGAATCGGCGGCGCAGTTCGAGAGGAATGGCGGCGATCCGAAATCGCTTCGCTATGTCCAGATCGAGATCAATCAGGCGGGCGACGGACGCAACCGCGTCGACTGGCTGCCCGGCATCTTCGAAAAGGACCTGACGCCGCCGCCGCGCGATCTGGGCGATGGCCTGGGCGACCTGGTCCAGGAGACAGGGTCCGGGGGCTACCTCCTGTTCCGCCCGACCACGACCTGCTGGGAACTGGTCGACGATATCCGCAACCCGCCGCTGGAGCTTTGACGGCCGTGAGTATCCTGACTGCAATCCTGATCCGATATCGCGCGATCCTGTTGGTGATCGGCGCTGCCCTGGGGCTGTTCGCGGTGACGTCGCCGGCCCAGGCCCAGTACGCCTGTCCTGGCGACACGCCCAACGACAGGATGGTCGGCATGCACAATCCGGGCAACGGAGTCGCACCCCATCCCATTTGCGTACCGAGAAACGAGCAGCCGTCGGCTCCCGCACCGCCGCCGCGCATCATCAACACCTACGCCTCCATCGCCATGCATCCCGACGTGGATGGCCTCTGGATGGAAGGCAATTTCGATGGTCCCAACGGGGCCGAGCCCAAGGTGATGGCCTTGTGTCAGCAAGCGACGGGTGGGGGCTGCGTGTCCGTGGGCGAGTGGCAGAACTCGGACATGGCCATAGCCCGCGACTGGAACGGTTATCTGACCAGTGGGTGGGGCCGAAACGGCAACGAGGCCCGCCAGTCGGCCCTGAACGCCTGTCGGCGGGAACAACCCACGCCGTGCGAGATCGTCGGCACCTATGGCTCTGGCCGTCAGCGCATTCAGCCCCGGCTGCCGCGCGATCTCAAGCTGTATGGTGCAGGGGCCTGGCCCCAGGACACCGGCGACGCCAATGCGCCGCCGCCGCGCAACCGCGCCTGGATTGCGACGGGCCACCGGAGCGAGACCGAAGCCACCAATGCAGCCGTGACAGCCTGCCAGCAGGCGACGGGTCTGACATGCGTCTACTGGGCCGTGGCCGGCAACGGTGTGGTCCAGACCTTCGCCAGCGACCAGCGCAACAGCGCCCTGCCTGAACGCACCAGCAGCCGGGCCGTCGCAGCCGTCAACGCCTGGTGTCGCCAGCAGGGTATGCGGTGCCGCCCTCAGCACGCCTACGACAGCCGGCGTTCCGGCCTGTTCGTGCACAATTTCGAGACCGGCAGGCCGGAGTAGCGTTCACGGCACCGCCTCAGCTATGCGAGTTGGGGCGGCCTCGGAGCCGTGGTGCGAGCGGCGGGGGTCGAACCCGCAAGACCGAAGCCGACAGATTTTAAGTCTGTTGCGTCTACCAATTTCGCCACGCTCGCCGGCGCGGACTGTCTAGCAGCGCCGGGCAACTTCGGCCATGCGGTTTGGCGTCAGTAGGGGTCGGTCGCTGCCGCCGTGCCCATCAGGGCACCCATGCCAACGACCCACAGGATGCAGATGATCAGGGCGATGGCCGAGGTGACGATGCCGCCGATGGCCAGACCCTTGCCCGCCGGCTTGTTGACCGCGATGACGCCCATGATCAGACCGGCCGGCGCCAGGATCCAGGAAATGAATCCGATGAACGGGATCAGCGACAGCACCAGGGCAATGATGCCGGTGATCAGGGAACCGACGGCCAGGCCGGTGCTGGGTGGCGGGCCGCTTTCGTTGCGGGTGTCCTGGTACCGGACGGGATCATAGTCGCTCATGGTGCCCCCATTTGATTCGAGCGGTTTAACCTAGGTTTTCAGCCTGACCTATCCGAACGGGGTTTGACGAGTCCCTAATTCGACGGCGCAGGCGCAGCCGTGGCCGCCCGGAAATCCACGTCCGAGTTGGCCAGCAACCACAGAAAGGCGGCCCAGGCGGCGACGTTCTGGGTCATGGCCTCCGGATCGATCCGGTCCAGCACGTCGTCGGCGGTGTGGTGGGTGTCGAAATAGTCGGTGCCGTCCTGGTTCAGGCGGAAGGCGGGCACGCCCAGAGCGACCGTCGGGCCAGTATCCGGTCCGCCACCCGTCGCCGGCGCGGGATCGAACAGCACGCCAAGCGGCGTCAGCACGCCCTGCGCCGCGCGCCGGAAGTCGGTGTCGGCCGCACCGGCGGGCAGGGCCAGGCTGTAGATCGGGCCGGCGCCGAAATCGCTTTCGGAAATGGCGACATGGTTCGCCATCTGATCGCGGCGCGTCTCAGCATAGTGGCGTGCCCCGGCCAGGCCTTGAGCGGGCGGCGGCTGACTGACCTCTTCGGAGCCCCACCAGACGACGCGGATGGTGCGGCGCGGTTTGCGCGGCATGTCCTCGATCAGCTTCAGGGCCGCCGCCGTGATGGCCACGCCCGCGCCATCGTCGATGGCCCCCGTGCCCAGGTCCCAGCTGTCCAGGTGGCCGCCGATGACGATGACCTGATCGGCATCCGGGCCCGAACCACGCACTTCACCCACCACATTCTGGCTGACGCTGTCGGCGGTGAAGCCGGCGCTGGAGAACAGGCGGATACGCAGCGGTTCGTCGGACAGCCGCCCGATCCGGCGCAGCTGGTCCGCGTCCGGCGGGCTCATGGCAAAGGCCGGGATGGTCCCCTCGCCTACCCGCGTAGCGCCCGTGTGGGCAAAGCGATGGTCGTGCGTCCCCAGCGACCGCAGCACATAGCCGATGGCCCCGCGTTTGGCCGCCTCGGTCGGGCCTGCGCCGCGAATGGGCGACGTCGCGCCATAGCCGCGACCGTCCTGGGCCTGGACCGTGTCTTGCAGGACGATCGCGATCTTGCCGTTGAGCGAACCCTCGGGCTGGTCCAGCAGCTGCTGATAGGTCTCGAAAATCGCGGCCTCGCCCTCGATGCCTTCCGCCGGGGTCGCGATCGAACCGCCCAGCGAGACGATGGTCAGCGGCTGGGCGAAGGGCCCGACGATCTCGACCCGTGCTTCGCCCCGCGTCCAAAGGGCCAACGGGAACTGTTCGATCGCCACATTGTCGAAGCCCATTTCGCGAAACTTGTCCGCGCCCCAGCGCGCAGACGCCTGTTCCGACGCCGACCCGGCCAGCCGCGGCCCGAACCGCGTCGTCAGCTCGGACACCAGATCATAGGCGACATTGCTGTCCAGCGCCCGGTCGCGCAGCTGCTCGGCCTCGCGGATAGTACGAGCGTCCTGCGCCAAAACCGGAGAGGCAGACAAACCGAAGACAAGCGCACTGGCGCAGAGAAGGCGGGCGGACAGGCGCATGACGGCTCCGGAAGACTCAAGAAGGCAGAGCAAACCGTAGCGAGCGCCGCGTGTCGCGGGAAGCGACTATCGTGACTTAAGCCTCGCCGCCCTTGACCCAGGCCTCGACCGGGCCTTGCAGCTTCACCGTCAGCGCCTTGCCGCGACGATCCACGCGGTTGCCGACAGCCAGGCGGACCCAACCTTCGGAGATGCAGTATTCCTCGACATTGGTCTTTTCCTCGCCCTTGAAGCGAACGCCGATGCCCTTGGCCAGCAGGTCGGCATCGTGGAACGGGCTGTCGGGATCGACGGACAGGCGGTCGGGAAGGTCGGTCATGAACGGGTCTCGGGCAAAATGTCAGGCGGCTTTAACTGACCGTGCGGGCGATACCAAGTGCCTCTTGACCTGACGCGGCGTCATCCGGCTATGTTCATTTCGAATAAGGACGGACCAAGGTCATGAGCGATCTCATCCTGCGTGATTTCACGGCTGCGGCCGCCGATGGCTATCCCCTGTCCATGCGGCTGGTATCGGCCAAGGCTTCAAAGGTGGCCGTGCTGGTCAGTTCAGGCACCGGCTTTCACAAGCGGTTCTACGAGCGGTTCGCCCGGCATTTGGCGGGTCGAGGCGCGGCGGTCCTGACCTATGACTTTCGCGGCATTGCCGGATCGCGGCCAGACAATCTGAAGGCCATGCAGATGGACTATCCCGACTGGGGTCGGCTGGACATGCCCGCCGCTCTGGACGCCCTGATCGAAGCCGCGCCGGGCCTTCCGGTCGTGCATGTGGGCCACAGTGTCGGCGGCCATTTCATCGGCTTCATGCCCAATCAGGATCGCATCGGCCGCCATGCTTTCGTCAGCGTCGGCAGCGGATACTGGGGCCATCACCACCGCCGCTACAATCCGCTGGAGCTGTTCTTCTGGTTCGGGCTGGGCCCGTTCAGCCTGTGGCGGCACGGCTATATCAGGAGCGGCGGATTGTGGAGCGGCGCCGACCTGCCGCGCGGAGCCTTCATGACCTGGCGGCGCTGGTGCCTGAAGCCGACCTATTTTCGAGACGAACTGGTCGATCGCCTGCGCCCGCATCATTTCGAGGCCGTCACCGCGCCGATCCGATCCTGGGTCTTTCCCGACGATCCCATCGCGACGCCACGTACGGCCGGCGACATGCTGAAGGCCTATCCCCATGCTCCAAGCGATATCGTGGTGCGGAAACCTGCTGACTATGGCGTGAAGCGGATCGGGCACGAAGGCGCCTTTCGGCCGGGCTTGGAGCGCCTTTGGGACGAGATATTCGACTGGCTGGTTGAACCCGCCGCCACGGGTCCTAGTTAAACGGCTCCCCCGCACAGGAGCGCGCCATGACCGACCAAGCCACGATTACCGTCGATGGAAACACCATCCCCCTGCTCGGCTTCGGCACCTGGCAGCTGGAACCCGCCGACGCGCGGCGCATGGTGGCCGAGGCCCTGCGGATCGGGTACCGCCACATCGACACGGCCTGGATCTACAAGAACGAGGCGGCCGTCGGCGACGGCATCCGCGACGCGATCGAAGCGGGACACGTGGCTCGCGAGGACATCTGGCTGACGACCAAGATCTGGGTGGAGCATTTCGACCATGCCGGCCTGCTGAAACAGGCCGAGGAATCCGCCGCCAGCCTAGGCTTCACCCCCGATCTGTTGCTGCTGCACTGGCCCAAGACGACGCCGCCGTTTGCCGAGACGATCGGCGCTCTGAACGAGGCCAAGGACAAGGGCTTCACCCGCAACATCGGCCTGTCCAACTTCCCCTCGGCCCAGTTCCGCGAAGCACAGGCCCTGTCGAAGGCCCGGTTGATCACCAACCAGGTCGAATACCACCCCTACCTGAAGCTGACCCAGTTGCTGGAGACGGCGAGGGAGCTGGGGTCCTCCATCACCGCGTGGTCGCCGCTCGCGCAGGGCCAGGTCGCGGACGATCCCACCCTTAAGGACATCGGCGAACGCCATGGCAAGACCGCCGCCCAGGTCACCCTGCGCTGGCTGATCCAGCAGAACGTGATCGCCATCCCGCGCACGACCAAGGTGCACCGGGCCGAGGAGAGCTTCGACATCTTGGACTTCACCCTGACGGACGAGGACATGGATCGCATTCATGCCCTGGCCCGGCCCGACGGTCGCCTGGGTGACTGGCTGGACAAGGCCTTTGAATGGGACCACGAATGGTGATCAGGCCCGCGCAGACGGGCCGATAGGGCAAGGCGACGTCAGCGCTCCATGAAATCTGGGGAGCGCGGCTCAAGGGAGAGGCGCATGGGGTCTGTGCACGGGTTTCCAGCCGTCGATCCGGCTGATGCGGCGGTCGGGGCCCGGCTGAAGCACTGGCGGGAACGGCGTGGGCTGAGTGTCGAGGCGCTGGCCCGGCTGATGGACCTGAGCCCCGAAGAGCAGCGGCGCATCGAGGCCGGTCGCGCCCATCTTGACAGCCTGCACGTCGGAACGGCCATCAAGGCCCTGCACCTGCCGCTTTGGGCGCTGACGTCAGACACGCGGGCCTACTGAAGATGTTCGGGAAACGGGCGCTGTTCTGGTCGGGCGTCAAGACCGGGTGGCGTGACGCTCGGGGCGGTCCGGCAGCCCTGAAGATCGGTGCGGCCCTCGGCATCGTCGTGGGGCTGGGCCTCTGCGTCGGGATGATGGTGTCGTGAAGGCGCTCTGGCGCGGCGTGTTCGCCCTGGTCGGCCTGTTCGCGCTGGATCTTCAGTACGGCTTGATGATCGGGACGGACCCGGGCCGGATCGCCGCCCTGACCCTGAACTTCTTCAGCTTCTTCACCATCCTGACCAATGTGCTGGTGATGCTGGCCATGCTGCTGCCGGTGATCGCGGGCCGCACCGGCGCGGGACGGGCGATGGCGTCGCCCGGCGTGCGGGCGGCGGTGACCATGTATGCCGTCGTCGTCGGGCTGGTGTATCACTTCCTGCTGCATGCCACCTGGGCTCCGCAGGGCTGGGCCTATGTGGTCAACATCCTGCTGCACTACGTCATGCCCAGCGCCATGCTGATCGACTGGCTGGTCTTCGTTCCTCGCGGGCAGCTGACATGGCGTGATCCGGCACGGTGGCTGCTGTTTCCTTTGGCCTATGGCGGCTGGACCCTGATTCACGGATTTGCCACCGACTGGTGGCCCTACTGGTTCGTCGATGTCAGTGAACTGGGGTTGGCCCGCACCGCTGGTTATTTCGCAGGCCTGCTGATCTTCTTCCTGATTGTCGGACTGGTGGTCGTGGCGATCGACCGCAGCCTGCCATCACGTGACAGGACGGCCGTGTCCGCCTAATCCACCGGCATGGCCTATAAATCCCTGCGCGACTTCATGACCATGTTGGAAGCCGAGGGCGAGCTCGTCCGCGTGACCGAGCCGGTCTCGACCCATCTGGAGATGACCGAAATCCAGACCCGGCTGCTGCGCAACGGCGGACCGGCGGTGCTGTTTGAAAAGCCGGTCATGCCGGACGGTTCGATCAGTCCGATCCCCTGCCTGGCCAATCTGTTCGGCACGGTGAAGCGGGTGGCCATGGGCGTGACCATGGAGAAGAAGGTCCGCACCACCGCCGCAGAACTGCGCGAGGTCGGCGAACTGCTGGCCTTCCTGCGCAATCCGACGCCGCCGCGCGGTCTGTCGGATGCGGTCCAGATGCTGCCGCTGGCCCAGACCGTCATGTCGATGCGGCCCAAGGTGGTGAAGAAGGCTCCGGTGCAGGAGGTCGTGCTGAAGGGCGATCAGATCGATCTGACGGCCCTGCCCGTCCAGGGCTGCTGGCCCGGCGAGCCGGCGCCCCTGATCACCTGGGGCCTCGTCGTCACCAAGGGGTCCAGCGACGACCGCGAGGACGACTTCAACCTGGGCATCTATCGCATGCAGGTGCTGGGCAAGGACAAGGCCATCATGCGCTGGCTGGCCCATCGCGGCGGCGCGCAACACTACGCCCGGCACAAGAAGGCCGGAGAGCGCGAGCCCCTACCCTGCGCCGTCGTGCTGGGGGCCGATCCGGGAACCATACTGGCGGCGGTGACGCCGGTCCCCGACACCCTGTCGGAATATCAGTTCGCGGGACTGCTGCGCGGCCAGAAGGCTGAGCTGGTGCCCTGCAAGACCGTGCCGCTGATGGTCCCGGCCAATGCCGAGATCGTGCTGGAAGGGCACGTCCTGCTGGACGAGCATGCGCCCGAGGGCCCCTATGGCGACCACACCGGCTACTACAACTCGGTCGAGACCTTTCCGGTCTTCCAAGTGACGGCCATCACCATGCGCCGCGACCCCATCTATCTGACCACCTTCACCGGCCGCCCGCCGGACGAGCCCAGCGTGCTGGGCGAGGCGTTGAACGAAGTCTTTATCCCCCTGCTGCGCGCCCAGTTCCCCGAGATTACCGACTTCTGGCTCCCGCCCGAGGGGTGCAGCTACCGGATCGCCGTGGTGTCGATGAAGAAGGCCTATCCAGGCCATGCCAAGCGGGTGATGCTGGGCGTCTGGAGCTATCTGCGCCAGTTCATGTACACCAAATGGGTGATCGTCGTGGACGACGACATCGACGCCCGCGACTGGAAACAGGTCATGTGGGCCATCTCGACCAAGATGGACCCCGCGCGCGATATCACTCTGATCGAGAACACACCGATCGACTATCTGGACTTTGCCAGTCCCGAGAGCGGCCTGGGGTCCAAGATCGGGCTCGATGCGACGGACAAGTGGGAGCCCGAGACCAAGCGCGAATGGGGCGAGGAGATCCGCATGGACGCGGCGGTGGTCACCCGGGTGTCCGACATCTGGGATCGGCTCGGCCTGCCGGGCGATAGCAGACCGATATGGAAATGACACAGTCGCGCAATTGTGTCGGAATCCGGCTTCACACGTGACGGATTTGTAATCTAGGGTCCAGCAACGCCGTTTTCCGTTCGAGGATCCAAGATGAAGATAGCCCTGCTCGCTGCCGTCGCCCTGGCCACCGCCATGCCGGTGGTGTCGATCCCGACCGTGTCCGACGCGCAGGTCCTGACGGGCCGCGGCGCGGCCCCGCGACGTGCGCCGCGCCCGCCGCTCAGCCCCGCAGAACAAGAACGGCTGTACGACGCCCAGGACCTGGTACTGGAGTTGGATGATCAGATCGCGGAACTGCAGGCAGCGGGAGAGGCGGCAGGCGGGCTGACACCGGAACAGACAGCCCAGCTTCAGCAACACACAGCGCGTCGCGCCGAAGCGCAACGCACGGTCGAGCGTCTGGAAGCCAAGCGCGACCGCCGCTCCTGACCTCTGACGTCGCCGGTGATGGCTCTCCGCCCGCAGTCTAGGCTGCTGATACAGAGGCGGGGGCCGTCATGAGTGCGTTCGAGTTTTTCTTCAGCTTCTACGGTCTTCTGCTCGGCCTGTCGGTCGCCGAATTGACCGGCGGTTTCGCGCGGCTGCTGCATGAGCGGCATCGGGTGAAGTTCGGCTGGCTGACGCCGTCCCTCGCGGTCTTTGTGGCACTGGACCTGGCCACCTTCTGGGTTCAGGCGTGGCGGTTCTTTCGCGGCGCGCCCTTCAATCCGGCCCTGTTGCTGATCGGGCTGATGATCGCCGCCACCTTCTATGTCGCGGCCAGCATCACGTTTCCGCGCGTGACGGCCGAAGGCGTCGAGGCGCGTATCGATCTGGACGCGCATTTTTGGGCGCATCGGCGTGTGATCTTCGGCTGCGTCCTGGCCGCCAATGCCATGGTCTGGGCTTTGCTGGCGCTCCTCGCGCTGGCTCACCCCTCGTGGGCCGATGTGTGGACGCCGCGCGTGCTGATCGGTGTCGTCCTGTTTGGTGCCTGTACCGCGACGGCCGCATTCGCCCGGTCCCGGAAGATTGTCACGGCGGCGCTGCTGATCGTCCTGAGCTATACCCTGTGGAATATGGTGCGGGCTGGCGTCCTGCTGTTCCAGGGTGGGATCTGGCTGCCTGCGTCAGGCGGTTAAGCCTTGTCAGAAGAGCGAGATCGGCCGACGAAGGCCGCATGCGCCCCATCCTGCTCGCCACCGCCCTTCTCGTACTGAGTTCACCAGCCATGTCCCAGTCGCCTTCCGTACCCAATGCCGCCCCGTGGGATCAGCCCTTCCTGCCGCCCGCACCGGAGTGGAACGGCACCAGCCGAAGCCTGCTGCGCGATACTTCCGATCCGTGGGCCACGGCCTTCGAGGCCGATGCCGACCATGACTTCAGCCCGAACTATGCCGACACCCGCGCCTGGTTCGACCGGCTGGACGCAGCTTCGGACCTGATCCGCATCGAACAGTTCGGCGTCTCGCCTGAAGGGCGTCCGATCTATGCCGTCATCGCGTCGAAGGACGGCGACACGCTGGACCCATCCAAGCCGGTTCTGCTGGCCCAGGCCGGCATCCATCCGGGCGAGATCGACGGCAAGGACGCGGGCATGATGCTGCTGCGTGACATCGCCTTCTACGGTCGCGACGACCTGCTGGACCGGGTCAATCTGATCCTGATCCCCATACTGTCGGTCGACGGGCACGAGCGGGCATCGGCCTATTCCCGCCCGAACCAGCGCGGTCCCCGCATCCAGGGCTGGCGCAACACCGCGACCAACCAGAACCTGAACGGCGACTATCTGAAACTGGACCAGCCCGAGATGCGGGCCGTGCGTGGCCTGATCCTGAAGTACAAGCCCGACCTCTATGTCGACATCCACGTCACCGACGGCCTGGATTACCAGTACGACGTGACTTACGGGTACAATGGCGAGAACGGCAGCTACAGCCGCTCGCCCGCCATCGCCACCTGGCTAGATCAGGCCTTCAAGCCGGCGATGAATGCGGCGCTGGAAGCGCAGGGGCATATCCCCGGCGAGCTGGTCTTCGGACAGGATGATTCCAATCCGCGCGCGGGTTTGAACGACGGCGGGCTGGGCGAGCGGTTCTCCAACGGCTGGGGTTCGGCCGCTCGCGTGCCCACCATCCTGATCGAGAACCACAGCCTGAAGCCGCATGAACAGCGCGTGCTGGGCACCTACGTCTTTCTGGAACAGGCGATGCGAACCTTGGCCGAGCGGGGCGGCGATCTCCGCGCCGCCATCGCCGCCGACAGCGCGCTGCGACCCGCCGAAATCCCGGCCAACTTCGTCCAGGACGAGGCCCCGTCCTCGACCCGTCCGTTCAAGGGCATCCTGTACGACACCTATGACAGCCCCGCGTCTGGCCGTCGGGAAATCCGTTGGTCGGGACAACCCGATCCCGAGGCGTGGCAGATGCCCTTCTATGGCTCGCACCCCACCCTGACCCTGCGCCGCCCCGCCGCCTATTGGGTGCCGTCCTATCGCACAGACATCATCGAGCGTCTGGCGATCCACGGCATTCGGCTAGAGACGGTCACCGAGCCTCGCGCCGTCGATGTCGAGATGCTGCGTCTGAACGACCCACGCCTGGCCACCCGCGCCAATGAGGGCCATGTCGCGGTCGCCATTTCCGGCGTGACGCCGGAACGCAGAACCTGGACCTTCCCGACCGGCTCCGTCCGCGTGCCGACGGATCAGCCGCTGGGCGACATCGTCGTACTGTTGCTGGAGCCGCAATCCAGCGAGAGCTTCTTCGCCTGGGGTTTCTTCCCCGAGGTGCTGAGCCGCGTGGAATATATCGAGGGCTATGCCATCGCCCCCCTGGCCGAGCGGATGCTGGCGACAGACCCGGCGCTGAAGGCCGAGTTCGAGGCCAAGCTGGCCGCAGAGCCTGCCTTCGCCGCCGACGGCGATGCACGTTTGCAGTGGTTCTATGAGCGCACCCCGTTCTATGATGATCGCTACCGCCTGTATCCCGTGGGCCGCGAGGGCTGAGCCATGTCGTTTCTGACGCAGATGTCATCGGCTCAGGCCGCCGCCCTGTGGAGCGGGTTGCTGATCCTGCTGATGGTCGTGCTGTCGGTGCGCGTCGTCCTGGCGCGACGGTCAAACCGCGTTCTGCTGGGGGATGGCGGCAATGCCCAGGTCATTCTGGCCGGGCGTGTGTTCGGCAATGCGTCTGAATACATACCGGCCGGGATCGCGGCCCTGGCCGTCCTGACCCTGCTGGGCCTGCCCGCCTATGCGCTGCATATGGTCGGCGGCCTGCTGTTTGCCGGTCGGGTGATCCATGCGCTCAGCCTGTCCGACCGGAAGCCGACGCCGGGCCGCGTCATCGGCATGGTCCTGACGTTCGTGGCCCTGATCCTGGCCGGAGCCATGCTGGTGGTGCACGCCTTCGTGGGCTGATCCGCGCCCGCGCCGTTGCGATCAGCGGCCCCGTCCGCCATATCGGGCCATGCCTTCCGCTCAGACTGCCGCCTCCCCCGACATCCTGAATGACCTGGTCGCCAGCGCCCTGCGCGCCGGCGCCGATGCCGCCGAGGCGGTCTCGTCCGAAAGCGCGGCCCTGTCGGTCGGGGTCCGCAACGGCAGGCTGGAGGATGTCGAGCGTGAGGAGAGCCGCGACCTGGGCCTGCGGGTCTTCATCGGGCGGCGACAGGCGACGGTGTCGTCCTCCGACCTGTCCGAGCCCACCCGGGCCCGCCTGATCGAGCGCGCCGTCGCCATGGCCCGGCTGGCCCCCGAAGACCCCTATGCCGGTCTGGCTCCGAAGGGTCGGCTGGCCAAGGGCCCCTTCCCCGATCTGGACCTGTTCGACCCCACCGAGCGCAGCGCCGCCGAACTGGAGGCCGTTTCCGCCGAGGCGGAGGCGGCTGCCCTGGCCATCCCCGGCGTCGCGCGCTCCGAGGGTGGCCATGCCTCGCACTCCACCAGCCGCTGGCGTCTCGTCACCTCCGACGGTTTCGACGGGGCCTATCACGGCTCGTCCTTCTCGCTTGGCGTCGGCGTTATCGCCGAAAAGGACGGCGGGATGGAGCGGGGCAGCGAGGGCCGCAGCGCGCGCCATCTGTCCGACCTGCCGGATGCCGCCTGGATCGGCGAACGGGCGGGTCAGCGTGCCGTGGCCCGCGTCAGCCCGCGCAAGATCGCCTCGACCACTGCGCCCGTCATCTTCGACAATCGCATGGCGACACAGGTGATCTCGCCCCTGCTGGGGGCCATATCCGGGCCGTCCATCGCGCGCGGCACATCCTTCCTGAAAGACCGCCTGAACCAGCGCATCCTGCCGGTCGGGGCGAACCTGATCGACGATCCCTTCCGCCCACGCGGCCACGGCTCCACCCCTTTCGACGACGAGGGCGTGGCGGTCGAGCGTCGCGCGATCGTTGAGGACGGCGTCCTGACCACCTGGCTGCTGAACAGCGCCTCGGCCGCCCAGCTGGGCCTGACCTCGACCGGTCATGCCTCGCGCGGATCGGCGGGCCCTCCCGGCGTCTCGACGCACAATCTGCATCTGGAGCCGGGCGAGCGCGAACTGGACGGGCTGATGGCTGACGCCGGCACCGGCCTGCTGATCACCTCCATGTTCGGCCCGTCGCTGAACGGCAATACCGGCGACTGGTCTGCCGGGGTGTCCGGCTTCTGGTTCGAAGGCGGCCAGATCGCCTATCCGGTCAGCGAGATCACCGTCGCCGGCAATCTGATCGACCTGTGGGCGCGGATGGAACGAGGCTCGGACCTGGAGTTCCGCTCCAGCTTCAACAGCCCGTCCCTGCTATTCGACGCCGTGGCCATCGCGGGCAAATGAATAATTACGCCACCGACCTGGCGCTGATCCGCGATGCGGCTTTGGCTGCGGGCGAACTGGCCCTGGCCGAGCGCGAGGCCGGGCTGAAGACCTGGTCCAAGTCCGGCGGGTCGCCGGTCACATCGGCCGACATGGCCGTGGATCGCGTGCTCAAAGACGTGCTGCTGTCGGCCCGCCCGGACTATGGCTGGCTGTCGGAGGAGACCGAGGACAGTGCCGAACGTCTGGCCCGCCGTCGTCTTTTCGTGGTCGATCCCATCGATGGCACGGTCGCCTATATGAAGGGCAAGCCGTGGTGGTGCATCCCAATCGCCGTGGTCGAGGACGGTCGGCCTGTCGCCGCCGTCATCCATGCGCCTGCCCTGAACGAGACCTTCTGTGCCACCCTGGGCGGTGGCGCGACGCTGAACGGACAGCCGATCACGGCCTCGGATACCGAGGACCTCGACGACGCCTCGGTTTTGGCCGACGCCCGGTTGATGGAGGGCCCGCACTGGGACGAGCCGTGGCCGCCCATGCGCTATGAGAAGCGCAACGCCATCGCCTATCGCATGGCCCTGGTCGCGGCCGGGGCGTTCGATGCGGCCATCGCCCTGACGCCCAAATGGGACTGGGACATCTGCGCAGGCGCTTTGATCGCCCAGGAAGCCGGGGCCGTGGTCAGCGACCACCACGGCCAGCCCTGGCGTTTCAACCAGGCCGATCCGCGCCAGAACAGCCTGATCTGCAGCGCGCCGGCCCTTCACCCGTTGATCGTGGGACGGACAGCGCCTATTCCCCTCGCGCCCCGCTAGATCGCCCGCCTCGCCGAAGGACTTCGTCATGACCGCCTCCGCCTCGACCGAAACCCCGCAACTGCTTCACCTCGTCATCGGCGGCGAACTGCGCCATCTGGATGCGCCGGTGTTCCGCGACCTGTCCAAGGTCGAGTTCGTCGGGGCTTACGGCAGCTATGACGAGGCCAAGAAGGCGTGGAAGGCCCGCGCCCAGGCCACGGTCGATAATGCCCATATGCGGTTCTTCATCCTGCACGCCCACCGCATGATCGATCCGCGCGGCGACACCCACTAGGTGTTGCGGAACCGGCTCCCTGTCCGGCGCGCTCTGTCAGGCGTATAGTGCAACGCTTGTGAAGGACGTGAGCTCATGGACACCCTTCTGATTATCCTGTTGCTCGGCGCAGTCGCGCTGGGCGCGGCGGTCTGGATCGCCCGCCGCTCGAAACCCTCGCGTCCGCCCGAACAGCAGATGGATCAGGATACGGCCTGGAACGATCCGATTAAGCCAGACACCCCTTCCGACGAGACACCCAAGTCATGACCGTATTCGGCCGAACCCTGGAGACGCAGGAGATCGTCGCCCTCATCGGCCTGTTGCTGACCTTGACGATCTGGCTGATGGCGTGGCGGGGCGAGCGCAACTGGGCCAGCTGGTTCAAGGGCTGGGAAGCCGAGCGCAAGGCCCGCCGCGATGCCGAAATCCGCGCCGAGTCGGGTGAGCCAGAAGCGACGCAGCCGCCATCTGACGCCAGCCAGAAACCCGGGCCCTGGGGCTGAGCCCTATTCCCGCCGCAGCAGTTTGTCGGTCAGGATCGTGCCCCACCATCCGGCCTTGAACTCGGCCCGGATCGCCTTGGGGTCATAGGCGTCGCTGTCGACCCAGTCGATGAAGCTGACCCCCGTCGGCTCGACCTCACGCAGATACTTCTCCAGCGTATAATCCAGCACGCCGGTCAGACCCTCGCGGTGGTGCAGATACTTCTTCGACAGCTGTTCGACCGCCACGCTGATCGGCTCACCCAGATGGAAATGGCGATAGAAGACCGCCATCATGCCCGCCCGGTCCGCGCCGGACTTGCAGTGGATCAGCACCGGATATTCGATCGTCCGGAATAGCTCGCGCGCCCGGTGCACCCGATCCCTTTGCGGCGGATCGCGCGAATCCAGCGGCGCATCGATCAGCGTCAGCCCCAACCGCGCGCAGGCGTCCTTCTCCAGCGCATAATAGGCTTCGTCCCGCGCGCCGCGCAGGTTGATGACCGTCTTGATCCCCTGTGACTTCCAGTATTCCAGCTGGCGCGGCGACGGCTGGTTGGTCCGCACCAGATCCGGCCCCAGCCAGTGGGCGTTCATGAACCACCGCCTCAGAAAGGCATGATCCTTCCAGACATAGTCCCACCGCGCCTTGAACCGGCCGCCGGGCGTGGAAAGATCGTAGCGTGACATAACCGTGCAGATAGAGGCTCAATCGGTCCGCGTCATCCCGGCGAATGCTTGACTTCGCCGTCCAGCCGTCCGACCTCGGAGCGATGACGACGCCTGCCCCCGCCGCTCCGGAGAAGGAACGCCTGCGCCCATTGCTGGCGCGCATCTGGCGTGACTATCTCTCGCATCACCGGACCGCGCTGATCCTGTCGATCGTTTGTGCCGCCGTGGTCGGGATCATGGCCGCGACCGTGTTGCAACTGCTGCAGCCGGCCATCGACGGCCTGTTTCTGGGAAAGGCGGTGACGGTCTGGCGCGTCTTCGTCATTCCGCCCGAGCAGGCGCTGGTCGCCATCCCATCATTGATCGTGGGACTGGCCCTGATCTGGACCGTGGCGGCGCTGGGTCAGGCGTTTCTGGTCAACCGGCTGGGCCATGGCATCGTCGGCGATATCCAGGTCAGGCTGTTCGGGGCCATGATCCGGGCCGACCTGGCCCGGCTGCGCAGCCAGCATTCTGGCGGCTTCGTCTCCAGTGTGCTGTTCGACGCCAATCTGGTGCGCGAGGCCTTCACCAACGGCGTGGTCAACTATACCCAGCACGGCCTGACCCTGATCGCGGTCATCGCCTATATGGCCTGGACCGACTGGCGGCTGACGCTGATCGTGCTGCTGGGCGCGCCCCTGATCAGCCTGGTCATCCGCCGCTTCGGCAAGCGCACGCGCAAGGCCACCACAGGCGCCATGATGGAGACCGAAAACCTCTCCACCGCCCTGATGGAAAACCTGGATGGCGTACGCCTGATCAAGATCGAGAACCGCGAAGCCGCCGAGGAGGGTCGCGTCGGCGAGGTGGTCTCCCGTCGCCAGCGCCACGTCATCAAGTCCGCCGACGCCCGCGCCTTTGCCGGCCCGTTCTCCAACCTGGTCGCGATGATCATCGTCGCCGCCGTCATGGCCTATGCGGGCTGGCGGGCGCAGTCCGGCGAAATGACGGTCGGAGCGTTTGCCGCCTTCATCGGCCTGCTGATGGCGGCGGGGCAGTCCCTGCGTCAGGTGACAAACCTTCAGACCGTCATGGCCGAGGGGCTGACCGCGTCGCGCCGCCTGTTCGGGGCGCTGGATATCCAGCCTGAAATCCGGGAGGCCCCCGAGGCAGCACCACTTGCACCGTGCCCCGCCACCGTCGCCCTGAACAATGTCTCCTTCGCCTATGCCCCCGCAGCCCAGGGCGGTGCGCCCACGCTGTCGGATGTGTCGCTGACCGTCGCGCCGGGCGAGACCGTGGCCCTGGTCGGCCCGTCGGGCGGCGGCAAGTCGACCATCCTGTCCCTGCTGCCGCGCTTCTATGACGTCACGGCCGGGTCGGTGACCGTCAACGGGCGCGACATCCGAGAGCTGAAGCTGCAGGATCTGCGCAGCCAGATCGCGCTGGTGACGCAGGAGCCCTTCCTGTTCGACGACACCCTGGCCGCCAACATCGCCTATGGTCGGCCAGGCGCGACGCAAGGACAGATCGAGGCCGCCGCCGCCGCCGCCGCCGCGCACGACTTCATCACCGCCTTGCCCGAAGGCTACGCCACCCGCGCGGGCGAGGCCGGCCTGCGCCTGTCCGGCGGTCAGCGTCAGCGCGTCGCCATCGCCCGCGCCTTCCTGAAGGACGCGCCCATCGTGCTGCTGGACGAGGCGACCAGTGCGCTGGACACCGAGAGCGAGGCCCTGGTGCAGGCAGCGCTGGAGCGGCTGATGCAGGGTCGCGCCACCCTGATGATCGCCCACCGCCTGTCCACCGTCCGCAATGCCGACCGCATCTATGTCATCGATGCCGGACGGGTGATCGAGACGGGGACCCACGACAGCCTCGTCCGTCAGGGTGGTCTCTATGCCCGCCTGGCCCGGCAGCAGTCGCTGGACGGCGACGTCGCCACGGTCGACACCGTCGCATGAGGCCCCTGCGCAATCCGATCATCCAGGCCGTGCTCGCCTGGGTCCTGGCGCAGTGGATGCGGTTCTGCTTTGGCACCATCCGCTGGACGCATCAGAACGAGGGCGTGGCCGAAGCGGTCTGGGCCCAGGGCGGCGGCGTGCTGTGCGCCTTCTGGCATTCGCGCATCGGCCTGTCGCCGTCGTGCTGGCCGCTGGACCGGGCGCAACCGGCCAAGGCGCTGATCTCGCTCAGCCCCGACGGCCAGTTCATCGCCAAGGCCGTGGCCTTGCAGGGGTTCCCCGCTGTGCGCGGCTCCTCGGCCAACAAGGACAAGGCCGACCGCGCCAAGGGCGGCACCCAGGCGCTGCGTGACGGCTTGAAACAGCTCAAGCTCGGGGCCCTGGCCATCACGCCCGACGGCCCGCGCGGCCCGGCGCGTCAGATGGCCGAGGGCCTGCCCCTGATGGCCAGGCTGTCGAAGGTGCCCGTCCTGTTCATCGGCATGTCGTGCAAGCCGGCCATCCGCCTGAACAGCTGGGACAAGGCGGTGCTGCCGCTACCGTTCGGCAAGGGGGCCATCGTCTGGGATGTCGCGGACTATCCGGAAGGGGCCGAGCTGGCCGACGTCGCCTTCGCCTGGACCGAGCGGCTGAACGCCGTGGAGGCCGAGGCCGACGCGATCACCGGGCTGGAGCGCGTCTGAGCGATGAGCTCCTCCCTGATCGCCTATCGCCTGCTGACCCGGCTGCTGGAGCCCTTGGCTCCGCGCCTGCTGGATGCGCGCGTCAAACAGGGCAAGGAAGATGCAACCCGCGTCGACGAGCGACTGGGCATCACCCGCACGCCGCGCCCCGACGGCGACCTGATCTGGCTGCATGGGGTCAGCGTGGGCGAGACCCTGTCGCTGCTGCCCCTGGTCCAGCGTATCCGGGCGGGCCGGCCCGACCTGACCATTCTGGTCACCTCGGGCACCATGACCTCGGCGGCGTTGCTGGCCCAGCGTCTGCCCGCCGGGGTGATCCACCAGTATGCGCCGGTGGATGGCCCGAACGTCGTCGCGGCGTTCCTCGATCATTGGCGACCCAGTGTGGCGGTCTTCGTCGAGAGCGAGCTGTGGCCCAATCTGATCCTGGCGGCCCAGGCGCGGGGCGTGAAACTGGTGCTGGCCAGCGCGCGCATCACCGAAAAGACCGTGACCGGCTGGCGGCGTTTCCCGGGCGCGGCGCGGCGCGTGCTCTCGGCCTTCGACCGCGTGCTGCCGCAGGACTGGACCTCCACCGTCCGGCTGGAAAGCCTGGGCGCGCGGATCGACGGCCAGGTCAATCTGAAGCTGTCGGGCGAGGCTCCGCCGCATGACGCTGCCGCCTTCACGCGCCTGAGCGCCGCCATCGGCGACCGCCCCGTGGTCGTCGCCGCCAGCACCCATGACGGCGAGGAGATCGCCCTGGTCCGGGCCCTGGACAATCTGGCGGACCGGCTGTGCCTGATCCTGGTGCCGCGCCACCCGGAGCGCAGCGTCGCCATCGCCAGCGCCCTGACGGCCGACGGCTACCGCTTTGCCCTGCGCTCGCGGGGGGACCAGCCGGATGCGGAGACGGACCTCTATGTCGCCGACACCCTGGGCGAGATGGGACTTTTCCTGCGGCTGGCAGACGTCGTGGTCATGGGCGGCAGCTTCTCCGCCGCCCTGAACAAGCCACCCGTCGGCGGCCACAACCCGCTGGAGCCCGCGCGCCTGGGCAAACCCGCCGTCACCGGCCCCGACATGAGCAATTGGTCCGCCGTCACCGAGGCCCTGGTCCAGTCCGGCGGCCTGGCCGTGGTCGAAACGCCTACTGACCTGCCCGCCGTCCTCGCGCCCCTTCTGGCCGATACCGAGGCCGCGCGTGTGATGGGCGAGCGGGGACGCCGCGCGGCCGCCGAAGCCGGTTCGGGGCTGGAGCGGCTGTGGGAGACGCTGGTCGAACTGCTGCCGCCCGCCCCTGCCAGGCCGGGTGCCCGGCGATGAAGCTGAACACGCCTCGCTGGTGGTACGACCGCGACCGGCGTCATGCACCGGTGCAGCGGATGATGCTGAAGCCTGTGTCGTGGATCTGGGCCGCCGTGACCGCAAGGCGCATAGCCCGGACCGTGCCGGTCGATCCGGGTGTGCCGGTCGTCTCCATCGGCAATCTGACGGTCGGCGGGTCGGGCAAGACACCTGTGGCGCGCGAGGTTCTGCGCCTGCTGCGGACCGCCGGGATCGATGCCCAGGCCCTGTCGCGCGGCTATGGCGGGTCGCGGGAGGGGCCGGTGCGGGTCGATCTGACCGTCCATACGGCCACTGAGGTCGGGGACGAGCCGCTGATGCTGGCGCTGGACAGCCCGGCCTGGATTGCGCGCGACCGTGTCGCGGGGGCCCAGGCCGCCGCGGCCGCCGAGGCCCAGGCCCTGGTGCTGGACGACGCGCATCAGAATCCGGCGCTGAGGAAGACGCTCAGCCTGATCGTCGTGGACGGCGAGACGCGTGACGGGGAATGGCCCTTCGGCGACGGCTCGGTCTTTCCGTCCGGCCCGATGCGCGAGCCGCTGAAGGCCGGTCTGGCGCGCACGGACCTCGTGGTCATCCTGCTGCCCGCCGATGCGCCCGGGGTGGACCCGGAGCTGGTCGAGGTGTTCGGCCCCCTGCCCGTCTTCGTCGCTCGCCTGATGCCCGCCGCCCCGCCGCCGCCCGGCCCGCTGGTCGGTTTCGCCGGCATCGCCAAGCCGTGGAAGGTCGAACGCGCGCTCCAGGCCGCCGGCGCCGATCTGGCCGACTTCGTGCCCTTCCCCGACCATTCGGCGTTCCAGGACCGCGACTTCCGATTTCTGCGGGAGCGTGCCGAGGTTTTCAAGGCCCGCCTGATCACCACCGAAAAGGACTGGTCCCGTCTGCCACCGGGGTGGCGCGAGCGTGTCATCTCCTGGCCCGTCAAGGCGACGTTCGAGGACGAGGCGGGGTTTGCGGCGGCGGTTGTCGGGGCGGTTCGGGCGGGCTGACATCGGGCAAGCTCTTTCGCCGCCTGCGGAGACCCGCAGCCGGTTGAAGGTGGGATGGGCCGGCGGAGCGCCGGGCGCGATGCCCGGAGACCGTTGGGAATGTGTGTTTCGGCATCGCGTCGTCGCTCCGCACGAGATGTCTGACCGGTGGCTGTCGGCCTGGGATGGAGGGGCATCCCCCACCCAGGACCAGCGACGCTCTTAGCGCCTTGCCGACATGGCCTCCGGCGGGACGGTCGGAGCCTTGCGAACCCGATCCCGTGAACAGCGCAGGTTCCCTGCCATACGCTCTTTGCTGGAGGGGCCTAACGCTCGCCCTGCGAGGGCTCGCTGCTTGAGGCCCGAGGGTCTCTGGCAACGTGCGCCTGCCGGTACGTGGACCACCCCACCCCGCTCATCTCGTTCCCGCCGCGACAAGCCGCAAGGCCTTGCGCCCTTCCCGGCAACGGGACGGGGAGAAGTATGGGGCACGCGCTTCCTATGGCGGGAACAGGTCGCTGGTCGTGCGGGATTGCGGTGGTGGATCAGGGAGTTGGCGGATTTGTTTGCGCGGGTTGGCGGCGAACTCTCGGCAGATGGACGCTGTGTGTCAGGAGCCTTATTTGATCCTTCTCCCCCTGCGGGAGAAGGGATCGGAGGCGGTCTCGACGCCGGGCCATGAGGTGAACACCTGCGCGGCCGTGGGGGAGCGGAGGCGGTTGCGGGCGCAGAGGAAGATGTTGTTGGTCAAAGTATCTATAGGTAAGTTCGGAAGCCAAAACATGACACCGTCGCAGCTTCCGATTCAAACGATACCAAACTGCGCTGCACGAATCATCCGGTCGCGGTGAAGGTCTGGCCATTCTTGGTCCACTGAGTGGACAATGTTCGTTGCAAGCATCCCGCATGCCATTAAGAAAGAACCTCGCAAAATTTTTCCTGGAAGAGTCGTGATCGACATCTCCGCGCCCGCTAGCGGTCCGTCTTTAATCTTCATCACGGGGTCTATGAGGAAGCACAGCGCCTCTTTAACCAGTGGCGTATCAAAGGTAACTCCGTCTTGCGTATGAGCCGCCGCATTACGGATTGCTTTGACGATCTTGACGCGGTCGTTCATGCCTTCATCAATAATACCTAGTTCCTCCGCACACGCTCTCCGCTTTGCATCAAAGCTGCCTTCAATCTGTGCGGCAGTTGCTGGCGGCGGTTCGCCAGCCGCAATAGCTTTTTCATTTAGCCGGATGAGGGCCGCTGCCAAAGCGTCCTCAATAGCGGTTGGTGCCAAGATCAACACGCCACGATCACTCTCGCCGCTTATATTTTCGATGTACCTCTGAATATCGATACTGGCCAATGACACCTTAGTTAGAGCACGTAGCTCGCTCAGGAGTTTTTGCCGATCCATCTATTGCCCCCCTAAAGCGGAATATTATCGTGCTTCTTCCACGGGTTCTCCTGCACCTTGCCCTTCAGCGTCCGTAGGGCCTTGATCAGCCGTCGCCGCGTGCCGTGGGGCATGATGACGTCGTCGATATAGCCGAGGCCCGCTGCCACGAAGGGGTTGGCGAAGCGCTCCTTGTATTCGGCCTCGCGGGCGGCGAGGGCTTCGGGGTCGCCGGCTTCTTTTCGGAAGATGATCTCGACGGCACCCTTGGCGCCCATGACGGCGATTTCGGCGCTGGGCCAGGCGTAGTTGACGTCGCCGCGCAGGTGTTTGGAGCTCATCACGTCATAGGCACCGCCATAGGCCTTGCGCGTGATCAGGGTCAGTTTGGGGACGGTCGCCTCGGCATAGGCGAACAGCAGCTTGGCCCCGTGCTTGATCAGGCCGCCGTATTCCTGGCGCGTGCCGGGCATGAAGCCGGGGACGTCGACGAAGGTCACCAGCGGCAGGCCGAAGGCGTCGCAGAAGCGGACGAAGCGGGCGGCCTTGCGGCTGCTGTCGATGTCCAGAACGCCGGCCAGGACCTGGGGCTGGTTGGCGACGATGCCGACGGGTTGGCCGTCCAGGCGACCGAAGCCGCAGACGATGTTCTTGGCGAAGTCCGCGCCGATCTCGAAGAAGTCGGCCTCGTCCACCGTCTTGAGGATCAGCTCCTTGATGTCATAGGGCTGGTTCGGATTGGCGGGGACCAGGGTGTCCAGCGAGGTCTCGTCCCGCTCCGGATCGTCATAGCTGTCGCGCACCGGGGGTTTTTCGCGGTTCGACAGGGGCAGGAAGCCGATCAGGCGGCGGACCTCGCTGAGAGCCTCCAGATCGTTCTCGAAGGCGCCGTCGGCGACGCCGGACTTGCCCGCATGGACGCGGGCACCGCCCAGGTCCTCATGCGTGACCACCTCATTGGTGACGGTCTTCACGACGTCGGGGCCGGTGACGTACATGTAGGAGGTGTCCTTCACCATGAAGATGAAGTCGGTGATGGCGGGCGAATAGACGTCGCCGCCCGCGCAGGGGCCCATGATGACGCTGATCTGGGGGATGACGCCACTGGCCAGGGTGTTCTGCAGGAAGATGTCGGCATAGCCGGCGAGGGATTCCACGCCTTCCTGAATACGGGCGCCGCCGGCGTCGAACAGGCCGATGATGGGGGCGCCGTTGGTCAGGGCCATCTTCTGCAGCTTAACGATCTTGGCCGCATGCGCGCCCGACAGGGAGCCGCCGAAGACGGTGAAATCCTTAGAGAAGACATAGACCAGACGACCGCCGATGGTGCCGCGGCCGGTGACCACGCCGTCGCCGGGGATGCGCTGCTTGTCCATGCCGAAGTCGTGGGAGCGATGCTCCACGAACATGTCGGTTTCCTCGAACGAGCCTTCGTCCAGCAGGACCTCGATCCGCTCGCGCGCGGTCAGCTTGCCCTTCTTGTGCTGGGCCGCGATCCGGGCCTCGCCTCCCCCCAGTTTGGCGGCGGCACGGCGGGCTTCGAGCTGGTCGAGGATGTCTTGCATGAGGCGTCTCCTTGAGGGGCGAGGCTTAAGGAGACGCAGGGCCGGTGGCAAGGTGTTGGCCTTTAGGTCAGCCTGTCAGAGCGGCCAGTCGGGTCAGTTCGGCGACGTGGGCGGAGAAGGCCTTGCGGCCCTTGCCGGTCAGGCTGGCCCAGGTGCGCTGGCGCCCGTCCTGGGTCGCCTTGCTGAGCGCGATATAGCCCGCCTCCTCCAGCAGCTTCAGATGTTTGGACAGGACCGAGTCCGACACCTTGATGGCGTCGCGCAGCATGGCGAACTCGGCATCGGAGACGGACGACAGGATGGCACAGATCTGCAACCGGCCGGGGGCGTGGATCAAGGTGTCGAGGGCGGGGGCGGCCGTCATCCCTGCCCCGCCAGCAGATCGCGGCGATAGGCCCGCATCCACAGCCGCCCGCCGATGATGCCGGTCACTCCGGCCAGGGCTCCGGCCACGATCGGGGCCCAGAACGGTCCGTCGAACAGCCGGGTCCAGAAGGACAGGCCCATCAGCCCCATCAGGACGGCCACCATGCCAAATGCTACCCAACGGGCCCGCGGCGGAGAGTAGCCATTGACCCACCAGCCCGACCGCTCGCGCCACCAGCGCACCATGAAGCCCAGGGCCACGATCGAGAGTACCAGCGTCATCGAACTCCACGGCTGCGGAAACCCCGCCCCGCCAACCATCAGGGCCAGCATGCCGCCATAGGCCAGGTCCCAGGCGAAGGGGTAGTTCAGCGTCTCTCCCACCTTGGCGCGGGCGGCCTGGATCGAGGCCAGGGCTTCCTGCGGTGTCGGGTCTTGGGTCATGGACATTCCTCACTTTCCAAGATGGAAAGCGTATCATGACTTTCCATGATGGCAAGCGATAATTTTCCAGATTGGAAAGTTAAGCTTCGAGCGCCTTGAACCACCGCTCCAGCAGCACGGCCTCGGCGCGGCGCAGGGCCGTGCGCTCTTCATTGTCGGCGTCGATGCCCCACTGCTCTTCCTGGAAGGCCTCCTCCAGTCGGGACAGGTCGAAGGCGGCCTCGCCGGACAGGGCTCCGCGCTGCAGGGCCAGACCCAGGATCGCGCTGCCCAGCAGGGGCACCGCGGTGGCGAGACCCGTCAGGGCGAAGTCGTCCAGCGACAGGGCCAGATCGCGAACGCGGGCGATGGCGGCGGGGTCCTGGGGGCAATGGACGATGCCCTCGGCGGAGACCAGCATGACGCCCAGTTCGCGCGCGGCCCAGTCGCGCCAGGGAGCCCACTCGCGCGCCTGTCGCCTGACCAGCGGCGTCGGATGTTCGGCCAGGTAGCAGAGGGCGTCGGAGCCGGCATAGGCGGCGATCTCGTCGGCGACAGGCTCGCGCGTCTGGCTGACACGATCGATGGCGGTGGAGGCCAAGCGGGTGGCGGGCATGGTGCCGGGTGCGATGAACTCGCCTTGCGCGGCCCATTCATCGGCGACCAGACGGGCCGCGGCCTCGGTCGGCAGGGTGAGCTTCGCATGGGCGGGGGTCCTGGGCGTGCGACCGTCCAGGGTGACGGACCAGCCGTCGTCGCCGGGGGCGACATCGACGGCTTTCCAGAACCGCTTCAGCCGCTCTTCGGATTCGCGGAAGCCCTTGCGGGCGGCGACCATGGGATCGAGGGGCGGGATATGGCTCATGACAGGGTCTCAGGCAGCGAGGCGGTCGGAGGCGAAACGCGCCAGCGCCGCCTCCAGATCGGGAAAGTCTGTGGCGACATGGTGGGCGCCAGCGGCGAACTGTTCCTCGGGCGTATGAAAGCCCCAGGCGACGCCCAGCGGATGGGCCCCGGCGGCCAAGGCCATGCCGATGTCGTGGGCCGTGTCACCGATCATGGTGGTGGAGGCCGCATCGGCACCGCAGGCGGTCATGGCGGCATGCAGCATGGCCGGATCGGGCTTGCCGGGGCCATCCTCGGCACAGTGGCTGGAGATGAACAGGTCGGCCCAGCCTTCGCGCGCCAGATTGCGGGCCACGCCGCGCCGGTTCTGGCCCGTCGCCAGAGCCAGCCGCCAGCCGTCGCGGTGCAGGCGGCGCAGGGTCTCCATGGTGCCGGGATACAGCGGCTCCTCGTGTCCGGCGTCGTACATGCGGCCGAAGCTGGCGCGGAACTCCGCGGTGAACCGGTCCAGCTCTGGTGGCGTCAGGCCCGGCTCCAGCACAGCCAGGGCATACGGCAGGGACAGGCCGACGATCTGGCGCACGCGATCGTATTCTGGGTCAGGCAGGCCGAGGGCACGCGCGGCCTCGGTGGCGGCCTGATGGATGGAGGCGCGGCTGTCGACCAGCGTCCCGTCGATGTCGAAGACTGCCAAAGGACGCGCAGAGGTCGGTCGGGTCATGCGGGCACCACGTCGAAGGCGATGGTCAGGCGGGTCTGGTCGCCCTCGAACGGCACCGTGCCGTGCCACATGTAGGACGGGAACAACACCAGCTTGCCGGGCTCCGGCTTTTCGAAGTGCTGATGCGGCAGGTCGGGCGTGAAGGGGGCCCCGCCCAACCCGATCCAGCCCTGCCGCCCCTCGCCCTGAACCGCATCGGGCAGGTCGATGTAGCAGGCGGAGGACAGCCAACCCTCAGGGTGGATATGGGCGGCGTGATAGCCGCCTGGCTTCAGCTGCACCGACCAGGCTCCGGACAGGCGGTAGTCGCCGGTGCTGCGGCGGCGCAAAGGGTCGGTGCCTGCGCCGAGCCCGCCGATGTGCCGTCGGATCGGGCCGTCGATGGCGATAAAGAAGGCGCGGATCGCCGGGTCGGTGCTGGTCAGCAGGCTGGCGGTCGTCTGGGTGCCGTGCCTCAGGCTCTGGCCCAGCGGATGGGTGGTCAGGCCGTGCAGACGTCGCAGGGCGATGGCCAGATCGACGAGATAGGCGGGCAGGCTGGTCCAGGGCGCGGGCGTGTCGATAGTCCAGGCCCCGACCATGGTATCGTAGTCGTAGAGTTCGGCCGCGCGCGGATCGCCCGCCTGCCGCCAGGCCACGGCCTGCAGGCTGAGGGCGTTCTGGTCCTCGGGCAGGGCCTTCAGCACCGCCTCGATCAGCGGCTGTGCGGCGTCCGGCTCCGAGCGGGCCAGATGGACCTCGGCCAGTTTCAGCGCCGTGCGTATGTCGGGGCGCAGGGCATGGGCGGCGCGGGCATGGGCCAAAGCGCGGTCCGTGTCGACGCCCAGAGCGGCCTGGATCGCGGCCAGCTCGATTTCCGGGTGGCTACCGTCGGCGGTCAAGGCCGCCAGCACGATATCGGGGGCGGTGCCGACGTATTCCATCACCGTGGCGCGGGCGATGCGCAGGTCGATGGCACCCGGGGCCGCCGCCAACGCCGCCTCAAAGGGTTGCAGCGCGGCCTTGGCGTCGCCGCTGCGCATCCAGATCAGCTGGGCCAGATCGCGCACGGCCTCGGCGTAGGCGGGGCGGCGCGTCAGGGCCTGGCGATAGGCGGCGTCGGCCTCGTCGAACCGATCCTGAGCCAGCAAGGCGCGGGCCAGGACCAGCCAGGTTTCGGGGGCATCCCCGCCCTTGGCGAAGGCGCGGCGGACGGCGGCCTCGGCCTCTGCGGCCTGGCCCATGTCGCCCAGCAGGGCCGCCAGATTGTGTTCAGCCACAGCACTGGTCGGGCGCTGCGCAACCTCAGCGCGGCGCAGGTCGAGAGCGACGTCCAGCCGCCCGATCCGCTTCAGCAGGGCCACGGCCTCGGGCAAACGCCCGGCCCCGGCCAGCGCCTGGGCCTGTTGCAGGACGGCGGCCGTCGTCGTCAACGCTGGCGCCTCACGCCCTCGAACGGATCGCTTTCGTCGCCTTCCTGGGGGTCGAAGCCGAAGTGGGCGAAGCCGGCCTTCATCTCGGCTGACAGGGGGGCGGTGACTTTCAGGACGCCGCCGCGCGGGTGGTCCAGTTCGATGCTTCGGGCGTGGAGCTGCAGCTTCAACGGGCCGGACAGCTCCTTCGATTTCTCGTCGCCGTATTTGGGATCGCCCAGGATGGGATGGCCGATGCCGGACATGTGGGCCCGTAGCTGATGCGTCCGTCCGGTGAAGGGGCGGAGCGCCATCCACGTGGCGCGATGGGCGGCTCTGGAAATGGTGGCGAAGGCGGTCTCGGCCGGTTCGGCGCGCGGGTCCTTGCGGTCGGCGGGGCGCATCATCTCGAAGTCGTTGATGCCGGTCTTCTTCAGCGGCATGTCGATCTGACCGGCGGCGGGCTTGGGGTTGCCGATGACGATGGCCCAATAGGTCTTCTTGGCCTGACGCCGGGCGAAGGCCCCCGCCAGTCGCTTGGCCGCCTCCGGCCCCTTGCCCAGCAACAGCACGCCGGAGGTGTCGCGGTCCAGACGGTGGACCAGACGCGGCCGGTCCATCCCCTCGCCCCAGGCCCCCAGCAGGCGGTCGACGTGGCGGCTGGTCTTGGTACCGCCCTGCACGGCCAGGCCGTGGGGCTTGTTGATGGCGATGACCATGTCGTCCTCATAGAGAACCAGCGACTTGGCGAAGGCGATGTCCTTCTCGGACAGGGTGTGGGCGTCGCCCGCCTGGCGCGAGGTGTCGTCGGGGATGGGCGGCACGCGCACGGCGGCCCCGGCGGTCAGGCGGCCCTCAGGCTTGATGCGGGCCCCGTCGACGCGGATCTGGCCGCTGCGGGCCATCTTCTGCACCTGGATGTTGGACAGATGCGGCCAGCGGCGACGGAACCAGCGGTCCAGCCGTATGCCGTCCTCGTCCTCGGCGACGTAGATGGTCAGGACTTCGCGCTTGGGCGGCGCTTCGGCCTCGCGGATCGGTTCATCAGTCAAAGGGCGGCTCCGAAGGCGCGGCGGGCGACCATCAGGCCGATGAACAGGGCGAGGATCGACAGCACCACCGAGGCGGCGACATAGCCTCCGGCCAGGGCCAGCTGGCGTTTCTCGATCATCAGGGCCGTCTCCAGCGAGAAGGCGGAAAAGGTGGTGAAGCCACCCAGAATGCCGACGGCGGCGAACAGGCGGATGCTCTCGGCATGCAGGCCTCCGCGAAAGGCCAGCCAGCCGGTCAGGGCACCCATCAGCAGGCCGCCGACGATGTTGACCGTCAGCGTGCCCCACGGCCAATGCGTCGCGCCCAGCCGACCGGCCAGAGTGCCGACGCCGTAGCGGGCCACGGCCCCCAGCGCTCCGCCTGCTGCAACGATCAGAAAACGTGTCATGATGCGGGCTTATACGCCGGATTGCGGCAATGCGAAGGGAGGCGCGCGTGCTTGATCTGACCCTGGCGGTCCTGCACCATATTCTGGTGTTCGGACTCGTGGCCATGCTGGCCATCGAACGGACACTGCTGAAAGCCCCGGTGATCGAGGCACGGCGTCTGGCGGGGCTGGATGGCGGTTATGGGCTGACGGCGGTTCTGGTGCTGGCGGTCGGGGTCGCGCGCGTGATCTGGGGCGGCAAGGGATGGGCCTTCTACGAGGCCAACCCCTTCTTCTGGGCCAAGCTGGCGATCTTCACCGTGATCGGCCTGATCTCCATCCTGCCCACGATCGCCTTTATCAAATGGGCGCGGGCCAGCAAGGCCGATGCGGGGTGGCAGCCGGACGCTGCGGCGGTCGCGAGCGCCCGCCGCTGGGTCGGGATCGAGCTGCTGCTGATCTTCCCGCTGGTGGCCTGCGCCGCCGCCATGGCGCGCTGGCCGTTCTAGCGGCCCAGGCTGTTGCGCACGTCGCGGGCGTCATAGGCCGTGGGTCGGTCGGGCCTGCGGCCGTCGCCCATGATGATTTCCAGTACGGTCGAGGTCGGCTGAGGCCCGCTGAAGTTCAGGCCGACACCGACGCCGACGCCCGACGAGCGCCAGCCGCCGTAGTTGCTGGAGCCTGCGCCGATCGAAACGCTGGGGCGCACGCCGCCCGCACTGTCGGGGCGTCCGTCGATCCAGCGCTGCGTCACCTCGAACCAGTCGTTGCCGTTCTCGATGGTCAGGTCCGCCGCGCGCAACAGGGCATAGTCCGCCACGGGACGGGGATCGCCGACGCCTCGATAGGTGATCTGATAGCGGTTGGACTCGATCCGCTGCTCCGAATAGCCCTGCCCACCCGGCGACGACTGCGGGCCATAGGGCGACAGGCTGGCACAGGCGGTCAGGGACATGGCCGTCAGGGCGACAGCGGCAAGCGAGAAGCGGTTCATGGCGGAACTCCGGATATATGGCACTTAGCGTATCACGACCCGCGTTCGTTCCCACTGCCTAGCCGGCTGTCGCCAGCCCTGCGGCAACCTTCAGCGCCTCGAAGTCGGCAGGCACCTCGGCCTCCAGGGTGCAATAGCCGCCCTCCGGGTGCGGAAACACAAGCTTCGACGCATGCAGCATCAGCCGCGACGCCGGTTTGCCTGCGAAGGTCAGCGCCCCGCCGTAGCGGGCGTCCCCCGCTAACGGACGCCCTATGGAGGCCATATGGACCCGCAGCTGGTGCATGCGTCCCGTGGCGGGATCCAGCTCGACCAGGGCACCGTCTTCGGAGGCGGCCAAGGTGCGATAGCGGCTCAGCGCGGCCTGGGCCCCGGACGTGTCGGGGGCGACGGCGCGCATATAGCTCTCGCGACCGATCTCCTGACGCAGCAGGGGGACGTCGATGGTGCCGGACGCGGGCTCGGGGGCGGCGGACAGCAGGGCCAGATAGGTCTTCTTGAACCGCCGGGCCTGCATGGCCTTGCCCAGGAACCCGGCAGCGGGCTTGGTCCTGGCGGCCAGGATGACACCCGAGGTGTCGCGGTCCAGCCGATGCACCAGCTCCGGTCGCTTGCCGTTCGAGCGTGCAAAGGCCCACAGCAAGTCGTCCAGCGTATGGGCCTGAATGCGCCCGCCCTGGCTGGACAGGCCGCTGGGCTTGTTGAAGGCGATGACGTGCGGATCCTCGTGGATCACCCACGACCGGACGGCGGCGATGTCTTCAGGCGACAGGGTGGCGGGGGTGCGGGCGACCATGGGGGGTCTTTCCGCGCCCGCAGCGGAGCGGTCAAGGCATCAGCGGCCCCTGGCCCCCAGTTCGCCCACCCTGCCCAGCCAGTTGTCACGTTGTCGGGCCGTCGATGTCTTGACCGGGCCCAAGGTCGTGAAGCGCACCGGCTTGAAGCCGCAGAACTCCAGGATCTGGACCTTGAACTGTCGTACCATGGGGCGCGAGAGGACCCAGTCAAAATTCCAGTTCGGACTGTCCATCGTCAGGACCACGCGTGCCGTGCGGTTCTGCAACAGCCTGTCCCACATCACGCCGCGATCGCGGTACTTGAACGCGAAACCGGGCATCAGCACGCGGTCCAGCAGCGCCTTCAGGGCGGCTGGCGGACCGCCCCACCACAGGGGTGTGACGATAACCAGGTGGTCGCAGCGTTCGATGGACGACTGCACATGGGCAACCCAGTCCGCCGAGGGTTTCGTCTTGTCCGAGTAGTCCGGCGGCGCGAAGTCCATTTGCAGCTCGGCGATGTCCAGCCGCTCGACCTGATGCCCCGCCGAGGTTGCCGCTGATCCGTAGCGATCGGCCAGAGCCCGACAAAAGCTTTCCGCCTTTGGATTGCCATTCAAAACCAGAATCTTTGACATGCCGACATCACCGCCGTTACCACTGGAAACATGATCTATCCCACGAAGTTTCCATTGGCAACATTGAGGTATGGCCATGCCTGACAAGGGTGAAGCCTACCATCACGGGCGTCTTGCAGCCGCGCTGGTGGATGCCGCGACCCGCCTGATCGCGGAACGACAATCGACAGAGATATCCTTGCGAGAAGTGGCCGAAAGCGTCGGTGTCAGCCACACTGCGGCCTATCGCCATTTCCCGGCAAAGATCGATCTTCTGGCCAGAATAGCGGTTTCCGGCTTTCATCGCCTGACCGAAGCGCTGCAGCGGTCATCTAAGGGTGATGCGACAGGTGTGGAGCGACTGGTCGCCTTCGGCCTGGCCCACATCGCCTTCGCCGTCGATCATGCGGGCACCTATCGGACGATGTTTCATCCGAGCCTGTGTGCGACCAGTGACCAGCACAGCCTGAATGACGCCGGTGCCGAAGCCCTTGTCCTGATCCGTTCGGCCGTCGCTCAGGGGCAGGTCGAACGGACGGTGCGAGCGGATCTCGAGCCTGACGTCATCGCAGCCTCGCTCTGGGCCGCCCAGCACGGCTATGCAGGGCTACTGATCGACGGCGTCCTGTCGGACCGTGAGGCCGTCGGCCACGCCCCGTCGCTGGCACGCCAGGCCTACGTCGATCTCCTGATCTCAGCCCTGAAGCCGCACTGAGCGCAAGCGTCAGCCCGTCAGCGCAGCACGGCCTTCCTGCGCATGTTGAAGGCATAGACGAACAGCAGGACCGTGATCACCGTGATGACGTAGGGCATCCACTTCATCATCGCCATGTCCGGTGCCAGCGGCGGCGGGTCCATGAACTGGCCGTAGATCAGGCTGACGACGGCACCGATCAGCGACAGGGCAAAGGCCCAAACCGCGAACCGGTTGCGCAACAGCAGCAGGATCGAGCCGATCACCGCGCCCCAGACGCCCAGGGTCCAGGGCACATACATCCAGTCCGGCATGGCGAGGAAATAGTCGATCATCGCCTGATCGAAGTTCATCTCACGCAGATAGGCCTCGCCGCGCGTGATAGTACTGACGAAGTCGAAGGCTCCGAAGGCATTCCACAGCAGCGACACCACCCCGACCACCCACAGGTGCCGCGGTGTCCTTACAGTCATCTGGTTCATCCACCCCTCCCAAGGTTGAAGCGATGACGCTACGCCCGGCGAGGCAAGCTTGGCAATGAACGGTGATCAGTCAGCAGCGTCCTTCTGGGCCCGCATCGCCACCCAGCGGTCCAGCCGGGCCTTGACCTTCTCCTCATGCCCCTCGCCCTTCGGCGCGTAGAAGACGCGGCGCTCCATACCGTCGGGAAAGAAGTTGGCGCCGGAGAAGCCCTCGGGCGTGGAGGGGTCGTACTGGTAGCCCTTGCCGTAGCCGAGCGACTTCATCAGCTTTGTCGGCGCGTTGCGGATATGGGCTGGCGGCATCAGGGAGCCGGTTTCGTGCGCGGCCTTTTTCGCGGCCTTGAACGCTTCGTAGACCGCCACCGACTTGGGTGCCGTAGCCAGATGGACCACCGCCTGGGCCAGGGCCAGTTCGCCCTCCGGGCTGCCCAGGAAGTCGTAGGTATCCTTGGCCGCATTGGCGACCAACAGCGACAGGGGGTCGGCCTCGCCGATATCCTCGACCGCCATCCGCACGATGCGGCGCGCCAGATACAGCGGGTCCTCGCCCCCGTTCAGCATCCTCGCCAGCCAGTAGAGGGCCGCGTCGGGGTCCGAGCCCCGGACCGACTTATGCAGGGCGGAGATGAGGTTGTAGTGCTCCTCGCGGCTCTTGTCGTAAGCGGGCGCGCGCTTCTGAAGGATGCCGGCCAGGGCCTGAACGTCCAGCGGCTCGGCGTCCTGAAGATCGAACAGCACCTCAGACATGGTCAGCAGATAGCGGCCGTCCCCATCGGCCAGGGCCAGCAGCGCCTGCCGGGCCTCGGGTGTCAGCGGCAGGGCCTTCGCTTCTTGCGCTTCCGCCCGCACCAGCAGCTGATCCAGGGCCGCATCATCCAGCCGCTTCAGCACATAGACCTGACTGCGGGACAGCAGGGCGCCGTTCAGCTCGAACGACGGGTTTTCGGTCGTGGCCCCGACCAGGGTCACGATCCCCTCCTCCACGAAGGGCAGGAAGCCGTCCTGCTGGGCGCGGTTGAAGCGGTGGATCTCGTCGACGAACAGAAGTGTGGATTGGCCCGCCGCGCGGCGCATGCGGGCCGCCTCGAACGCCTTCTTCAGGTCCGCGACGCCGGAAAAGACGGCGCTGATCTGCTGGAATTGATACCCCGCCGCCTGGGCCAGCAGGCGGGCGATGGTGGTCTTGCCGGTACCGGGCGGACCCCACAGGATCATGGAGCCCAGCCGCCCCGCCTCGATCATCCGCCGGATCGGCCCGCCCTCGCCCAACAGATGGTCCTGCCCCACCACTTCCTCCAGCGTGCGCGGACGCAGCCGGTCGGCCAATGGCGCGTCGGGAGGATGGATGCCGGAGGCTTCGAACAGGTCGGTCATGGATGCAACATGGCCCTTCTCCCCCTTGCGGGAGAAGGTGCCCCGGAGGAGCGGATGAGAGGTCGCACCTTTCGGAAAGTTGACGTGTGGTAGAAGGGGTCATCGTGAAAGGCCGGTGTGACCCCTCATCCGTCAGGCCTGCGGCCTGCCACCTTCTCCCGCAAGGGGAGAAGGGATAAGGTCGCCCCCATGACCGAAGCGACCCAGCAAGGCCCGACAGCAGGCGTGACGCCCCATCTGACTATTCCTTCGCGCGGGGGACAGGCGGCGCTGGAGTTTTATGCCCGCGCCTTCGGGGCCCAGGTGCTGGACCAGAAGCTGGCCGAGGACGGCGAGCGGCTGATCCATGCCCATCTGCTGATCAACGGGGCCAGCGTCATGCTGCATGACGAGTTTCCGGAATATGGCCATGAGCCCGACGTGGTGCCGCGCGGCGTGACCCTGCATCTCCAAGTCGACGATGCCGACGAATGGTGGACCCGCGCCCTGCTGAACGCCGCCATTCCCGTCCTGCCCATCGCGGACCAGTTCTGGGGCGATCGCTACGGACAGTTGCGCGATCCGTTCGGCCACAGCTGGTCGATCGGATCGCCGATCAAGCGGTAACGGACGGGTATTACAACCGACTGCATGACGCGAATAGCTATTCGGCCTCAGTCGCCTTCTAGACAAAGACAGCGCTGTCATGGATGGTCGCAGCACTGAGCATTCAAGGACACTCCATGCGCACTTGGGTCCGCTATTCCATCGTCGCCTTGGCCGTGATCGGATTGACGGGTGGATCAGGCGTGTCAGATCCGCAGGCACAGGAGGCCGCCAGCCCTGCAGCGGCGGAACAGCAGCAACAGCCGTCCTTGCTTGAACGTGCGGTCAATGATGTGCGGGTGTCCAGCTGGTCCGCCTATGGACCCGGTCAAACGGCCCGGATCCTCCCCGCCCAGGTGCAGGGCAATAATGCCTTTCGGGTCGATGTGGCCAGAGCCGGTGCCAATCCGTGGGACGTCGGGGCCAATGCCCTGACCAACAGACCGATCGCCGCGGGCGATGTGCTGCTGCTGGGTGTATGGGCGCGCGCCGAACGCTTGCCGCAGGGGGCCGCGGTCGCCCGCATCAACATCGGCCTGCAACTGAACGAAGCGCCCTACACGCCGATGGCGACGCGCAGCATCGAGGTCGGTCCGGAGTGGAAGCTGTACTTCCTGCAGGCGGACGCCCCGAGGGCCTATAACGCCGGTCAGGCCGGAGCATCGGCCCATCTGGCCACCGCCAGCCAGACGATCGACCTGGGCCCTGTCTTCATCCTCGACTTCGGTCCGGGGTTCGACAAGTCGAGATTGCCGACGGACTAGCTAGCGGTGATCTAGCGAACGACGCCGCTCAGCTGACGCCCATCGCGTTGGATTGTCAGGCGAGCGGGTTCACGCAGAGACTGAAGCAGCTCAATGGACGTGACGGGGGTCTGGTTCAGCGCCACCAGCAGATCGCCCTGTTGCAGGCCCCAGGCCGCGGCGCGGCCGCCCGCACTATCCACCACCAGAATGCGACGGAACGGGTCGCCTGCAATGCGATCCGCTTCAGCAGGTGGCAGGGCTTCCAGCCTCAATCCGGCCAGCGGTCCCGCCTGAACCGTTCCTATCGAAACATTTCCACCGGTCGGCAGGGCGGAGACACGCGCATCCACCGTCTGCGCCCGCCCATCGCGCAGGATCGAGACCCGGACCGTCTGGTTCGGCTCGCGCGTGCCGACGCGGAAGTTCAGGCCGCCCTGATCGTTGATCTCGGCCCCGTCGATGGCGGTGATGACGTCGCCTTCGCGCAGGCCCGCGCGGGCACCGGGACCACCCGCATAGACGTCGGTGATGATGAGGCCTTGCGGTCGCTCCAGACCCAGGCTGCGGGCGATGTCGGCGCTGACGCTGTCGCCCTTGACACCCAGCCACGGGCGGACGACCGCCTTGGCCCCGCCGACGGCACTGTCCACCACGCGCTTGACCATGGAGGCCGGGACCGCGAAGCCCACGCCCGCAGAAGTGCCCGACCGGCTGAAAATGGCGGTGTTGATGCCGATCAGGTCGCCGTCCATGTCGACCAGCGCCCCGCCGGAGTTGCCGGGGTTGATGGCCGCATCGGTCTGGATGAAGGAGCCGCTATCGCTGATCCCCGTCTCGGTCCGGTTCAGGGCCGAGATGATGCCGTTGGTCACCGTCTGGCCGACACCGAAGGGGTTGCCGATGGCCAGGACCAGATCGCCGATCTGCTGCTCCTCGCGGTCGTCGATGTTCAGGACAGGCAGGCTCTCGCTGACGCCCTCCAGCTGCAGCACGGCGATGTCAGAGCGTTCGTCGGCCAGGATGACGCGGGCCGAGAACTCGCGCCGGTCGTTCAGAACGACCTTGATCTCCTGCATGCCGTTGATGACGTGATAGTTGGTCACCACCACCCCGTCGGGACGGACGATGACGCCGGAGCCGACCGAGCCGACCTGCTGGGATCGCGGGCCCTGACCGAACATGGACCAGAAGGGATCCTGAACCTGCTGGACGCCCCGGCCGGAGACATTGACCACGGCGGGGGCGGCGGTGCGAACCACAGGCGCGAAGCTGGATTTCATGGCCGCCGCATCGCCGGGCACGATCCGGTTGTCGGCGAAGACGCCGTCCTGGGCCTTTGAGTCGTTTGGCTGGCCGCAGGCGGCGAGGGTCAGTGCGAGAGCGGCGGCGGCGGTCAGGGTCTTCATGGTCATCCGGATCAGATAGGTCGAACGTCCCCCCGCGCAATCCAGCTACGGATTTTGGACGGGATCAAGGCGGGGCGGCCGTTGCACCCTGCGCTCCGCAGCCAACATTGCAGAAGCTTAATCTGCCAAGGTGTCAAACAGGCTTGTCAGCCACCGAACCGCCGGGCAGGTTCCCTTGCATGAACGCTGTGATCGAAACACGGGGTCTGACCAAGACCTACGGCACCGTCCACGCCCTGAACGGGCTGGACCTGACCATTCCCAAGGGCGGCGTCTATGGCGTGCTGGGGCCAAACGGGGCGGGCAAGTCGACCCTGTTCCGCATCCTGCTGGGCCTGATCCGGCCGACGCAGGGTTCGGCGACGGTGATGGGCGGGGCCATCGGCGACATCGCCGCCATGCGCCGCATGGGCTCGATGATCGAGACGCCTCGCTATCCCCCCTATCTGACCGCGCGTCAGGCGCTGAAGTGGCTGGCGCTCAGCCACGGCATGGCGAACACAGTCGACATTCCGCGCTGGCTGGACCGGGTGGGCCTGAGCGAGGCGGCGGACCGGCGCGTGCGCGGTTTCTCCGTCGGCATGCTGCAGCGGCTGGGCGTCGCAGCCGCCCTGTTGAACGAGCCGGAGCTGATCATTCTGGATGAGCCGACCAGCGGCATGGACCCGCCCGGCATTCAGGAGATGCGGGCCCTGATCCGCTCTCTGGCCCACGACGACGGCGTGACCGTGGTCCTGGCCAGCCACCAGCTGCTGGAGGTCCAGCGCGTCTGTGACCGCGTGGCCATCATGAACAAGGGCAAGCTGGTGCGCGAGGGCACGGTCAGCGAACTGACCTCCATCGGCGAACGGCTCAGCCTGTCGGTCACGCCCATCGCTCGCGCGCTGGACGTGCTGGGCACCAAGGGCAAGCACGAGGGCGATGCCGTCCTGGCCGACGTTCCGCGCAACGAGGGGCCGGCGGTCATCCGCGCCCTGGTCGAGGCCGGCATCGACATCAATGAAGCCCGCTGGGTCGGCACCGACCTGGAGAGCATCTTCTTCACCGAGACGGGCGCCGTCCAGACGCCGGAGGCCATCTGATGCTGCTAGACGCCATCCGCGCCGAAGGCTTCCGCCTGTCCAAGAGCCGCACCACCTGGTTCTGGAGTGTGTTTTTCGCCCCGATCGTGACCCTGGCGCTCGGCGTTCTGGTCATGTTCGTGATCAAGGCCAGCGAAGGCCAGATCACCTCGCAAGGCCAGATCCCGCCCGAGGTGGTGGAGATGATGTCCAAGGTCCCGATCAACCTGGCGACCGAAATCGTCACGGCGGCCGGGCGGCTGGACAGTATCCTGCTTTTGCCCTTCGTCCTGATCGGGGCGGCGACGCTGTATGCCGCCGACTATCGCTGGGAGACCTGGCGTCTGATCAGCGCGCGGAACACGCGCACAAACCTGCTGCTGGGCAAGCTGGCGACCATCGCCATGCTGGGCCTGATCGCGCTTCTGGTCATGCTGCTGGCCAGTGTGGCCGAGGCGGTCGTCAAGGCCTCGATCTTCGCCCGCCCCCTGACGTTCGAGCTGGAGGCCAAGGATGTCGGCGGCTTCTTCGCCCTGGGCGGTCTGGCCTTCCTGCGCGTGATCCAGTTCACCATGCTGGGCATGCTGACGGCGGTCGTGACCCGTTCCCTGCTGGCCGCCCTGTTCGTGCCGCTGGTGATCGCCGTGGCCCAGGGCCTGTCGCCCCAGCTGTTCGGCAGTATGGCGATGAAACCGGACGACTGGCTGCCCATGCTGGTCAATCCGGGGGCCTCCATGGATGCGCTGAAGGCCATCGCCTCGGGGGCCAGCGCCGCCCTGCCCGACGGCATCGCCATCAAGGCCTGGCTCAGCATGGCCCTGTGGACCCTTCTGCCCCTCGCTGGAGCCATCTTCTGGTTCAACCGGCAGGATCTGTCGAAGGAATAGGCCCTACAGCCGCTTTTCCATGAAGACATCGGCCCGCGCATAGGGGGTGGGTCGCGGTGGCAGGGCGACGAAGCCGTAGCTGCGGTATAGGTGGCCGGCGACCGTCAGGGTGCTGCTCGTTTCCAGATAGAGGCGCGAGGCCCCTGCGGCCCGGGCCGTAGCTTCGCAGGTTTCCAGCAGGCGGCGCGACAGGCCCAGGCCGCGCGCCTCAGGCGTCACCGTCATCTTGGCGACCTCATAGCCGCCGTCGTCCATGGCCATCAGGGCGCAGCAGCCCAGGACCTGACCGTCCCACTCGACCATGAAGATGTGCCCGCCGGGGTCCAGGATCGCGCCCTGAGGATCGTCGATGACCTTGCGGTCCTTGGCCTCGATCTCGAACCCGCCTTCCTGAAGCCAGGCGGTGTTGAGCGCGGCCCAGGCCGCGGCGTGGTCGGCACGGAAGGGGACGATGCGGGGCTCGGTCATGCCGTTCGCCTACCTTCACTGCATCGTGGCGACAAGCTACCCCTCGCGCTCATGCAGCGAGCCGCCGCGCGGCGAGCGATAGCGCCAAAAGAAAGAGCGGCTGGATCGCTCCAGCCGCCCTCAAATCTTCGACAGGATCGAAAAGGCTTACGCCTCGTCGTCGCCCTCGACCTCATAGACCGGACCGGAGTCCAGACCCTTGGCGTCGGCGTCGCGGTCAACGAACTCGATGACGGCCATCGGGGCGTTGTCGCCGTGGCGGAAGCCGGCCTTCATGATGCGGATGTAGCCGCCTTCACGCGAGGCATAGCGGGTGCCGATCGTGTCGAACAGCTTGCCCACCTGGGTCACGTCGCGGACGTGGCTGATGGCCTGACGACGGGCGTGCAGGTCGCCGCGCTTGGCCAGAGTGACCAGCTTCTCGACGAAGGGGCGCAGCTCCTTGGCCTTGGGCAGGGTCGTCTTGATCTGCTCGTGCTTGATCAGCGACGCAGCCATGTTGGCGAACATGGCGGTCCGGTGTGCGCTGGTACGTCCCAGCTTGCGATAGGCGGCGCCGTGGCGCATCGGGGTCTCTCCTACTCAGTCCTGGTTCCCGCATACCGACGCGGGCCTGGGCCTTGTCCTTCTAACCGCTCCGCGACCCGGATGGGTCTTGGGCGGAGGGTTGAAACTAGATCTGGTCGTCGAACTTCTTGGCCAGGTCTTCGATGTTTTCGGGCGGCCAGTTGGGCACGTCCATGCCCAGCGACAGACCCATGGTGGTCAGAACTTCCTTGATCTCGTTCAGCGACTTGCGACCGAAGTTCGGGGTGCGAAGCATCTCGCCCTCGGTCTTCTGGATCAGGTCGCCGATGTAGACGATGTTGTCATTCTTCAGGCAGTTGGCCGAACGGACCGACAGCTCCAGCTCGTCGACCTTCTTCAGCAGGGCCGGGTTGAACGGCAAGTCGGGCTTGCCGTCGGCCGCCTCGACCGCCTTCTTGGGCTCGTCGAAGGTGATGAAGATCTGCAGCTGGTCTTGCAGGATGCGCGAGGCATAGGCCACGGCGTCCACGGGCGAGACCGCGCCGTTGGTTTCGACTTCCAGGATCAGCTTGTCGTAGTCCAGCGACTGGCCCTGACGGGTTGGCTCGACGCGGTAGGCCACGCGCTTGACCGGCGAATACAGGGCGTCGACGGCGATCAGGCCGATCGGCGCGTCTTCCGGACGGTTCAGCTCGGAGGCGACATAGCCCTTGCCGTTCTGGACGGTCAGTTCCATGCGGACAGAGGCACCATCGTCCAGCGTGCAGATCACGTGGTCGGGGTTCAGAACCTCGATGTCGGCGGGCACGTCGATCTGGCCGGCGGTGACCGGACCGGGGCCGGTGGCCTTCAGCGTCATGCGCTTGGGGCCCTCGGCGTGCATGCGCAGCGCCAGTTGCTTGATGTTCAGGACGATGTCGACCACGTCCTCGCGCACGCCTTCCAGCGACGAGAATTCATGGACCACGCCGTCGATCTGGATGGCGGTGACGGCGGCGCCTTGCAGCGACGACAGCAGCACGCGGCGGAGCGCATTGCCCAGCGTCACGCCGAAGCCGCGCTCGAGCGGTTCGGCAACCAGACGGGCCTTGCGCTGGGCGTCCGAGCCGGCCTCGACCTGGGGCTTTTCGGGACGGATCAGCTCTTGCCAGTTACGTTCGATCATGGGTGTCCCTCGGAAACGGAGTTCGCCGGTCCCTCGCTTCTCGTCAGAGGCGGCAGGACCGGCGGAGAATAGAAGTCGGCGGCGGTACGCTTAGACGCGGCGGCGCTTGGGCGGACGGCAACCGTTGTGCGGCATCGGGGTGACGTCGCGGATGGTGGTGATGGTCAGGCCGACCGACTGCAGGGCGCGCAGGGCCGATTCACGGCCGGAACCGGGACCCGAAACGTTGACTTCCAGCGTCTTGACGCCGTGTTCCTGGGCCTTCTTGCCGGCGTCTTCGGCGGCCATCTGGGCGGCGTAAGGGGTCGATTTGCGCGAACCCTTGAAGCCCATGTGGCCCGACGACGACCACGAGATCGCGTTGCCCTGGGCATCGGTGATCGTGATCATGGTGTTGTTGAACGACGAGTTCACATGGGCGACGCCCGACGTGATGTTCTTGCGCTCGCGCTTCTTTACGCGACCCGGTTCCTTGGCCATCAGTTCGCTCTCTTACTTCTTCTTGCCGGCGATCGGCTTGGCCGGGCCCTTGCGGGTGCGGGCGTTGGTGTGCGTGCGCTGGCCGCGGACCGGCAGGCCCTTGCGGTGACGCAGGCCGCGGTAGCAGGCCAGGTCCATCAGACGCTTGATGTTCATCGAGGTCTCGCGACGCAGGTCACCCTCGACGGTGTGGTCCTTGTCGATGGTCTCGCGGATCTGCAGGACTTCGGCGTCCGTCAGCTGGTTCACGCGACGGGCGGGCTCGATGCCGACCTTCTCGGTGATTTCCTTGGCCGACGCAGGGCCGATGCCATGGATGTACTGAAGCGCGATTTCCACGCGCTTGTTGGTCGGGATGTTGACGCCAGCGATACGGGCCACGAAATTCTCCAGATACGCGTGTGCGGACGCAACAAACGCTCCGGTCAACAGACCAGGAGCGCCGACGCCCTTCGCGGAAGCGGGCCTTATACAGGGGATTCAGATGTCGTCAACGCCTAAGGCCGCTCATCGGCACGCTCGACGGCTCACGGTTCGAAGCGGACCGTGACGGTCACGCCCTGATCCGCCTGGATCTGCCCGTTCTCTGTCGGCGGCTGGAAGCGGTACAGGGGTGCCAGGGTCAAGGCCGCCGAGCCGAAGCCGGTGCCGGGGGGCGTCTCGCTGATGATAGCGCAGCGGTCCAGTCGGCTGTCGGCCTGGATGATACAGCGCATGACCGCCGTCCCGCGCTGACGCAGGCGCGGATCGACCCGACGATGAGCCCGGCCCACATCGTTGCGACTGGGGCCTCTGACAAAGCGCGGTGGCGTGGAGCCTGTGCCCGGGCCGGTTCCGGAGCCAATACCGGTCCCCTGCCCTGCCCCCTGACCGCCCAGACCCTGGCCCGGCTGGGGCGAAGTGGTCGGCGCGATGCCGACGACGATCTCCGGCTCCGGAGCCTGGACAACCGGCGCGGGCAGTTCGGGCGGTACAGGTCGCGGACGCGGAGGCACATGGATGCGGGAGGGCGCGGCGGGGGCTCCCCCTCCGGCCTGCGGGCTGGGCGGCGTCGGGGCGGGCACGATGGGCGGTGGGGGGACCGGCGGTCGGAACAGCAGCAACTCGACGGCAGGCGTATCGGCGTCCCGCGTCACCGGCTCGGGACTGCCCAGCCCGGACAGGGCGAACAGACCGGCGTGCAGACCGGCGACCGCCACGACAATGCCGGGCAGCAGGCGTCTGTCAGGTCGCGAAGAGGATGGGCGGGTGTTCACCCTACCGTTTATGGCACGTCGAGCATGAACACGGCGAGCGGAGGTGTGTCAGCCGCCGTTCAGGCGCAGCGTCAGGCCTTGCCGAGCGCCTTGTCGATCTCGCCCGACACAGCCTCGATTGAGCTCATGCCGTCGACCTCGGTCAGCAGGCCCTTGTCGGCATAGTAGGGCAACAGGGGCGCGGTATTGCGGTTGTAGGCGTCCAGCCGGACCTTGAAGCTGTCGGGATTGTCGTCCGGACGGCCCTGATCGGCGAAGCGGCTGGCGACGCGGGTCAGCAAAGCCTGATCATCGACCTTCAGACGAATGACGTGGTCGATCTGCTTGCCCAGCTTGGCCAGCATGGCGTCCAGCGCCTCGGCCTGGGCGAGGGTGCGCGGGAAGCCGTCGAAGATGGCGCCGCCGGCGTCCTCGGCCGCCTTCAGCTGGGCCTCGATCAGGGCGATGACGACGGCGTCCGGCACTAGGTCGCCCCGCGACATGATCGCCTGGCATTCCTGGCCCAGCTCGGAGCCCGAGGCGATGGCCTCGCGCAGCATGTCGCCGGTCGACAGCTGGATCATGCCCCGCGTCTCGACCAGACGCTTGGCCTGGGTTCCCTTGCCCGCAGCGGGCGGGCCGAACAGGATCACATTCATCGCGCCGTCCCCCGAACGATCGATCTCAGCGCCGGACCGGGGCGGTCGTGCCCTTGGTCCGCGTCTGGCCGCGGCCCCGCAGCTTGGCCTTCTTGATCAGGCCTTCGTACTGGTGGGCCAGCAGGTGCGACTGGATCTGGGCGACCGTATCCATCGTCACCGAGACCACGATCAGGATCGACGTGCCGCCGAAGGCCAGACCGGCCCCGAAGTTGGCGATGATCATCTCGGGGATCAGGCAGACCGCGGTGATGTAGGCCGCACCGATCGTCGTCAGACGGGTCAGGACATAGTCCAGATATTCCGCCGTCCGCTTGCCAGGACGAATACCGGGCAGGAAGCCGCCGTACTTGCGCAGGTTCTCGGCCGTGTCCTCGGGATTGAAGGTGATCGAGGTGTAGAAGAAGCAGAAGAAGATGATCAGCAGGCCGTACAGGACCATGAACACCGGCTGGCCGTGGCTCAACTGGCTGGTCACGGCCGGCAGCCAGGACAGCCAGGCCGGCAGGTTTGCCGTGGCCGTGAACTGGGCCACCGTCGTCGGCAGCATCAGCAGCGACGAGGCAAAGATGGCAGGGATGACGCCGGCGGTGTTGACCTTCAGCGGCAGGAACGACCGCTCGCCCCCGGCCATCCGGTTGCCTTCCTGGCGCTTGGGATACTGGATCAGCAGGCGACGCTGGGCGCGCTCCATGAAGACGATGAACACGACGGTGGCCACAGCGATCAGGGTGATCAGCAGCAGGATGAACACCGACAGCTGGCCCTGCTGGGCCAGGCCGAACATGCGGGCGATGGTGCCGGGCAGGACCGCCACGATACCGGCGAAGATGATCAGCGAGATACCGTTGCCGACGCCGCGCGCCGTCACCTGCTCGCCCAGCCACATCAGGAACATGGTCCCGCCAGTCAGGCAGGTGATGGTCGAGACGATGAAGAACAGACCCGGCGCATCGACCAGACCGGCCTGGGCATTCAGGCCGATGGCGATACCGGCCGACTGGAACAGGGCCAGGACGACGGTCAGATATCGGGTGTACTGGTTCAGCTGTTTGCGACCGCTCTCGCCGCCTTCCTTGCGCAGCTTTTCCCAGGGCGGATAGACCGCCCCCATCAGCTGCACGATGATCGAGGCCGAGATGTAGGGCGTGACGTTCAGGGCGAAGACGGCCATCCGCTCCACCGCGCCGCCCGAGAACATGTTGAACATGTCCAGGATGCCGCGCTGGCCGTCCGGATTCTGAAAGAACTGCAGGAAGGCTTCCGAGTTGATTCCCGGGATCGGCACATAGGTCCCGATGCGGTAGACCAGCAGGGCCAGGAGCGTGAACAGCAGACGCTTATGCAGCTCGGTCGCTTTCGCGAACGTGCCCATGTTCATGTTTGCTGCGAGTTGTTCGGCGGCCGAAGCCATATGTCGTCACCCCGACTGATCAGAACGCGGCGCACCTGAGACTGACTCGGGGGCCACGGTCCAGATAGGTGAAGGGCGCCCTCTTAGCGAGAGCGCCCAACAGCTTATTTTTTGGAGGCAGTCCGCGTCGTGCGGGCCGAGATCTTGTTGGCGTCGCCACGCGGGGCCTTGGGAGCCGGAGCCTTGCCCTTGGCGGCGTTGCGCTTCTCGACGCGGGCGGCGGCCTTCTCCTCAGCAGCGATACGCTCCTGAACGACGGTGCCACCGGCAGCCTCGATAGCCTTGATCGCGCCGGCCGAGGCCGACCAGACGACCAGGTTCAGCTTGCCCTTGATCTCGCCGGTGCCCAGCAGACGGACGCCGTCCTTGACGCGACGGATTACGCCGGCGGCGACCAGGGCATCGCCCTTGACCTCGCCCTTGATGTCCAGCTTCTTGGCATCGATGGCGTCCTGCAGGCGCCACAGGTTCACCTCGGCCAGCTTCAGGGCGTTGGGATTGTTGAAGCCGCGCTTGGGCATGCGCATGTACAGCGGCATCTGGCCGCCTTCGAAGCCGCCGATGGCGACGCCCGAACGCGACTTCTGACCCTTGACGCCGCGACCGGCGGTCTTGCCCTTGCCCGAACCCGGGCCACGGCCGACGCGCATGCGCTTCTTGTGAGCGCCCTCGTTGTCGCGGATTTCATTCAGTTTCATGTGCCTGATCCTTTCGGGTTCTAGCGCCCGCTGCAGGAGCGGACTCGGCTGATTGGTCTCGGTATTCTCCCTCCCCTGCTGGGGAGGGTGGCGGCGAAGCCGCCGGGTGGGGGCGCTTTAAGCAAAGCCTTCCCCAAATAGCAATGAGGGCCGCTCACCGAGCCGCCCCCACCCGATCGCCGCGAGCGGCGATCTGCCCTCCCCCAAGGGGGAGGGAGAACTCATGCGTCTTACTTTTCGACGATCTCGGTCAGGTGGGCGACCTTGGCGATCATGCCGCGAACCGAGGGCGTGTCTTCCAGCGTGGACTCGCGGCCCAGACGGTTCAGACCCAGGCCCACCAGGGTGGCGCGCTGGTCGCTCTTGCGGCGGATCGGCGAACCGGTCTGCTTGACGGTGACGGTCTTGGCGTCGGTCTTCTTGGAGGGGGCCATGATCAGGACTCCACAGCTTCAGGTGCCGAGGCACCGTCGTTGCGACGACCCATCAGGTCCGCGACCTTCTTGCCACGCTTGTTGGCGATCTGGCGAGGCGAGGACTGGACCTTCAGAGCTTCGAAGGTCGCACGGATCATGTTGTAGGGGTTCGACGAGCCAGTGGACTTGCCGACGACGTCCTGGACGCCGAGGGTTTCCAGCACGGCACGCATCGGACCGCCCGCGATCACGCCGGTCCCGGGAGGGGCCGCACGCATCATGATCTTGCCGGCGCCCCAACGGCCGTTGCCGTCGTGGTGCAGGGTGCGGTTTTCACGCAGCGGCACGTGGATCATCGTCTTCTTGGCTTCTTCGGTCGCCTTGCGGATGGCTTCCGGCACTTCGCGTGCCTTGCCGTGACCGAAGCCGACGCGGCCCTTGCCGTCACCGACGACCATCAGGGCGGCGAAGCTGAAGCGACGGCCACCCTTCACGGTGGCGGCGACGCGGTTGATGTGGACCAGCTTCTCGACGATGTCCGATTCCGGACCGTCCTGAGGAGCGTTGCGGTTGTCACGACGATTGCGGTCGTTGCCGCCGCCGCCACGTTGGGGTGCTTGCGCCATGCGTCCCGTTCCTTAGAAATTCAGGCCGGCTTCACGCGCGGCTTCCGCCAGCGCCTTCACCCGACCGTGATAAATGTAGCTGCCGCGGTCGAAGACGACGTCCTTGACGCCCTTTTCGATCGCACGCTCGGCGACCAGCTTGCCGATACGGGCGGCTGCGTCGACGTCCGAACCCTTGGACTTCGCACCCTTGTCGCCTTCCAGCGACGAGGCGGCGGCGACCGTGACGCCGTTCAGGTCGTCGATGATCTGGGCCGAGATGTTCTTGTCCGAACGATGGACCGACAGACGCAGGCGACCGTTGGCGACAGCCTTCAGGCGGCGGCGGTTGCGCTCCGAGCGGCGCTTGGCTTGTTGTTGCAGAGAAAGAGCCATGACCTACTTCTTCTTGCCTTCCTTGCGCCGGACGGTTTCGCCCTGGTAGCGCACACCCTTGCCCTTGTAGGGCTCCGGCGGACGCAGCTTGCGAATGACGGCGGCGATCTGACCCACGGCCTGCTTGTCAGCGCCCGAGATCTTGATTTCCGTCTGCTTGGGCACCGCGAAGGTGACGCCTGCAGGCGGTTCGATGTCCACGTCGTGCGAGAAGCCGAGCTGCAGCGACAGGGCGTTGCCCTTCATTGCGGCACGATAACCGACGCCGACCAAGTCCAGGCTCTTTTCAAAGCCCGTGGTGACGCCCGTGACCATATTGTCGACCAGGGTGCGCGACAGGCCCCACATGGCGCGGCCACGCTGGGTGTCGGAACGCAGGCCCAGGCTGATGCCGTCGGCGTCCTGGGACACTTCGATTTCCTCGGCGACGGTCCAGGAGCGTTCGCCCTTGGGACCCTTCACCGACACGGTCTGGCCGTCGAGCGTGATGGTCACGCCCTTCGGAACAGCGATGAGACGTTTGCCGATACGGGACATATCAGTAGACCCTGCAGAGGACTTCGCCGCCCACGTTGGCGTCGCGCGCCGCCGTGTCGGACATGACGCCCTTGGACGTGGAGAGGATCGAGATGCCGAGGCCGTTCTTGATCGGCTTCAGATCGTTGATCGCGGAATAGACGCGACGGCCGGGCTTCGACACGCGGGCGATCTCGGCGATCACGGGGTTGCCGTCGAAATACTTCAGCTCGATCTCGAACTGCGGGAACTCGCCCGGGTTCTGAACCAAGTTGTAGCCGCGGATGTAGCCTTCGTCCTGCAGCACGTCGAGGACGCGCTGGCGCAGACGCGAGGCCGGGGTGAGCACCTTGGAACGCTTGCGGGTCGCCGCGTTCTTGATGCGAGCGATCATGTCGCTCAGGGGATCGTTGATCATCATGTCTGTCGCTCCCCTTACCAGCTGGACTTCGTCAGGCCCGGGATCTGTCCCAGGTTGCCGAGTTCACGCAGGGCGATCCGGCTCATCTTGAGCTTGCGATAGAAGGCGCGCGGGCGGCCCGTCACTTCGCAGCGGTTGCGAATCCGGCTGGCCGCAGAGTTGCGCGGCAGTTCCGCCAGCTTCAGGCGCGCGGCGAAGCGCTCCTCCAGCGGCAGGGATTCGTCGTTCGCGGTCGCCTTCAAGGCGGCGCGTTTGTCGGCGTACTTCGCGACGAGGGCCTTGACCATCTCGTTACGGTTTACGGCGCTTTTCTTTGCCATTGTGCTTTTCCCTTCCCGCTCAGTTCGTCACGAACGGGAACTTGAACTCGGTCAGAAGCGCGCGTGCTTCGTCGTCGGTCCTGGCCGTGGTGCAGACGATGATGTCCATGCCCCACATCTGGTCGATCTGGTCGTAATTGATTTCCGGGAACACGATGTGCTCCTTCAGACCCATGGCGTAGTTGCCGCGACCGTCGAAGGACGTCGGCTTCAGGCCACGGAAGTCCTTCACGCGCGGCAGGGCGATCGTGATCAGACGGTCCAAGAACTCATACATCTGGTCGCCGCGCAGGGTGACCTTGCCGCCGATCGTCATGCCTTCGCGCAGCTTGAAGCCGGCGATGGAGTTGCGAGCCTTGGTCGGCACGGCCTTCTGACCGGCGATGGCCGTCAGATCCTTGAGTGCGGCGGTGACCTTCTTGGAGTCCGCGACCGCTTCACCGACACCCATGTTCAGGACGATTTTGTCCAGCTTGGGCATCTGCATGGGGTTGGTGTAGCCGAACTTCTCGGCCATCGCGCCCTTGATGCGGTCGTTGTATTCGGTCTTCAGCCGAGGCGTGTACTTGGTGTCGGCCATCAGATGACGTCTCCCGTGGTCTTGGCGAAGCGAACCTTCTTGCCGTCTTCCAGGCGGAAGCCGACGCGGCTGGCCTTGCCGTTGGCGTCGGCGATCGCGACGTTCGACAGGTGAAGCGAGGCTTCCTTGTTCTTGATACCGCCCTGAGGGTCAGCCTGGGTCGGGCGCGTGTGGCGCTGAACCATGTTGATGCCCTGAACCAGGACGCGGTTCTCGGTCGGCAGGACCTTGGTGACCTTGCCGGTACGGCCCTTGTCCTTGCCGGTCAGGACGACGACGTTGTCGCCGGTTTTGATCTTGGCGGCCATGACTACAGGACCTCCGGAGCCAGCGAGATAATCTTCATGTGGTTCTTGGCGCGCAGTTCGCGGGGAACCGGGCCAAAGATCCGCGTGCCGACCGGCTCGTTCTGCTTGTTGACGATGACGGCGGCCGACTTGTCGAAACGGATGACGGAGCCGTCCTTGCGCATGATGTCCTTGGCCGTGCGGACGACGATGGCGCGAACCACCTCACCCTTTTTCACGCGGCCGCGCGGAATGGCTTCCTTGACGGAAGCGACGATCGTGTCGCCCACCGAGGCGTAGCGGCGCTTGGAGCCGCCCAACACCTTGATGCACATGACCCGGCGAGCGCCCGAATTGTCGGCCACCTCCAGGTTAGTTTGCATCTGGATCATGGGATCCGATCCTTCTTACGACGCCGAGGCGGTGGTGGAGTCCGACAGGACTTCCCAGCGCTTCAGCTTGGACTTCGGGGCACACTCGACGATGCGGGCCTGGTCACCGACCTTCAGGGCGTTCGCTTCGTCGTGAGCGTGGTACTTCTTGGACAGGCGCACGATCTTTTTCATGACCGGGTGCAGCAGGGTGCGCTGGACGACGACGACGACAGTCTTGTCGCCCTTGTCGGAGACGACCACGCCTTCGAGAATACGTTTGGGCATCGTGGTTTCCTTAACCCGCTGCGCGGTTCGCACGCAGAAGCGTGGAAATGCGAGCGATGTCTTTGCGGACTTCACCAACGCGGTGAGTCTTTTCCATCTGGCCGGTGGCCGCCTGGAAGCGCAGGTTGAACTGTTCCTTCTTGAGCTTCAGCAGCTCGTCGGCCAGTTGGTCGGGCGTCTGGGCCCGCAGATCGGCGATCTTGGTCATGCGCCTACATGCTCCACATGAGCGACGCCGGCATCCAGGCGGGTAACCACCTTGGTGCGGACCGGCAGTTTGGCAGCACCGAGGCGCAGCGCTTCACGAGCGATGTCGTCCGGCACGCCGTCGATTTCGAACAGGATGCGACCCGGGTGGCAGCGCGCCGCCCAATGGTCCACTGCGCCCTTGCCCTTGCCCATCCGGACTTCGGCCGGCTTGCCCGTGACGGGCAGGTCGGGGAAGACGCGGATCCAGACGCGGCCCTGACGCTTCATCTGGCGGGTGATCGCGCGGCGGGCCGCCTCGATCTGACGCGCCGTGATACGCTCCGGCTCGACAGTCTTCAGCCCGTAGGAGCCGAAGTTCAGCGAGAAGCCACCCTTGGCGGCGCCATGGATGCGGCCCTTGAAGGCCTTGCGGTACTTGGTCTTTTTAGGTTGCAGCATGACTTAGCCCTCACGCCCGCGACGTTGGCCGCGATCACCGCGCGGACCACCGCGTTCGCGGCCTTCGTTGGACGACGGGCCGGACGCTTCCTGGGCCCAACGCTTGTCCTGTGCCATCGGATCGTGTTCCAGGACTTCGCCTTTGAAGACCCAGACCTTCACGCCGATGATGCCGTAGGTCGTCTTGGCCTGGATGAAGCCATAGTCGATGTCGGCACGCAGGGTGTGCAGCGGCACGCGACCTTCGCGGTACCATTCCATCCGCGCGATTTCGGCACCGCCCAGGCGACCCGACACGTTGATGCGGACGCCCTTGGCACCCAGGCGCATGGCCGACTGCATGGCGCGCTTCATGGCGCGGCGGAAGGCGATCCGGCGTTCCAGCTGCTGCGCGATGTTCTCGGCGATCAGCTGGGCGTCCGTCTCGGGCTTGCGCACTTCGACGATGTTCAGGTGAACTTCACCCTCGGTACGGTCCGAGATGTCCTTGCGGAGCTTCTCGATGTCGGCGCCCTTCTTGCCGATCACGACGCCCGGACGGGCGGCATAGATCGTCACGCGGCACTTCTTGTGCGGACGTTCGATGATGATGCGCGACACGCCGGCGGCCTGCAGGCGCTCCTTCAGCCACGTGCGCAGCTTAAGGTCCTGGTGCAGGAGCTTGGAGTATTCGTCGCCGCGAGCGAACCAGCGGCTGTCCCACGTGCGGTTGACGCCGAGACGCAGGCCAACCGGATTGATTTTCTGACCCATCAGGCGGCCTCACCAGCTTCGCGGACCACGATGGTGATCTCGGCGAAAGGTTTCAGGATGCGCGACGAGCGACCACGAGCACGGCTCGCGAAACGCTTCATCACCAGGTTCTTGCCCACGAAAGCCTCGGCGACGATCAGGTTGTCGATGTCGAGGTTGTGGTTGTTCTCGGCGTTCGAAACGGCCGAATACAGCACCTTGCGGACGTCGGTGGAGATGCGCTTGCGGCTGAATTCCAGCTCGTTCAGCGCCTTCTGCACCGGCAGGCCACGGATCGACTGGGCGACCAGGTTCAGCTTCTGAGGGCTGATCCGGACGTTCGTCAGCTTGGCGCGGGCTTCGGTCGGGGCGACCCGACGGGGGTTTTTGGTCTGGGCCATCAGTTACTTCCTTTTGGCCTTCTTGTCCGCCGCGTGACCGGGGAACGACCGGGTCGGGGCGAACTCGCCGAACTTCATGCCGACCATTTCCTCGGAGACCGACACCGGCACATGCTTCATGCCGTTGTGGACGCCAAAGGTCAGGCCGACGAACTGCGGCAGGATGGTGGAGCGGCGCGACCAGGTCTTGATCACGTCCTTGCGGCCCGACGACGTAACGGCGTCGGCCTTCTTGAGCAGATACCCGTCGACGAACGGGCCTTTCCAGGAGGAGCGAGCCATCGGTTAGCGAGCCTTCTTAACGTGGCGGGTACGGATGATGTATTTGTCCGTCGCCTTGTTCTTGCGGGTACGAGTGCCCTTGGTGTCCTTGCCCCACGGCGTGACCGGGGTACGACCACCAGAGGTCCGGCCTTCACCACCACCGTGCGGGTGGTCGATCGGGTTCATGGCGACGCCGCGAACGTGCGGACGCCAGCCCATGTGACGCTTGCGACCGGCCTTGCCCAGGTTCTGGTTCATGTGGTCGGGGTTCGAAACCGCGCCCACCGTGGCCATGCAGCCGTCCAGGACCATGCGAAGCTCGCCGGAGCCGAGGCGGATCTGGGCGTAACCCTGATCGCGACCGACCAGCTGGGCATAGGCACCGGCCGAGCGGGCCAGTTGCGCGCCCTTGCCAGGCTTCATCTCGATGTTGTGGATGATCGTTCCGACCGGCACCGAGCGCAGGGGCATGGCATTGCCGGGCTTCACGTCGACCTTGTCGCCGGCCACCACGGTGTCGCCCGCCTTCAGGCGTTGCGGCGCGATGATGTAGGCCTTTTCGCCGTCCTCATAGACGATGAGGGCGATGAAGGCGGTCCGGTTCGGATCGTATTCCAGGCGCTCGACCGTCGCCGTGGCGAACTTGCGACGCTTGAAGTCGATCTTGCGGTACAGGGTCTTGGCACCACCGCCGCGGAAGCGGACGGCGATACGACCACCGGCACCGCGACCGCCCGACTTGGTCAGGCCTTCGGTCAGCGACTTCTCGGGACGGCCCTTGTGGAGCTCCGAGCGGTCGATCAGCACCAGGGCGCGACGGCCCGGCGATGTCGGATTGTATGTTTTCAAGGCCATCTGATCAGAGCCCCGTGGTGACGTCGATCGACTGGCCTTCGGCCAGCGTCACGATCGCTTTTTTGATGTCGACCCGACGGCCTTGGATGCCGCGGAAGCGCTTGGTCTTGCCCTTTTGAACCAGGGTGTTGACCTTCAGGACGTTGACCTTGAACAGGCTTTCGACCGCCGCGGCGATCTCGTCCTTGGTCGAGGTGCCGGAAACCCGAAACACGACCTTGTTCTGCTCCGACAGGATCGTCGCCTTCTCGGTGATGATCGGCGACAGGATGGTGTCGTAGTGTTTTGCGGTAGGAGTTGCGCCGGCCATTACGCGGCTTCCTTCTGGGCTTGCTCGCGACGCGAGGGCTTGTAGTCGGCATAGGTCGCCTCGATGGCTTCCAGGGCAGACTTCGTCAGCACCAGTTTGTCAGCGCGCAGGATGTCATAGACGTTCAGACCGGCGTTCGGCAGCACATCCACCATCGGGATGTTGCGGGCGGCCAGGGCGAAGTTGGCGTCCACTTCCGGGCCGGCGATGACCAGGGTGCGGGTCCAGCCCAGCTTGCCCAAGGTTTCACGCAGAGCCGACGTCTTGGCGTCCTTGATGGACAGGCTGTCGACGACCACCAGGCCACCCGACTTCACCTTGGACGACAGGGCGTGACGCAGGGCCAGGGCACGGACCTTCTTGGGAAGATCAAAGCCGTGATCGCGAACGACCGGGCCGAAAGCGCGCGAACCGCCGACGAACTGCGGTGCACGGCGCGAACCGTGGCGAGCGCCGCCGGTGCCCTTTTGCTTGTACATCTTCTTGCCGGTGCGAGAATTCTCGTTCCGGGTCTGGACCTTGTGGGTACCGGCGCGGCGCTTGGCCAGCTGCCAGTTGACGTAACGGGCCAGGATGTCGCCACGGATGTCGTCGATGCCGAACACGACGTCCGACAGCTCGACATCACCGGCGGCCTTGCCGTCGAGTTTGATGACAGAGAGTTTCATTACGCTTCACCGCCTTCGGTCGCTTCGACAGCCGGGGCTTCTTCAGCCGGCGTCTCGGCGGATTGAGCAGCGCCCGACTTCGACTTGATGCCACCGGGGAACGGGGCGTCGGCCGGACGGGCCTTCTTCACGGCGTCGCGGATCTTGACCCAGGTGCCTTCGTGACCGGGGACAGCGCCCTTGATCATGATCAGGCCACGCTCGGCATCGACGCGGACGATGGTGAGGTTCTGGGTCGTGACGACTTCGGTCCCGTAGTGACCGGCCATCTTCTTGCCCTTGAAGGTCTTGCCCGGGTCCTGACGCTGGCCGGTCGAACCGTGCGAACGGTGCGACAGCGACACACCGTGCGTGGCGCGCAGACCGCCGAAGTTCCAGCGCTTCATGGCACCGGCGAAGCCCTTACCGATGGTCTCGGCCTGGACGTCGACCTTCTGGCCCGCGACGAAGTGGTCGGCCGACAGCTCGGCTCCCACGTCCAGCAGGCCGTCCGCATCGATGCGGAACTCGGTGACATAGGCCTTGGGCTCGACTTCCAGCTTGGCGAACGCTTCGCGTTGGGCCTTGTTGGTGTTCTTGGCCTTCTTGGTGCCCGCGCCCAGTTGCAGGGCGACATAGCCGTCCCGCTCCTGAGTCCGCTGACCCACGACCTGACAACCGTCCAGTTCGAGGACGGTGACTGGAACATGCGCGCCGTCTTCAGCGAAGAGACGCGTCATTCCCAGTTTTTTGGCGATCACGCCCGTGCGCATATCGGATCCCGCCTTTGTTTCTTTAAATCTTGATCTCGACGTCCACGCCGGCGGACAGGTCGAGCTTCATGAGCGCGTCCACGGTCTGCGGGGTGGGGTCGACGATGTCGAGGACACGCTTGTGCGTGCGGATTTCAAACTGCTCGCGCGACTTCTTGTCGACGTGCGGCGAGCGGTTCACGGTGAATTTTTCGATCAGGGTCGGCAGCGGAATTGGACCGCGAACGGTCGCGCCGGTGCGCTTGGCCGTGTTGACGATCTCGCGCGTCGAAAAATCGAGGACGCGGTGATCAAAGGCCTTGAGCCTGATGCGGATGCTTTGATCCATATCGGTCGTATTTCCCAAGCAGGCGAACCTGCGTCCCTGTGAACCATTTCAAAGACCGGAGGTCTTCAGGCACGAATGCCTTCAGAGTACGCACGTCCGCAAAAACGATCGGCCCACGCAGTTACCCGCGAAGGCCGCTGAAGTCCTGGGTCACTGCAAAGAACAGGGTACCGAGGTCGTTCCTGCGAACCGCGTCTGCACCCCAAACTCAAGCGAGGTGCACAGCCGGTCCAACAAGAGTGGGGGCTTATGCCGATTGAGTCCTCATCCGTCAAGCGGCGAAACCAAGGCAGGACGAGTCTTTCGGCATAATCGTCCTGTTCGCGACGGCCCCTTTCGGCACCGCCCCCTTAGCGACCGATGCGGATATCGCCGGAACCAACGATGCTGCGGCTGACCGTGCCGGTCACCTCCGCGATGCGGATGTCCCCCGAGCCGGCGATGGCCACGCTGACGTCGCCGGCGGTGCCGCCGAAGTCGATGTCGCCCGAGCCGCCGATGGCGACTTCAAAGGTCTGTGCACGACCGCGCGGGATGGACACTTCACCCGAGCCGCCGATGGCGATGTCCACCTCACCGTTCACACCGGCCACCCAGGCCTCGCCCGAGCCGCCCAACGACAGGTCCAGATCGCCCGTGGCCCCGGCCCGGATCGTGCCCGATCCGCCCAGCGAGGCCTCCAGCGACCGGGAGGTGCCGGTGCGGATGTCGCCCGACCCGCCCAGCGACAGGTCCAGCGCCCCGTCCGTATTGGCCACGACCCAGTCGCCACAGCCGCCGTTGGACAGCTCGACCGATCGAGCTCCGCGACCGACAGCCCCGAATACGGCACTGCCGGCTGAGACCTTCACGTCCCTTGGCGAGCGGACGATGATGAGCGGGGCATCCGAAACATTGATGCGGCCCAGGTCGCGAACTTCGACCGAGGCTCCGTCACCGGGCTGGCGCGCATCGGCGGGGCCGGATCGGCAGTTGCGGATGGCGTCGTTGTAGCGGCGACCGCCCAGGCCGCCGTCGATCTGGATTTCATCGCCACGACGCCGGACCTGAGGCGCGGGCAGGCGGGTGTTACCCTGGGTCACCTCGACGGCGACGTCGGCGCGGTCTTCCACGATCACGACGACGCGGGCGACGGCGTTCCGGATCTCGACCTCCGGGCTGGCCTTGGCCTGGGCCGGGACGCTCAGCAGGGCGGCGGCGATGACGGCGGTGGATGCGATGGCGAACTTCATGGGACTTCCCTCTCCGTTGATGAGGGAAGGGTGCGTCCGCGTCGCCGCAAAGTCACTTTAACTCGAGGTCATGACCTCTTTGTAAGACAGCGGCCCTGTCAGGCCTTCAGCGCCCCAGCCCCGTCGGCCACGCCGATCTCGGGCTCGAAGTCGCGTTCATAGGTGGCGATCCGGCTCTTCATCGCCCCCATTCGCTTCAGCGCCAGAGAGGCGGCCCAGCGTGCGGCCATGCCGGGCGTGGACAGGGTGTCGGTCGTGCGCGGACGCCCTCCCCGGCTGCGCATCACGGCGTGGGTATAGAGAGACCCATTCCTGAACCGCGACGGCCAGGTCTGGAAATCCATCGACAGCGACACGCAGAACCGATCCAGGTTCTCGACCCGGTGCGGCGCATACAGCGGCCAGGTCAGGGCGTCCCCCGGCTCAAGGTCCATGATCTGGGCGTCCGTTTCGAAGGCGCGCACATAGGGCAGTTCCTCGGTCGTCTGGCGTGTGACCACCTGTTCCATATTGCGCTCGGGCAGATGCGCCTCGTCGCCGGGGTACACGAAAACCCGCTTGCGACCGCGCATGTGGAACAGGACCACCCCCGCCGGATCGAAATGGTACGGCACTCTGGCTTTCGGCGACGACAGAATCAGCTGACCGGCATTGGTCACCGCCCGCATCCCCGGATAGGCCGCCTGCACCGTCTTGAACTCGACCATGGCCGCCGCCCACAGCTCGGGCCAGCCACGCTCGACCTCGCGCAGATTGACCCACAGCCGGCCCTGCTGGATCGCTGCCAGAAGCTCCGTCCCGCTCAGCCGCCCGCGCGCACCGGTGCGCAGGCTGACCTGATCCTCGTCGTCGTAGTCATACAGATTGATGTCGAACAGCTCGGCCGGATAGCGGTCCAGCATGGCCGCCAGCGCCTCGTCCGTCGCAAAGCCCTGATCGACCAGTCCATGCGGATGAACGCGGGCTTCTTTGATCGGGCCGGAATAGCGGGTGCGGGGGGCGGTCATGACTGTCTCAGGCCGAAACACGATGGGTGGTCTTGGCCGACAGCTTTGCAAGCGCCGCGCCTGCCGCCTGCAGTCCGCCCTTCAGCCGGTTGCCGGGCGTGACCTCGCACGCCTCGATGGCGGCCCATCGGCGACGCACGCTGTTGCGCAACCGCTCGCCCCGCCCCTGCCCGGCCAGGTTCAGCGCGCTGACCGCCGCCTGGCTAACGGTGGCACCGAGGCCCGGCTTGATCACGACCGCGTCGCGGACCCAGCGTTCGCCATTGCAGAAGTATTTCTTGTAGTGCTCGCCCTCCAAGCCGAAGTCGAAACTGCGGACTCCCGTCTCCGCCGCCATCCGCATGGTGTCCAGGCTCAGCAATATGCCTGGCGAACAGCGCGACAGCTCCGGCACATAGCCCGGGAACCAGAAATGGCACTGGTCGCCCGCGAACAGCGAGTACTCCACCGCCGCCAGCCGATCGCCGGCCCACAGCCCCGCCATCGAGGCCGAGAAGTCCGGGGTATCCGCCTTCAGCAGGGCATGCAGCAGATCGGCCGTCCAGCCGCAGGCGAAGATGTCGTGCCGCCCCGTTCGCCGATACTGATCCCGCTTCAGGTCGATCAGCCAGTTCAGCATCTGCGGATCGCGCAGCCGCGTCTCGACCCGCAGGGGGCCGAACTCGGTCTGCATGCTGCGCCGACAGCGCTCCTTGTCCTTGAAGAATTTGCCAAAGGTCGCCCGCCGTTCGGCATACCAGGCATCGAAGCCCGCGCTGCCCAGCTCCGCCTGCACCGTCCGGCGTTGTTCGCCCGGCCCGTCGGGGTCGCTCTGCCGGACCCAGGCCGTGACGTTCAGCTTCGACGTCGGCAGGACCTCGGCCACCTCGGCCAGCGACGGCACATCGCCTGGCATGGCGATCACGCCGTGATAGTCGTTCATCGGGGCGGCCAGCGGCTGGATCGTGCCGCCGCGACGCTGATGAGGGAAAAAGCCGACGGTCAGGCCATCGCGGCTGAGCACCGCGACCGCCGCGCCGGGGCAGACGCGGCCTGCGATCTGCGTGAACTCGGGCCGGAAATAGGGGCTGTTCAGCAGCGGATTGGCCGCCAGCATGTCGCGCCACAGGTCCCACTGCGCCTCCGACATCGTGTCGGTCGTCCTGATCTCGACGTGCAGCGGGGACATCCAGGGCTCCTGCGGCGGACCATGTGCGAGCCGCCGATTCAGGCTTCACATAGGCCGCTGCCCGTTTCGACAGGGTGACCGGTCATGGTGAATCGTTCCTGAGCGGGAGCCGTCGGCCCCTCACAAGCGTTGCCAGACCTGCACCCATGCGCTTGGAAGGAACCGACATGACCGACCCCCGCCCCTCGACCCGCGAAGGCGAAACCGAAGACCAGCGCAAGCCGGCCCATGAGGGCGAGGCGCCGCGCCCCGCGACCGAGCCCCGCGGCTCCGAGGGCAGCTCCAACTCCGGCGAAACCGCCACCGACCCCGCCACCGGAAAGCCCAATCCTTGAGATCAACCGCCCTCGCCGCCGCCTTCGCCACCCTGATCGCCACGCCCGTCCTGGCCCAGGGCGTGCCCTATGCCTGCCCCGTCTCGGCCAGCCATGTCGTCGCCAACGACGGCCTGACGCGCAGCAAGGCGGCGGTGAAATCGGGACGGATCGTCATCCTGGCCGTCGGTTCGTCATCCATCGAGGGCGTGGGGGCCAGCAGCCGATCGCTGGGGTTCGTGCCGCTGCTTCAGGCCGGACTGGAGCGGCGGCTTCCCGGTGTTCAGGTGACCCTGATCAATCGGGGCATTGGCGGCGAAACGGCGCGGGATACGGCGATGCGGCTGGAGGCCGAGGTCACTCTGGCCCGCCCCGATCTGGTGATCTGGCAACTGGGCACCAATGACGTGCTGCGCGACCGCCTGACCGACGACATCCTGACCGACTTTCAGGCGGGTCGCGCCGTGCTGGATCGCGCCCGGTCCGATGTCCTGCTGATCGATCCGCAGCGCCTGGCGGAGAGCACGACCAATCCGTCCTTCAGGGGACGCAATCCGGCGCTGGGGGACATCTCGACCGTCATCGACCGACAGGCAGCGGCCGCCGGCTATGCCGTCCTGCACCGGTTCGCGGCCATGGCTGACTGGACGGGCCTAGATCGCGGCGGGGTCGGGCCGGACGACCTGCATCTGAACGACTGGGGCTATGCCTGCTGGGCCGAGATCACGGCAGAGGGCCTGGCCGACGCCCTGCGCTGAGGGGAACGCCCGGTCGAACGGCGGGTTATGGAGGCCAACGCCACGCCACGGAACTCCATGACCTTTCGCCTGATCCTGCTGTCCACCGCCGCCCTGACCCTCGCCGCCTGCGACAGGCTCGATCCGACACCCCCCGATCCGCCGGCAACCGCCAGCCAGCCGCAAGCCCCCGCCGGCATTCCCGCCGACGCCATCGAACGCGCCCTGCCCGCCGCGCCCGCGCCCGCGTCGGCTCCCGCCCAGCCGACCACTGATACGCCCGCGCCGCCCAAGCCCGACCCCGGCCTGATCCGTCTGCAGATCCTGCTGGACCGCTCCACCTTCTCGCCCGGCATCGTCGATGGGCTGGCCGGCGAGAATACGCGTCAGGCTATCGTCGCCTATCGCCAGGCCAACGATCTGGGCGACAGCGACACCGCCGATGCGGCCCTTCTCCAGCACCTGGCCGCAGCCGACACAGGCCCCGTCACCCGCGTGCACACCCTGACGGCCGAAGATGTCGCCGGGCCCTTCAGCCCTGCCTCCAGCGATCTGGAGCAGATGGCGGCCAACGGCACCCAGTTCACGACCGTGAAGGAAAAGCTGGCAGAGCGTTTTCACATGACCGAGGGGCTGCTGGACGCCCTCAATCCCGGTGTTGCCTTGCGGGCCGGTCAGCGCATTCTGGTGCCCGCCGTCAGCGATGCGCCGATCGGCGAGGTCGCGCGGATCGTCATCGACAAGACCGAACGCTCGGCCCGGGCCTTCGACGCGTCGGGCAAACTGCTGGCCTTCTACCCCGCCACCATCGGCTCGACCGAGCGCCCGGCCCCGACCGGCACCCTGCGCGTCGTCGGCATCGCGCCGGAGCCCAACTATACCTACGACCCCGACCGGGTCAGTTACGACCGTGGCGACAAGACGGTCGTCGTCCCGGCCGGGCCGAACAATCCCGTCGGCTCTGTCTGGATCGGCCTGAACCGCCAGAGCTATGGCATCCACGGCACCCCGGACCCGTCCAAGATCGCCAAGACGGCGTCCAACGGCTGCATCCGCATGACCAACTGGGACGCCGAACAACTGGCCGCCTCGGTCAAGGCGGGTGTCGAGGTGGAGTTTACCTAGATCACTGCGGAGCGACGGGTGCAAAGCGAGTGGTCGCCCAGAAGTCGCACTGGCTGCGGGCGGCGAAGCCGTGGTCGATCATGTCGCCATCGGGGTGAAACACCCGGATCGGGCCACCGTCGGTGGCGCGAGGCCATTCGGCGTCAGAAACTTCCTCATGCCCGTAGCCGGCCCATAGCCGCATCATTCGGTCCGACAGGGCCCTCTGCTCAGGCGTAAACCGCGCCGGATCGGCGAAGATCCACTTCGTCCCGAAGACATAGGCCGCCTCCGACGCATGATAGGCTCCCAGGTCGTAGGGGGCGTTCAGCAGAAACGACAGGGCAAACGGCGCGTCCGGGTCGGCGAACTCATAGCCCCGGACCGGCACATGCCGTGACAGCACACGCCTCAGGGCGTCGGCGGGACAGGCGAACTTCTGGTCGGTGAAACTGCGGGCCATGGTCGCGCCCGGCCCCTCCGGCCCGATGGGATAGCGCGCCAGCACGCCGGGGCCGTCCTCGCCATACATCCACAGCGTCTGGGCCTCATACCGTTCCGCATCGCGCACCTTGACCGCGAACAGCCGCCCCTCGTCGCGATTGCTGCCGACAATCACCGGCACCCTGGTGAACCGGCCCTGCACAAAGGCCAGCGGCGGCGCGAGCGGCACGGTCGCATCGCCATAGACCGGCCCCCAGGACCCCGGCCCGTTCAGCCCTGACCGCGTCGAAGCAGCCCGCGCGATCCGCCCCGCCGGAGCCGCCCTCAGACAGGCCACCACATCCGGCTCCTCGCACCCGACCGAGGCCGCGAACGCCGCTCCGCCCGAGGCCGCCTCTTCCGCCGACCACAGGGAGCCAGGCTCGACGCAGGTGCCGCTTTGCAGAATGACGCGTTGGAACAACCCCTCAGACGCCGGTGAGGTCATCAGGTTGCAGGCGCTCCAGGCCCCCGCGCTCTCGCCGATCAGGGTCACGTCGCCGGGATCGCCCCCGAACGCCGCGATGCGATCATGAACCCAGCGCAGTGCCGCCTGCTGGTCCATCAGGCCCCAGTTGCCGCCCACACCCTCGCCGTCCCGTGCGAAATCCGGATGGGCCAGCCAGCCGAGGGCACCCAGCCGGTAGTTGACGGTGACGACGACCCGGTCTTGCTCGACCGCCAGCCGCGACGGATCGTAGTTGGCCCCAGCCCCGACCGTGAAGGCTCCGCCGGGCAGATAGACGATGACGGGTCGCAGTCGCTCGGCCTCCGCAGCCGGGCCGTAGATGTTCAGATACAGGCAGTCCTCTGACCCGAAGACCACCCCGCCCCCGCCGCCCAGAATCGACTTCGGCCCCAGCGCCTGGGTGCAGTCCGCCCCGATCCGTGTCGCGTCGCGCGTGCCCTCCCACGGCTGGACTGGTCGCGGAGCCCGCCAGCGCAGATCCCGCACCGGCGGCGCGGCATAGGGTACGCCCAAAAAGGCGCGCAGCCCTGCGCCCTGCATGCCGCGCAGCTCGCCCTCGGGTGTCTGCACGACCGGCTCGGCGTAGTCATCGGCGGAACGGATAAACCCGAGCTTGCCCGGATGGGTCGCGCAGGCGGACAGCACAGAGGCACAGATCAGGGCGGCGAGGGTCATGAGACGCATGGGGAGACCTTGGCCCAAATGAAGCATTCTCGATATGTCGCACGTCGCTCAATCGGCGCCGGGAAGGTCACTGAACCAGTCGGCATAGGGCGTGTTGCGCGCCATTTTGCGGTTCATGTCGGGTGCCCCGTCGGTCCACCAGACCGGCCCCCGTTCGCCCAGCGCGACCTTGGCGTCATCCACGGCTTGGCCAGCCTCTGCCAAGGCTACCCTGTCCCCGGCACGGCGCGCGACGCCGACAGCGCGCCGGGCCTGCATCAGCGCCTTCGTCAGCCTCTCACGCCGTTCTGGGGACAGGTCGGGATTGGTCGCCCGCCAAAGCCGACCCCGCACGATGATGTAGCGGCCATCGGGAGTAGTGAGCGGTGTCGTGACCATGACCACCTAACGAAAACGGCCCCCGGATTGCTCCGGGGGCCGCCTCTTTACTTTAGCCTATCGCCCGCCACGCGGTGGCGGGCTGCTTGAGGCCTGTTACTCGACGATCTTGGCGACGACGCCGGCGCCGACGGTGCGGCCGCCTTCGCGGATGGCGAAGCGCAGGCCCTGGTCCATGGCGATCGGCGTGATCAGCTCGACGTTCAGCTCGGCGTTGTCGCCGG
>JAESFU010000197.1_pt1:0-2500 | contig 71905 bp, 67 predicted proteins | sample 9269461 | NCBI WGS metagenome assembly JAESFU01 (sample SAMN14502556, study PRJNA617107) | algae metagenome | isolation source: Stenomitos rutilans HA7619-LM2 and co-occurring heterotrophs from cave walls | place: USA: Waikapalae cave, Hawaii | collected 2009-07-28
AGCCGTCTCAGTTCGGATTGCACTCTGCAACTCGGGTGCATGAAGTCGGAATCGCTAGTAATCGCAGATCAGCACGCTGCGGTGAATACGTTCCCGGGCCTTGTACACACCGCCCGTCACACCATGGGAGTTGGTTCTACCCGAAGCCGGTGCGCTAACCGCAAGGAAGCAGCCGACCACGGTAGGGTCAGCGACTGGGGTGAAGTCGTAACAAGGTAGCCGTAGGGGAACCTGCGGCTGGATCACCTCCTTTCTAAGGATTACCCTTCAACTTCGGTTATCGGGTTTTCATTGGAACAAAAGCTGCCAAGTCAGGCAGCACTCTGCGGAACTTCGCCGCCTTCGTTTCTCTTTCTTCACATGCGACGTTATTCACGCGTCAGCGGCAGGCTTTGGCCTGGCGTTCGCCGGCTGAAAAGCTGGCTCTCTGGCGTGATCCAGAGGGCCCGTAGCTCAGGTGGTTAGAGCGCACGCCTGATAAGCGTGAGGTCGGTAGTTCGAGTCTACCCGGGCCCACCATCCTCAGGGAATGGCATGGGGCCGTAGCTCAGTTGGGAGAGCGTCTGCTTTGCAAGCAGAATGTCGTCGGTTCGATCCCGTCCGGCTCCACCAGTTCCCCGAGAGTACCGCACGTCGCATAGTTAGAGAGCAAGTTTGGCAGCTCGCTGGCCTTTTGGCCGCAGCCGCCGGATCTATCGACATCGTAAAGAGATGCTTTGCTGCTTGTTTGATCCGCACCCCGGAGAGAGACAGCAAACGCACGTGAATTCTGGTTTTTTGATCTGACCGATCAAATTGCCACGTCGTGATGACGTGGCTTTCGTTCTGGTCCGACGACGAGCCGGCCTTTCAAGAGGGGCCGGGGATGTTGCGGGCATAGATAATGAGAACGATCAAGTGTCTTAAGTGCATCTAGAGGATGCCTTGGCGCATGCAGGCGATGAAGGACGTAATACGCTGCGATAAGCCTCGGGGAGCTGCGAATAAGCTTTGATCCGAGGATTTCCGAATGGGGAAACCCGACCATTTAGGTCACCCGAAAGGGAGCTAACCCAGGGAACTGAAACATCTAAGTACCTGGAGGAAAGGACATCAAACGAGACTCCGTTAGTAGTGGCGAGCGAACGCGGACCAGGCCAGTGGCCTGTGAGTAAGAACGGGAAGGACTTGGAAAAGTCCGCCATAGTGGGTGATAGCCCCGTACCGGTAGAAAGCTCATAGGTCCTCGAGTAAGGCGGAACACGTGAAATTCTGTCTGAACATGGGTAGACCACTATCCAAGCCTAAGTACTCGCATGCGACCGATAGTGAACAAGTACCGTGAGGGAAAGGTGAAAAGCACCCCGACGAGGGGAGTGAAATAGTACCTGAAACTGGATGCATACAAACAGTCGGAGCCCAAGATGTGTTCTGGGTGACGGCGTACCTCTTGTATAATGGGTCATCGACTTAGTCTAACTAGCAAGCTTAAGCCGTTAGGTGTAGGCGTAGCGAAAGCGAGTCTGAATAGGGCGTCAAGTTAGTTGGATTAGACCCGAACCCGGGTGATCTAGCCATGTGCAGGCTGAAGGTAAGGTAACACTTACTGGAGGGCCGAACCCACGTAAGTTGAAAATTACGGGGATGACGTGTGGCTAGGGGTGAAAGGCCAATCAAACTCGGAAATAGCTGGTTCTCCGCGAAAGATATTTAGGTATCGCCTCGAGCGAATACTCCAGGGGGTAGAGCACTGGATGGGCTAGGGGGTCTCACCGACTTACCAAACCTAACCAAACTCCGAATACCTGGAAGTACTACTCGGGAGACAGACGGTGGGTGCTAACGTCCATCGTCAAGAGGGAAACAACCCTGACCTACAGCTAAGGTCCCCAAGTCATGGTTAAGTGGGAAAGCATGTGGGAATGCTTAGACAACCAGGAGGTTGGCTTAGAAGCAGCCATCCTTTAAAGATAGCGTAACAGCTCACTGGTCAAGCGTTCCTGCGGCGAAGATGTAACGGGGCTTAAACCATGCACCGAAGCTTAGGGTTTGCAGCTTGCTGCAAGCGGTAGCGGAGCGTTCCGTAAGCCTGTGAAGGGATACCCGTGAGGGATCCTGGAGGTATCGGAAGTGCGAATGATGACATGAGTAGCGATAAAGAGGGTGAGAGACCCTCTCGCCGTAAGTCCAAGGGTTCCTGCGCAATGCTAATCAGCGCAGGGTTAGCCGGCCCCTAAGTCGAGGCAGACATGCGTAGACGATGGGAACCACGTTAATATTCGTGGGCCTGGTGGTAGTGACGGATCTCGCAGGTCTGTAACCCCTTATCGGATTGGGGTTGCAGTGAGCAGGTTCCAGGAAATAGCTCCACCAACATAGACCGTACCCTAAACCGACACAGGTGGACAGGTAGAGCATACCAAGGCGCTTGAGAGAACTATGCTGAAGGAACTCGGCAAATTGCACGCGTAACTTCGGGATAAGCGTGACCTTTATTGGCGCAAGCTGGTAAGGGTGGCAC
>JAESFU010000197.1_pt1:5000-71905 | contig 71905 bp, 67 predicted proteins | sample 9269461 | NCBI WGS metagenome assembly JAESFU01 (sample SAMN14502556, study PRJNA617107) | algae metagenome | isolation source: Stenomitos rutilans HA7619-LM2 and co-occurring heterotrophs from cave walls | place: USA: Waikapalae cave, Hawaii | collected 2009-07-28
GGGGGTCCGTGTAGGGCTGCCCGGCGCGGATGCTGGCAATCGTAACCCCTGGGGCCACCTGCTGGTAGCGCCGGAGATGGCGGCGGGCGAGGTCGAGCCGGCCGAGCTGGGCATTCGACGCTATCAGCGTCCAGTAGGCCGCCGACATGTTCGGGTTGACCGCAACTGCCTGGGTGGCGATGGCAATGGCGGTCTCGTGCTCGCCGCGCCGGCGATAGGTGGAGGCAAGGCCCGCTAGGGCAAACTTGCGGTTCGGATCGTCCGGCCCGAGCTCGAGAGCGGCGCGACAGAACTTCTCGGCGAGCTCCAGCCGATTGAGGAAGAGGTAGCCGAGACCGGTGCAAACCAGCGCCAGCGAGCTGTTGGGGTTCGCATCGACGCCGCGCAGCATGGTGGCAGCCGCGAGGTCGTGTTCATAAGCGGTGAACATGGCATTGCTGAAGATTCCGAGAGCGCCGCCATCGCTGTGCGTCAGGTAGGCGCCGCGTTGCGCGAGCTCGAGCGATATCGTGCGGTCGTCGTCAGTCAGCGCCGGCCAGCCCACGGCGATGCCGTGGTGCAGCACCTCGGCGGCCGCGGAGATGGCGTCGACATTCTCGGGCTCGTCGCGGAGCACATCGGTAAGCAGCCCGTAGGCGGCGGCATGGCCGTCGCGATGCGTTGCCGTCATGAGGCGGCGGGCACGCAAGAGCCGGTCGCGGGTCGTCACGCTCCCTGGCCGGTCGCGCTGCGCCTGCTCCATTTCGTGGCGCTGGATCTGCGGTTCCACAAGGCCGGCCAGCCGGTCCGAGAGGTGCCGTTGCGCCTCCAGCAGGTCAGGCTCGGCGGTATCCAGCCGAGTCGCCCAGACATGGGTGCCATCGCGGGTGTCGATCAGTTGCGCGGTGGTGCGGATGCGCCCGTCGCTGCGGCGAACGCTGCCCTCGATCACATAGTCGGCTTCGAGCCGACGCCCGGCCTCGCGAAGGTCGGCGGCACGGCCGTCGTACTGAAAGCTGGAGCTTCGGGCGACGACGGCCAGGGATGAGAAGCGGGCGAGGGCGGTGGTGAGGTCCTCGACGAGACCGAAGGCGAAGCTTTCGGCATCGCCCATGTCGGTGAACGGGAGGACCGCCAAGGAGGTGCGCCGCTCTCGCGAAGCCGGAACCTGTTGCTCGGGGACGAAGCGGTAGCCCACGCGTTCCACGGTGACGATCCAGTCGCCACCGCCCGGCGCGGCGCCGAGGCGCCGGCGCAATTGCGCCACCTGCACGGACAGGTTGCTTTCTTCAACGCTCTCGTCAGGCCAGGCGGCATCGACCAGTTCGGCCTTGCTGAGCACCTCGCCGCGACGGGCGAGCAGCGCCAGCAGGATGAGACCGCCGCGTCGGCCGAGCGGTACGGGCTCGGCGCCGCGATGCAGCAGTTGGTGCGCCAGGTCGAAGTGAAACGGGCCAAAGGCCACGCCGGTGTTACGCACGACACGTCCTCCGCGGCTTTCGGAAGAATTCGGCAGGGCTTCGATACGACGCTTGCGGCCGCATGGAACAACCGCTGCAGCATCAGGTCAATGGAGGACAACGTGCATCATCGGACAATAGCTGCGGCGGCCATGTTCCTGGCTGCGACAACCATGCCGGCGCTCGCCTACGAGCCGATCATCGCCATGCCCGGCGAGCAGCTGATCATCTCTCCGCCCGGTGGGCAGATGGCTGTGCTGGCAACCAGGGAGCAGACCGACGGGCAGTTCGGCGTCGTCGCGATCGACCTGACCCCGGGCACGGGACCGGGCCCTGCGATCACCCACAGCCTCTCGGCCGAGACCTGGTACCTCGTCGACGGCGAGGTCGAGTTCCATGTCGGCGACAAGGTGTTCACGGGCGGACCGGGGACGTTCGTATCGGTCGATGCCGGCCAGTCGCATGGCTTCATCGCCAAGTCGGACGGCAAGCTGCTCATTCTGTTCCAGCCGGGCGGCTACGAGCACTTCTTCATGGAGTGGAACGAGACGCAGGTGCCCAAGGGGCCAGAAGCCGGGAAGCTCGAGAACAAGTACGGTGTCACTCGCCCGGCGCCGTAAGGGTGGCAAGCGGAGCATCTCCAGCTCCGATCACTCGGGCGAGGCCCCGCGGCTCCTGAACGCGGGGCTTTCCTTGCTTCGGACTCAGGCCGGGCGCCAGGCGTCGCCATCGGCGACAAGGAGAGGGGTTTCGAATATGCCCGTCACCCGTTCCTGCCAGCCGGGGAGGGCGTCGCTCTGGCGATCGCGCCAGCGACCGGACTGCAGCATGGCGCAGCCGATCGCGACCGGAGCGACGTCGATGGCTTTGAGCAAGGCAAGCCCGGCAGTGATCGACGTGCCGGTCGAGATCACATCGTCGATCAGCACCACGCGCCGGTTCGCCAGCAACGGCAGCAGGCGCGGATCGAGATAGAGGCGCCTGGCATCGGGCGTGGTGATCGAGCTCATGGGCACCGAGAGCCGGTCCTCGTACCAGAACTTCCTCGAGGCCCCGAGCGGGACATAGCGGGCATGACCCAGCTTGTTCGCCACCGCTGCAGCCAAGGTCAGCCCGAGCGTGGGAAGGCCGACGACGATATCGGGCGCGGCCGCGGCGAGCCTTGCGGCGAGGGCGTCGGAGAGGGCATCGAGAACGGCGAAGCTCGCCTGGTTGATGATGAGCGAGGCGAGGCCGGACTTCCCGTCCGGCAGCCGGCGGATCGGCAGGGCGACCTGGCGACCATCGGGCAAGCTCGCCGGATAGAGCTCGCGATGGGGACCGATGGGCTCGAAGTGCCCGGGCGGGAACAGATCCTGCCAGAACTGGTGCGGCTCCATCGGGTCTCCTCGATCATCTAGCTGAGCCATAGGCGCTGCTTCTGTCCAATGCAGCTTCTGCAGGGCTGCCGTTCACGCATCAGTGCCCGTTGAATGCCGCCATGGCCACAAAATCTTCAGCTTCATCGGTGATCAGAGCGCTGCCACACAACCGAGCCGTGCCTATTGCCCATGACCATTCGATTCCCGTCACTGTTCCGCGCCTTTGCCGTCCTCCTCGTGCTGATCGGCGCGACGCCTGCTTTCGCGCAGGTCACGATCTTTTCGCCGTTCAACCTCGCCGAGGCGATGGACCAGAATGTCGAGAAGGTAGCCGACATCCCCTATGCCGACGGCAAGCGCAAGAAGCTCGACATCTACCGGCCGGCCGATCTCAAGACCCTCGCCCCGGTGGTGATGTTCATCTATGGCGGCGCCTGGCGGGCGGGCGACAAGTTCGAGTACGAATTCGCGGGCCGAGCCCTGGCGGCGGCCGGCTTTGTCACGGTGATCGCGGACTACCGGCTGTATCCGGAAGTGAAATACCCGGATTTCCTGGACGACAATGCGCAGGCCATGCGCTGGATCCAGGACAATATCTCCATGTATGACGGCGATCCCAAGCGCTTCTTCCTCGCCGGGCATTCGGCCGGCGCCTACAATGCGGTGATGCTGGGGCTCGACAGCTCGTTCCGGCGCGACTACGGCGTCACCATGCCGATCCGCGCCATCGCGGGGATTTCCGGGCCGTACAATTTCTATCCGTTCGAGTATGGCGAGGTGCGCGAGACGTTCGGCGATGCGCCGAATCCGGAAGGGACGCAGCCGATCAACCTGATCACGGCCGAGGCGCCGCCGATCCTGCTTGCCTCGGGCACCGCCGATCCGATCGTGCGCGTCCAGAACAGCGAGGCCCTGGCGGGCAAGCTGCGGGCAAGCGGCGTCTGGGTGACCGAGAAGTATTACGACGGCATGGGCCATCTCGAGCCGGTGGTCGCGCTGGGCGCCATGATGCGGTTCCGCATGCCGGTGCTGAGCGACGTGGTCGAGTTCTTCCAGACGTTCGGCGCCTTCCCGTCGGGGACGCCGCGCCCATTCTTCACGCCGGCTCCGCCTGAAACCGAGATGACGGCGGTGATCCGGCAGATGGACAGCGTGCTCGCGCCGATCAGCAACGGCCCGCGCTGACGCGCGGCTAGATGTGGACGCTGTGCATCCGGTCGGCGAGCGCGGCGCCGAACTCGGACATGCCGTTTGCCACGATCCGGCCCACCGAGTAAGCGGCGACGGCGTAGAACTTCTGCGCCGGCGGGGTGGCGAGAAACTCGACATAGGTTTCGAGCTCATCGTCGGTCAGGTCGCGATAGGCGTAGGCCATCATGGCACGCTGGGTGTGGCCGATATCGGCAATGAGCGACGGCATCATCGCTTCGACCTGGGCGTCGATTTCCTGCCAGGGCACGGTGATGTCGCCCTGCTGGTGCGAGACCGACAGGCCGACGAGCAGGGCGCGCACCGACTGGCCGACCATGGCGGCCGAGATTTCGGCCGAGACCAGTTCCATCAACCGATCGATCTGGGTCGAGCGGATGACGCTCGCCCGCGCCAGCAGCTTTTCGCCGCGCGAGATCGCGGTGAGCTGGGCGGAGGGGTTCAGCAACGCGGCCTGGCGTTCCAGGTTGGTCATGCGCTGGCCGAAGGCGGATACGAAGAAGCGCTGCAGCGTCTGCTGTTCGGTATCGGTGAGCTTGCCTTCGAGCGCCTGCGCCAGCCGGTGATGGAGCAGGTCGGCGTCGAACACGGTCTGGGCAGCGGTCTCCCAGTGCTTGAGGAAGATCTCGTCGCGCGAGATGTCTTCGCTGCGGGCCGATGAGGCGATGGTGGCGGCGAACTGGCTGAACACCACGTCCAGCGCGGTCGCACGCATGAGCTCGGCGATGCCGAGCTGTTGGGTCTGCAGCGTGGCGGGAGCGGCGTGGGAAGCGGGCAGGGCCACAGGCGCGAGGGCCATGAGCAGTGCCGCCAACGTCCGGATCAGCATTGCCGCCTCCCCCCTCGTGCCGTCGCCGTTTCGGTGAACGGCAGTACGCAACGTGTTTGATCGCGCCTTCAGTCGGAAAGGTCTGCAGCTTTCCCCGAAGGCGCCTTAGCCCATAAGAAGCGTAGCGCAGCCGCGGCCTGTGGCGCTATCACCCATGTCACTTTGCACAGGAGATGCGGTGCATCCCCAAAACTAGCGCAAACAGGGGAGTTGAGGAATGCAGTACACGCGTCTTGGCAATACGGGTCTTGAAGTCAGTCGCCTGTGCCTGGGGTGCATGTCTTTCGGCGAGCCCAATCGCGGGTCGCACGAGTGGACCCTCGACGAGGAAAAGAGCCGGCCGATCCTGCGCGCCGCCTGGGAAGCGGGGATCAATTTCTTCGATACGGCCAATGTCTATTCGCTCGGCTCGAGCGAGGAGATTGTCGGGCGCGCGCTCAAGGAACTCGGGCGGCGCGATGAGCAGGTGATCGCCACCAAGGTCAATGGCGAGATGAGCAAGGCGCCGAACGGCAAGGGCTTGAGCCGCAAGGCGATCCTGATGGAGATCGACAACTCGCTGCGCCGGCTGGGCACCGACTATGTCGATCTCTACCAGATCCACCGCTTCGATCCGCTGACCCCGATCGAGGAGACGCTGGAGGCGCTGAACGATGTCGTGCGCGCCGGCAAGGCTCGCTATATCGGCGCTTCGTCGATGGCCGCCTGGCAGTTCCTGAAGATGATCATGACGTCCGAAAAGCACGGCTGGGCGAAGTTCGTCTCCATGCAGAACCAGCTCAACCTGATCGAGCGCGAGGATGAGCGCGAGATGCTGCCGCTCTGTATCGACCAGGGGATCGGCATGATCCCGTGGTCGCCGCTGGCGCGGGGGCGACTGACGCGGCCATGGGGCGAGGAGACATTCCGCACCGAGACCGATCTCGTGACGAAAAAGCTCTACAAGAAGGCCGAGGAGTCGCATCGCGCGGTCAATGGGGTTGTCGGCGAGACCGCGAGCGAACGCGGTGCCAAGATGGCGCAGGTGGCACTCGCCTGGGTGCTGCAGAAGCAGCCGGTGACGGCGCCGATCGTCGGCATCACCAAGCTCGGCCAGCTCGGCGACGCGCTCGCGGCGCTGGAGCTCAAGCTGAGCCCGGACGAGGTCGCCCGGCTCGAGGCCAACTACCAGCCGACCGGCGAGCGCAGCTACCCCTGAGCCGTTACAACGCCTCGCGAATGACCGATGGCGCGGAGCGCTTTTCGGGACCGTGGATCACGGCCTCGATGTTGTTGCCGTCGGGATCGAAGACGAAGGCGGCATAGTAGCCGGGATGGTATTTGCTGCGCTCGCCCGGGCCGCCATTGTCCGTTCCGCCGGCGGCGATGGCAGCGTCATAAAAGCGCTTCACCATGGCTTCGTCACGCGCCTGAAAGGCGAGATGGACGTGAGAAATCTTCTGGCCGGGCCCGGGCAGGCTGACGAACAGCTCGTCGGCCTGGAAGAAGTGCTCGTTATGGCGTCCGACCGGAAGCTCGAGCGCGGCGAGTACGGCCGCGTAGAACCTGGCCGACTTTTCGAGATCGGCGACGTTGATATGGACGTGGTCGACAAGGCGTCCGACGTGGAATTCCATTGCTTTGCCCTCCGCTGGCTGAAAGCATGAACGAATAGTGAACAAAGTTCAATCTGATGGGCAAACGAAAAGGCCGGCCGCAGGGTTGCGACCGGCCTTTCGATAGTTCAGGCGACGAGCTTACTCGGCCTTGTCGGCGCTGTCGGAATTGAGCTGGCCGTATTTCTCGACGCCGATCGAGTTGAGCAGCTGGAGCTGACTCTCGAGGAAGTCGATATGGCCTTCCTCGTCGGCGAGCAGCTCTTCGAACAGGTTCTTGCTCACATAGTCGCCCAGCGACTCGCAGAGCTCGCGGCTGGCCTTGTAGGCCTTGCGCGCGTCGTACTCGCCGGCGAGATCGCACTCGAGCACTTCCTTGATGGTCTGGCCGATGCGGAGCGGGGCAACGCGCTGCAGGTTGGGATGGCCTTCGAGGAAGATGATGCGCTCGATCAGCTTGTCGGCGTGGTGCATCTCTTCGATCGACTCGGCGCGCTCCTTGTTGGCGAGCTTGGTGTAGCCCCAGTCGGAGAGGATGCGGAAATGCACCCAGTACTGGTTCACTGCACCCAGCTCGAGGAAGAGGGCCTCGTTAAGCCGCTCGATGACCTGTGCTTCGCCTTTCATTCCGACCTCCTTGGCGTTTACGACGCATGGCCGAAAGCCGCGCGTGAACCGGATGAGGTTCTGCGGGCGGCTTTTCGGACGTCTGGAGGTGGTACTCTTCGGTCACGGCGAGGATAATGTCCACCACATTCGGAACGCAGCCAGCGCATTTGCAGCGCTTGTCGAGTTCGCGGTAGACCATCGCCGGAACGATGATCTGCCATGGGTCTTCTGCCAGAAAACCGAGGATGATCTTCTTGATCTCCCGGTCGGTAATCACATTGCACTGGCAGACGAGCATAGGCGGAGGCGTTCCTTCAGGCCGCATAAGGCGCTGCTAAAACCTGATTGTCAATGTCAGCGTTTGTCGCGCCGGCGGATGAAACCATAGCGCCCGGTGTTCGTATCTCCAATCGCTTCGCAGTGGTTACCTCGATGTCCTTCAGCCTGGTCGGCCTGCTCAACCTCATCACCCGCAAATCCGGCAGGTCGCAACGCGTCGCGGCCGGGCTGGGCTACGGGCCCTCGCGCAAGCAGAAGCTCGATCTTTATGCGCCACGATCAGGCGCCGGCCCATGGCCGGTCATCGTCTTCTTCTATGGTGGCGCCTGGGCCGAGGGCGACCGGTGGGACTTCGGGTTCGTCGGGCGGTGGCTCGCGGCGCAGGGCCACCTGGTGGCTGTCGCCGACTATCGCGCCATACCCGAGGTCGAGTATCCGGTATTCCTCGAGGACTGCGCAGCCGCGGTGCGCTGGGTGCTGGAGCACGCCGCAGGATACGGCGGCGATGCGAAGCGGCTGGCGCTCGCAGGCCATTCGGCGGGTGCCTACAACGCGGTGATGGTGGCGCTCGATGCGCGCTACGGGCTCGCGGGCAAGGTCGCGGCAGTGGTGGGGTTGTCGGGGCCGTACGATTTCTTTCCGTTCGACGTGCCGATCAGTATCCGGACCTTCAGTGCGGCACCCGACCCGGCCGGGACGCAGCCCATCAACCTCGTAACCGCAGGCGCGCCACCAATGCTGCTGGCGAGCGGAGACGACGATACGCTGGTCGGTCCGGCCAATACGCGGGCCCTGGCTGCGAAGTTGCGCGAGGCGGGTGTCGAGGTGGTCGAGCGACACTACCCCGGGTTCAAGCATCCGGCGACGCTACTCGAACTCGGGACGCCCTTGGGCGGCCGGTCCGATCTGGCGCAGGTGCTGCTCGCCTTCCTGGCGCGTCACCTCGCAACTGGCATCCGTCCGACAGTTGGCTATGATCGGGCGCAGGCGAGGGTCGAGACGGATGATCGATAAGGCAAAGCTGCTGCTCGGATGTGCGCTGCTGGCGCTGGCGGCGAGTCCGGCCGCGGCCACCGAAGCGTTCGACGCCTGCGCCGCCGCGGCCGCAAGCCCATGGGAACCCGATTATTCCGACAAGGGCGTATCCACGGCGGCGATGGACCCGAGTTCGGCGATCACCACCTGCCAGGCGGCGCTGGCCGAGGATGCCGGGTCGCCCCAGCTGAATGCCTGGCTCGGCCGCGCCCACGACGCCTATGGCGAGCAGGAGGCGGCGGTGCCGTACCTGCAGAAGGCGGCCGATGCGGGCAATGTCGTCGCCCTTTCGATCCTGGGTGACCTGTTGATCACCGGCAATGGTATCGAGGCCGACATGACGCGCGGCAACGACCTGCTGCGGCAGGCGGCCGATGCCGGGTTCGCGCCGGCGCAGAACAGCCTCGGGCTGTCCTACGATTATGGCGAGGGGGTCGATCAGGACCTGGTCGAGGCCGGACGGCTGTATCGCCGGGCTGCCGAACAGGGCCTGCCGCGGGCCATGGCCAATCTCGGCTCGATGTATGCGGAGGGGTTCGGGCTCGACCAGGACTATGTCGCCGCTGCCGCCTGGTACCAGCGCGGCGCGGACCTCGGCGACGCGCGGGCGCAGTTCAATCTCGGAATCTTCTACGAGGACGGGCTGGTCGGACCGGTGGATTACGAGCGGGCCGCGGCCCTCTACGATGCCTCGGCGTCACAGGGCTATGCGCCAGCGCAGAACGCGCTCGGTTATCTCACCGAAAACGGCTACGGGGTCGAGGTCGACCGCGGCGCGGCGGCCCAGCTCTACCGGCAGGCGGCCGACCAGGGATTTGCCCAGGCGCAGTTCAACCTCGCTTATCTCTACGAGGACGGGATCGGCGTCGAGCAGGATTTTGCCAAGGCGCGGCTCTACTATCGGCAGGCCGCCGACAACGGAAACTCGGACGCGGCGGTCAACCTGGGGCTCATGTATCTCGAGGGCGATGGCGGCGAACCGGACTACGGCAAGGCCTATACCTATACGCTGCGCGCCGCAGACCTCGGCAATGCCATCGGGCTCAACAATGTCGGGCACATCTACGAACAGGGGCTGGGGGTGATTGCCGACAAGGCCACCGCGCTCGACTACTACAAGCGCTCTGCCGAGCTCGGCTACCAGACGGCAATCGACAACCGCAAGCGGCTCGAGGCTGACCTCAACGCACCATCGGTCACGCCCGGGGTGACGCCGTACACGCCCGACAAGATCGCGAACTAGGCCGGACCATGCGTCGCCCGCTGCTTACGGCCGCGTTGATCGTCTCGGTTCTGTGCACGATGTCCGCCGCATCGGCGCAGAGCCCCGATTGTGATGCTGTGCCACTCGCCGAGGCCGGGCAGCGCATGCTGGAGTTCGCCGAGGCCGGTTCGGCTGGTGCCTATGTGCTGCCAAACGGATACGTGCTGCGCGTCGGCGCCGACAGCACGTTCTGTTCGCGACCCATCGAGGGCGGCTGGTCGCTGTCGAAATTCGACCAGCAGGGCATCGTGGTGGTCACCCGGCGCGATTTCGCGGACCGGACCGACAAGCGCGTGTTCGCGGACAGGATCGACCGCGAAAACAAGTACATCCTGGGCAAGTACCTGGTGATGTTCGAGGTCGGCAATACGCTCTACCTGGTGTCGACCACCCAGAACATGGGCTCCTGACCTGCGGGTCAGCCGTGTTCCTTCTCGCGCCGGCTGGCGAGGACGGCGACCGAGGCGGCAACGCGATGGGCGCTCGAGAAGAACTCGCGGTGAATCATGAAGCCGACCGTGAGGACGCTCGCGCCGATCGCCAGCCATTCGCTGGCGAACCAGGCGACCATCGGCACCGCGAAATAGTAGGCGCGGATGCCGTTGTTGAAATTCTTGGCCGCGAGGGAATTCAGCTGGGCGATGGCATCGATCTCGTCACCGGACGTGTGCCCGGAGTGATCGATGGCGCCGATCAGAATGCAGAAGTGGTTGAACTGGCGCAGCGACAGGGTGAACGAGAAAAAGCTCATCACGAAGATCGCCATGGTGGCGAACAGGTGGATCTGCACCGCCTGCACCGAGTGGCTCGAGCGGATGCCGACGGTCTCGATCGTGTCCATCAGCGATTGCAGATTGCCGAAAGCGGTAAGGACCGCGAGCAGCAGCAGTACGGTGGTCGAGGCGAGGAAGCTGACCGAGCCCATGATATTGCCCGACAGGATCGCGTCGAGCGGGCTCTCGCGCGAAACGGCATTGGCCACCCAGCGCCGGCGCTGCAGCGACATGATCACCGACAGCGACGGGCGGCGTCGTTCGAGCAACGGTACGCCATAGTTGTAGACGAACCAGCAGAACAGCGGGAACAGGGTGGCGACAAGCGTCATCGGGCCGGGACCTCGGGCGAATCGAGTGTCCCACTTATAGCGCCGTGCCGTTGCTTCCGCTCAGAGGAACGGCGGCGACAGCAGGTTCGCAAACAGCATCGTATCGGCCGGATCGCGGGGGAAACGCGGATTGTCGGCCCGGTCGTCGCTCTGGTCGGCCGGTTCCTTGCTCAGCCGCAGCTCGGGGCCGAAGAAGGGCTTCTGCCGGTCGTCACCCTCGGGGAGATCCTCGCGTGGGGTGAGGATGCCGATGAAATGCAACATGTCCGTCTCCTCTGGTTGAGAGAACCGGCCCCGCCGCCCACAGGGGAAGGCGACGGAGCCGAAAGTTCGCCGGGCGGGAGGAGGAGAGAGGTGCCCGGCGCATGAGGAGAGCATGCCTAACTCTATCGACCTGGTCGAGAATTAGGATGCTAAGCCGGAGCTGCGGAGGGAAAGAGTATTTCGCGGGAGTTGACGCCGACGTGGCGGTGCGTGGGGCCACCCCCACCCACCCGCGTTGCGGGTCCCCCCTCCCCGCAAGGGGGAGGGAATGACGACTGCAGGCTTCGGAGTTTTCGGTCCTTGCACCGATTTCCCTCCCCCTTGTGGGGAGGGGGGACCGGCGTAGCCGGTGGGCGGGGGTGGGCCAAGCGCTCCGACGCTACCGAGGTCCTAAAGCGTGCGCGCGTAGCGCATGAAAATCTGCTGGATGCCGGCTTCAACCTCGTTCGACAGCGTCACATCCGCCGCCGCGATGTTGGCCTTGAGCTGGTCCATCGTCGTCGCGCCGATGATCACCGAGGTCATGAACGGCTTGGTCAGGCAGAAGGCGATGGCCATCTGGTTGACGTCGAGGCCATGGTCCTTGGCGAGCTCGAGATAGGCGCGGATCGCCGGCTCGGTATACTGGTTGTTGCGATAGGCGGAGCCGGCGACGGCGCCGCGCGTGCCCGGAGGCAGCACGCCCCCCAGGTACTTGCCGCTGATCGCGCCGGCCGCGAGCGGGGAGTAGGCCAGCAGGCCCACATCCTCGTGGTAGGCGAGCTCGGCCAGGTCGAGATCGTAGTAGCGGCGCAGGAAGTTGTATTCGTTCTGGATGGTCGCAACGCGCGGCAGGCCGAGTTCCATCGACAGCTTCAGGTACTGCATGGTGCCCCAGGCGGTCTCGTTGGAGAGGCCGAAATGGAGGATCTTGCCCTCCTTGACCAGGTCGCCCATGACCTGCAGCACTTCGAGCATGTTCGGCAGCACCGCCGCCTTGTCCTGGTTGTAGGGGTTGTAGTCCCACGACCCCTCGAAGTGGTAGTGCCCGCGGCGCGGCCAGTGGATTTGGTAGAGATCGATGCGGTCGGTCCTCAGCCGGCGGAGGCTACCTTCCACCGCTTCGCGCACGGACGGGCCATCGATGCCCCGGCCGCCGCGCACCCAGGGGCGGCCGCCGCCGGCCACCTTCGATGCGAGCACGACCTGGTCGCGCTTGCCGGTCTTTTCGAACCAGCTGCCGATAATCTCCTCGGTCTTGCCGTAGGTCGAGGCATCGGGCGGTACGGCGTACATTTCGGCGGTATCGAAGAAGTTGATGCCGTGCTCGATGGCGTAGTCCATCTGGGCATGGCCCTCGGCCTCGGTGTTCTGCTTGCCCCAGGTCATGGTGCCGAGGCAGATTTCGGAGACCTGCACCTTGGTGCGGCCGAGCGTCTTCATCTTCATGTCGCAGAACCCCTTTTAGCGGCGGGGCAAGTTAGGGGGCTCACGACATTGAGACAATCCCTCCGGTTGCGTCCAAAAGTCGGATCGGAGACAGTGCCGGCGTTCTCCGAGGTCCGATTTGCTGAAGCCTTTTCCCACTGTCGCCGCCGCCCTGATTGCCGCCTTGCTGACATGGGCGCCCGCTGCGGCGCAGGACGTGCCGGTGGAGCAGATCGCGACGATGAGTCCGGCCGAACTCGCCAAGCTGGCCGATTCGATCGTGGGCGGAGTCGCCGCGGATGCGCGCAAGCTTCAGCCGGCGGCGCAGCGGCGCGATTGCGCCGAACTGACGCGGGCCTTCAACAGCTTCAACCTCGGCTATCGCATGCTGGGCGAGGCGGACGCGGCGCTCGAGAAAAAGCCGCCGCGCGAGGCACTCGCGATCCGGGTGCGGATCGTCCAGTCGCGCGTCATCACCTTCGCCTCGCGGGTGAAGGCCGAGGAGTGGCACACGCGCGTCTGTCGCGACTTCGTGCCCTCGGCCGAGCTCGCCGAGGATCCGCGCTACAGCAAGCCCGTGCCGATCGGGGTGACCGAATTCACCGAGGCGGCGATCGAGATGCGCCGGGCGGCGGAAGCCAATCTCGCCGCCGTCATGGCTGCCGGGATGAGCAAGCGGTGCGCGGATGTGCGCTCGGCCATGCAATCGGTCGAACTGTTCATCCCCTATATGGAGAAGCTGGCGCTCGATATCTCCAAGCGCCCGCAGGCACTGGGGCCGCTGGCGAGTCGGCGCGCGCTCGAGGCCGGGCGCAACCAGCTCGTGGCGGCGGCCAACCGAGTTTACCGCGAGGTCGGCGTGAGCTGCCAGCGGCAGGCGCCGGCACCGGTGCCCGAGGCGCAGCCGCCGTCCGAGACACCGGCAACGCCGCCGGGGGCCGGCACTGCGCCGGTTCCGGGCCGTCCGATGGCGCCCTCGACGCTCGCCTAGACGGCTCGGTCAAAAAACTGTCACGGCGCATGCTTTTTGGCCTTGAGGTGGCACCGATCACCCCCTATATACGCGCAGCGCTGCGGCGATGGCCGCCTCTGATGGCGCATCAATCAAGGGATTGAATCTGACGCGGGGTGGAGCAGCCCGGTAGCTCGTCAGGCTCATAACCTGAAGGTCACAGGTTCAAATCCTGTCCCCGCAACCAATCCCGGATTGACGAAAACCCCCGCGAAAGTGGGGGTTTTTGCTTTTGGCTGCGGTGGTTCACGGCGCCGGTGTCGGTGCGGACGGGCTTTCGCCGACCGGCGGGGTGCTCGGCTGGTGACTGGCAACGGCCGTCGCCAGCGCCGTCCTGAGGGCCGCTTCCTTGGTCTGGTCGAGCGATGTCTGGAGGACCTTGCCGCCGGCGCCCTCCAGTTCTGAGAGCACCTTGTCCGTCGTCATGCTCTTTATCAGCAGGAACAGCGCCGCGTTGCCGCCGTCGATGGACTGCGCCACGCGCTTGGCGAAGCGATCGTCGATGCCGACATCGTCCAGTGCGCCGCTGATGGCGCCGGCCGCCGCACCGAAAACCACGCCGAACAGCGGGACGAAGAACAGAGCGCCCAGGACGAGCCCCACGAAGCTGCCCTGCACGGCTCCGAACATCGCCGGGTGCAGGACCTGGTTGAGCTTGATCTGGCCCTTGCTGGTCTTTGTCGCGATGACGGCGTCGCCGAGGTTGATCAGGTAGTCGCGCTGGAGTTCGAACAGGCGGTTCCTGACCTCCTCGGCTCGCTGCTCGGATGGAAACTCGATCACCACCAGGTCACTCATTGTAAATCTCCTTTGCCAGTTCAGGTTGCTCCGGCTCCGCCGCGACGATCGCAGGCGATGACGGGGGAGCGCTTGCGTGGGGCTGCACGCATTCTTTCGGGATTGCTGCAAATGGCCGACAAACCGCCGGCTGCAGGCACGCCTATCGTCGCACCGGTCCCGCGCTCTCGAGGCGCGGTTCGGACACCGAGTTCTGCTCCGGTGCTGCCTCCGGACTGGCGATGGGCCGCACGAAGGGTGCGGCAAAGGCCAGCAGCACGAAGACGCCGATCACGTAGATCAGGGCATCTTCGATCGCACCCACATAGACGGCGTGCGAGGCGATGTGGTCGCGTCCGACCGCGCCGAAGAAGATCTGCCCGACGATGGCGACCCCCAGCACCGCGCCGGCCTGCTGGAGGGCCTGCAGGGCTCCCGATGCTGCTCCCGCCTGGGATGCGGGCACGCCGGCGAGGGTCAGTTGCAGCAGCGGCGAGATGAGCAGGCCAACGCCGATGCCGGCCACGAGGAGCGCCGGCGCGAGCGTCGACGGATCAACATACATGCCGGTGTGGCTTAGGGTGAAGCGCAGCAGGACCCCGCCGATGATCAGCGCGGCTACGCCGGCCAGCAGCCGCTGCTTGGCAAACCGACCATCGAATGCGGCGCTGATGCCCGAGGCGACCGCTACGCCGATCGGCCACGGCACGGTGCTCAGCCCCGACTCGAAGGGGGTAAAGCCGAAGCCATCCTGGAGGAATACCGCCATGACGAGGAACAGCCCCGGCACGGCAGAGAACAGCAGCAGCGTCATCGCGGCGCCGAGAACGAAGGGGAGCGAAGTGATCAGCTGGGTGGAAATCAGCGGCGTCTGCCCGCGCCGTTCGCGCCGTACTTCCCAGACGAGGAAAGCGGCGAACAGGTAGTGCGACGCGCCGATCAGGGCAAAAAGCCAGGACGGCCAGCCCAGGGCCTGCCCCTGGACCAGCGGGTAGACCAGCGCCAGCATCGCCAGCGCCGAAATGACGGTGCCGACCAGATCGAAGCTGCCCGTCCTGTCGCGGGGCAGCACCGGGACGACGAACAGTCCCACCAGCACGACCAGCAATCCGATCGGTCCGTTGACCAGGAAGATCGGCCGCCAGTCGAGGCCGAAGAGATCCGCGTTCAGCAGGGTGCCACCGATGATCGGGCCCGCCACGGCCGCAAGGCCGCTGGTCAGCCCGTAAAGCGAGAAGGCGAGACCCCTCTCCCTTGTGCCGAACATGAGCTGGATGATCGCGAGCACCTGCGGGGCCATTATGCCCCCACCGATGCCCTCGAGAACGCGGGCCGCGATAAGCCACTCGATGGTCGGTGCCAGGCCACAGGCGGCTGACGCGAGGGTGAAGATCGCGGCGCCGATCAGGAAGAGGTGCTTCCGCTCGACGATGTCGCCGAGACGACCGAAGGGGAGCAGTCCCAGCGCGAAGGCGAGGGCGTAGCCCGCGACGATCCATTCGATCTGGCTCGGCGTCGAATGCAACCCGGTCTGCAGCGTCGGGATGGCGACGTTGACGATCGTCAGGTCCAGCAGGTTCATGAATGTTGCCAGCATCAGCACGACGAGTGCCGCCCAGCGCAACGGATACGGCTCCGCCGGGGCCGGTGAGAGTTTCGTACTCGGCTGGGCTTGCATCTTGGCTCCACTCCTCAACAGGGCGGCAGGGTAGGGAGCTGGTGAGCGGGGCTCTATCGGACGCCCGCATCGGGGCGTGCGACGTTGGTGTAGCGGTCCGATCCGTTTGTCTCGCGAAAGGCGCCATGCCGCCCTATCGCACGGGGCGACCCGCTCGCCTTTCCCCCGCCGTCCTACCGGCAGTCGAGTGCTCGCGACCAAAGTATCGCGCGCTGCGACAAAGCGCTGATGAGCGCGCGCCTGCAGGAGAATGGCGCCTGCATGGCCGGGCACCTAGCCTTTCGATGAAGGGCGACGGTCTGCACCGCCCATTGCGAAAGGATCCAAAATGACGACGGCAAGTGCCAGCAACGGACATGCAGCTCCAGAGCCAGTTCGCGGCGATCTAGGTGCCCCCATCCTTGGTCCGCGCAACGTTCCGATGGAACGGGAGAACCCCAATCTCCTCGCCTCGCCACCGACCGACGCCGGCACCATTCCCAACCTGAAGTTCTCGTTCGCGGCGGCGCGAAACCGGCTGACCGACGGCGGTTGGGCTCGTGAAGTCACGATCCGCGAGCTGCCCATCGCCAAGACGATGGCCGGCGTCAACATGCGGCTGAAGCCCGGTGGCATCCGGGAGCTGCACTGGCACAAGGAGGCCGAGTGGGCCATCATGCTCGCCGGCCATGCCAGGGTCACCGTGGTTGATGCCCAGGGCCGGAACTTCGTCGACGACGTGGGTCCGGGCGATCTCTGGAACTTCCCGGCGGGCCTGCCGCACTCGATCCAGGGTCTCAAGGACGGCTGCGAGTTTCTGCTCGTGTTCGACGATGGAAACTTCTCTGAGAACGAGACTTTCCTGCTGACCGACTGGTTCGTGCACACGCCGCGAGAGGTGGTGGCGCGCAGCCTCGGGCTGCCGGAGGCGGCTTTGAAGAAGCTCACCACCGAGCCCGATCGGACCGGCTGGATCTTTGCCGGCAAGGTACCCGGCAGTCTCGACGCAGATGTGGTCGAGACGCCCTACGGCACCTCTCCGATGGCGTTCACCTACCGGTTGAACGAGCAGATGCCGATGAAGTTCGCGGGTGGCCAGGTTCGCATTGTCGATTCCTCAAACTTTCCCGCTTCGTCGACGATTGCGGCGGCGCTGGTCGAAGTGCAGCCGGGCGCCATGCGCGAACTGCATTGGCACCCCAATGACGACGAGTGGCAGTATTACCTGCAGGGGCGCGGCCGGATGACGGTGTTCGCGTCGTCCGGACGAGCCCGCACCTTCGACTATCAGGCGGGTGACGTCGGTTCCGTCCCCTTCGCCATGGGGCACTACATCGAGAACATCGGCGACGAGCCGCTGCGCTTTCTCGAGCTGTTCCGAAGCCCCCGCTTTGCCGACGTCTCGGCGACGCAGTGGCTGGCGGCATTGCCGCCCGAGCTGGTCAAGGCGCATCTCAACATCGACGACGCTGCCGTCGCCAAGCTCAGCAAGACCAAGCCAGTCATCGTGAGATAGCGCGCGCCAGCGCTGTCGTCGCCAACCGCTTTTCCATCACCAATGGAGGTGTTGCCATGTCCGAATTGAGCCACGCGCCGCCCAGCAAGGCCGCCAGCGATCTCGATCTGCTGCTCATCGCACTGACGTTCTCGTCGGGGATGATCGACGCGATCAGCTACATGTCACTGGGCGGGGTCTTCTCCGCCTTCATGACCGGCAATCTCGTGTTCCTGGGGCTCGGTATCGCCCACACAGGAGGGCCCAATATCGGTCCGGTCATCATCGCCCTCGCGGCCTTCGCCGCCGGCGGCTACTTCGGGAACTGGATCACCGGCGGCAAGCTGGAGGAGAACCTCACCTGGCCGCCAAAGGTATCCTATGCACTGGCAGGCACCACCATTGCGCTGGTCGTCTTCTTCCTCGTCTGGCTGACCAGCGGCGGGCGGCCCGGTGGAATGACGTCCATCCTTCTCCTCGCCCTGTCGGGCCTCGCCATGGGAATGCAGACCGCCGCGGCTCGCGCCCTCCACGTCCCCGCAGTATTCACCACGGCGGCGACGTTTACGGTGCTGGTGGCAACCCGGGACCTCGCCGTGCAGCCGCGAAACCCCGAGCTCCGGCGGCTGGTGCTGGTGCTCCTCTCCCTTGTGTGCGGGGCGGGCGTTGGCGGCCTGCTGCTGGTCCTGCAGCCTGTGGTGGCGCCCATCATCCCCATCGCGCTTACCGCGACGGTCGCCATGTGGGGATATGGATTGCACAAGCTCGAGAGCAACGACATCGGTCCCGATGCGCCATCGGATCGGTCCGAGCCCGAACCCGACTGGCAGAGGCCGTTCGCCGCGGTCCCCGACCGGATGGAGCCGCCGATGCGCGCGGCCCGAGTGTCGCACCGCAAGCCTCGCCCCCATCCGGGCAAGGCGCAGACCTGAGATGACGTGCCCGGCGGTTGGCTGACGAGCTTCAGTCTCCGCCGGGCGCTTCCGCATGGGACAGCAGGAGCTTGCCGTGGCCCAGAGCAAAGTCAACTCCACACTGCCGGTCGTCGTCCAGCGACACGAGCCCGGCTCGGCTTCTTCGATCCCCAGAATGGCCAGCAGCGTCGTGCGGCACGACTGGCCCTACCTGTCGATTTTCGTGCTGGCCCTGATCGGCGTCGCGGTTTCGGCCTTCCTCGATAACCCGCTGACCTATTTCTGGGTGGCTCTTGCTCCAGCCATCGGAGCGCTCTGCGTTTTTGCCGCCTGGCACCGGCAGACTGACCAACGGGCGCGCCTGCATCTTCTGTGGACGCAGTCCCTGCACTGGGGTGCGGTGCTCATTGCCATGCACCTGATGTTCGTGCGCGACGTCGATGGGCTGATCGACGTCGACGGGGCGGCGCTATCGGTCCTTTGCCTGCTGGCGCTGGGAACGTTCGTCGCCGGCCTCACGACAGAGTCCTGGAGGATGTGCGTCCTGGGCGGGGGCCTCGCACTGCTCGTGCCGGCAATCGCGTGGCTCGAGAAGTCGGTGCTGCTGCTGCTTGTGGCTGGCGTTGCCGCCGCGGCCCTGCTCCTGTTCATCTGGACCCGAAGCCGACGCCCGGCGGAAGCGGGACGCGACCTCTCCGGCAGCAGCGAGATGCCACAGTTCTCGCCGTGACGAACAGGCCTCGCCGCGGCGCTGGCCGACCTGCTTACGTTCTCCATACCTAAGAGGTATCGGGCTCCACTAAGTCGCCGCACCGGCATCGAAGACCCGCTGGTAAGTTGCGGCATGAGCAAAGCAATCACCCAATCCGGCGGTCCTGCATGGGTCGCTCTCGCCACCGCGGACCCGTCCGCAGCCGCAGCATTCTATGGCCGGATTTTCGGCTGGACGCCGGAACCCGATCAGGCGGCGACGATGCCCAATGCGGTCCTGCTGAATGGCCGGCCGGTGGCCGGGATAGGGCCTGCCAGCGCCGGGTTGCATCCGGCGTGGCGGCTCTATTTCGGCGTGGCCGATGTGCAGGCCACCGTGCTCAAGGCGGTGGAGGCCGGCGGGACGGTCGTGCAGCCGCCCGCAGCCTTCGGAACGGCAGGAAAGTCCGCCGTCCTCACCGACCAGTCGGGCGCCGAGTTCGCGATCTGGGACGGCGATGTCGTCGGCGGTACTGCCGCGCGCGCCCGGCATGGGACGCTCGCGTGGAGCGAGCTCATCACCGATGATGTCGGGGCCTCCTACACCTTCTATCGCAAGGTGCTCGGCTGGGGACTGTCGGAGCCGGCCATCGGGGGACCGGCGCAACGGCGCGAGTGGCAGGGCGGCGGCCGATCGATTGCAGGACTGCTGCCGCGTCCGCCGGCAATGCCCAAGACGATCCCGCCCTACTGGGACGTCATCTTCAGTGTCGCAGATCCGGCCGCAACCGTGGCCCTCGCAGTCAGCCTGGGGGCAACGAGCCTCATGCCGCCAACCGACATCCCGCACGGCAGGATCGCGGTGCTCGCCGACCCGACCGGTATCGTTTTCAGCGTGATCAGGCCCGCGGTCGAACCTCACTGAGCATCAGCGGCGTCGGCCTGCACATGGAGGACTACCCAATGCCATCTTTCGGCAAAGTCGCACTTGTCACCGGCGCCGGGTCCGGCCTGGGCGAAGCGGTCGCGAGAATGCTTGCCGCACAGGGGGCGATGATCGTCGTCGCCGATGCCAACAAGGCAGCGACGGAGCGCGTGGTCGCCGGCATCGAGACCTCGGGCGGCAAAGCCGCAGCCATCGTCTGCGACATTTCCCAGTTGTCGGACGTCAGGCGCATCGTTCCCTTCACCCTGCGGACTTTCGGTCGGCTGGACATGGCCGCGAACATTGCGGGCATCACCCCCAGACAGGTGGAGACCCACCTGATCGACACCCTCGACTGGCTCGAGGTCATCGAGGTCAACCTGACCGGCACCTTCTATTGCCTGAGGGAGGAGGTGAACCATTTCCTCGAGCATGATGGCGGCGCCATCGTGAACATGGCCTCGACTGCCGGTGTGCAGGCGCATCCCATGCGGGCGGCCTACTCCGCCTCCAAGCACGGCATCATAGGGCTGACGCGCAGTGCGGCCGTCGAGTACGCAACGCGCGGCATCCGGATCAATGCGGTCGCTCCCGGGCCGATCCGGACAGCGTCCAGCGTCGGCCTGCCCGAGGAGATCATCTCGAGGATCGCGGCCAAGACCGCGATGGGTCGAATGGGAACCCCAGAGGAAGTTGCCAGCGTCGTGGCACTGCTGTTGTCGGACGAGGCGTCCTTCGTCACCGGCTCCGTCTACGAGATCAATGGCGGCCAGACACAGCTCGAGAGAACGCGCTTCGATTGAGGTGCGGCGGCGTCTCGACATTGGCTACGCGCCCATCCCCCGATCACAAGTACGTTCACGGCGATGAACCGCGACCTCCCCAAGCGGCGCAACGGGGTGACCAAGACCCCCATTCCAACCAGACAAGCCCGGCCGACCGCCCTGCTGCTCACTCCCGCTCAGTCGGGAGCCGGGCCGCAACAAAGCCGTGGCGTCGTCAAACCCAGTGTGTTTAGTTCCATGCGAGGACGCTCTCTGTTCGCGGCTTGCGATGTCCGGGCTGAACAGGTCGTCCAGCGAACCCGTCCGACGTTGACGTCTCGATCCAAGCTCACGTCAGGTCAACACGGTCGCTCATCTCGCGAAGGAGGAGGGGGATGGCGGGGCGTTGTTTTCTTCCAATGTGCGAGGGACGGTTGCGTCATCGCGGTGCCTGCCCATGGCCATAGCGCCCTGGAGCATTGCCCGTTTCGGTCCGTTCACGCTCGATCGGCAGCGTAGGCTGTTGGCAAGCGGCCAGACGCGGGTGCGCCTTGGCGCAAGGGCCCTCGACATCCTCATCGCCCTCGTCTCCCGCGCCGGCGAGGTGGTCAGCCGGCATGACCTCGTGACCATCGTCTGGGGAGATGTCGCGGTAGAGGAAGCCGGTGCGCGCGTTCACATCGCCACGCTGCGCAAGGCCCTCGCCGACGGACAGGACGGCGCGCGCTACATCATCAATGTCAGCGGCAGAGGGTACAGTTTCGTTGCGACCGTACTCTTCGACGACGGGGCCGTAACCGCAGAGTTGCCGCCTCCGGACCAGGCGGCGCACCCGCGCCAGTTGCCCCAGCCGCCCCGCCCGATGATTGGCCGGGAGGAGGCCGTCGAAGCGGTGGCGGAAGCCCTTCTCGCAAGGCGCCTGGTCAGCATCGTGGGATCGGGCGGCATCGGAAAGACGAGCGTGGCGCTCGCCGTCGCCGAGCGGCTGCGGGCGACATTCGATGCCACCCACACCGCTTTCGTCGATCTGGGAGCCATCTCGAAGCCCGAACAGGTGTCAGGCGCCATTATTGCGGCAGTCGGCGTCGCCACGGCGGGCTCGGATCCGCTGGCGGAGCTCATCGCCTATCTCTCGCCCCGGCGGGTGCTGATCGTGATCGACAGCTGCGAGCATGTCGTCGATGCCGTGGCCGTGCTGGCCGACCGCATCATTCACGGCGCGTCCGAGGTGCATCTGCTCGTCACCTCGCGCGAGCCGCTGCGCATTGACCGTGAAACGGTACACATCCTTCGCCCCCTCGCGTTTCCGGAGGAGGCGACGCCGACGGCTGCCACCGCCCTCCAGACCTCCGCGGTCCAACTGTTCATGGAGCGGGCGGCATTCGCCGGCTATGACGGGCATTTGAGCGACAGCGACGCGCCCATCGTTTCCGACATATGTCGACGCGTCGATGGCCTCGCATTGGCGATCGAGCTCGTCGCGAGCCGGGTGGGCACGTACGGGATCAAGGGCCTGTCGGAACTCCTCGACAGCAATCTCGAGCTTCAGCTTCCGGGTCGTCGAACGGCGCCCTCGCGGCACCGGACGCTGGAATCGATGCTGGACTGGAGCTTCCTGCTGCTCTCCGAACCGGAAAAGCAGGTGCTGACCCGCCTTTCGGTATTCGTCGGGCCGTTCACCATGCCGGCCGCGGCTGCGGTTGCGCGGGACCCGGGCGAAATCGACATGCCGGTTACGGCGATCGTCGCAGGGCTGGTCGACAAATCGCTCGTCTGGGTCCAGCAGATCAGGGACACGTTCTACTACCGACTGCCGGACACGACGCGCGGCTATGCCGCCAACCGGCTGGCCGAGCGCGAAGGTGCTACGGCCACCGAGCGTCGGCATGCCGTGTACTTTGCCGACAAGATGGTGCTCAAGGCGCTCTGGCACCGCCCATCTGTCGATTTCCAGGCGGAAGCGCCTCACCTGGGCAATATTCGAAAGGCCCTGAACTGGGGCTTTGCGGCCGAGGATCGCTATGCAACAGGCCGTCGCCTCGCCGTAGCTGCGGCCCCCCTCATGCTCGGGCTCTGGCTGTTCGCAGAGTGCCGGCAATGGGCGATGACGGCCCTGCGCGGGCTCGATGATGCCTCCGGTGGATCCACCGACGAGGCGAGGCTGCAGGAAGCCCTGGCACTCTCGTCGATGCACACGCGCGGCAATACCGGCGAGGTTCGCGATGCCCTGGAGCGGGCCCTCACCCTGCCGGTGGCCGACACCACCGAGATGCCGCAACTGCGCCTGCTCGCCGGTCTCGAAATCTTCCTGACCCGCCTGGGTGATTTCGAGGGCGCCCTCACGACCGCCAAGCGGTTCAGCACCGTCGCGGACACCATTGGCACCGAGCGGGAGCGGATCCTCGCGCAGTGGATGCTTGCGACCACGTTCCAGTTCTCGCCCGACCACGCGTCGGCGGCGGCGCATTACGACAGGGGTTTCCAGCTTGCCGCCGGACACGACGATCTCGACGGCGACCTGTTCGGCTACAACCACAAGCTCAGGGCCACGATCGGCCGCTCACTGGTTCTCTGGCATCGCGGGTCGCCGATGACAGCCCGGACATTCGCGCAGCAGGCGATCGAGGAGGGACGCCAGAAGGCGCATCCCACCAATTACTGCATGGCGGTGGTCTACTCGGTTCCGGTGCTGCTGTGGAGCGGCGACAGCCATTCCTGGCAGGAGGATATCGACCGGGTGCTCGACCTGTCCGAGCGATACGCCATGCGCTCCTACGCGGGGGTGGCAATGGCGCTGCGCGGCGAGGCGCTGATCGCCAATGGTGACGCCCTGTCCGGGATCGCTCACCTGCGCCGGGCCATCACGGTTCTGACCCAGGAGCGGCACGGCATCGTGACACCGGCTGCCCGTCGCGCCCTCGCCGACGGTCTCGCCGCAGCCGGCCTGATCGACGAGGCGCTGGCGACGATCGATGCAGCGATCAGTTCGGCACGCGAGCTCGGCCAGCAGTACTGGCTACCCGACCTGGTGCTGTCCCGGGCGGCAATCCTGAAGAACGTTTCGGCCCCGAGGGGCGAGTATGTGCACGCCCTGGTGACGTCGATGGAGATGTCGAGGGCGCAGGGCTCGCTCGGCCGGGAACTGCGCGCGGCTCTCGCACTCGCCCGGGTTCTGGCGGCAGAGGGGAGGTCCACCGAGGCTGCCGAACTCCTGCATCCGGTGATGCGGTCCTTCAGGGAGCGCGTTGGAACGGAAGATCTGGCGGAAGCCAGTCGAATGCTCGCGGCAGCATCGATCGATATCGGCGTGCCCGCCTAGCAGTATACGCTCGGCTAATGCTCGTTGGACTTGCGGGGATTGTTTCCTGACGACTGGAGAATGGCCCGCCGGTCGCAGCGGCGCATAGACTTTCGATTGTGGGGATCGCCGGTAAGACCGGGCCGCATCCCGCGAAGGCCCGGCCGTTTCGGCGGGTGTCCCAATCAATCGAGAGTCATCAAAATGAAACAGCTGATCATGCTTGCAGCTATGGCGTTCGCGGCTGCCTCCGGCGTCGCCACGGCCGCGCCCCTCAAGAATATCGTGCTTGTACACGGCGCCTGGGTCGACGCGTCCGGCTGGCAGTCGGTCTACGACATCCTCGCCGCCGAAGGGTTCAACGTCACCATGGTGCAGGAGCCGGAGACGGCTTTCGCGGACGACGTGGCCGCCACCAAGCGCATCCTGGACCTCCAGGACGGTCCGACATTGTTGGTCGGGCACAGCTATGGCGGATCGGTGATCACCGAGGCCGGCGTGCACCCCATTGTCGAGGGGCTCGTCTATGTTGCGGCGCACGCTCCCAATGTCGGCGAGGACGAGTCCGCGCTCGGCAAGCAGACGCCGAGCGTGCTCGGCAAGACGGCCAACGCCATTCAGGTGACCGCGGACAAGTTCACCTACCTCTCCGAGCCGATCTTCCTGCAGCTTTTCGCCCCGGACCTGCCGAAGAAGATGGCCGAGTTCATGGCCAGGTCGCAGGTGCTTGCGGCGGCGGAAGTCTTTGCGACGCCGCTGACGGCGGCCGCGTGGACGACCAAGCCGAGCTGGGGGATCATTGCCGGAGACGACCAGATCATCAATCCCGAGCTGGAGCGCTGGTACTATGAACGCGCCAAGAGCACGATCACGGTGGTCGAAGGTGCGAGCCACGCGGGCGTCTACATCGTCCATGCTAAGGAGGTCGCCAAGGTGATCTCGGAAGCAGCAAAGACGCTGTCGAAATAACCCATGCCCGCCGTGCGTGCCCGACGATGGCCTCCGCCCATTGTCGGGCACAGTTGCATCCGCCAACCCGTCATCCGGTGTTCACATGCTTTACTCGCTCGCCATGGCGCTCGTGCCGGTGTTCTTCGTCATGTTCGTGGGGTACGGCGCCGGAAAGCTGCGGGTGGTCGAGGGTTCCCATGTCGATGCGCTCAACGCCTTCGTCATGCAGTTCGCCCTGCCGGCCGCCATGTTCGCGGCGATAGCGGCGTGTCCCCGGTCAGAGCTGCTTCGACAGGGCCCGCTGTTCTGCTTTCTCGCCGCCATCATGCTGGTCACCTATTTCGGCTGGTACGTTCTGGCCCGGCACCTGCGCGGTGCAGCCCGGCCCGAAGCGTCGCTGGAGGCGCTGACCGTGGCGTTTCCCAACCTTGCGGGGATCGGCCTCCCCGTTGCAGCCAGCCTCCTCGGACCGACCGGCGCCGTCCCGATCGCCATTGCGCTCGCCTGCGGTGCGGTCCTCATCAATCCAATGGTGCTGCTGGCCTTGGCGCAGCGCACAGATGCGTCGCGCGGTCAGCCTCGGCGCAGCCTGGTCGCCCGCGTTCTACTGAGGCCGGTGGTGATCGCTCCTGTCGCAGCCGCCGTCGTCTCGCTGTCGGGGATCGGGCTCGAGCCCATCGTGACCGCAAGCCTCGATCTGATCGGCGGAGCCAGCGCGGGTGCGGCGCTGTTCCTGACGGGCGTCGTGCTCGCGTCGCAGCCACTTCGGCTCGGGCCGACGGTGATCATGGCGACGGTTGCGGCGAACATCGTTCGGCCGGCGATCGCCTTCGGGATCATCTGGCTGATCCCCCTCGATCGCGACCTCGAGCGGTCGGCAGTGCTGATTGCCGCCATCCCCTCGGGCTTTTTCGGCATCCTCTTCGCCCTCGACGAGCGGCAGGATTCGACGACCGTGGGTTCCATCGTGCTGTTGAGCTCGATCGTGGGCTTTGCCACCATGGCGGTCGCGATCAATCTTCTGCCCTAGCAGGGGCCCGGGCTTAGCGCTTCTTACCAAAGCTCAACGCGCCAGCCGCTCGGCTCCGACGCATTCTCCCAACGTCCCGAAAACGGGCGGTCAGAGCTGGAGATGCAGATGCTCAACAATCAGAGAATTGCCGTCGTGACCGGTGGCAGCCGCGGGCTGGGCCGCAACACGGTGGTCCACCTCGCGGCTACCGGGGTGAATGTCATCTTCACCTACAATGCTTCCGAGGCTGAAGCCGCGGCAGTGGTCGAGGAGGCCGGCAAGGCCGGGGGGCGCGCCGTCGCCCTGCCTCTCGATGTGGGCATGTCGTCCACGTTCGAGGCCTTCGCCGGCAAGGTCGGGAAGGCACTGGCGGATCTCGGTGCCGAGCGCTTCGACTATCTCGTCAACAATGCCGGCATCTCCTTCCATAACTCGATCGAGAAGACCTCGGAGGAGGATCTGGATCGCGTCTATCGCATCAACTTCAAGGGCGTGTTCCTGCTCACACAGCGGCTCCTGCCACTGATCAATGACGGGGGCCGCATCATCAATCTCTCGAGCGGCCTCGCCCGGATCATCATTCCCGGGAGCGCGGCCTATGGTGCGCTGAAGGCAGCCATCGACGTCTTCACCCGCTACGCCGCCAAGGAACTGGGGCCCCGGCGGATAACGGTCAACACGGTCGCTCCCGGTTCTATCCAGACCGACTTCAGCGGAGGCATGGTTCGCGACAACCCCGAGATCAACAAGCAGGTCGCGGACATGACGGCCCTCGGCCGCGCCGGCGTCCCGGATGATGTCGGACCAATGATCACGGCCTTGCTCTCGGACAGCAATCGCTGGGTGAACGCCCAGCGGATCGAAGTTTCCGGCGGCATGGGGATCTAGCCAGCTCGCACCAGACAAGGAGACAGCCCATGGATCTGGGATTGAGAGACAAGACCGCGCTGGTCACCGGAGGAACCGCCGGCATCGGCCTTGCGGCAGCGGCAAGCCTCGCCCGGGAAGGCGCCCGCGTATTCATCACCGGGCGCGAAGAGGACAAGCTCGCCACCGCCGTCGCCAGCCTTCGCCCGTCCGGCGATGTGACGGGCATTCTGGCCAACGCAGCTACGCAGGAAGGGGCGGCGACGATCATGTCGGCGCTGCCCGGCGTCGATATCCTGGTCAACAATCTCGGTACCTACGAAATCCGGCCCTACCAGGAAATCGACGACGAGCGCTGGCGCATGTTCTTTGACACCAACGTCCTCACCGGCATCCGGCTTTCGAGGCACTACCTCCCGCTGATGGTTGCCCGGAACTGGGGCCGGGTGGTGTTCGTCTCGAGCGCTACCGGCGTCGCCACCCCTGGGCCGATGGTGCATTACGGCATGACCAAGACCGCCGAGCTGGCGGTCTCGCGGGGGTTGGCGCAGCAGACCAAGGGGACCGGTGTCACGGTCAATGCGGTCCTCCCCGGCACCATTCGTACGGCTGGAATGCTGCGGGACATGCATACCTTCACCGGTAGCGGGCCGGACGTCGGCGACGCCGAGGTCGAGAAGCGCTTCTTTGCGACGATCGCGGCCAGCTTCCTGCTCCAGCGGCTGATCGAGCCGGAAGAGGTCGGCGACCTCGTTGCCTATCTCGCGAGCCCGCTGGCCGCTGCAATCAACGGCACTGCCCTTCGCATCGACGGTGGGGCTACCCCGACGATCGTTTGAGCAGTGGCGCCGCCGCATCTGCCGCGCGCAGTGAGGAGCGTTCACCCATGTCAGGTCGCCCGGATGCGCCGGAACCCCTGCGAACCGCAAAGGCGGCGCCGGGCAGCAACGACCCGGATCCCGGCCGGTCGGACATGTCGCATGTGCTTCACGACATCAGGCAGCCCCTTTCTGCCATCCGCACCAATGCCGAAGTGGCGCTGCGCTGGCTCGCCGAGAACGATCCGGCACGTGCCGGTGAAGCGATCGACCGGATCCTGCACATCGAACGCCGCGTCAACGCGTTGGTGGCCTCGCTCGGCGAGCGCGCACTGGTCAGTCGGGACAGGTGGGCGAGGCTCGATATGACGGGGCTCGTCGGAGGGCTGGTGAGCCTGCTCGAGCATGACCTGCGGCTTGATCGCATGACGATCGAGGTCAAGCTGGCCGAGGGACCGGTCTGGGTCCTCGGCGACTACCTGCTGCTCGAAAGGGCAATAACGAACCTGCTCGTGAACGGCGTCGAGGCCATGCGCCTCGCACCGGGACGGGAGCACCGGCTACGCATAGCGGCGCGCGCCAGGGTGCCGGATATGCTGATCGAAATCGGTGACACCGGTGTGGGCCTCGATCCATCCATCCGCCACCGCGTCTTCGATGCGGCCTTCACGACCAAGGCGGGTGGTACGGGCCTTGGTCTCACCAGCGCGCTGGCAGTGACCAAGGCGCATGGCGGCCGATTGTGGGCCAGCGCCAACCGCCCGCATGGCAGCATCTTCAGGTTGTCCCTGCCTCTGTCGGACTAGCCGGCACGATCCTCACCACTGCGTCACCAACCGCCCCGGCTCCCTCCAGGGTGGCTGCAGGTGCTGCCCGAGATGGCGACCGCGGTCGCCGCGCGCAGCCCCGATTAGCGTTTTTCACCAAACCTCAACGCGCCAACACGCCAGCCGAAAGGCAGCCTTGCGCAACCACGAGACGATGAACCCCAGCCTGGAGGCGCAGATGATGAACACGCAAAGGGTAGCCATTGTAACCGGCGGGAGCAGGGGGATGGGCCGCAACACGGCCCTGCACCTCGCCCAGGCAGGCGTCGATGTGCTCTTCACCTACAACTCGTCGGCGGCCGAGGCGGACGATCTGGTCGAGGAGATCAAGAAGACCGGTCGGAAAGCCGCGGCGCTCCAGCTCGATGTCGGAGTGTCCTCAACGTTCGAGGCCTTCGCCGCACGCGTCAGGGAGTCTCTCAAGTACTTCCGGTCCGAGCGCTTCGACTACCTGGTCAACAATGCCGGCATTTCCTACCACAACGCCTTCGAGCTGACCCCCGAGGAGGAGCTCGATCGCGTCTATCGCGTGAATTTCAAGGGTGTCTTCCTGCTCACCCAAAAGCTGCTGCCGCTCATCAATGACGGCGGACGCATCATCAATCTTTCCAGCGGCCTGTCGCGCATGACCATTCCGGGCAGCGCAGCCTATGGCGCCATGAAGGGCGCCATCGATGTGTTCACGCTCTATGCCGCCAAGGAGCTCGGGCCGCGCCGTATCACCGTGAACGCGGTAGCGCCCGGCTCCATCCAGACCGACTTCGATGCCAGCCTGCTGCGCAGCAACCCCGATATGTACCAACAGGTCGCGAACATGACCGCGCTCGGACGGGCCGGCGTTGCCGACGACATCGGCCCGATGATCGCGTCGCTGCTCGCCGACGACAATCGCTGGGTGAATGCCCAGCGCATCGAGGTGTCAGGCGGCATGGGCATCTGACCCGCGCAGTCGCAAATCGAAACCGGCTCGTCGGCTGCCAGCGGCGCTGGCTGCCGCCCCTCAGCAACTCCCCACAAAGTCATGGAGATATCGAAATGCAAGACAAGGTCGCTTTGGTCACAGGCTCCGCACGCGGCATCGGCCAGGCAATCGCCCAGCGGTTCGCCGAGCGCGGTGCGCAGGTCGTGCTGAACTACAGCAAGAACGACGCCCAGGCCCAGCAGGCCCTGTCGGCGATCACCGATGCCGGCGGAAAGGCCATTGCCGTGAAGGCGGATGTCTCCCAGCTTGAGGGCATCGACACCTTGTTCAGGACGGTCCGGGACCGCTTCGGCAAGCTGGACATAGTGGTTGCCAATGCCGGCGTGGAGCTGATCGGGCAGGCGATGATCGACGTCACCGAGGCCGACTTCGACCGCCTGATCCGGATCAACACCAAGGGCACGTTCTTCACGCTGCAACGCGCGGCGCGGGACGTGGCCGACAACGGGCGGATCATCTTCGTCGGCACCAGCAATACCAAGTTCCCGCTGCCGGGCGTCGGCCTCTATGGCGGCAGCAAGATTCCCGGCCAGTTCTGGGTCGAGATCCTCTCCAAGGAGGTCGGGCGTCGGGGGATTACCGTCAACACCCTGTTGCCGACGGCGACCGAGGGTGCCGGCGTGTTCAGCGGCGGGGCGCAGGTGCCACAGGAGATACTCGGGTTCATCCAGGCGTTCCGCCCCATCCAGCGGATGGGCACGACGGCCGACGCCGCCAATGTCGCCGAGTTTCTTGCCAGCGATCTGGCGTCGTTTGTCAGTGGCCAGCATCTGCTGGTCAGCGGTGGTGCTCCAGCATAGGGCGGCAGATCATGAACGAGCAGCGCAAATTCCCCGGCGTCCGGACGTCGGACTCCGTCCGGCAAAACAGCCAGCCCGGTGAGAGCGGGCCCTGTGTCTACATCGTCGACGACGACCCGGACATTCGCGTTGCCCTTGGCTGCCTGTTCGACAGTATCCGTCTTCGGTCGCGGGCGTTCGGATCCCCGGATGAATTCATGGCCAGCCTGCACCCCGAGGCCGAAGGGTGCCTCGTCCTCGATGTCAGGCTGCCGGAGGCAAGCGGGCTGGAACTGCACAGGAAGGTGGCGCGAAGCGGGCTCGAGTTGCCCGTGGTGTTCATCAGTGGCTTTGCCGATGTGAGCATGTCGGTGAACGCGATGAAGCTGGGCGCCGTCGACTTCCTCGTCAAACCGTTCCGCGACCAGGACCTGATCGATGCCGTGTCCGCTGCCCTGGCAACAAACAGATTCCAGCGGGAAGGCCAGCGTCGGGTCGCGGAAGTCTTCACGCGGCACAGGTCGCTCAGCGACCGCGAGCGGCAGATCATGTCGCTGGTGACGTCGGGCCTGCTCAACAAGCAGATCGCGGCGCGCGCCAATCTGTCCGAGGCGACGGTGAAGGTCCATCGCGGCCATGTCATGCAGAAGATGCGCGCGGCATCCCTGCCGGATCTCGTCCGGATGGCCGAAATCGTTGCCGGCGCCCAAAGCCAGCACTGATTATCGGCTGCCCGCCCAGTCGAGGGACGGCCGCATCACGACAAAGAGGAAAACCTTGTCCGTGTCGCCAACGCCGGCGACACGGACGCCATCGCTGAACGTTGGGCTGGCAACCTTTTGTCACGGTTTTCATTCCGGTAGACATCGGTTACATAAGCATTCCCTTAACAGACGGCGCTCCCATGTCCCCGTTCCACCAGATCCTGGGCAACAACCTGGTTGCCAACGTGATGAATTACACGGTGTGGTTCGGTGTCACCTTCTGGATCTACATCGAGACGCAGTCGGTGTTTGCGACCGGCATGATCGCCGGTATCTTCCTCGTCCTCACGGCGGCGCTTGGCATCTGGCTGGGCTCGATCGTCGACCACAATCCCAAGAAGCTGGTGATGATGGGCTCGAGCGTGGTGTCGCTGGCCTTTTATGGCGTGGCGCTCATCGTGCTGCTGCTCGCGCCGGCGGAGCAGTTTACCGACCCCTACAGCCTCGTCCTCTGGGCCTTCGTGCTGCTGGTGATGTTCGGGGTGATCGCGGGCAATATCCGCTCGATCGCGCTGCCGACGCTGGTGACGGTGATGATCCCCGAGGGCGAGCGCGACAAGGCGAACGGGCTCGTCGGCATGGTGTCGGGCATCGGCTTTCTCACCACGTCGGTGATCTCGGGCTTCCTCGTCGCCTGGGGCGGGATGCACGCGGTGCTGGGGCTCGCGCTGGTGTTCACGGCGCTCGCGTTCTTCCACATGTGGTCGATCAAGCTCGACGAGGGCAAGGTCGAGGCGCATGCCGATACTCCTGCCGAGCCGAAGAAGGTAGATCTCGCCGGCACGATCCGGGTCATCGGCGCGGTGCCGGGGCTGTTCGCGCTGATCCTGTTCGCGACCATGAACAATTTCCTCGGCGGCATCTTCATGGCCCTGCTCGATGCCTATGGGCTGTCGCTGGTGTCGGTCGAGTTCTGGGGCCTGACTTTTGGTGTCCTGTCGACCGCCTTCATCATCAGCGGCCTCGTGATCTCGAAGGTGGGGCTGGGCAAGAACCCGCTGAAGACGCTGCTGACGGTGAACCTCATCACCTGGGCGGTCTGCTGCGTGTTCACGATCCAGCATTCGTTCTGGCTCTTGGTCGCGGGTTGCGCGGTGTGGATGTTCCTCGGGCCGTTCGCGGAAGCTGCCGAGCATACGACGCTGCAGAAGGTCGTCCCGCCCGAGCGGCAGGGCCGGGTATTCGGCTTTGCGCAATCGGTGGAGCAGTCGGCCTCGCCGCTCACGGCATTCCTCATCGGCCCGCTCACCGAGTTCGTGGTGATCCCGTTCATGACGACGGGGCTGGGCGCGGCAACGATCGGCGGCTGGTTCGGCACCGGCGCGCCGCGCGGCATGGCGCTGGTGTTCACCATTGCCGGGATCGTCGGCGTGATCCTCACCGTCATTGCGTTCAACACGAAATACTACCGGCAGCTCTCGGAGGCCTACGCCAAGGCGCCGGACGAGCCCGATGACACGGCCGGCGGCGCGCCGGTGGCGGCGTGAGGCTTGCGGGGCTGCTGCCGTCAACCTAGCGTCAGAGTATGGCCGACAAGCTCAGCAGCTACCGCGACAAGCGCGATTTTTCCCGCACCTCGGAGCCGGCCGGCAATGTCGCCGATGCGGGCGGTACGCGGTTTGTGGTGCACAAGCACTCGGCCACCGCCGATCACTACGATCTGCGGCTCGAGCATGGTGGCGTGCTGTTGAGCTGGGCGGTGCCGCGCGGGCCGTCGCTCAATCCGGCCGACAAGCGGCTCGCCGTCCACACCGAGGACCATCCGCTCGAATATATAGATTTCGAGGGCGTGATCCCCGAGGGCGAGTATGGCGGCGGGCCGATGATCGTGTGGGACACGGGCGACTGGGCGCCGATCGAGGACGTCGATCGCGGGCTGCAGAAGGGCGGGTTCAAGTTCCGTTTGTGGGGCGAAAAGCTGAAGGGCGGCTGGATGCTGACCCGGCTCAAGGGCCGCCCCGGCGATGCCGGCAAGGACAACTGGCTGCTGATCAAGGAGCATGACAGCGGCGTCGACACAGAAGGCGATATCCTCGCCGATCGGCCGGAAAGCGTGAAATCCGGGCTCACCACCGAGCAGCTGGTCGAGGCGTCAAAGCCGAAGGCGGTGAAGCCCGTCGCGACCATCAAGGTGGGTAAGCTCGCGGGGGCGGTGAAGGCGTCGCCGCCGCCGCTGGTCGAGCCGCAACTCGCCACGGCCGTGCCCGCGCCACCGGCCGACACCAAGGCGGCGCGCTGGCTGCACGAGATCAAGTTCGATGGCTACCGCACCATGGTGCATGTCATCGATGGCGAGGTGCGGATGGTCACCCGCGGCGGGCTCGACTGGACGCACCGCTATGGCGACCTGCCCGACGAGTTTGCCGCCCTGCAGGTGAAGCAGGCGATCATCGACGGCGAGGTGGTGGCGCTCGACGAGAAGGGCATCTCCAGCTTTGGCGGGCTCCAGGACGCGCTGTCGGAGGGCGCTGGCAGCAAGCTCCACTTCTACGCGTTCGATCTCGCCTATCTCGATGGCTACGATCTCCGTGCCGTGCCGCTTGAAAAGCGCAAGCAGCTGCTGGCGCAGGTGCTGAGCGGTCATGTCAGCGGCGCGTCGGCGATCCAGTATTCCGACCATGTCAAAGAGGATGGCGAGGCGCTCTACGAGCATGCCTCGAAGCTTGGGCTGGAAGGTATCGTGTCGAAGCGCGCCGATGCGAAATATGTGTCGGGGCGCACCACCACCTGGTCCAAGATCAAGGCGCTGAAGACCGGCGATTTCGTCATAGCGGGTTATACCACCTCCGCCCGCGCCGAAGGGCTGGCGTCGCTGGCGTTGGCCGAGTGGGTGGGCGAGGAGCTCACCTATCGCGGCAAGGTCGGCACCGGTTTCGACAGCGCCATGCTGTCGGCGTTGCTGACAAAACTCGAACCGCTGCAGGATCCGAGCCTGAAGCTCGACGGCGCGCCCAAGGACATCATCTGGGTGCAGCCGGTGCTGCGCTGCCACGTCCACTACGCGCAGCAGACCAGCGACGGAATGCTGCGGCACGCGGTTTTCAAGCACCTGATCGGCACCGAGCTCACCGCCTCGGCCGCCCCGCGAAAACGCATCATCACCGATGCCGATCTCGCCACCATCTCGATCACCAACCCGACGCGGCGACTGCTCGGTAAGAGCGGGCCGACCAAGCTCGATATCGCAGTCTACTACGCGGCAGTGGGCGATTTCATGCTGCCGCATCTGTTCAGCCGGCCAGTGTCGTTGTTCCGTTGCCCGACCGGGCTGGTGAAGGACTGCTTCTTCCAGCGCCATGCCTTCAAGGGCATGCCGGCGGGCATCCATGTGTTCGAAACGCAGAACTCGGGTGAGGAGGACAAGACCTACCTCACCGTCGAGGACGCGAAGGGCTATCTGGCGCTGGCGCAGTTCGGCGTCATCGAATTCCACGCCTGGGGCACGCATCTCGAGCATCTCGAAAAGCCCGACCGTGTCACCTTCGATCTCGATCCCGGCGAGGGGGTGGAGTTCCGCGAGGTGGTGGAAGCGGCAGTGCACCTGAAGGGCGAACTCGAGGCGCTGGGGCTGGTGCCGTTCGTGAAAACGTCCGGCGGCAAGGGCATCCACCTCGTCGTGCCGATCAAGCCCAAGCTCGCCTGGAAGCAGGTGCACGACGTGACCGGCGATATCGCCGTGGCGCTGGCCAAAACCGCGCCCGACACGTTCGTCACGGTTATCGGCGAAAAGAACCGCAAGCGGCGGATCCTTATCGATATCCATCGAAATGCGCGTTCCGCGACCGCCGTGTCGCCTTATTCACTGCGCGCCCGCATCGGCATGCCCGCCTCGACGCCGCTCGACTGGCGCGATCTCGAAAGCATCGACGCGCCGGTGGACCTGAACTATTCTACGCTTCCGGGATTGTTAACTACGACAGGGGATCCCTGGGCCGAGATTAACGAGTTCGCTCGTGATCTTCCGGCACTCTCGAAGGCTGGTCGTACGCGCGTGTAGGAGGCTCAGAATGGCACCAAGAGCAAGCTGGAAGGGCTATATCAAGCTCAGCCTCGTGAGCTGTCCGGTGAAGATGTTCCCCGCGACCTCCGCGTCGGAGCGCATCACCTTCAACCAGCTCCACAAGGACACGCATAACCGGATCAACATGAAGCCGGTGGACCCCGAGCTGGGTCTTGTCGAGCGCTCGGACCTCGTGAAGGGCTATGAGTACGAGGACAAGCAATACGTCATCATCGACGAGAGCGACCTCGACGCGGTGCGCATCGAATCCAGCCACACGATGAACATCGAGGCCTTCGTCGATGAGGACGAGGTCGACGTGATCTACCAGGATGCGCCCTATTATCTCGCCCCCGATGGCGCCATGGCCGAGGAAACCTTCGCCGTGCTGCGCGAGGCGATGCGCCGCTCCGGCAAGCTCGCCATCGCCCGCCTCGTGATGTCGAGCCGCGAGCGCGTGATCACGATTGGCGCGCGCGAGAACGGCATGTTCGTCACCACGCTGCGCAACCCGAACGAAGTGCGCGGCACCGCAGAATATTTCGGCAACATCCCCGACGTGAAGGCCGACGAGGAGATGCTGCAGCTCGCCGAAAAGCTGATCGAGCAGAAGGTGAAGCACTTCGAGCCCAAGGACTACGAAGACCGCTACGAAGTGGCGCTCATGTCGATGATCCGCGAGAAGCTCAAGGGCCACAAGCCGATCATCGCCGCCGCCCCCGAGCGCGGCAACGTGGTCAACCTCATGGATGCCCTGAAGGCGAGCCTGTCGACGAGCAAGCCGGCTGCCCCGAGCAAGGCCAAGGCCGAACCGGCGGCCGCAAAGCCCGCCGCCAAGAAGCCGACGCTGAAGGAAGCGGTGGAGGCTTCGAAAGCGGTTGCGGGCAAGACTGCGGCGCGGAAGAAGGCTTAGGGTTTCGGTGGGCACATCGCTGCCCACCTCACCAGCTGTCATCCCTGCGAAGGCAGGGATCCATTTCACCGCCCGCGCCAGCTGATAGTTGGATTCCTGCCTACGCAGGAATGACACCGAGTTTGGGGCGATCTCACTGGCCCACACTCCCCTAGCAAATCACCCCCGTGATCCGTAGACTCGCCTGATGCGGAAGTCGGACACCACCATTGGTATCGTGGGCGCGCTCAGTGCGTTTCCGCGCCGGCTGGCCGCGCGGGCGCTTTCGACCAAGGGCAGCCGGCTCAGGCGAGGCAATACGCGCCACACCAGCACGCTGGTGCTGGGGCGCACGCTGCTCGACAAGCTCAGCGATGCCGAGATCGAGGCCAAGGTCGCGACGCTGCGCGAGACCGAAGCCACGCTGGTCAGCGAGAACGGCTTCCTCCGCCTGCTCGGCCTGCTCGGCGCGCCGGAGCAATCGAACCTCACCCGCCAGTCGCTGCTCGATCAATCCAAGATCAGCGCGCGCGCCTTCGATCTGCTCGTGCTGTTCGATGCCTTCGAGCACCATGCCGAGCCGTTCTCGTTCCGCGACCTGATCCTCGCCCGCAAATATGCCGGGCTGCTCGCGAGCGGCGCCACCTGGGGCGATATTGCGCGCTCGGTGCATAGGGCCGGGCCGGTGCAATCGCTCACCGCCCTGTCGCTGCACCCCGGCGGTCCGAAGCGCATCCATGCGCTGTTCGGCGACGAACGGGCCGAACTCGACGGCCAGCGCATTCTGCCGCTGGCGCCGGTCGAGGACGAGTCCGAGCAGTATTTCGAGCTCGCCGAAGCGGCCGAGGCCAATGGCCTCTTCGCAGAAGCGGCGGTGCTCTACGGACATTGCCTCGCGATCGACCCGAGCGACTCCGTCGCCGCCTATAACCGGGGCAATTGCCTGCGCGCGGCGAACGACAATTCCGACGCCGCCGCCGCCTATATGCAGGCGATCAAGCGCGACCCGGATTTCGTCGAGGCCTGGTTCAACTACGCCGGGCTACTGCGCGACGAGGGCAAGACCGCGCTGGCTCGCCAGCACCTCCAGCGCGCCATCGAGATTGACCCCGACTATGCCGACGCGGTCTACAATCTCGCGACGCTCGAATACGACGCCGGCGACTTGAAGGAAGCGCGGCGCTGGTGGGTGCGCTACCTCGAGCTCGACCAGGATACGGACTGGGCCAAAACCGCCGCGCGCGGCATCGCCTATGCCGATGCACAACTGAGGCGGACGGCAGGCTGATGGCGACGAATTTCATCTTCGACGGCCCGGAAGACGCGCGGGTCACCGTCCTCCTCGCCCATGGCGCCGGGGCGCCGATGGATTCCGCCTCGATGAACGCCACGGCCAAGGCGCTGGCGGCGGCCGGGTTCCGCGTCGCCCGCTTCGAATTCGGCTACATGGCCGGCCGCCGCTCCGGCACGCGCAAGCCACCGCCGAAGGCGGAGACGGTGATGCCGGAATATGTCGCGGCCATCGATGATCTCGGCCCCACCGACGGCCCGCTGCTGATCGGTGGCAAGTCGATGGGTGGGCGCGTCGCGTCGATGATCGCCGATGCCGAGTTCGAGGCCGGCCGCATCGCCGGGCTGGTCTGCCTCGGCTATCCGTTCCATCCGCCGGGACGCCCGACGCAGTTGCGGACGAAGCACCTGATCGGCCTCAAATGCCCGGCGCTGATCGTCCAGGGCACGCGCGACGAGTTCGGCGTGCCCGACGAGGTCGCGACCTACGGATTGTCGCCGCAGATCGAGGTGAAGTGGCTCGAAGACGGCGACCACGACCTCAAGCCGCGCAAGGCGATCTCGGGCTTTTCGACCGCCGATCACCTGAAGACGCTAGCCGAGAGCGTCACGGGCTTCGTCGACCGGATCGCGCCGTAAGCCTTGAAGATCGCCAGCTTCAACATCAACAACATCAACCGACGGCTCGACAATCTCCTCGCCTGGCTGAAGGTCGCCAAGCCCGATGCAGTCTGCCTGCAGGAGCTGAAGGCGCGCGACCTGCAGTTCCCGCAGACGGCGCTGGCGAACGCCGGCTACGGCGCGGTGTGGCGGGGCGAGGCGAGCTGGAACGGCGTCGCCATCCTCGCGCGCGGGACCGAGCCGGTGCTCACCGCCGACGAGCTGCCGGGCGATCCGGACGACAAGCAGGCGCGCTATATCGAGGCGGCGGTGAACGGCGTCGTCATCGGCTGCCTCTACGCGCCGAACGGCAATCCGCAGCCGGGGCCGAAGTTCGACTACAAACTCAGCTGGGGCGAACGGCTCATCGCCCATGCCGCCGATCTCGCCGATAGCGGCCTGCCGATTGTCCTCGCCGGAGACTACAATATCGTGCCCGAACCGCAGGACATCTATGTCACCACGTCCTATCGCGACAACGCGCTGGTGCAGCCCGGTCCGCGCGAGCAGTTCGCCCGGCTGCAGGCCGCCGGCTGGACCGATGCGCTGCGCAAACTCTATCCGGACGAGACGATCTACACCTTCTGGGACTACATGCGGAACCGCTGGGAGCGCGACGCCGGCCTCCGGCTCGACCATTTCCTGCTGTCGAAGGGGCTGGCAAAAAAGCTCAAGGACGGTGGTGTCGACAAGTCCGTCCGCGGCAAGGACGGCGCCAGCGACCACGCGCCGGTCTGGATCCGGCTGGATGTTTAGCAGGCAATGACAGTGCCCAGGCTCGGTTGTCATCCCTGCGAAGGCAGGGATCCAAGCCTCAGCTGGTGCCGGCCGTGACCTGGACCCTGCCTTCGCAGGGGTGACAGACGGTGAGACGCATCACAACCAGCGTCGCGTCCGAGAATAAGTTGACTGCGCCAGTCTGAATTAGTAGCCAGCCTGCAGTCACGCAGGAAACGACCATGGCGCAGCTCAACATCCTCACCGGTACCGTCCTCGCTCGCACACTGGTCACGCCGGGCATGGTGCGGGTGACGCTGGGCGGTGAGCAGGTCGCGGCGCTCAAGACCACCGGCGTCGGCGACGAGTATATCCGGTTGTTCTTCCCCGATGCGGAAACCGGCGAGCTGGTACTGCCGGACGTGAACGAGAAGGGGCAGTGGAAGTACCCCGAGGGCAAGAAGCCGGCGCATTGCGAGTGCTACACCATCCGCAATTTCCGGCCCGGGGAGATCGATCTCGATTTCGTCGTCCACGATCACGGCCGGGCCAGCGAATGGGCGCAGGCGGCCAAGCCCGGCGATACCATCGCGCTGCGCGAGCCCTATCCGATCTACGAGGCACCCGCCGGCATGAACTGGGTGCTGTTCGTCTGCGACGCGACCGGGCTGCCGGCGCTGGGGCGGCTGCTCGAAAGCCTCCCGGCCGGCGTCGAGGCACGGGCCATCGTCGAAGTGCCCGATGCGAGCCACGAGCAGAAGTTCGAGACCGCCGCCGATCTCAAGATCGTCTGGCTGCACGGGGCGGGCAACGGCATCGCGCCAAGCCGGCTCGAGGAAGTGGTGCGCACCGTCAGCTTCCCCAAGGACAAGGTGACCTATGTGTGGGTCGCCGCCGAGTCGAAGGGCGTTCGCCCCATCCGCAAGTTCCTGCGGCACGAGCTCGGCTGGGAAGCGGCAAAATACTCGGTCACCGGCTACTGGACGGCCAATTCCGAGCAGTGGACCGCAGGCTGGGAGGCGCTGAGCCCCGAGCTGCGCCAGCAGATCGACGACATGTGGGTCGCCGACCGCGACGCCGAGGCGATCGCCGACGATGTCGAAGCGATCATGGAGAAGTTCGGGCTCTAGGCCTCGTCGCCCAGCATGTCGCTCAGATCGCGCGACAGGAACTTCCGGTAGAGGTGGATCTGGGCGGCGCCGAGCGAAACTGCGCGCTCCCCGAGGATGCCGGCGACCAGGGGCGGGCGGCGCGGGTGGAACCCGGCCAGCTTGTCGAGTCCGCGTTCGGTCGCCTGCAGCAGGCGCGCGATGATTTCGCGCGGGAACTTGCCGTCGATGATGACGCGGTCGATCTCGACCACGGCGCCGGTATTGAAGATCACCTGCGCGAGGGCCGAGCCGGCATTGTCGATCCACTGCGACACCTGCGGTTCCCACTCCGCCCAGGGCCAGTTCTCCGGGTTGCCGATCAGCGGCTTCAGCCCCGCTTCCTGGAGATGCCGGCGCAGGCCCTGCGCCGAGGCGATCTCGGCTGCCACGTGCTGGGCGCCATCGGCGCCGACCACCAGCATCGAGCCTAGGTTGGCGGCATTGCCGGTCGGGCCCTCGGATAGCGCGTGCTGCGCGGTGATGCCGGCGCCGAGGAATGTCGACACGTAGAGATGAACGAGGTTCGGCGGCCGCGGCGGCGGGGTGAACAGCATGGCCGAAAAGCAGGCCGCGTTGCCGTCATTGACCCAGATGGACGGCATGCCGGTAGCCGCTTCGATGGCCGCGCGCAGGTCGAGCTCGTCCCACGACGCAACCTGCTCGTTCGGCGCACCGATATCGACGATGCGGCGGGAGAAATTGGTGGGTGAGGCAATGCCGATGCCGGCGATGCGCGCCCGGCGATCCTCGGGCAGGAGCGCGATGACCGCATTGATCTCCGCGACCGCCTGGGCAACGACTGTCGCCGCGTCCGGATAAACGAAGTCCAGTCGCCGGCGCCCGACCTCCTCGCCGACCAGGTTGACCAGCACCACATCGAGATGACGCCACGAGATCTCGCAGCCAATGCCGAATGCGCCGCAGCGGTTCAGGTGCAGCGGTGTCGCCGGCTGTCCCCGGCGGCCGCGCAGCACGTCGCCACGCGTGATCAGGCCCTCTGTCTCGAGTTCGCTGACGATTGCCGATGCGGTCTGCGGGGCAAGGCCGGTACGGCGTGAAACCTCGGCGTTGGAGATGCCAGCGTTGAACGCGATTGCGGTCAGCACAGCGCGGCGATTGGCCGCGCGCAGGCTAGCATGTTGCACCCCGCGTTCAGCGGGTTCGAAGAAGTCCGCCACCAGTATTGCCCCCGCGCCAGTCATGCTGGACGCGAAAATAGCAAAGCAATCCGGGCCGTTTGGGCGATCCGGGCTGATTCCTGCGTCCACCAATCATATTTGGCGCGTTAGGCAGCTAGGTCAACCCGTTAGGATGCTACCAGTTGGTCACCGAGCCGTCGCGGCGCTTGAGGTGCGGGGCTTCCCAGAACTTGAAGCTCTGCTGCTTGATCAGTTCTTCGTTGACCTCGATGCCGAGGCCGGGTGCGTCGCTGACCTTGTAGACGGCGCCCTCGAGCCGCGGCTGCACCGGGAAGAACTCGGTATTGTCGAAGCCATGGTGCTCGGCCGGGCTCGAGCGGGTCTCGAGCCAGGAGAAATTGGCGACCGCCGCCGAGAAATGGACCGTGGCGGCCGTGCAGATCGGCCCGAGCGGATTGTGCGGCATCAGGTCGACATAATGCGCCTCGCTCCAGCCCGCGACCTTCATCGCCTCGGTGAAGCCGCCGACATTGCAGATATCGAGCCGGTTGAACTGGTGGATGCCGCGCTCGATGTAGGGCAGGAACTGCCACTTGCTGGCAAACTCCTCGCCGATAGCGAAGGGGATGTCGGTCAGCGTGCGGAGCGACTCGTAGGCCTCCGGCGTCTCGTCGCGGATCGGCTCTTCGAGGAAATCGAGCGTGCCGGACGGCATCTTCTGGCAGAAGCTCGCGGCCTCGGCGACAGACAGGCGGTGGTGATAGTCGATGCCGAGCACCACTTCGTTGCCCAGCGCCTCGCGCGCCTTCACCATCCACTCGGCGGTCTTGCCGATCGACTCGCGCGGCTCGTAGATCTCGGGCGAGCCGTGATGGGCCGGCGACAGGCGCATGGCGTTCCAGCCGGCCGCGATCAGCATCTTGGCCTGCTCGATCATTTCCGGGCCGGGCGGGGCGGAGGTGGTGGCGAAGGTCGGGATGACGTCGCGCTGCTTGCCGCCGAGCAGGTCATAGACCGGTACGCCCAGCGCCTTGCCCTTGATGTCGTAGAGCGCGATGTCGATCGCCGACTGGGCGGCGAGCAGCACGCGGCCGCCCTCGAAATACTGGCTCCGGTAAAGCTCCTGCCAGATGCGGCCGATCTCGAACGGGTCCTTGCCGATCAGGAACTCGCGGAAATGCTCGATGGCGCCGACCACTGCCTTCTCGCGGCCGCTCAGCCCGCTTTCGCCCCAGCCGAACACGCCATCATCGGTCTCGATCTTGACGACCAGCTGATTGCGGGTCCCGACCCAGACGGCATAGGGGATGATGGCAGTGATCTTCACGAAAGGCTCCTCACGGCGCGGGTTGATCCCGCTGTCGGGCGTGACAGGGCACGAAATGGCCGGGGGGAGTCAATTCGACGAGGGGCTGATGCTGGGAGGCGGAGGTCGAAGTTCGGAGTTCGGAAGTCGGAACGGGAAGGCGTGCCTATGGCAGGCCCCGCGCCTCTTGAGACACGACCTCCGACCTTCGACTTCCGAACTCCGAGACACTTCCATCGTAAACCACCGATGGATGCCTCTTTCCTTTTATGACAGTAGCGGGTAGGGGAGTTCGGCGAGTTTCTGAGGAAGCCTGATGCCCAAGACCGATATTGCCCGGCGGGTCTACAACCATGCCTGGAAGCTCGATCCGATCGTCCGTTCGCTGCTCGATACGGACTTCTACAAGCTGTTGATGCTGCAGATGATCTGGGGGCTCTACCCCAAGGTCGAAGCCACGTTCTCGCTGATCAATCGCAAGACTTCGGTGCGGCTTGCCGACGAGATCGACGAGACGGAATTGCGCGCCCAGCTCGATCACGCGCGCACCCTGCGCTTCTCCAAAAAGGAGATGATCTGGCTGGCCGGTAACAGCTTCTACGGCTCAAAGCAGATCTTTGCGCCGGAGTTCCTGCGCTGGCTCGAGGGCTTCCGCCTGCCCGACTACACGCTCGAAAAGCGCGACGGGCAGTATGTGCTCGAATTCCCCGGCAAGTGGGTCGAAACCACGATGTGGGAGATCCCGGCGCTGGCGATCATCAATGAGCTCCGCAGCCGCTCGGCGCTCAGGAACTACGGTCCGTTCGCGCTCGATGTCACCTATGCGCGTGCCAAGGCAAAGATGTGGGACAAGGTCGAGCGGCTGAAGAAGCTGCCGGACCTGCGCATCTCCGATTTCGGCACCCGCCGTCGCCACTCGTTCCTGTGGCAGCGCTGGTGCGTCGAGGCGCTGAAGGAAGGGCTCGGCCCGCAGGTCTTCACCGGCACCTCCAACGTGCTGCTTGCCATGGACAACGATCTCGAAGCGCTCGGCACCAATGCGCATGAGCTCCCCATGGTGCTCGCCGCGCTCGCGCCCAACGAAGAGGCGCTGAAGGCGGCGCCCTACCAGGTGCTGCAGGAGTGGGAGAGCTACTACGGCGGCAACCTGAAGATCGTCCTGCCCGATGCCTTCGGCACCGATGCGTTCCTGCGCAATGCGCCGGACTGGGTCGCCGACTGGACCGGTTTCCGGCCGGACAGCGCGCCGGCCGTCGAGGGCGGCGAGAAGATCATCGCCTGGTGGAAGGAACGCGGCCGCGATCCGCGCGAGAAGCTGCTGATCTTCTCCGATGGGCTCGACGTCGACATGATCGAAGAGGCCTATCACCACTTTGCCGGGCGCGTGCGCATGGCCTTCGGCTGGGGCACCAACCTCACCAACGATTTCGCCGATTGCTCGCCCTGGCCGAACCACCAGCTCGATCCGATCTCGCTCGTCTGCAAGGTCAGCGACGCCGATGGCCACCCTGCCGTGAAACTCTCCGACAATCCGGAGAAGGCGACCGGCGATGCCGGCGAGATCAAGCGTTACATCCGCATCTTCGGCGACAAGGGACGCGTGTCGCACAAGGTGACGGTTTAGCAGCCGACGAAGGCCGGCCGCTTCGACCCGACTGATATTCCTATAGAGGTTACATGCGCTATTCCGCCTGCATCGAGTGGCTGTTCGCCACCGAAGAGCCCGAGTTCGCCAACCGCATCCGCGCCGCCAAGGCCGCGGGGCTCGATGCGGTGGAGTTCTGGCGCCACTCCAACAAGGATCTCGATGCGATCAAGGCAGCGCTGGACGAGACCGGGCTGACGCTGGCCGGCATCCTCTGCGAACCCATCGCGCCACTCGGCAATCCGGAATCGCACCAGTGGTTCCTCGAAGGCGTCCGCACCTCGCTCGCCGCGGCGCTTAAGCTCGGCGCCAGGGTGATCATCGCGCAGGCCGGCGATTTCCAGACCGGCGTCGCGCGCATCGCCCAGCATGCGGCGATCGTGAAGGTATTGAAGGAAGCGGCCGGGCTGCTTGAAGGGTCGGGCGTCGTCCTCGCGGTCGAGCCGCTCAACGACCGGGTCGATCATCCGGGCTACTATCTCACCTCGACCGAGGAAGGCCTCGACATCATCGACGAAGTCGGCCGCCCGGAAATCCGGCTGCTCTACGACATCTACCACGCCGCCGTGATGGGCGAGGAGATCGAGCTCCTGAAGGGTCGGCTCGATCGCGTCGTGCATGTCCATCTCGCCGACACCCCCGGCCGCGGCGGCCCGGGAAGCGGCCGGCTCGACTATGCCGAGCGGCTGCATTGGCTGCAGGCCCAGGGCTATGACGGGCTGGTCGGGCTCGAATACAAGCCGGGCGGCTCGACGGTCGAGACGCTGAAGTTCCGCGACGGCGTTTGAGATTGAGCACTCCCAGATCCCCACGCACCGTCATGCCCGGGCTTGACCCGGGCACCCATGCATAGGTCGCGTCGTCGTATGGGTCCGCGGGTCAAGCCCGCGGATGACGACTGAGAGGCCAGTTGGCGCGCCCACGCACCGCCGCCCCTACTCGTCCTCCGTCACTCCACGCGTCCAATACCCCGGCGCCCGGACATACTCATCTCGCATCCCACGCGCCACGAGGTGCTGGCGCAGCGACTTCGACATCTGCGCTTCGCCGGCGACGAAGGCATAGCCGAGCCCGGACGGCAGGCTGAGGCGCTCGACCGCGGGCAGCAGCAGGTTCTGCGCGCCGGCCTCGCGGCCATCGCGGTGCACCCAGTGAATCTGCACCTGCGAGCGTGTGTCGAAGCGCTGCTCATCAGCCGCCTCCGGCACCTCGATCACGGCGATCACCGGCTTGTCCGCCGGCAATTCCTCGATGCGGCGACCAATGGCGGGCAGGGCCGTTTCATCGCCCACCAGCAGGTACCAGTCGAAGGCCTCGGGAACCCGCAGGCTGCCGCGTGGTCCGCCGATCATGATCTCGTCGCCGACCTTGGCATTCGCCGCCCAGGTCGAGGCGGGGCCATCGCCATGCAGCACGAAGTCGATATCGAGCCAGCGCTCGATCGTGTCGAAATAGCGCGGTGTGTAGTCGCGCATCAGTGGGCGCGCCGTACCTTCGGGCCAGACGATACCGTCCGGGCGCCGCTCCGGACGCGGCAGCGGCTGGCCGTCGGCGGGGAAGAACAGCTTGATGTGGTCGGCGTGGTTGGGAGAGGCAAAACCCTCGAGCTCGGGACCACTGAGCCGGATGCGTCGCATGTGCGGTGTCACGTCGGTGACAGAGGCGACGGTGAGGAGGCGGATGCGGGTTTCGAGCCGGATGCGCTCGATCTGTATATTCATGACTTCCATAGTCAGGATTTATGCCCCCGGACTTGTGGCCGTCAAGTGAACTCGCGGTAAGGCGTCATCAGCGCTTCATGCAGCGGTCCTAGGCAGGCGCGATTTTCTTTCGGGGATTGCCATGCTGCGCCACATTGGAACCGCCGTCCTGCTCGCCGGACTTGCCGCGCCGGCAAGCGCGATGGAGCTCAAGGTGATGAGCTTCAACATCTGGTACGGCGGCGAGCAGGTGTCGTTCAGCAAGGTGGTCGAGGCGATCAAGGCGGCGGACGCCGATATCGTCGGCGTGCAGGAGACCGATGGCAATCTCGCCCGCCTCGCGGCCGAAGCCGGCTATCCGTTCTTCGACATCCGCCGCAACATCCTGTCGCGTTACCCGATCTTCGATCCGGCGCTGGGCGAGCGGCAGGTCGAAGGTCCGGGCCCCTACTCGATGCCGCCGCTCGATGTCGATGCGGTGCATGCGCTGGTGATGGTCGCGCCGGGCAAGGTCGTCGCCGTCGCCAATACGCACCTCACCTCCGACCCCTATGGCCCGGATGCCGTGAAGGATGGCGGCGACGCGGCCGCCGCAATCGAAGTCGAGAACTCGACCCGCGTGCCCGAGGCGCAGCTCCTCGCCGACGGGCTGAAGCCGGTCGTCGCGAGCGGCATGCCGGTGTTTTTGACCGGCGATTTCAACTCGCCCTCGCATCTCGACTGGACCGCGCCCGTGGTCGGCACGCGCGACTATGTGAAGTTCGTCGTAGACTGGCCGGTGTCGCAACTCCTCGCCGATGCCGGCTTGTCGGACAGCTATCGCGCCGTGAATGCCGATCCGGTGGCAAACCCCGGCCTCACCTGGACGCCGGGCTCGCCGGCGCCGGTCGGCCGTCCGGGCGAGGCGCTCGATCGCATCGACTGGGTGCTGGCCGCCAACGCCACCGCCACGGCCTCGACCGTGGTCGGTGAAGCGGGCGGCCCGGATGTCGGCCTTTCCGTCACCCCGTGGCCGAGCGACCATCGCGCCGTGCTCTCGACATTCGAGGTCGAGCCGGTTGATGCGCCGGCGATGATCACCGTCGAGCCGGCCCGGGTCACCACCCACGCCGATTTCCGCATCCGCGCCTTCATGCCGGGCTGGACCACCTGGACCGGCTATGTCGTGCCGCGCGGTGGCGATGCCGCGACCGAGGCGATCACCGGCATTGCGGATGTGCCGCTGAACGATCGTCCGACGGTGAAGCTCGCCGGCCGCACGCTGGCGCCGGGCGCCTATGACGCCGTGCTGCTCGATGCCGAAGGGGCCGAGCGGGCCCGCACGCAATTCTATGTCGTCGATCCGACCAAGCCCGTGACGCTCGCGACCGAAAAGCCGAGCTACACCGTCGGCGAGCCGGTGACGGTCAGCTGGACCAATACGCTGGGCGAGCGCTTCGAGTGGCTGGGCATCTACAAAAAGGGCGAACCGAACGTCTACAACTACTGGGCCTACACCTACACGGCGGGCCACGTGGATGGCTCGACAGTGATCGGCCCGGACCTGCTCGGTGAGCTGCCGGCCGGCGAGTACGAGGTGCGGCTGCAGCGCGACGATCACTACGTTTCAGAGGCCGAAGCCGCGTTCACCGTCACCGATTGATCGCTATCATCGAACGATCTGTGCCTGAAGGAGCGCTTTTGTCCAATCCAGCGTGACATATATTTGCTTTCGAAACGCGGCGAGGGCGCCGCAGAATTTCGGAGACAATGCCATGCTCACTCAGATCAAAGGGCTGCACCACGTCACTTCGATGGCGCGCGATGCCGCCGAGAACAACCGCTTCTTCACCAAGACACTCGGCCTGCGCCGGGTGAAGCAGACCGTCAATTTCGACGCGCCGGACGTCTATCACCTCTACTATGGTGACGAAGTCGGCACGCCCGGCACGGTGATGACGCACTTCCCGTTCCCGCATATCGCGCGGGGCAAGCCCGGTACCGGCGAAGTCGGCCAGACCGTATTCTCGGTGCCCAAGGGCTCGCTGAAATACTGGGAAGACCGGCTCGCCGCCGACGGCACCGGCAATCTCGAGCGCTCCGAGAGCTTTGGGCAGGACCGCCTGAGCTTCCGCGCTCCCGAGGGTGACGACATGGCGCTGGTCGAGGTCGATGGCGATACCCGCCTGCCCTGGACGGCCGGTGGCGTTACTGCCGAGAATGCCATCCGTGGCTTCCACTCGGTGTCGCTGCGGCTGCGCGATGGCGGCGCCACGGAGGAGCTGCTCAAGTATATGGGCTACCAGGATCTCGAGGCCCGTGACGGCATCAAGCGGCTGATCCGTCCGGACGGCAACGGCGCCGACCTCGTCGATATCGAGGTGCTGCCCGATGTCGGCTTTGCCGGTCTCGGCGCCGGCTCGGTGCACCACGTCGCTTTCGCGGTCGAGAACCGTGCGGCGCAGCTCGAAGTGCGCAAGGCCATCATGGATACCGGCTACCAGGTGACGCCGGTGATCGACCGGGACTATTTCTACGCCATCTACTTCCGTACGCCGGGTGGCGTGCTGTTCGAAGTTGCGACCAACGAACCCGGCTTCAACCGCGACGAGGACACTGCTCACCTCGGCGAGGCGCTGAAGCTCCCGGCCCAGCACGAGCACCTGCGTTCGGTGCTGGAAAAGACCCTGGAGCCGCTCGAGGAAAAGGAGGCCGCATAAATGGCCGAGACGATCGAGAGCTACAAATTCGTGGACTATCCCGGCGCGTCATCCGACGCGCCGGCCTTCTTCCTGTTCCACGGTACCGGTGGCGACGAGCACCAGTTCACCGATCTGGCGGCTGAACTGCTGCCCGATGCCCGCCGGATCGGAGTGCGCGGCGACGTGTCGGAAGGCGGCGCCCTGCGCTACTTCAAGCGCCTCGGCGAAGGCCGTTACGACATGGCGGACCTCGCTCGCGCGACGACCAAGCTTGCGGGCTTTGTCGGTGCGCAGCGCGGCAAGGCCAGTAAGTCGGTCGGGCTCGGCTACTCCAACGGGGCGAACATTCTTGCCTCGGTGCTGTTCAGCTCGCCCGAACAGTTCGACGCCGCCGTGCTGATGCATCCGCTGATCCCCTTCACCCCGGCCCCCCAGCCGGGTTTGAAAGGCAAGCGCGTGCTGATCACTGCCGGCCGCCGCGACCCGATCGCGCCGGTCCATTCGGCCGAACTGCTCGCGGCCTATCTCAAGGAGCAGGGCGCCGACGTCACCGTGTTCTGGCACGAAGGCGGCCACGAGATCCGCCGCGAGGAGCTGTTGGCGGTAAGGGACTGGTTGAGCAGCTAAGGCTCCGAGTGGGGCGCGATCGTGCCCCACTCACCAGATGTCACCCCTGCGAAGGCAGGGGGCCATCTCACCACTCGCGCCAGCGGCGCGCTGGATCCCTGCCTTCGCAGGGATGACGGCCGGTGGGCTTGTCGGATTGCCTAGAGCAGGCCACGCACCGGCCTCACCCGACAAAATCCACCACCACCCCCGGCTTCACCATCCCCGCGAGCTCCGTCGCGTCCCAGTTCGTCAGCCGCACGCAGCCATGCGACGCCGTCTTGTCGATGCGCGAGGGTTCGGGTGTCCCGTGGATGCCGAAGGTGGGCTCGCTGAGATCGATCCACATCGATCCGACCGGGCCATTGGGGCCGGGCGGCAGGATCAGCTTTTCGGTGTTCTCGCCCTGCTGGAAGTTGATCGTCGGATCGTAGGTATAGTCTGGCATCGGCGCGACGCCTTCGACGACATGCGTGCCCGAGGGCGAAGGATTGTCCTCCGAGCCGATGGTTGCCGGATAAGCGACGAGCAGTCGGTCCTCCGCATCATACGCCCGCACCTGCCGCAGCGACTTGTCGGCCTCTATGCGGGCAACTTCGCCGGTGCGATCGGGGCCGTAAGCGGTGACGTAGATCGGCTCGCCGACCGCCCAGGTCGCCGCGGGGTTCAGCGCCACGAGTAGGTCGACATCCATATGGAAGCGCTCGGCGATCTCCTCCTCGATCGAGGCATAGCCGAGGTAGCTGAGTTTGGCCTGCTCGGCATAGTCGGCCGGGATCGGGCCACCGATCTGGGCGAGATCGTCGGCGGTCAGCACGTACTGCCCGACCACCGGCTGGTCCGAGGCCAGCGCCGTGAGCATTTCGACATCGATCACCCCGTCGGCGGGCAGGCCGGCCATCAGCTCGAAGGCGATGACGGCCTTCCGCACATTGTCGCCATCGAACCCGTCGATGACACCCGGCGAGGCGCCGGCGCGATCGAGCAGGACCTGCAGGCGGATGACCGCCGGATCAGGCTGAGGCTCGACCGGCGGGTCGGCTTTGACGGGAGCCACATACTGCGCCGGCAGGCTCGCGAGGTCGGCGGCATTGATCGCGTCGACGCTCAACTGGGCGGGCGCGGGAAGGGCGGGGAGGGTCACGGCCTCCTGGGCCGCAGCAGCTGTGGCGAGCGCTGAAAAGGCGAGAGCGGCAAGGGCGCGCATGGTTTCCGTTTCCTTTCGGTCACGGAATCAAGCGCTATTGGGCAGGTGCGGTTGCGCCGATGACGCAACGAAGTGCCGGCATGGTTAGCATTTGACTAAAATGCCTTGGAGCGTGGCGACCCGGCGCCACCCCACGCACCGGCTGTCACCCCTGCGAAGGCAGGGGTCCAACTCACAGCTTGCACCAGCTGAACCTTGGATCCCTGCCTTCGCAGGGATGACAATCGAGTGTGAGGAGGGTCCCTCACTCCGCGCGCAGATCCGCCCATTCCGGATGCCGGCGGAACTGCGCCGTCACGTATGAACACACCGGCACGATCTTGCTGCCGGTCGCACGGGCATCGTCCATCGCCGCTTTCACCAGCTGCTCTGCGATGCCCTGGCCGCGATATTGCGGCGGCACGCCCGTGTGGTCGGCGATGATGGTCGTAGCGTCGCGGCGCGAATAGGTCAGCTCGCCCTCCGAGCCATCGGGGAGATAGACCACGTAGCGGCCGCGGCCGCCCGCTTCCTCGTGCTCGACAGAATATTGTTCGGTCATTGAAGTCAGTTCCTTGGGGCGGCGCGGTTGCGCCGGCAACGGTGATATGGGGTGAACGCGGGATGGTCCGAAGGGGTGCCGGCGCGGGTCAGATATGCGTCGCGGGTTCCCCTAGTTCGGGGAAGAGCTCCCGCTCGTTGAGGAACGGGTGGATGGCGACGGCGGCCTGCATATCCTTGAGCGCGAGCTCGCGCTGGCCGAGCTGCAGGTACATCAGCGCACGACCGGAAAGGGCGCCGAAATGGCGCGGCTCGAGCGCCAGCACCTTCTTGCAGTCGGCGATCGAACTGGGGAAGTCGCCCACGAGGTAGTACATGGTGGCGCGCTGGTTCCAGCCTTCGGCATAGTCGGGATAGTCGACCACCAGCTTGTTGAGCAGGCGGATGGCGCCCTCGGCGTCGCCCATGCTGCGGGCGGCGAGCGCCTCGCCGATCCGGCCGGCCAGCACCGGATCGGATGGGTTCATCCACAGGGTCCAGATTTCCTGATCGATGTCCTGGGCGGTCGCGGCGTCAGGGGCGACCTTCAGCTGGGCGAACAGCCGGTCCAGCGTTGCCCGATCCTCGGCTTCACCGGCCGATGCGGGCGACACGAAGGCGAACAGCGCCGCCAGCAGGAGGTGCGCAACCCATAGGAGACCTGTCGGACGAGCGCGTCGCATGGCGGGAGTGTCGGCCCGCGACGACCCGCTTGCAAGTCACCTTGTGACGATCAGTGCCCGGCTTCCGTGTTCGGCTTTCGCCAGCGTTCCTGCAGCGAGCGCCCGAAGCTGCCAAGATAGGGCGCGGCCGCCAGCAGGATCTGTTTCCAATAGTGGACGATGAGGAACAGCGCGAGCAGCACGAGCGTCCCGACCACGATCACCAGTTCGAGGCTGAGCCCGATCGACTGCAGCCAGGCCGAGAGCAGCAGACCCGGCAGGATGTGCGCGGCGGCCCAGGCGAAAGCCGAGGTGACGTTGATGATCGAGAACTTGCGGTAATCCATCTGGTAGATGCCGGCGATGCCGGGCACGACCGCCTTCACGCCGGGGATGAAGCGGCCGAAGAACACCGACTTGCCGCCATGCTTGGCGAAGAACACCTCGCCGCGCTCGATGAGCTTCAGGTAGTGCTTGAACGGCCAGATGGTCTTGATCCGGTCGCGCAGCCAGTAGCCGACAGTGTAGGAGATGGCGTCGCCGACGACGGCGCCCACCACGGCGCCCAGGTAGATTTCCCAGAACGGCAGCTTGCCCTGCGCCATCAGGCCGCCAGCGAGCAGCAGCACGGGCGTCGAGGGCACGAAGAGGCCGAGGATGAACACGGCTTCGCCGAGCGCGATGGCGAAGACGAACCAGAAGCTCAGCCAGAAATTGCTGGAAATGGACTCGAGGAACAGCTCGAACCACATGGCGATGTTGTGGAACAGATCCAGCATGAAGGTAGTGGTTTCCTTGGCGGCACGGAGTTGCGCCGGGGATCGCGGGCGGGTGCGCTCTCAAGCGCGCTCCGTGTGGCTATTTGACGGAGGATCAATGAACTCCGTGTGAACGGGCGCTAGTATGCGCCGTCCCGACTCAGGGCCGCAACTGGAGTTACCTCGAATGCCGCTTCCCATCCATCACATGATCGCCGCCGGTCCGCAGCCGGTCGCGCCGTTCAGCCACGCAGTCGAGGCGGACGGATGGGTGTTCGTCACCGGGCAGATGCCCACCGATCCTGCCGCTCCGAACGCGCCGCTGCCTGACGGCGTGGCGGCCCAGACCAGTCGGGTGATCGAGAACCTGAAGATCGTGCTCAAGGGCATCGGCCTCGGGCTCGAGCATGTCACAATGGCCCGCATCTACCTCACCGAGTTCAAGCGCGACTACGCCGCGCTCAACGCGCTGTGGCCGAGCTTTTTCGAAGCGGGAAAGCTCCCGGCCCGTACGACGGTGGGCGTGACAGCGCTGGCGGTCGATGCGCTGGTCGAGATCGATTTCGTGGCGCGGAGGCCGTAAGGGCGGAAGTCGGAGTTCGGAAGTCGAAGGTAGTATCCCGACTTCCGACCTTCGAATTCCGACTTCCGAACCTACCCATTCACCTTCGCGCTGCGCCCGTACAGCAGCAGCATGCCGATGATCACCACGCCGTAGATGATCTGGCGGCCGAACTCGGCGATCTGCATGACCGACAGGATCGACTGCAGCAGCGTGATGAGGATCACGCCGGCGACCGTGCCGAGGTACGAACCACGCCCGCCCAGGATCGAGGTGCCGCCGAGCACCACCGCCGCAATCGCTGGCAGCAGATAGGCGTCGCCCATCGACTGCGCGGCCTTGCCGGCGTAACCAGCGAGCAGCACGCCACCGAAGGCCGCGAGCGCGCCGCAGAGCGCAAACGCAATCATCACGATGCGCTGCGTCGGCACGCCTGAAAGGTAGGCCGCGACCTCCTTGTTGCCGATGCCGTAGACATAGCGGCCGAACGTGGTCCGGGTCAGCATGAACACCGCCAGCGCGCCGACGATGACCCATACCACGACCGCATGCGGGACGCCGAAGGTCGATTGCGCGGCCAGCCACTTCATCGCTCCGGAGGCTGAATCCTGTGGGGCGAAACCGCCCGTATAGGCAACCATCAGCCCCTGTGCTACGGCGTTCACCGCCAGCGTGATGATCATCGATGGGATGCGCAGGTAGGCCACGGCGAAACCGTTGACGAGGCCGATTGTCAGTCCGCAGAGGATGCCGAAGGGGATGGCGAAGGTCTCGCCCATCGGACCCCAGCTCACGGCCGCTGAGGCCATCATGGCGCCGAGCGTCACCGTCCAGGGGACGGACAGGTCGATCTGGCCGAGCAGGATCACCAGCATCATGCCGGTGGCGATGACGCCGAGGAAGGCGCCGACCTTGAGCTGCTGCAGCAGGTACTCGGGCGACAGGAAATTCGGCGAGTAGAGGCTGCCGATGGCGAGCAGGATGACGATGCAGCCGAAAGCGGTGACGACCGGCAGGTCGATGCGCTTGCGCCAGGATCGGCTCGGGGCTTGGGCGGTGGTATCGGTCATAACGTGTTCTCAGCCAAACAGGTCGAGCCGGTTGCGCACCTGGAACAGGCGCGCCGAACCGACGGAAACAGCGAGCAGCAGCACGATGCCCTGGAAGAGCGGCTGCCAGAGCGGATCGATTTCGAAGACGAAGAGCAGGTCGCCAATGGCCCGGAAGGCCAGCGCGCCGAAGATGGCACCGATGGCGCTGCCGCGGCCGCCGAACAGCGACACGCCGCCCAGCACCACCGCCGCGATCGAATAGAGCGTGTAGGTGTTGCCGTTCGCCGCCGAGGCCTCGCCCGAGTAGGTGAAGAAGGTGAGGTAGAGCCCGGCGAAGGAGGCGAAGACGCCTGAGAGCACATACGCCGTGAACTTCGCCCGCTTGATCGGCATGCCAGACATGTAGGCCGCGACTTCCGACGACCCCGTCGCGTAGACGGTGCGGCCGACGATCGAGCGCCGGAACGGGATCCAGATCAGGATCACCGTGGCGGCAAGAAAGAGCAGGCTCGCCGGTATGACCCCGAAAACCTTGCCGGTCAGGGCATCGGCGAGATCGGCCGAGAAAGTCGGGTCGGACCCGGGGAACGGCCGGAGCCACAGCGCGACGCCGAAGATCACCGCACCGGAGGCGATGGTCGCAACGATCGGCTGCAGCCGGCCCCAGATGACGATCGCGGCGTTCACCGCGCCGCATACTGCGCCGGTCAGCACAACGGCGATCACCCCGCCCGCGACCATGATCGGCGAGCCGACGAGGACGTAGGAGGCGAGGCAGTTGCAGAGGATGAAGATGGCGCCGACCGAGAGGTCGATACCTGCGGTCAGCACCACGAAGGTCTGCGCCATGGCCACGAGCGCCAGCAGCACGCCCTTGTTGGCCGCCGTCTGCACGACGTTCGCCGTGAGGCCGGCCGGATGGTTGGCGATATAGAGCGCGAACATGGCGATGAAGATCGCCAGCGCCAAAAGCGTCCCGCGCTGCTCGTTGAACCAGAAGCGCCAGTCTTTCATGCGTGCGCCGGGGCGGACCCCGCCTCCGTCATGTCGAGGTTCAGCGCACTGGCGATGAGCGCGCGCTCGGTGATCTCGGGGCCGGTGAGGGTGCGCTTGACGGCGCCGTCATACATCACCAGCACCTTGTCGCAGCAGCCGATCAGCTCGTCATAATCGGTCGAGTAGAGGATGATCGCCGCCCCCGCATCGGCGAGGCGGCGGAGCAGGGCGTAGATTTCCTGCTTGGTGCCGACATCGATGCCGCGGGTGGGATCGTTGAGGAGGATGATCCGCGGTTCCCGCATCAGCCACTTGGCGATCACCAGTTTCTGCTGGTTGCCGCCCGACAGCGAGCCGGCCGGCACGGCCGTGCCGTCGGTCTTGATGGCGAGCAGCTTTATCACCTCGTCCAGCGCCCGCCGCTCGGCACCGCTATCGACGATGCCGCCCTTGCTGAGCCGCGAGAGCGCCGCAAAGCTCAGATTGTCGCGCACCGACATGGGCAGCATCAGCCCTTCGGTCTTCCGATCCTCGGGGATCAGCGCCATGCCAATCTCAGGCGCCTTCGCGGCACGTGGCGAGTTGATCGCCTGCGGCTTGCCGTCGATCAGGATGTCGCCGGTGGTGCCGCGCAGCACGCCGAAGAGCGCCAGCAGCAATTCGCGCTGGCCCTGCCCATCGAGACCGCCGAGCCCAACCACTTCGCCGGCGCGAGCCTTCAGCGAGACACCGTTGAGGCGCGGGGCCCAGGTGAGGTCTTTCACCTCAAGCACCGGCGCGGTTGTGGTGGGCTTAGCGGTCGGCTTTTCCGGAAAGACGTGGTGATACTCGCGGCCGATCATCATCTCGACCACTTCGGTGTCGGTCTTCGTTCCCGCCTCGTAAGTCGCGATCTTCCGGCCGTTGCGGAATACCGTGCAGTCGTCCGCAAGCTCGGCGATCTCGTGCATGCGGTGCGAGATGTAGAGCAGCGCAATGCCCTCCGACCGCAGCCGCTTCAAGACGCCGAACACAGTCTCGACGTCGGCAGCGGTGAGTGCGGAGGTCGCTTCATCGAGGATCAGCACGCGCGGCTTCCGCGCCAGGGCTTTCGCGATCTCGATGATCTGGCGGCGGCTGAGCGGCAGGTCTTTCACCAGCGCGGCCGGATGGATGTCGGCGCCGCCCGCGCGCGCCAGCGCCTCTTCGGCGAGGCGGCGCTGCTCGCGCCGGTCGATCATGCCGAAGCGGGTGGGCGGGGACGAGACGATGATATTGTCCGCCACCGACAGGTCGGGGATGAGCGACAGCTCCTGGAAGATGCAGACGATGCCGGCGGCATTGGCCGCGGCGGGGTCGCGAAAGCTCACCGGATTGCCGTCGAGCAGCATCCGGCCCTCGTCGGGCTGGACGACGCCCGACATCACCTTGATCAGTGTCGATTTGCCGGCGCCGTTCTCGCCCAGAATGGCGTGGACGCGGCCGGCATGGACCGTCAGGTCGGCGTTTTCGAGTGCGCGCACGCCGCCATAGCGCTTGGAGATGCCTTCCATACGGAAGAGCGGAACCGGTTCGGCCATCAAGTCTATCCCAACACGAGAAGCGCTGCGGAGCGCTTGTGCTCCGCAGCGTTGGTCCGCCGCTTACTGGTCGGCCTGGGTCTGTCCCATGATTTCCTGGGCGGTGAAGTTGATGCCGCAGGTGGGGAAGGCGTTGCCGACGAAGAAGTTGTCGGACTGCTCGGAATAGTAGTTCTCGCCGTCCTTGAAGTCCGGGTCCTCGACGATGGCGAGGGGGAGCTTCACCGACTGCGGCACGACCTTGCCTTCGAGCGCGTCGATGGCGGTCTTGATGGCGACGGCGACCTGCGCCGGACCGGTGCCGGCCGAGGAGCAGACGAGGCCTTCGCCCGAGTGGGCGCCGCAGAACTTGCGGAAGCCGTTCTCGGTCTCGCCGCCGAACGGCACGAAAGCGTGGCCCGCGTCGATCATGGCCTGTACCACGCCGGTGTCGCCGCCCTGGGCGGTGATGCCGTCGAACTTCTGGTGCACGGCAATGGCGTCGGCGGTGGCCTTCTGGGCCGTGCCGTCATCCCACTTGCCGACGACTTCGACCACGTCCCACTTCTTGCCGGTCGCGGCAAAAGTCTCGTGGATGCCGTTGTGGCGGTCGGTATCGACCGAGGTGCCGGCGACGCCGCGCACTTCGAGGATCTTGCCGCCATTGGGCAGGTGCTTGTCGAGCCAGTTGGCCCAGAGAACGCCCAGGCCCTTCTGGTCGACGTTGACGTTGATCGCATCCTTGGTGTCGAGGATGTTGTCGAACGCCACGAGGATCACGCCGGCTTCCTTAGCGCGCCGGATCACCGGGGCAAACGCCGTCGGGTTCTGCGCGTTGACGACGATGGCGTCATAGCCAGAGTCGATGAAGTTGTTGATGGCGGCGATCTGGGCGGCGACGTCCTCGCCGGTCGATACGACCTTGAACTCGGAGAGCTTGGCGGCGACGTCCGGCTGGGCGGCATAGGCCTTGGCGGTCTGGATCATCTGGATGCGCCAGGTGTTGGCGATATAGCCATTGGCGAGCGCCACGCGGAACGGTCCGGTCTTGGCCGGGTACTGCAGGAACTCGGTGGACGCGTCCCAGGGGACGTAGCAGTCCGGTTCGGCCGATGGCCCGGCGACTACGGCCGGATCGGCCATCGCCACGCCGGCGGTGGACAGCATCAGGGCCGCGATGGCGAGCCCGGTGGTCTTGAACAGCTTCATCTTGTCTCCTCCCAGAGAACGAAGGTTCCTCATCCCGACAGGCGGCCGGCCGTCCCTCAACGGCGTCGCGGTGCCTGTCCGTTTTTCGGGGCGATGCCCCGCTATCCGGCGCGTGAAACGCCAAATTCCGTAGTCTGCTACTCCCTGAACAGCGCCAGGCCGGCTTCGAGGTGCTGGCTCATGCGGTATTGGAAGGCGAGCCGGTTGCGGCCCTCGAGCGCGTCGATGATGCCGCCGTGCTCGTCGAAATTGATGCCATTGGCCTTCATGCGGGCGACGCCGGTTTCCATGATCTTGAGCATGACCGGCTTCATGATCCGGTAGATCTCGGCGACCTGCTTGTTGCCGACGATGCCGACGAGCTTCAGATGGAAGCGATAGTCGTGCTGCGCGGCGGCGTGGATCTGATCCTCTTCGCGCATGTCGTCGTTGATCTCGCGCAGCTCGACGATGTCGGCGGGCTGGAAGCGCTCGATCAGCCGGTCCACCGAGCCGACTTCGATCAGCTCGCGGAAGGACTGGGTGTCCATGTAGGTCTGGCGGTTCAGCTCGAGCGTGTTGAACGAATAGAGGTCGAACACCGCATCCATGCGGCGGTCGGTGATCACCGCGCCGACCTTGGGGCGCACGTCGACCACGCCATAGGCCTTGAGGATGCGCATTGCCTCGCGGACGGTGGTGCGGCTCGAGGCGAACATCTCGCCGAGCTCGCGCTCCGATGGCAACGGGTCGCCGACGACGAGGCTGCGCTTGTCGATCAGCGCCTTGATCTGGCCGACCAGGGTTTCGACGGCGGAGTCGGCGAGATGGATGGCGCCGCGCGGCTTCCTGCCACGCCCGCCCCCTTCCGCAAGCCGAACGATATTGCTCCTGGCCGACATGACCTGGTTGCCTCAACGCCGATGTTTAGAACCCCTCGTGCCTTACATTTGTAAGACCAGCGGGACGTTAATTTCGGCATTTTTGACTGTCAATAGTGTGAAACGAAGGTTTGTGACAGTCAAACCAAGCAAACTGGTATGACAAATAAGAATATGAGATCGATTACATGGCGCGCCGCCAATCGCCAAAAATCGTTGCCTGCTAACATGTTAGTGGCGGCTTCTGGCAATGTTCGGCAAGCGCGCAAAACTGGGCGCCCAGAGCCTGTTCAAATGTCGAAATGCGGGCGGGGTGGTCTGACCAGAGGGCGTTGCTGGAGGCTTCGGGCGACGCAAGAGACTGGATTGTCATCCCTGCGAAGGCAGGGATCCATTTCACCACTCGCGCCAGCTGCGAGTTGGATCCCTGCCTTCGCAGGGATGACAGCCGGTGGGTGAGGTGTCGACGCCAGCGGACCATCTGTCGCCACTTCGGTGGGCCGGGCCAACCGGCAACGCACCGAACGGGCTCCCACACTGGATTGTCATCCCTGCGAAGGCAGGGATCCATTTCACCGCCCGCGCCAGCCGCGAGTTGGATCCCTGCCTGCGCAGGGATGACAGCCGGTGGGTGGGCGCACGACTGGGCCAACACCGGCCCCGCCGCCCAAAACAAAAGGGCGCCACTCGGGCGCCCTTTCAATTCATGCCAAGAAAACCTCAGCCCTTGTAGGCGTAGGTCGTCTGCTTCTGCTCGCCCAGGCCCTCGATGCCCAGGTGCATGACCTGGCCGGGCTTGAGCCAGACCGGGTTCGGCTTGATCCCCATGCCGACGCCCGGAGGGGTGCCGGTGGTGATCACGTCGCCGGGCTGTAGGCTCATGAACTGGCTGAGATAGGAGACGATCTTGGCGACGCCGAAGATCATGGTCTTGGTCGAGCCGTCCTGGTAGCGGTGACCGTCGACTTCCAGCCACATCTTCAGGTTCTGGACGTCCTTGACCTCGTCCTTGGTGACGAGCCACGGGCCGATCGGGCCGAACGTGTCGGCCGACTTGCCCTTGGTCCACTGGCCGCCGCGCTCGGTCTGGAAGTGGCGCTCGGAGAGGTCGTTCACGACGCAGTAGCCGGCGACGTAGTCCAGCGCGTCCTTTTCCTCGATGTACTTTGCAGTCTTGCCGATGATGACGCCGAGCTCGACTTCCCAGTCGGGCTTCAGGGTGTTCTTGGGCAGCTCGACATTGTCGTTCGGGCCGATGATGGCGCTGGTCGCCTTCATGAACAGGATCGGCTCTTCGGGGATCGCGGCGCCGGTTTCGGCAGCGTGGTCGGCATAGTTGAGGCCGATGCACATGAACTTGCCGACATTGCCCACGCAGGGGCCGATACGCGAGTCCTTGTCGAGGATCGGCAAGCTGCCATGGTCGGCGCCGGCGATCTTCTTAAGGCCCTCGGCGCCGATCGAGGCGCCGTTGATGTCGGAGACGACGGACGACAGGTCACGATAGGTCCCGTCGGTGTGAAGGATGGCGGGCTTTTCGACGCCCTTGGCGCCGACGCGCAGAAGCTTCATGGATTTCTCCTCGGAAATGTGGGCCGCACCTAAGCCAGCGCGAGCGGTGGCGTCGAGGCCAACTTAGGTCGAAACGGTTCGGAACGGGGGTGTTAAGTCAACTCTCGGCCGATTTGATGCGTTGTTTGCGTGGCACTCCGCTCCTCCAACCCACCGGCTGTCATCCCTGCGAAGGCAGGGATCCAACTCGCCGCCCAGCGCCGGCTGTAAGATGGACCCCTGCCTGCGCAGGGGTGACAGCCGGTGTGAGAGGCACGCCCGATTAAGTGCCAAAGCCTATTCAGGCCGGATGATGCCCTTCTTGAGCAGGATGTTGGCATAGAGCCGACGTTCGCCCGTCTGTACGACCGCGTAGGCATTTCGGACGCGATCGTAGAAGTCGAACCGCTGCAGGTAGGCGAGCTGCATGTCCGGTTCGTGCGTCTTGATGATGTCGTTGAACACGGTGTGGATCGGCTCGGTGGGGCCGGCGCTCGGGCCCGAGCCCATGCCGAAGGCCTGGTGATCGACGAAGGTGTCGAGCGGCATCAGGGTCAGCACGGCGTCGAGCACGTCGGTGGCGGTCAGCCCGTCCATGCGCACCAGCTCGGGGCCGGCGCTGTCGCCGGGATAGTTGGCATCGACGATGGCGATCTCGTCGCCATGGCCCATGGCGCGCAGGATGTGGAGCAGGTCGGGGCCGAGGATCGGGGGGATCAGTTTCAGCATGTTGTTTTCTCCTCAGAAGTTCGGAAGTCGGAGTTCGAAGGTCGGAAGTCGGGCCTGGAATTCGGCGATCTCTTTCGACCTCCGACTTCCGAACTCCGACTTCCGCACCTAGCCGAACGGAAAAGCCGTATACGCCGGATCGTCCCGCAACTGGGCCCCGTCGGCGAACATGTCGGGGTGAGCAAGCGCGAACTCGATCAGCTCGGCCATCACCGAGTCGATATGCGCGCGCATGGCGGCGGAGGCGGCGACCGCGTCGCCCGCCACGATGCCATTTAGGATCTTCTGGTGCTCGCTCAGCGTCACGCTCAACCGGCGCGGTGTCAGGATCAGGCGGCGGGCCCGGTCGAGATTGGCGCGCGTGTTCTCGATCACGCCCTTCACCTTCGAAAAGCGCATGTCGCCGAAGATGATGTCGTGGAACTCGAGATCGCGTTCGTGAAAGCCGTTGCGATCGTCGATATCCACGGCGGCGCGCTGGTAGCTCATGTTGCGCGTCAGCGTGTCCACCAGTTCGTCCGAGTGGTTGCCGGTGACGACGCGCACCGCTTCGGCCTCGAGCGCCTTCCTGATCAGCATGTATTCCAGCACGTCGGCGATGCGCACCAGCGAGACGATCGAACCGCGCTGGGGCAGGATGTCCACCAGTCCCTCGGCCTGCAGCCGCGCCAGCGCCTCGGAGACGGGAAAGCGCGACACGCCAAGCCGCTCGCAGATGGCGCCCTTGTCGATGATCTCACCGGGCTGGAGATCGAGGCTGACGATGGCCTGGCGCAGCGTGTCGGTGACGAACACGGTGACGTTGCCGCGTGTCGGGGCGGTGGGGGTAGACAGAAAAGGGTAGGGACTTGCGTCGAGCTTCATGCTAACATGTTAGTTGGAGTGCCGGAGCAATTCAATCGCGCCCCGCCCGTTCCGCAGCGGTCTTTCAACCGCATGCCGGAAGGGTGGGCATCCCCCGATCCGGTGCAAAGTCTCTGCTCAGGAACGAAGATTTCCCCATGTCCGAAGTGATGTCCCGCCCCGCCGCCAAGACGCTGCTGCTCAACCCCAGCGACAATGTCGCCGTGGCGCTTACCAATCTCGATGTCGGTACCGCAACCCAGCAGGGCGTCACCACTGTTCGCCGCGTGCCCAAGGGGCACAAGTTCTCGGTCAAGGTGATCGATGCCAACGAGCCGATCGTCAAGTTCGGGCAGATCATCGGCTTTGCCAAGGACAAGATCGAGCCCGGCGACTGGGTGCATGAGCACAATGTCACCATCGGCGAGGACCACGGCGCCTTCAAGCGCGACTACGCGTTCGGCGAAGGCGTGCAGCCGGTCGATTTCTACACTGGCGCCGACCAGGCGACGTTCGAGGGCTTCAAGCGCTCGAACGGGCAGGTCGGCACGCGCAACTATGTCGGCGTCCTCACCTCGGTGAACTGCTCGACCACCGTTGCCGGCTTCATCGTACGCGAGATCGAGCGCTCGGGCATTCTCGACGACTACCCGAACATCGATGGCGTCGTCGCGCTGAAGCAGGCCAATGGTTGCGTCATCGACTATCGCGGCGTGATCTTCGACACGCTGAAAAAGACCACCTGGGGCTATGCTACCAACCCGAACATGGGCGGCGTCATCATGGTCGGTCTCGGCTGCGAGGGCTTCCAGATCCCGCGGCTCAAGGAAGCCTATGGCGTCACCGAGAACGAGACGTTCCGGACCATGACGATCCAGGAAGTGGGCGGCACCAAGAAGACCGTCGAGGCCGGCGTCGAGGCGGTCCGCGCCATGCTGCCGATCGTCAACAAGTCGAGCCGCACGACGCAGCCGGCATCCGAGCTGATGCTCGCCCTGCAGTGCGGCGGCTCGGACGGCTATTCGGGCATCACCGCCAACCCGGCGCTCGGCGTCGCCGCTGATATCCTCGTCAAGCATGGCGGCACGGCAATCCTCTCGGAAACGCCCGAAATCTATGGCGCGGAGCACCTGCTCACCCGTCGCGCCAAGAACCGCGAAGTGGGCGAGAAGCTCATCGACATCATCCACTGGTGGGAAGATTATGCAGCCCGCAACAACATGGAGATGAACAACAACCCCTCGCCGGGAAATAAGCTTGGCGGACTGACCACAATTCTCGAAAAATCTCTGGGGGCAGCAGCAAAGGGCGGTACGAGTCCGCTCAATGCCGTGTATCACTATGCTGATCCGGTGACCGAGAAGGGATTCGTGTTCATGGATACGCCCGGATACGATCCGGTATCCGCCACCGGCCAGGTAGCCGGCGGGGCGAATGTGCTCTGCTTCACCACCGGTCGCGGCTCGGCCTATGGCTGCAAGCCGACCCCGTCGATCAAGATCGCCACCAACTCGGACATCTACCACAAGATGATCGACGACATGGACATCAATGGCGGCGAGGTGATCGAGGGCAGTTCGCTCGAGGCCAAGGGCCAGGAAATCTTCGAGAAGATCCTGTCGGTCTCGTCGGGCGAAAAGAGCAAGTCCGAACTGTTGGGCTATGGCGACAACGAGTTCGTCCCCTGGCAGATCGGCGCAACCTTCTGATGCGGCGCAGCGTCCACGTCACGATCAGTGGGCGCGTTCAGGGTGTGGGGTTCCGCGCGTTCGTGGTCAGCGAGGCCGAAGCACTCGGCCTCGACGGCTGGGTGCGGAACCGGCGCGACGGCACGGTGGAGGCGGTGTTCGCCGGGGCCGAGCAGGAAATCCAGCACATGCTGATGGAGCTCAATGCCGGCCCGCCGGCCGCGACCGTCACCGATGTCAGCACACGGCCGCATGAGGGGCCGATCCCGCAGGGCTTTGCAGCGCTGCCGACGGCGTGACGGCGATGCAGGACATTGGTAGCTTCATTGCATTCGAGGAGTGGATGGAGGGCGAAATCGCCGTTCAAACGAACTCCCGTCGAGAGCGCATCAACCCGGCCTCTTCGATCAACGGCGACCTCGGGGTGGACGGTGACGACGCCTACGAGCTTCTGGTCCACCTTGCGAACGAGACCGGTGCCGATTTCGCCGAGTTCCCCTATGACGACTATTTCGGCTCCGAAGCGGCGGGCTACGAGATGGTTCAGGCCATTCGCCGCCTTTTGCGGGGCGAGAAGAAGGTCTGGCTGCGCCTGAGCGTGCGGGACCTCGCGACCTACATGTGGGATCACGGCGGGCGGGTGCCCAAGCAACCTGCGGCCGACAATACGACCAGCTGATTCGGCGCGGACCTGCGCCAGCCATTCGGCGCGAGCTTAGAATGTTGTGACATTTCATGTGGTTGGGCTGTCACAATCGCGACGTCCAACCGTCACACGCGCGGCGTTGGTTATGGTTAGTCAATCGTTGCGGCCGGACCCGGACCGCGCAGCACTGTGGAGGCTCCGATGGCCCAGCAACGTGCCCACCCCGCTCCGTCGGTCACCGGCATGCGCTCGACCACCGGCCAGGCGCTGGTGATCCGCTACGATCTCGGCTCCAACAGCATCGCCTTCGTCGAGGACGACTGGTTCGCCGACACGGTGCGCACGACGAGCGTCCCGCCCCGCGCGGTGATCCGGCAGCCGCTCGGGAGCAACGTCACGCGAATGGTGCCGCGGCGGCGTTAGTCGCCTCTTGATCCTCCCCTGCGCAGCGGGGGAGGGGGACCAGCGAAGCTGGTGGAGGGGGCGGCCCCAAACACCGGCGCATCCCGTCGCCCCCTCCACCGCCTTCGGCGGTCCCCCTCCCCCGTATACGGGGGAGGATCACGGAGAGGCCGGCGCCTCCATCAGGGCCGCCGCGCCCCATTCACCGCTAAGTAGATGCTATGCAGGCTCTGCGTGGCGCAGATGAACAGCCGGTTCCGGCGCGGGCCGCCGAACTCGACATTGGCCACGCTGTCGGGGGTAAGGATCTTGCCCAGCAGCACGCCGGACGGGTTGTAGCAGTGGACGCCGTCCCAGGCGGAGGTCCAGACGTTGCCGCGGTCGTCGAGGCGGAAGCCGTCGGGCAGGCCGACATCGGTGGCGCAGAAGACGCGGCCCTTGCCGACCGTGTTGTCGGCGTTGACCGGGAAGGCGCGGATGTGGCGCGGCAGGTCGGTGCCGTGGCTGTAGCCGCTGTCGGCGACGTAGAGGATCGACTCATCGGGCGAAAAGGCGATGCCGTTGGGGCGGACGAAATCGTCGACCACGACCTTGAGCGCGCCGGTCGCCGGATCGAGGCAGAAAACGTAGCAGCCGTCCTGCTCGAACTCGCCCTTGTAACCCTCGTAATCCGAGAGGATGCCGTAGCCGGGATCGGTGAACCAGATGGTACCGTCGGACTTCACGACGAGGTCGTTGGGGGCGTTCAGCTTCCTGCCGCGGTAGCTGTCGGCGAGCACGGTGATGGTGCCATCGAGTTCGGTACGAACGACATTGCGGCCGCCATGCGAGCAGGAGACCAGACGGCCCTCACGGTCGCGGGTATTGCCGTTGATGTAGTTGGAGTTGTGCCGGAACACCGAGGCCCCACCATCCGGAGTCCAGCGCAACAGCCGGTTGTTGGGAATGTCGGACCAGACCAGCTGGTTGGCGTCGCCGAACCAGACCGGACCCTCGGCCCAGCGGCAATCGGAATATAGCGTTTCGAGCTTGGCCGAGCCCTGGATCAGGTGCCCGAATTCCTTCTCGTGATGCTGATAGACGCCGGCCATAGTTTCCCCCTGCGCTGAGCGCACTTTTTGGTTGTTGGCGCGCATCCAATCGGAAGTTCTCGAGCCGGGCAAGGCCACTTGCGTTGTAGGGCAGGGCGGCCCAAAGCTGGCGGCCCTAAGGAGACTTCCGATGCCGATTGCCGACGCGCTGAACCGCCATCTCAAGGACAAGAGCCTGCTCAAGCCGGCCGCGTATATCGACGGCGAATGGCTCGAGACGGCCGAAAGCGGCGAGACGTTCGCGGTGACCAATCCCTCGACAGGCGAGGTGCTGGCCGTGCTGCCCAACTGTGGCGTGCCGGAAGCGAGGCGCGCCATCGCGGCGGCGGAAGCGGCTCAGTCGGAGTGGGAGGCCAGGACCGGCAAGGCGCGAGCGGCAGTGCTGCGCAAGCTCTATGACCTGATGGTCGAACATGCCGACGATCTCGCGGCGATCATGACGGCCGAACAGGGCAAGCCCGTCGCCGAGGCGAAGGGCGAGGTGCTGTACGGGGCGAGCTATGTCGAGTGGTTCGGCGAGGAAGCCAAGCGCGTCTATGGCGACACGATCCCGGGCCACCAGCCGGACAAGCGCATCATCATCATCAAGCAGCCGGTGGGGGTCGTTGCGACGATCACACCGTGGAATTTCCCCAACTCCATGCTGGCGCGGAAAATGGCCCCGGCGCTTGCCGCAGGCTGTGCTGTGGTGAGTAAGCCGGCCGCCGAGACGCCGCTTTCGGCGATTGCGCTCGCCGTGCTGGCCGAGCGCGCGGGGCTGCCGCCCGGGCTGTTCAACCTCTTGCCGTCGACGCATTCGTCCGATCTCGGCATCGAGTTCTGCACCAACGACGTGGTCAAGAAGATCAGCTTCACCGGCTCGACCGGCGTCGGCCGCATCCTGATGCGGCAGGCGGCGGACCAGATCAAGCGGCTGGGCCTCGAGCTCGGCGGCAATGCGCCCTTCATCGTCTTCGACGACGCCGATCTCGATGCGGCGGTCGAGGGCGCGATGATCTCGAAATACCGCAATAACGGCCAGACCTGCGTCTGCGCCAACCGCATCTACGTGCAGGCCGGCGTCTATGACGCGTTCGCCGAGAAGCTCACGGCGGCGGTCGGCGAGCTCAAGGTCGGCGATGGCTTTTCGCAGGGGGTCACCACCGGCCCGCTGATCGACGAAAAGGCGATCGAGAAGGTCGAGCGCCACATCACCGACGCGCTGCGCAAGGGCGGCAGGCTGCTCGCCGGCGGCAAGCGTCGCGAGGGGCTGTTCTTCGAGCCAACCATTCTCGCCGACGCCACGGCCGACATGGTGCTGGCGCGCGAGGAGACCTTCGGGCCGCTGGCGCCGCTGTTCCGGTTCGAGACCGTGGACCAGGTCATCGAACTCGCCAACGCCACCGAGTTCGGGCTCGCCTCGTATTTCTACGCCAGGGACCTGAGCCGGGTGTTCAAGGTCGCCGAGGCGCTGGACTACGGCATGGTCGGCATCAATACGGGGCTGATCTCCACTGAACTCGCGCCGTTCGGCGGCGTGAAGCAGTCGGGGCATGGGCGCGAGGGGAGCAAGTACGGCATCGAGGACTACCTCGATATCAAGTACCTGTGCCTGAGCGTTTGAGCTGAGGCCGGTGCGTGTGGCCACCCCCACCCACCCGCTTCGCGGGTCCCCCTCCCCACAAGGGGGAGGGAGTGACGACTGCCAACTCCGAGCCCGCGGTTGCCCGCCGATTTCCCTCCCCCTTGTGGGGAGGGGGGACCGCCGAGGCGGTGGGTGGGGGGCCACACGCACCAGCCCAAGCCGCCTAGTGCCTATGACCCCCCTCAGTCTCTGAGCCTGCAGTTGCCCACCGCTTTCCCTCCCCCTTGTGGGGAGGGGGGACCGCCGTAGGCGG